>Ga0126307_10000895_pt1 | contig 19726 bp, 16 predicted proteins | sample Plot28_FD_89955 | JGI IMG/M metagenome (GOLD analysis project Ga0126307, IMG submission 89955) | Serpentine soil microbial communities from UC McLaughlin Reserve, CA, USA - Plot28 | ecosystem: Environmental > Terrestrial > Soil > Grasslands | place: USA: UC McLaughlin Reserve, Lake County... | reverse complement strand
GCTCTTCGCTGCGGCGTTCGACCACACCCACCTCGCAGCAACGTACCCCCACTCGTACCCCCCAAGCACCTCACACATCTGGGATACGTCCCCACAGGCTTGCAACATAGAGGCCCACCGCCGGAAGTACCCCCAGGTGGGTGACCACCCGGCCGGCGTCACGTGGCTTAAGGGGTACGTGACGATGAGTCTGCACAAGCTCAACGCCGGGTCGGGGTATGACTATCTGACCCGTCAGGTCGCCGCGTTGGATGCCACCGAGAAGGGGCACGTCGGGCTGGCCGCGTACTACACCGAACGCGGCGAGTCACCAGGCGCGTGGGTCGGCTCCGGCCTGTCCGGGATCGACGGTCTGGACGCTAGCGATCCGGTAACCGCGGAGCAAATGCGCAACCTGTTCGGACACGGCCTGCACCCACTCGCCGACGCCCGCGCCCAGCACTTCGACGGCTCCAACATCACGCTGAATTCGGTCGATGAGTCGAGGCGGCTCGGCACCCCGTTCCGGGTCGTCGATGAGGCGACGCCGTTCCAGGTCGAGGTGGCGAAGCGGATCGCTGACCTGAACGCCTTGATCGGCGAACCCGCCGACGCCGAGGTTGCGGCCTCCTCCCGGGCCCGGATCCGAACAGAGGTAGCGAAAGAATTCTTCCGTGCCGAGCACGGCCGCGACCCGGTCGACGCCCGAGAGCTCGCAGCCCAGATCGCCAAAGACTCGCGACCACACTCGCAGACGGTCGCCGGCTACGACCTGACGTTCTCGCCGGTGAAGTCGGTCTCGACATTGTGGGCGCTCGCCGACCAACCGATAGCAACGGTGATCGAGAAGGCGCACCAGGCGGCCGTCGCCGATGCGTTGCGGTTCATCGAGGAGCAGGCATTGTTCACCCGGACCGGGCCACAAGGGATCAGGCAGGTCAACGTCCAGGGGTTGGTGGCGGCCGCTTTCACCCACCGCGACAGCCGCGCCGGCGATCCGGATCTGCACACCCACGTCGCGGTCGCGAACAAGGTCCAGACCCTCGACGGGCGCTGGCTCAGTATTGATGGCCGGGTGCTATTCAAGGCGAAGGTGGCGGCATCGGAGACCTACAACACCTCCCTCGAACAGCACCTCCGCGAAGCGCTCGGGGTGCGGTTCGCCGAACGGCCCGGCACCGATCCGGCCAAGCGGCCCATCCGGGAGATTGTCGGTGTCGACCCGCGGTTGAACCAGCGCTGGTCCAGCCGACGGGCCCTGATCAACGCCCGCCGCGGCAAACTCGCCGTCCAGTTCCAAAACGATCATGGCCGGCCGCCCACCCCGGTCGAAGCCCTTCAGCTGGCCCAGCAGGCCACGTTGGAGACCCGCGACGCCAAACACGAACCCCGCTCGTGCGCCGCACAGCGCAGCACTTGGCTGGTCGAGGCTGCTGCTGTCCTCGGCGGCCGTGACGCAGTCACGGCGATGGTCGCCGCCGCGCTCGCGCCGGCAGCAATTGCCGCCCGGGTGGCGGATGCCCGCTGGGTCGGCGAGACCCGCTGATCGGATCGTGGCGGTGATGGAACAGAGCCGGTCGACCTGGCAGCTTTGGCACGTCCGCGCCGAAGCCCAACGCCAGGTCCGCACCATCGACCTGCCTGTTGACCAGTCCAACCGCCTGGTCGACCTCCTCGTCTTCGAAGTCTTGCAGCACCGATCGGTCGCCCTCAAAGCGCCGCCCGACGGCATCGAGGAACCGGACGCGCTGCGGCGGGCCGATGGGTCGTCGGTCTATGCGATCGCCGGCGCCGACCGCTACACCTCCCACCGCATCCTCGACGCCGAACAGCGCATCCTCACCGCCGCCGGCCGACACGACGGGGCGGCTGTCAACCCATCCGCCGTTGAGCTGGCGCTCCTGGAAATGGCCGCCAACGGCACCGCCCTCGATGCCGGGCAGGCGGTCCTGGTCCGCCAGATGTGCACCTCTGGGGCCCGGCTCCAGTTGGCGATCGCGCCCGCCGGCGCCGGAAAGACCACGGCGATGCGCGCCCTGACCCTGGCCTGGACCCAAGACGGCGGACAGGTCATCGGCCTCGCCGCCTCCGCCGCCGCGGCCGCGGTCCTGGCCGAACACACCGGCATCCGCACCGACACCCTGGCCAAACTCACCTGGGGCATCGAGCACGGTGAGCTACCCGACTGGGCCGGGCAGATCGACCGGCGCACCCTGGTGATCATTGACGAGGCCGGGATGGCCGACACCCTGTCCCTCGACACCGCCGTGCAGTACGCCATCGGCCGCGGAGCGAGTGTCCGGCTGATCGGCGATGATCAACAACTCGCCGCCATCGGCGCCGGCGGCATCCTCCGCGACATCAAACACACCCACGGCGCCCTCCACCTCAGCGAACTGCACCGCTTCACCGACCCAGCCGAAGCGGCAGCCTCACTCGCCCTTCGCGACGGTGACCCGCGCGCACTCGGGTTCTACCTCGATCATCGCCGCGTCCACGTCGGCGATCTCGCCCAGGCCACCGATGACGTCTTCACCGCATGGGTTGCCGACCGGGCCGCTGGGCTGGACGCGATCATGCTCGCCCCCACCCGCAACCTCGTCGCCGACCTCAACCGCCGAGCCCGTGATCATCGTCTCGGCGGTACCTCACCTGGACAAGGGGTCGAGCTGTCCGACGGAAGCCGGGCCAGCGTCGGCGACGTGATCATCACCCGCAGCAACGACCGCCGCCTCCGCCTGTCCGCCACCGACTGGGTCAAGAACGGCGACCGCTGGACCATCACCCATATCGGGAGGTGCGGCGACCTAAACGTCCGGCACAACCTCAGCCAGCTTGTTGTCCGACTCCCCGCCGACTACGTCCGCGCCTCGACCGGCCTGGGCTACGCCACCACCATCCACGCCGCCCAAGGCGTCTCCGCCGACACCATGCACGGCCTGCTCACCGGCCAGGAGCCTCGGCAGCAGCTCTACACCATGCTGACCCGCGGCCGGCACACCAACCATCTCTACCTGCAGGTCGTCGGCGACGGCGACTCCCACGCACTGATCCGACCCGACACCGTTTCACCGCGGACGCCGACCGAGACGCTGCGGGAGATCCTCGCCCGCGATGAAGCGCCCGTCTCCGCCAGTACCTTGCTGCGCGAGCTCAAGCACCCGGCGGCGCGGCTGTTCGATGCGGTCCAGCGCTACACCGACAGCCTCCACGTCGCAGCCGAGCAGCTTGTCGGATCGCAGGCCGTGGCCGAGCTCGACAAAGCCGACCAGTACGTCCCCGGGCTCACCGCCGAACCCGCGTGGCCGACCCTCCGGGCCCAACTGCTCGCCCTCGCGGCCGAAACCGGTGAACACCCACTCCGTCACATGCTGGCAGCGGCCAGCGGACGCGACCTTCGAACCGCAGGTGACATGGCGGCCGTCCTCGACTGGCGGCTCACCGCGCTCACGCCGACCATCCGAGGTCCGCTGCCTTGGCTGCCGGGCATTCCATCAACGATCCATGCCCATCCCGTGTGGGGTGAGTACCTGGCAACGCGATCCCAGCTGGTCGCCGACCTCGCCGACCAAGTTCACGCCCACGCCTATCAAGGTGACGCCGAGCCCTTCTGGGCACCACCGGGAAGCCACCCGAGTACGGCCATCATCGGCGAGGTCGCAGTGTGGCGGGCCGCCAACGGCATCAATCCCCAGGACCCGCGACCAACCGGAGGAACCCAACTCGAAACGCGTCCGGCCTTGTGGAAACAACGCCTCGACCGGGATATCGGGCGTGCCACCGACCCTCCAACGAGTGCCCGGGACGACAAGCGACAGGCCGCACGCACCGCACTTCGCAGCTACCACCACGAGCAGCGCCCATACCAGTCGCCCGGACAGCGTCCCAGCGGGCCGTCCCCGGCCCGTTGATAGCACCCCAGCGGTCAAATCGCAGCGCTCGAAACATCAGGATGCAATCCACCCGGCGATGGCATGACAGGCAGGACACGCAGAACCGACAGAACACATCACTTCGCGCCCTGACTGCCGAAATCCGCCTCTAGTGTTGATCAAGGCAGCGCTGCGCGCCGCCCCCGGTTCGCGTGTCCTCGCTGCGCTGCGGGCCGCTGCGCTTCGGCGGCCACCTGACAGAACAGCGTCACGGCCCTCAACGCGTCGGCGATGTTGACTGGCCTGGTCATCGATCGCCCTCCTTCACCACCCACCGAACGGCATCGGCCACGACGTCAGGCTTCTCCTGGTGGATCTCGTGACCCGAGTCCACCCACTCGAACTTCCCGGGGGACCAGCTGGCCGCGTAGGACTTCTGGAGAGGAACGATCGCCTTGGCCCATCGGGGTCCGAAGTCGGCGTTGTCACTCCACGGAGCCTGCTTCGCCGCAAGGTAAACGAGGGGAACCTCGGGTCTGAGGTCCCGGCGCTTGTACGCCCACTTCGTACATCGCGCAGGGCTCGATCTTTTGTAGCGACTCTTCGCCGTCGAGTTTGCGGTTCGTCGGATCGCACGGGCTGGCTCCATCGGGGACCATGCCCACGTCCTCGATCGTGATCTCTTCGTCGAAGCTGGCATCGACCATCACGATCCCGGCTACCTTGTTGGGATGCGCCACGGCGTACGCCGAAGCGACCATGCCACCAGCCGATTGCCCAAGGAGTACGTAGGGCCCATCGTCCCCGATCGCCTCCATCAGTCCGTCCAGATCACCGACGACCATCTCCGGGGTCTGTGTCCCTGGCACTGTCTCGCTGCCGCCGACGTTGGCGCGGTCGTAGCTGCAGACGCGGAAGTCGGGCTTGAGCTCGTCCGTCAGCAGGCCGTAGTGGTCAAAGGAGGTGATGCCCGGCTGGTCGATCCAGCCGTGCAGGATGACCACGGTCGGATTGCCGGTCCCTGCGGTGGACTGCGAGATCGTGCCCGTTGACCGTGACGAGTCCGTGCACGTCGGCGCCTTCGTCGACCGGCAGACCGACCGAGGTAGGGCCTTGGGGCGTTGGAGCCGAGCTGTTGGGAGTAGGCGAGTTGCCGTCCGTAGCGGTCTGATCAGCCGTGTCTGGGCCGGCACAGCCAGCGGTGAGCAGGGCAGCGATGGCTGCGGAGCTGACCAGAGAGATGAGCCGGCTCATGGCCGTGCCTCCTGGGATCGTCCACTTCCCTCAAAAGCTAGGGGCCCGGTCACCGTTCGTCTAGCGAAATATCTCGCTGCAGGCTTGCTAACGCCTCAAATCGAGGCACTTCGTGAAGCGGTCACACCAATTGGCACTGCGAATGCGCGCGACGCTCGACTCTGGCGAGTGGTGTTCATCACTGCAGGCAGCGCGAGTCAGCGGGCCATGCGACATCGACCCGCGCGACCCGCTGCAGTAGGACTGTTCGGCAGAGCCTAATTCGTTGGGGGCTACAGACGCGGCTCTGGACCAGGCACAGAGGAGCATCATGCGTAGTGGAGGTCCGATAGCGGCTGTGGCGGCAACCGCACTTCTGCGAGCACTCTCTGGGCGGTACCTGCGCATGCAGCGCCAGCTACGGGTGCCGATGAGTTCTGTCAAGAATTCAAGGAGGCTGGAGGCCTGGAAGACGCAGCCATCACTTTCGGCGAATGCGTCAACATCCTTAAGGGGCCTTCGAGCCGAAACGCCACGAACGACTACGCCGGACTCTGCGGCCTGGACAACGCTCTCGTTGTGACTGGCACCACCAACAAGGGCCACTGCATCGAGGTGCTCAAGAGTATTGACTTCACACCGTAGCTGAGGCACCAGGCTGCGATGCCTGGCCGGGTCGGCTCGCCGAGTTCCGTTTGAGGCGCAACGGTCGGCCGCCGAATCAGCAGCAAAGTACAGCAACGGTGTCGTTGCCCCGCGAGTTCACGATCCTGCAGATGTGTCTCGGCACGCCTCAGTGAGGCTCCGCGGTGCTGTACTGCCCCTTTGCAAGCAGGGGGTTATGGGTTCGAGTCCCGTTGGCTCCACCCCTGTGATGTCTCGGGTCATCGTTGACGGGTGTCTTGAGACATCGTTGCATTTTGATCTTGGTTTGGGGAGGGCCGGCATCCCGGTTGGGAGTGCGGCGCCGTCCTCGCCAGGGTCAAGGCCGTAGCCCTGGGGGTGGCCTGCGGCCAGCATTGACCCCGGCTGCGGTGGCGCGTGCTCGCCCCCGTGTCAGGGCTGGGGCGGTGCAACCATCTATGCGTGACGTGGCAGTGGGACCTTCGGGACGAACTGATTCGTCGTCTTCCCGAATCGGCGGCAGCGCAAGTTTTGGGGTCGGCCGCCAACGCCTCTCAGCTTGATGGTTGGAGTGACCTGGACCTCCACGTCGATCTGACCGCCGTCAGCGGACCCGTGGACCTGCTCGCAGGGTGCCAGGTCTGGGCGCTGTCCGAAGACCGCTCGGCTGAACAACAGACCCTGAGAATCGTTTTGGAGGACGGGCGACGGCTCGATCTGGTCGTCAAGGGCGGGGTGATCCGTCGGCCAGCGCAGGCTGACGACAACGACGTTCGCATGATGGCTGCGCTTGCTGCTGCGAAGCTTGGTCGAGGTGATCACCTCATCGGCCTGCACCTGACCCTTGAACTCATTCGGTCCTCGCTGGTCCAGGCGACGCTTCTCAGGGACCGCGACCTGGGAACCAACGTGCACCGATTCGGCTCTCAGCGGGATGTGCTGGCGAAGGAGATCGCCGAGCTTCTGCACAATCCCTTGGATGTTGTCCCGCGACCGAACATCGTTGAGAAGACCGTCGAGATGTACGGGCGGTGGCGTCGCGAGCTGGACCCCGGCTATCGGCCGGACTGGTCAGGTCTGGATGCCGTAATCAGCAGGGGGCTGCACCATCAGTAGTTCCGATCTCTTTCCGGTGCCGCTGGCCGCTAACCGCCCTCGGCACGACTTTGATCCGCCTCCCGTGACTGTCCCGCTGCCACCGCTCGTAGCTGCTGGTGCATTCCTCCCAGGGCAGTGAGAGGTGGCAGGAATTTCTTCGGCATCTTGCAGACCGCCGTATACACCTTGTCGCAAGCGTTGGCGATCGGCGTTAGGACGGTTTGGGTGACCAGCTGGTAGGCATCCATGGTGGAGAGGCTCAACAACTCGCTGGTCCATGTGACCATGTCGACGTGCGCGATCCGGAATGCGTCCTCCATCGGCTTGGCCGACCCGGTGGTCATGAAGAAGTCGTCGGTCTCGATTCGAGGCCACGCGGTATAGGTGCCTTTGACAAGCTCGACGATGATCTGGGAGTCCATGGCGCACTCCACCGCGACACCGCACGTCTCACCCTCGGACTGCCGCGCGTGACCGTCCCCGAAGCTGAGCATGGCCCCCTCGACGTTCACCCCCAGGTAGACGGTGCTCCCTTTGCGGATCTCGGGGGTGTCCATGTTTCCTCCCCAAGGTCCGGGTGCCAGCGACGACCGCACCTCGTGCAGTGGCGGGGTGACGCCCACCGTTCCGTGCATCGGGTCCATTGGAAGGTCCAGCGTGAGGTTGCTTTCCTGCGCCTGGTACCTGACGCATCCACCATCGACGTCCAGCTCGTAGAACCAGGCCATTTCCGGCAGCGGTGCCTGCAGGGTAGCGGTCTCCGGCGTTGACGTCAGGGCACCGAAAAAGGGGATCGTGGCGCTGACGCCCCACTTGACGCACGGAACGATGTCGACGAAGTGGACCGCCACCGTGTCCCCCGGTTGGGCGCCCTCGACGAAGAACGGACCCGTCTGTGGGTTGAGGAAACGGCTGTCGGCGACCTGAGAGAGCAGCTGTCCCGGGTGCTGGAGGACGCCCGCGAAGGCGTCGCGGGTCCGCGTGGAGATGAGAGTCCCCGGCGCCACGGATGCCACCGGTTCAGCACCACCGAACGTGTACAGCAGCGCGCTCGCGGGCAGTTCTTCGTCGATCTCGAAGTCAAGCCGGGGAATGGCGTCCATGACTTTCTTTCTCTGGTCTGGTGCTTGGATTCCTACAGTCACGAGTTTGCTGGCATAACCGGAGCAAGTCGAGACGCCAGGTAGGTGAGACCGCTCGTCGCGCGAGGAAGCGAGGTGTTGAGGGCGCCTACCCGGATCGAGCTGTCCGGGTTGCCAGGGGTCTCAGCGCGCCAGGTCCACTAACTCTCGCCACGCACCAGGCGCACCGTGAGGATCTCGAACGGGCGGAGCGACGGGCCGCGTCGGTATCCGGCGGACGGCAGGACGCGTGCCCGATCGGCCGTTCGAGCAGGTCGGTGTACTGCACTGAGGCGACCGGAAGGACGCGTTGAGCCCCGGTGGCGCGGTCGCCTCGGGTCGGCGCCGAAACTTCGATTAAGACGCAACGGTCGGCCGGCGAGTACAGCAGCAAATACAGCAGCACTGTCGTTGCTCCGCGAGTCCACGGTCGTACAGATGCGTCTCGGCACGCCTCAATGAGGCTCCGCGGTGCTCATGCTACCCCTTTGCAAGCAGGGGCGACCCTGTCAATCATGACGGTCCACACGAGTACCTTCCGGTCACGATCGCCGACGACCATCCGCAACCGACGGCAACCGTTGATTCTCGGCAAGACGCGGATCTGCCCGGCTCAGCCCGCTCAAACGAAATCAGCGGATTAGGGTCGCGCCCGGCCTGGGTCTGGTTACCTGGGCTGCAGTTGGCGCCGCCGCCAGCGCCTCATTCTTGAGCTTGGTCCACGTCCGGCTCGCCGCGTGTGCCGTTCACCTCAGCGAGCCGGGCCTGAAGGTCCGAGAGCCGAACGAAGTAGCGGCGGCCGGCAATGGCGAGCAACGTGGCGCCCGACTCGGTGAGCCAGGTCTGCCGGTCCTCGTCGTCGCCGTCTTCGATCGGATGAAGAGCGTAGTTGCGGATGTCGCGGAAGAGATGTGCCTGGGCAACGACCTCGGTGATCAGTGCCTGCGACCGAGGCAGTGCATTCAGGTACTGGGAGGTCAGTCTGATGACCTCCGACACATCGCGGCCGGCGTCCACCAATGAGGTCAGCTTTGCTCCCCGATCGGGAACGGAGCGAGCCAGGTTGAACCAAGCCGCCTCCGACGCCGCCGCCAACAGGCTGGACGACGCCAGGTACAACCCGCCGTGCAGCGCTCGGCGGCTCTCTCGCACCAAGTCCATGCCGCGCCGACCCAGGATCGCGTCAAGTCCTGCGAGCATCTCCTCGGCCGGTAGCAGTACATCACCCTGCCGAGGCCCGATCGACCGGATCGGCAGGAACCGCGGTGTGCTGCTCTCATCGCCAATGACCGGGCTGTGCACGACCACTGGAGCGCTTGTTCCGCCACCGGGATAGGTGACCGAGATGCGGATCGGCTGGATCGGGTACTGATTGCCTTCCCCTTGTGCAATCAGGCCTTCTCCGATCAGCTGTGCGACTGCCCGCCTCACAGCATGCCGTGCCCGAAACTCCATCAGATGCGGGTCCCGCGGATCTGGGTCGGCATAGCGACGATTCGGATCCGCTGAGGCCACAGCCTGCAAGGTCGACCGTTCAGCAGGCCGCCGGCTCCCCTGCGCAGTCAGCCACGCGTCCTCGAACGCGGTCAGCAACACCGGCTCGTCGCTCGCCGCGAGCATGTCGAGGACAACACCGCGGGCCACCATCACGTCTGCGTCGCTCGGGGTGACGGCCTGCTCCAAGGCCTCCAGGAATGGCTCCTCGAACTCCACGTCGAGAGTCTTACCCGAAACGTGCCTATCTGGCCGAGTGACGCACCCGCCGAATTCGCGATCATTCACGGAGCGGCGTGCAAAGCTGGGCAGTGCCTATACAGACCCGCGCTGCCCCTTTGCCAGCAGGGGCTCCGCCCCCGCACCCCCGGCCTCGGCTCAGAGATCGCCGTGGACCGTGCACGAGGTCGTGGGCATCCCCTCACGTCGTCATTCAAGGGCTTAGCGGCACCTGAGCTCACCCGTCAAGGCCCACGCCCTTCGGGTGGCTTCGCTAGACCTTGACGGGTGAGCTCAGGCACCACTACAGGCAAGCCTGCCGACGCGAGGGGATGCCGCCGCTGCAGTCGGCCGGCCAGCAGATCAAGGAGCTCGAGGACAAGCGTGCGCTCATCGATGACGAGCGCATCCGCGACCTGACGGACAAGCTCGACCGGTTGAACCGGCAGATGGCCGATTTCCTTGGTGATCAAGGCGAGCTCCGGGCGCGGACCGAGGTGTTGAGAGACCAGGCTGAGGAGCAGTTCCGCAGGTTGGAAGAGGCCGAAAAAGTCCGCCAAGATCTCCGGTCAGCAGAAGCTGAAGCACCTGGTAGCCCAGGACCTGCTCACCCTGACCCGGGAAACACTCGCCACCTTGAAGTTCGACTACGTTCAACAGGTCTCCGACCGGATGAACGTGTTGTTCATGAGGATCGTCGGCTCCGATCCGGCATTCGAGGCCGGGGTCTTCAGCGGCGTGCACATCGACCCTGACTTCAAGATCGCCGTGGACACTCGACGTGGGCGGCGGCTCGACACCGACTTCGAGCTCAACGGTGCATCGCAACGGGCTCTCACCTTGTCCTACATCTGGGCACTGACCCAGGTATCGGGGGTGACCGCGCCGAGGATCATCGACACGCCGCTCGGCATGGTCGCCGGAGGTGTCAAGACGCGGATGGTCGACGCGATCACGCAGCCGGCAGCTGATGAGGTGGCGGACTTCCAGGTGGTGCTGTTGCTGACTCGATCCGAGATCCGCGACATTGAGGATCTCCTCGACCAACGCGCCGGGCTGGTGCGGACGCTGTCGTGCTCGAAGGACTACCCCGAGGACCTAACCCTTTCGTGGGGTGTCGACCATCCCGTCGTGCGGGTCTGCACGTGCGGGCACCGTCAGTCCTGCCGGATCTGCGCCCGCAAGTACGACGACCAACACGGCATCGAGTTCCGCAACATCGAAGCGACCGTCTGATGGCCCTCCTCGTCGTCAACCCGTACGCCAGCCAGGATCTCAACATTGCGAGCGAAGTCTCGGATCGCATGCCGGAGCTTGTCTCCCGGTCAGAATCCGATGCTCGACCCTTCAGCCGTCAGGTCGACGCGTGGTGGATGGCCATGGTGATCGGCGTGTGGCTGGGGCAACGTGTCGCATTGCCTCGTGACACCAGAAAGTTCAACGACGGCGGGATCCTGAGCTCCGACCCCTGGCGGATTACCCACCTGGAGCTGCTCGCCCTCGCCGAGGCCGACGAGACCGTCCTCGAACGACCCGCACAGGTCATCAGGATCGCCGCCGAGTACGCCAACGGGGGTTTCCCCTGGCTGTTTGACCAGCTGGTGGGTGTCGCGGAACCGAACCTGACGCTGATCAACCGGCTGGGTGACCTCTAGGCCTGAATCAGCTCAACACGTTAGCGACGGTCCTCCAAGAGGTCGGCCAGGCCGGCCAGCGCGTCCTTGAGCGCGTCGTCAGGCTCCTCCGGGGGTAGCAGCGCGAGCAGCTCGTCCTCACCGCGCCGCCGAAGGGTCGGCACGAGGCTCGCGGGTTCTACTCCGATGGCGCGTGCAAGGGTCTGCCGAACACCCTCGGTGAAGTCCGTGATCCCGGTCAGCGCCTCCATCACTTCAGGAACCGACATGGCGGCCAACGCGGCCGGTGGAACGCAGAAGGCCTCACACGTCTGCCCGACCAGGTTGAACGACAGCCGCAGCGAGTCACCTTCCTCCGCGCCCACGTCCAGAGCCAACGTGCGCATCGAGCCAAAGGCGGGGCCCATTGCCGCCGTCATGGGCCAAGACACTTTCAAGGTGCCACCGCGGTGCGCGAACAGGCGGGAGGAATCGGGGAACACTCCGAGAATGGCCGCCACCGGTTCCGGGCAGGGCCGGCCGCTCCCCCGCTGTAGCTCGGAGTCGACCACGATGCGAAACGAAACGCGGTCAGGACCGTTGAGGAACAGTCCTCGGCAGCCGGCCACGTCGACGTCGAACGCGTGCAGATCTCCGTCGCGGCGCATGCGGACATAGCCGCCCTCGAGAACGAACATCGGTGCCTCGGCATAGACCCGAACCGACCCTGGGCTGACCCCGAACTGGTGGACGAGCTCCTCGACGAGGTCGGTGAGCTTGGCTCTCCCTCCCCACTCGTTGATGCGCTGAGCGATCTCGTCGGTTATCCCGGTGTACTCCTCCAGTCCCCAGGAGCGCAGCGCCCACGCGGTGCGGCTAATGCGCATGACGCGCGGATCCTCGAACAGCCGGTTCCTGGTCGAGGTGATGCTGTGGCCCTCACCGATCTCTGCCACCAATGTCTCCGCGTCGGCCGGCGAACTTCGTAGGGCGAGCAGTGACACGCACTTGTCCACCACGGAGGACCACCGGCCCACGGTGCCGCCAAGGCGCCGGTACCGGCTTGACTCGGCCAACACGTCGTCGAGGAAGGCGGTGTTGATGGAGCGCGAGCGCAGCCACTGCTCGACGGTGTCGGTTGGAATCCAGGCCGTTCTCGTCCGACATCGCGTCGAGCTCGTCAGGTTTGGGCAGTTCCGATCCGGCTCGCAGATACCAACCGTCTCTGAGCCGGTACGGTCCGGCGAGACGGAGGAGTAGGGCAGTGGCAGCCTCCTCGCGCGCGGCGTCCACGTCTCTGACGGCTCGCCGCAGGCCGTCGGTCGTGGTCGCATGGCCGGCGGGAGCCGCGGCGCCGATCAGGTCGGCCAGATCCGAGGCACGCCAGCGCAGCGGTAGAAAACGGGGCCCGCTGAGCAAATCCGTCAGCTTGAGGTCGATCGATTTCTGGATTTGCCGGACCCGTTCCCGGGTGATACCAAGCCGCCGGCCGCACTCGTCCAGCACGACCGGTGACAGGGTGAGGATCCGCAGGTGCAGCACAGTCGAGCGGGCGCCGTCGAAGGAGTCAAATACTTCGCGGACGAGGTCGTCGGTGCGGAGGTTCAGCAGGGTCCAGTCGGCGAGGTTTACGAGTGGCGTGTCCAAGAACTCCTGCCAGCTGGCCAGCAGCTCGCCGGGGGGGCGCAGATGAGGAAGCAGCGACCAAACCGCCGCGGCAAGGTCGAGGGACCGTTCTCGCACCGCCCAGGCCGCAATCTCCTGCAATGGGCCGAATTGAGAGGGCGCGCTCGCGGCGGCGTACGCACGGATTTCGTCCTCCTCAAGGTCCCGCTCGATGAAGTCTGGGTTAGCTCCGTCGTCCAGCTCTGTCTCACCGGTATCGCCGGGCAGCTCCTCCTGCGGGAACGCTCGATCCCCTGCCGCAGCGTGATCTTCGCGCGGATCTGCTTGGAGGAGTTCGCCGAGGACGATGTCGCGGAGTCGGCGGGCGTTGCTGCAGGTCCTCAGGTATTGCAGGTCTGAGTCGAGGGTTGACCGGTCTAGCTGGTGCTTGCCGACCCGGTGGAGTCTGAGCTCGTCGACGATTCTGTGTCGTGCTTCTGTGTCGTGGGCGAGCCACTGCTCACGCAGCGCGGGCCAGTTCTCCTCAACGAATCTCTCGTTGGGTCCGGCGCCATAGGTGGCGGCGAGAAAGGTCGTCGTATCAGCGACGTCGAGCTGATGAGCGGCTCCGAGGGCCCTCAGTACCTGAGGAGATAGCTGGCCCCATCCGGACTCGTTCTGCGGCACCTCGGTCCTGGTACTAGAGGTGGCACGCGACGCAGGGCGCCTCGGCATCTTCGGCGTCCAGGACGTGTCCGAGGATCTCGACAAGCGGCAGGTTGCGTCGTCGGCTGGCGGCTCGGGTCATGGCTTGATCATGCTTGGCCAGGATATCGTCGCGGCGGCTGATGAGCTCGCGGAGACTCTCGCCGGGGCTCCAGGTGTAGTGCTGCCCCGAGGCTTGGGCCTCGTAGCGGACCTTGTCCTCGTAGGCGACGGCGGCCTCGAAGAGCTCTGGGTGGTTGTCGGCGAGTCCGACCCACTCGACCTTGCGTTGGAAGAAGCAGAAGTAGCAGCCCGATCGGGTCCGCCAGGCGTAATAGTCGGGCAGCCCGATGCCTGCGTCGTCGAGGATCCGCAGCACGTCGCCTTTGACCACCCCGTCGTCCTTGAACGGAAACATCGTTTTGATGTTGGGCTTGGTGCTGACGTAGCCTGCGCGGTACTCATCGGCGCGAATAGCAATATATGAGTAAGTGGGGTCGTCGCCGATCCACTCCTCGAGCGGCTTGATCTTCAGGGTCTTGGTGCACCACCGCATCTGAGGGCTGGGCAAGGTGCCCTGGTAAACCCACAGCCAGTGGTCGAAGTCGCGGGCGGCGTTAAGGCGGGTGATGGGCTTGCCCAGGGCGGTCTCGAGGCGGGCGAGGTACTCGTAGGTTTCGGGGAGCTCGGCGCCGGTGTCGCAGAAGAAGTACTCCATGCTGGGGACTTTGCCGCGCATGTAGACCGCGAGCGCAGCGCTGTCCTTCCCGCCAGAGATACCGAGGACGTGCCGGGCGGTCAGTTTTCGGCTGTCGGGCACGGGCTTGCCTTTCACGATGGGAAGCAGTTGATGTTGTCGCGGGTGCCGTAGGAGTGATCGTCTCATTCGCCTGCGACAGGACCCTGTCGGCTAGCAGCGCGAGCAGCGCCTCTCCACCCGGATCGCCGAGCAGCTGGTGAGCCTGGGCGATGGCGGTGTCGATAACCCGGTACAGGTCCGGTTGCAGACGATGCTCGACCCACACGACGCGGGCATGCTCCTGACCGTCGGCGCGGGTGAGAGTGAGCCTGTGGGTGTCGAAGCCGTGCTTGGTCGTTGCCGCGGCGGCTGAATACAGGGCGACCAGCCGGCGCAGCTGTTCTCCTAGGCCGAGGGCGGCGGACTGGAAGCGGGCTTGGTCAAGGTCTTGCCAGCTCGCGGCGGGGAGCCCGGCGACGAGGCTGAGGACGTTCTCCAGCCAGGCCCGGTCATCGCCCCGGTCGTCGAGAACCGCGAGGACGAAAGCATGGAGACGCCGATCGATCAAATCGACGTCGATCAGCGGACCGGCGGTGTTGCGGAGCCGGCTGCGGAGCCTCCAGAGGTCGTTCAGTTCGGTGAGCTCGACGCCGAAGTCGCGGGCGAGGAGCTGGGCGGCGTTCTGGAGTAACTGTGAATACGTGTTGCGGAGTTCATCGAGGGCGGCGTCGAGCCTCCGGCCGAAGAGCTCGATGTCGTTCTGGCGGCCGCGGTCCCCGGGCTTGAAGGGGTCTAGCCCGCACGCCTGCGGCAGGTCAGTGAAAAGCAGCTGATCCGGCTCGCGGGTCGTCAGCAGCGCCTGGCGGACCTGAATGATATCGGAGGACAGCGCACCGGTCTTCTTGGTGTGCGCGGGCAGTGCCGCGGCGGCAGCTATGAGCGGCGCCGCGACGCTGAGCACAGTGGTGTTCCTGGTCCCGTGCACTTGGCGGTAAGCCGTCGCATGGAGCCCGCCGAGGCAGCGCAGCAGTTCCGCCCGGTCGTTGTCGACGTCGAACGTCTTGATGGTGAACCGGTCCGGGCTCTTGACGAGCCGCTCCAGGGTGTCTGCGCCGAGTCGCGGCTGGTAGCTGCCGTCCTGGTAGACCGCGACGGTGTCTTCATGCTGCAGCAACAGGGCGGCGAGCAGCAGCGGGATGGGTCCCTCCTTGAGCCCAATCGGCGGCGCTTGTAGCTCGATGTACGCGCGGTCCAGGCTGACGGGTTCGTGGGTAGCCTGACCGAGAAGAATCCGCAGTTTGCCCCAGGCCTGGGTGAATGTGCTGCCTGCTCTGGGGTTGTCGAACCACCAGGGCCCTGCGGGGTTATTCGGGTCGACGGGCCGGTGCAGACCCGTGTGGGACAAAAGGGCCTCGTACATGGCTACCTCGGGGCCGTAACCCTCCAGCCCATGGCGGTGCACAGTGGGGTTAAGGACCATCGCCTCTAGGAGGTCGCGTCGTGCTCGGGCAGCCTGGCTGGTCAACTGCCGCCGGCCTAGCATTTCGTTGCGAACCTCGGGGCTGCTCTTGTAGGTGGTGTCGCACACGTCGGACAGCAGGCTGGACAGGCTGCGCGACGCCGGGAGCGGCGTCAGAGTTGCGGCGGGGGATTGGGGTCGGGGCATCGCCAAGAGGTAAGTCGTGCCGGCAGCATTTGGCCGCAGGTGATGGCTGGCCAGTTCGTCGACTCGACGGCGGGCCTCAGCTGCGCGCTCCTGTAGCTCTCGTCGGGCGACGCGGTCGGAATTGACGTCTGGTCGCTCCAGGGCGAGCTCGACGGCAGCAAGCTCCAAGACCGCCTCGCGGAGGGGCGCTGTGCTGCCGGTAGTGGCCACCACGACGGGCAGCCTGCGGCCAATGTCGGCCTCGTTCAGCCGAAGCGAGGTGGTGGCTGCGGCCGCGTCGTCGATCCAATGCACGAGCAGACCGTCGGCGCCCTCTTCGGTGGGCGGCAGCGCCGCGGACTGGGTGTCGGCGAACATGGTGGCGAAGTAGCGGATCATCCCCACGCGCTGGGTATGGCGGCTGGCGATCGCTGGGGGCATCCGATCGCGGTTGCTGAGCAACTCGGCCGCGGATTGACGGGTCAGGTTGTCGCGTTCATCGCTGATGATTCGAGCGAGATCGAGGTCGCTACCCTGCCACAGCCGGTACTCGTCGGCGAATCCGCGGTAAGTGACGAGCTCGCGTGCGACCAGGCTGCTGAGCGTTGCCTCGGCCGCCGCGATGTCGAGGGTGTCCTCGGCCAGCGCATAGGCCACCAGCCCCAGGTGGGCACGAAGCGGGCCGCCTTGGGAGAGCAAGTTCAAGAGACCAACTGTCTTGAGTGCTCGCTGCTCGGCTTCGGTGAGACCAGTCACCTCGCGGAGAACCGTGTCCACCTCAAGCAGTCGACTTGTCGCGCCGCCGGCGGCCGACAGACCCGGACCGGTGAAGAAGTCGTATAGCCGAGCCAGGTCGACACTAGGCAACGCGCCAGCCCGTGGCAGGGGCCCATCCAGGAACTCGCCGACGCTGCTCGGTTCTCGGCCGGTAAGGAAGGCGAAGAGGGTCCGACCATGCTGCCCGAACCGGCTGCACATCTCGGGCAAAGCCATCAGCGCCACCGGGTGCAGCGGGTAGCTGGCGGTGATTACACCGTCCCCAGCGGGAAGTAGGCGGGTGAGGCCCAGGGCTGTGCAGGCCTGCCGCTGCTCGGCGGCCCAGGCCGCGCGACGCCGGCGGAAGGCAGCGGTGCTATGACTGGTGTCTAAGGCCGCGGGGATCAGCCGGAGAGTCTGGTCGGCGGAGTCGAGGAACGGGATGTCCTCGAACCGGCCCTGCACCTTGCCCCACTCGCGTCGCTGGGCGGCGGTGGCGCCGCGAACGTAGTCGTCGAAGGCGAGGTGCTGCAGAGTTAGGAGTAGGGCCGGGTGTCGGCTGTTGCCTAGGGAGCAGCGCTCGGCGATCTCCTACAGCACGTATAGGTCACCGTTGGTCGGGTCCGCAGCGAAGTGCTCTAGGTTCTTCCCGAACTCATCGAGGGTGATCACCAGTGGCGCCTGGTCGGCGAGAACCTCGACCAGCACCGCCAGTGCTCGAGGAGTCTTGTCCCTGGCGGCTTGGGCGCGGGCGTGGCGGACGACCTGTGGCGGCGTGGCCGCTCTGTAGTAGTCGCTGACGGCGCGGGTTAGGGCACGCAGGATTGTGTCGAGTGCTGGTTCGGCTTGCGCCGTCGCTGCTGCCCGGAGAAACCCTTGGTGGACCGCTCCCAGTTCCTCCCGGCGGTCGCTCAGTTGGCCGGCGAGGTTTGAGTCGATCCTTCTGAGCGTGGCGGCGGCCACGGCTTGACGGCCGCCATTGGCTGGGCCCAGCAGTGCGTGCAGGAAGAGCGCGAAGCTTGACTTCCCTGAGCCGTAAGGCCCGGTCAGTGACCATGCCCGGCTTTCCGGGCCAGCATGGAGCGTCCGCGCGACCCGATGCAGTACCTCGAGGGCGCGGCCGGTCGGGATGTAGTCCTCGACGCCGAAGCTCGCCTCCTGCTCAACGTTGGCCGACCGGAGGTAACGCTGCCGCGGCCGAACCTCGTCGGCGATCATAGGGATCACGCCCGCACCGCGCTAGCCACTTCGGCCTCCTGGTAGTAGCGGGTGAGGATCTGGTCGGCCAAGGCGGCGGGATCGTCGTCGACGAGCACCTGCCGCAGCCCACCGGGCTCGGCGACCTGAATTGCCTGCACCCGAGACCCCGCGCGGCTGAGCGCCTCGCTCAGCGGACGTTCTGGCAAACGGAACGTTCCTCCAGGGCTGCCCGTGACGTGACTTAGCCTGGCGATGCTGATCGATCGCGAGTTGCCGTTCTCGGCCATGAACCGCAGGCAGGCGTAGGCGACGATCTCGTCCGGCAGGGATGGCTTGGGCCCGTCCACGAAGCGAGACGAGCCGGCGCCGGGTGTGGGCTCGATCAAGCCGAGCTCCCGGAACGGGCAGTCCAGTACCTCGTCCGGGCCGGACCGGCCGCGCTGCCGTACGGTGTAGGTGCGGAGGAGGCAGTCGACGTCCTTGCGGATCGACGTATCCAGCACCGACTCCCAGCTGGCCGCGGCGGCCAGCTCGAGCACCTGGTTGACCAGCTGAGTCTCGGTGAACTGGTTCGGCGGGAAGTCGTTGAAGGCGACCCACCACACCGGCGCCAGGCACGTGGGTCGTAGCAGGCCGACGCAGAGAAGGTGGACCAATTCGAGCAGGCAAGCCCTGGGATGAAGGCGCTGATGGCCAAGTGCGCCGAGGTGCGGACCCTCTCGGCGGTGCAGTGGGTGCGCTACCTGCACCAGTGGATCATCGACGCCCGGGCGGCTGGGTGGCCCCTCTGACTCGAGACGGCAAGGGGGAGCCCTTCCTCCGAACCACCCTGACCAGCTGTCCATCGCGGCTCGCCTGATCCGGTCCGGCGTTGGCCCGAACCGCTCCGCCGTCCGTTCCTGCGGCATGGCGACGCGTCCCGCAAAGGGGTCCCCGGGTATCGGCCATCCGGCGGCAGTTCGTTGTAATCATCGCGGCACGTAACCACTGATGTTCTCAGGGCTTCCCGTTTCGTGTGGTCGTGTGGCCTGTTGAAAGTCCTCGCGGATTGGAGCGGTGTCGTAGACGATGTGGAGGCTGGCAATCAGTCCGTCCTCTGTCAGCTCGGCGATGTCGACGACTGTGAATAGAGCCGACGTGCCGTCGGCAAGTACCCAGGCGAAGGCGAACCAGAACGCAACCGCCTCCCTGTCGTCGCGGAAGACGCGCCGGAGCGTGAGCCGTGATTCGGCAAATAGCGTCGAACAGAACTGCCGCGCGGGCACAGAGCCGTAGAGGGGTGAATACACAATCCCCTCGGGTGCGAAGAGGGCCAGCACACGCTCGACGTTGCCGACCTCAAGCGCTGCGAGATACTCCTCCGACCAGTTCCATCGCGACACGCTAATGGAAGATGCTGTGTTGGTCGTCGCCGTGATCTCGGATCAACATGACGACATTCGATGCCCATGCCGACCATAAGAAGCCGGGAAGGGTGGCGGTATTGACCGTTAGCCGGTCTGCGGCGTCGCGTCGTGGCGTAACCGGGGGTCGTCAGTGCGGGGCGTACTCCTGCCCGGCCCGCCTGACGGCGTACCGCACGTGGGTCGTCTTACGATGCTGCTCTTCTTTGCTATGACTGTCCGATCCGGCACGTCAAGTGGTGGGCCCGAGGGCCTCCAGGACTAGCTGGGCGACAACCTCCGGATAGCGGAAGATGATGAAGTGGTCGGTGTCTATCACGCGAACATCGTCTAGATGCTCGTCGGCCCATCTGCGATCGGCCTCGGAGAACGTGTCTCTCTCCCCGATGAGCACGGTTGTGGGCGTGGTCTCCCAGGCCG
>Ga0126307_10000894_pt1 | contig 19727 bp, 17 predicted proteins | sample Plot28_FD_89955 | JGI IMG/M metagenome (GOLD analysis project Ga0126307, IMG submission 89955) | Serpentine soil microbial communities from UC McLaughlin Reserve, CA, USA - Plot28 | ecosystem: Environmental > Terrestrial > Soil > Grasslands | place: USA: UC McLaughlin Reserve, Lake County... | reverse complement strand
TTCATCCTCCTCCATGACAAGGTCAAGAAAGGGCAGGGAGTACCTCCCGGCATCTCCTGCGCCGATCTCCCTCAAAGGTCTACCAACACTTCCTTTGAGAACCTGCCTACGAGCGGCGGGGTGCCGCCCGTAGTGCTGCTCGTTATCCTATCGGCGTTGCTAGTGGTGGCTACAAGCGCTATGTTCGTGGTGCTGCGTCGCACCACCTAGCCTACCTTCTATGTCATTCCTGGCCGCCAGTAGATCCGAGCCCGGTTTCACAGGCACAAGCGTATATCGCTTCTGTTTTAGCGCGTAAACCGTAAGGGATTTGGTTCTTCACTGCTCAGAAAACGATCCTCGTGACGCGTCGAAGACGAGAGTGCTGTAGAGTAGGGTTGTGACAGAAGGGACAAGGGAGCAGAATCGGCTCGTCGGTACGATGAGCCCCGGCGTCTCGACGCCAGCCACCACCCTGCGTGGGCGCTGGCTGGTTCTCGGCCGCGTGGCGTGGGTGGCAGTGGCCATCCTCACGGCGATCGCTTACTTCTGCGGTCTTGTACTTTTTACTACGATGCAACCAGCGCATGTTTCGCTCTGGCTGCGACCCGAGACGGTCTCCAAGGGTGAGCAGAGAAGGTAGCAACACCCTGGTGTTCGAGCCTTGTCGAGCTGACGTGTGACCCTCCGACTGAAGATTGCGTAAAGCTTCGCCCGACAATACACTATCCTAGCTCGAAAATCGGCATAGGAAGGGGCTTAGAACTACTATCCGAAGAGGTGTGTCCAAGGAGCGGAGCGAACCAGTGGCGCAATCAGCTACTCGAAATGGAAGGCTCAGCGGCTGGTGGTTTTTGAAGAGGAGGAAACCGCAGATGAAAGGTGCCGTGGAGGTCGGCCGACCAACTATACTTCTCACAGCTTCCGCTTAGCGTAGAGGAGGTTCGATGCGCAGACTGAACGCTCATCGGCTACTAGGTAGCGAACTAAGAAAGAGCGAGGCACGCTACCGCACCGTTCTGGACGCGGCATTCGACGCGATCGTGACCATAACGCCAGAAGGGATAATCAGGTGGTTTAATCGCGGGGCGGAACGAACCTTTGGCCACGGGGCAGAAGAGATCATCGGGCAGCCGGTAACGCTGCTTATGCCCGAAAGATACCGAGAACTCTGCGTGGCCGGGTTGCACCGTTACCTGCGAACGGGCGGTGCCCACGTTGTGGGCGGCACGATCGAGCTCGTGGGTTTGCGCAAAGACGGTAGCGAATTCCCGATCGAGATGTCCCTCGGCGAATCCCATGAGGATGGGGAACGGTTGTTCACGGGCGTCATGCGTGATGTCACCGAGCGCAAGGAAGGCGAGAAGGCTATCAAGGAAAGCGAGGAGCGCTTCCGATCTTTGGTACAGAACATCTCCGAAATTATCACGATCCTCGAGGCTGACGGCACCATCCGCTACGTAAGCCCTGCGGTCGAGAGGGTCATGGGCTACAAGCCCGAAGAGCAGGTAGGGATCAACGCATTCGCCTCCGTTCATCCGGAGGACAGGGAGCAAGCGTCAAACACATTCGCCGGGATCCTGAAAAGGCCCGGGCTTCACCCGCCGCTGGAGTTCCGAGTGCCGCACAAGGACGGCTCTTGGCGCTATCTGGAGCACGTCGTCAACAACCTCGTCGACGACCCGTCTGTGAGGGGCGTGGTGATCACCTCCCGCGACGTAACCGAGCGAAAAGAGATGGACAGAAAGCTGCGGGAAGCCGAGCAGAGGTATCGCACGCTCATCGAGCGAGTCCCTGCGGTCGTCTACATCCAGGAGCTAGGGCTCCCTGGTTCCGCCATGTATATGAGCCCTCAGATACAGACCCTGACGGGTTACTCTTCCGAGGAATGCAGGGACTCGGATCTCAGGTGGCGCATGGTGCACCCCGACGACCGCGAGCGGATACGGTTAGAGGATGAGCGAGCCGGGGAGCCGGGCGAGATCTTCACGACAGAGTACCGCGTGGTCCATCGCGACGGGCGCATAAAGTGGGTGCGCAACGAAGCTGTTGTGGTCGAGGATGAGGTGAGCGGAACCCGCTACTGGCAAGGGTTCATGCTCGACATCACCGAGCGCAAGCGGTTCGAGGAGGCGCTCGAGCGGCTAAGCCGCCGGCACGAGATGGTCCTAGAATCGGCGGGCGAAGGAATATTCGGACTGGACCTGGATGGTAACGCCACGTTCATCAATCCGGCTGCGGCGCGCATGACGAGGTGGGAGGCCGAAGAGCTTGTGGGCCGCCCCCAACACGAGGTCCTCCATCACACGAAACCGGACGGCTCCCCCTATCCCCGCGAACAGTGCCCTATCCATGCGGCGCTCGAGGATGGAACCACCCATAGTAGAGAAGATGAGGTCTTCTGGAGGAAGGACGGCACGAGCTTTCCGGTCGAGTACATGAGCTCCCCCATACGCCAGGACGGTGAGGTGGTGGGCGCAGTGGTTACCTTCAAGGACATCACGGAGCGAAAAGCCCTCGAGCAGCAGCTACACCATCAAGCGTTCTACGATCCACTCACCGGGTTGCCAAACCGGGCGTTGTTCATGGAACGCCTCGAACACGCCTCAACTCGTGCCAATCGGCGGGACAGCAGGATCGCACTGCTGTTCGTCGATCTGGACAACTTCAAGGTCATAAATGACAGCCTAGGGCATAAGGCCGGAGATCAACTACTCAAAGCGGTTGCTGAGCGTCTGAAGAGCTACCTACGCCCTGAAGACACCGCCGCGCGTCTTGGCGGAGACGAGTTCACCATCTTGGTCGAGGACGTTGCTGGTGCAGGTGAGGGAGTACGAATAGCGGAGCGGATCGCGGATGTACTGCAACCTCCCTTCACTCTCGAAGAACAAGAGGTGTTCATCACCACTAGCATCGGGATCGCTCTCAACAATTCTACCCAGGAGCGAGCGGAGAATCTCTTGCGGCATGCGGACCTGGCGATGTACCGGGCCAAGCACAAGGGTAAAGCCTGCTGCGAGGTGTTCGAACCCAGCATGGGCACCGACGCGTTGGAACGCCTACGGTTGGAGAACGAGCTCAGGCAAGCCGTGGAGCGGGGAGAGTTCATGATCTACTACCAGCCTATCCTGAAGCTTGATACCGGCAGGATCGCCGGAGCAGAGGCGCTGGTGCGCTGGGAGCACCCGCGGCGGGGACTGCTACTGCCAAAGGCGTTTCTCTCTGTCGCCGAGGATACGGGCCTAATCGTGCAGATCGGCGAGGGGGTGCTGCGAGAAGCCTGTTACCAGATGCGGGCGTGGCAACAACGCTACCGGACCTTACCGCCTTTGACGGTGAGCGTAAACCTCTCTCCGAGGCAATTGTTCCGCCCCGAGTTAGTCGAGGAGATCCTGGTCGAGACCGAGATAGATCCCGGGTCATTGCAACTAGAGATAACAGAGGGCATTATGACGAGCAACGGCGTACACTCGACCAACGATACCCTCTGTAGCCTGAAGAACCTGAACATCCGACTCGCGGTCGACGATTTCGGGATGGGCTATTCCTCGCTCTCTTACCTCAAGCGCTTTCCGGTTGATCAGTTGAAAATAGATCGCTCGTTCATCTCCGGACCCGGGCAAGATACGGATGGCGCATTGACGGACCCGGAGATCGTGTCGGCGATGATCGACCTGACGCACGCCCTGGGTTTGGAGGCGGTCGCCGAAGGGGTGGAGACCGCAGACCAGCTGGCACAGTTGCGCAAAATGGAGTGCGACCTTGCCCAAGGGAATTACTTTTCGGAACCCCTTCCAAGCGAAGCACTGTCGGCTCTCCTGGCAGAAGATCTTACAGGCCAAGGTTAGCCCTTAAGTCCCCACCTTTCGGCAGCCTCACGTCGGCGCGACAGGCGCTCTGTGTAAAGCGCTATCCGGAAGGAACCCTTCCGGATAGCGCTTTAAGATCTACTTTGGGGACTGCGCGCGTGGGGGTGCTGTGTTCAGGGTTGAGGGCCGAAGCGCTCTGTGAGGTCGGCATGGAGGCGGGCGGTGCCGATGCGGGACGAGATACGATCGCTGTCGGTCGCCAGCTCGGGGTAGTGCTCCTCGAGCATGTCCAGCCTCTGGGTGGTCCTCTCTATGGCGTCGTACGCCCGGCGCAGCTTATCCTCCCACTCTTTCCTCGCGAGGGTGCCAGGACTCGCCTCGGCCTCGTCGCGCATGCTGTGGAGCCTCTCGGCGAGCCGCACGTAGCCCTCGTAGTGCTCCAGGTATCTGTCGTAGCACTTCTGGAAGAACTTGACCGGGGAGTTGTTCCAGCCGCGTCGGGGCACATCGTCGTCAGGGTGCGGCACCTGGACTCCACGCAGCGGCTCACCGTCTTTGGGTCGCGACGCCGCTTCGCTCGTCTTCGGTATCCTATACCGCCTCTGCTCTCTGTTTTCCGCAGGGGGCTTGTCTAGATCTGGCGTTTCTCGCACGTGCCGATCCAACCCCTCAGACCACTCGCCCTCAGGGGACTCTTCGACCTGCTGCTGCCCAAGAGGATACCCGACCATCTCGGGGACCCACTCTCGTCGCTGTACATCTCGCTCCCGGCTCTCCTCCAGGGCCCGACCTTGTCGCTGCACCACCTTCAGCAGAAACGCTTCCCCTTCGCGCAGAAGCTCCAGGCGTCTCTCGGTCAGGTCGACGTAGCGACGCGCCGTCTGCAAGAAAAGGACGGCCATGGCGAAGATCCCCACAACAGTGGCCAGTGCGGCCCCGATGCCAACATACACCAACGTTGCGCTCATCCCTCTTATCTCCTCCCCAACGCAGCCTTGTACACGCTCGAGGCACTGCCCAGCGGTGTATTAAATCGTACGAGCGGTAAGATAGCAAGCTGTCATCCCTGGAGCACCCTATTTAGTGCCTTCGTAGCTTGCAAGGTGCCACATAGACCACCTTCACATGGGGCTCAGCCGGTGTAGTCCCGTTCCACGACCTCTGCCGACGATGCCCCTCGAGCAGGCTGTCACAGATGCGATGAGCAATAGTTCGTGACGCAAACCCAGCCCCACAGAGAATGGTAGCCCGATCCGCGATTGGGAATACAGGTACTATGTCCTCACTTGACACTCATAGAGAGGATCGGCAATGGCCTACTTCGAAGGACAGCTCAAGCGCGCGACCACGGAAGCCGGAGAGGAGCATACCGGCTACGTCCTGGAGACAGAGATTGACATGGCAGCCATACAGGATGCCGACCAGCTCGTGGGGGACCAGATCGCCGTTACCGGTGACGTGGAGATCGTGGACTTCCCCGAGCGAGGTAAGATCCTGGTCTTCAAGGCCACCTCGGTGGCCGTCCTTGAAGAGGACGAAGAAGACGAGGAAATGACTATCACCTAAGTCTGTGCAGACCGCTTCTGCGAGTAGCGGGGATAAGGAGGTTGCTCGCGTTAGAGGCCCATGCGACTTAGCGGACTAACGGGGTTCGTCATCCTTGGAGCCCTAGGCTTCGGCGCCGGCGGAGCCATCGCTGTCCTGTCGATGCTTTGGCCGATCTCGCTGTCGTTGTCGGTTCTTGTAGGGGGAGCAGTTGGTGGAGCCTCGCTTGGGCTGGCCCTCAGGGATTGGAGGAGGGCGATGATCCTGGCCATGCTGGGAACCCTGGGGCTTACCGCCGGGATCTTCGCCACCCTAGGCTTCGCTTCCTACTTCGCCTATTCCCCGGCGCCGCTTGGGGCGCTGGTCGGTGCGGTGGTCGGGGCGTCGCTCGGTGTGGCCTTCCTGGATTGGAGAACCATACTCGCGCTCGGTCTGGCCGGTGCGCTGGGGTTCGGTATAGGATTCCTTGCGGGTGATCTCTTACGGGCTTCCTTCCCAGTCATCAAGGGGCTCGGGAGTATCGTCGTCGCAGGAATGATCGGGGGAGCTTCGTTGGGTGCGACGCTTGGCATCCTGGAAACCCGGCGGCCGGCCGGCGGACGCGGGCAACGCGTCAGATGAAGCGGTTCGCAGAGCGGCTGCGCCTCCTGCAAACCGCGCCGCCAGCTCTCAGCCATGGCGATCAGCTCTAGTTGTCTTCTCCCTGCCTGAGATGGTCGATCTCACCCTCGAATAACGCTACGGTCCCGTGAGGGGTGGCGAGCAAGAGGGCACCCTCCTGGCTCAGATCCACAGCGCGGCCCTCGATGGTATCGTCGAAGCGCCGGACGCGTACCTTCTCTCCCAGGGTACAGTCCAATTTACGCCAGTCGTCGAGGACAGCGCCGAAGTCCTCGATCCGTCCAAGCTCGGCTTCGAGGTTCGAGAGCAGGGCACGAAGCAGATCCAGTAAAACCACGTCATGCCCCAGCTCGGAACGGATGGTAGTTACTTCGCGATCCGGGACCCCGAGCTCGGCCGGATCGAGGTTCGCGTTCATTCCCACCCCGAGGATGGCATAGTCGAGGCGTCTGCCCTCCGCCGGGAGGGTAGCGTTCTCTGCGCTCGATTCGGCGAGGATGCCGCAGATCTTCTTCCCGCCGGCGAGCAGGTCGTTGGGCCACTTGATGCGGGCCTCGACCCCGATTTCCCAGAGCGCCTTCGCTACCCCGACCGCCGCCGTCTGGGTGATGCGGGGAGCGAGGGTCGCGTCGAACGAGGGGCGCAGCACGAGTGACATCCAGAGTCCTCCCTTCGGCGAGCCCCACGATCGCCCGAGCCGTCCCCGTCCCCCAGTCTGGACCTCCGCAATGACAAGCGTCCCGTGGGGGGTTCCTGTCTGGGCAAGCTCGCGGGTGCGCTCCTGCGTCGAGCCGAGCGCCCCGTGTACCTCGACGAGGCGGGCGAGCGGGCTTCGCAACACCTGGATAGTCTCCGGCGAGAGCCCGTTCATACCAGGCCCGGATGAATGCCAACGACACGACGGAGCCAGCCATATCTCGCGGGTCTCCGCCCCCTCCTATAAGTGGCTTCTCGCTCCCCGCTTTCGCGGGGACAGGCCCCGCAGGAATGACGTATGTGAGGGCCTCGGCGTGCCCGCAGAGCCCGAACTCGCTCCGGTTCAAATGGAATTGGTATCACCCGAATCCTATCTCCTCGAGCGTCGCCATTTCCGCGAGCGTTCGGGCCGCTGCCTGCACGAGCGGTACGGCGAGCAGGCCTCCGGTACCTTCGCCGAGGCGCATGTCGAGGTCGAGGAGCGCTTCCAGTTCCAGATATTTTAGGGCGATTCGAGCCCCTGCCTCGGCGGAGCGGTGGCCTGCGATGACGTATCCCACCGAATGCGACGCGAGGGCTCGGGCTACGAGCGCAGCGGAATTCGAGACGACGCCGTCAAGGAGGACCGGCACCCCGTAGACTGAGCCGGTCAGGATCACACCGACGATAGCAGCGTGCTCCAATCCTCCTATCGTCGCCAGAATCCCGAGCGGGTCTTCCGCATCAGGCGCGTGCAGGTCTAACGCCTCCTCTACGACGCTTACCTTGAGCTTGAGTGTCTCGTCGTCGATGCCCGCACCGCGGCCCGTGGTCTCCTCCGGCGGACGACCCGTGAAAGCGGAGATCAGACACGCCGCCGGCGTGGTGTTACCGATGCCCATGTCCCCGGTAACCAGGAGGTCCACCCCACCACTCTCGACGAGTTCTTCTGCGACCCCTGCTCCCGCTATCACGGCCCGCGCGGCCTCCTCACGGCTCATCGCGGGCCCGCGGCTCAGGTCGCCGGTCCCGCGCCGCACCTTTGCGGCCCGCAGAAGCGGGTGCCTCACCAACTCCCCGGCGACTCCGACATCGAGAACGCTCACCCTCGCCCCCACCGTCTTCGCGATGGCGCTCACCGCAGCCCCTCCGCTGCAAAAATTAGTCACCATCGCCGCCGTGACCTCCTGCGGCCACGGCGAGACGCCGCGTTCGAGCACACCATGATCCCCTGCACAAACAACCACGGCAGGGCTCTCTGGGACGGATGGCGGGCACTCGCCGGCCGCTCCCGCGAGCCGCGCGCCAAGCTCCTCCAATCGTCCCAGGCTGCCAGGCGGCTTGGCAAGCCCGAGGTGTCGCCTTCGCGCTTCTTCCGCAGCGGGCTCGTCGGGTGGAGGTATCTCCGCTGCGAGTTCCACTACCCGGTCTTCGAGAGACAATGCTAGTGACTGTGGCCGTGCGGGTGGAGCCCAGGCTCGTCAGGGTGGTAGTGGGGCGTGGCCGCGGCGCCGACCTTCTCCTCGAAGCCAGGCAGGGCAACGCGGTGGACACACACGTCGCAGTTCATGCGGATGTCTCCTTCCACGGCCTCTGTATAACGCTCGATCACGAGATCAGCTATCCTCTTGTCCGGCCCGAAGTATCCCGCGTAGCGCACCTCGACGCTGGGGTTCGCCTCAGCGAATGCCTTGCTCTGCTCGCGGATGCGCTCCTCGAGTACGCCGGTAAAGAGGAAATAGGAGAAGACGACGATGCGCTTCGCGCCGAGCCTGAGGCAGCGATCCAACCCATCCGCGACGTCGGGCGGCGTCATGCTGACGTAGGCACTCTCGACGATCTGATAAGGGCGTCCTTCGTAGAACAGGCGGGCTACCTTGTAAAGGTCCGAGTTGGCGTCGGGGTCGGAGGAGCCGCGCCCAACTATAAGGACGGCCGTCTCCTCTTTCTCCTCTCCGCGTACGACGCCGGAGATCCTCTCGTCCATCAGTTCGAGGAGCTCGGGCCTTATGCCCAGAGCGCGACCGTAACTGAAGCCTATTTCGGGGTGGTCCACCTTCTCGCGCACCAGGGTCGCCGGGATGTCGTCCTTGGCGTGGCCTGCGGCCAGGAGCATCAATGGAACGGCGGCGACACTTCGGGTCCCGCTCTCGTCGAGCTTGTCCACGCACTCCGAGACGTGCGGGCGGGAGAGCTCGATAAAGCCCCCCTCGACCGTCAGGGATGGGTTTCTTCGGCGCACGAGGCCGATAAGGTCATGGAACTCTCGCGCCCCGCGAGGGTCGCGGCTGCCGTGGCCAACGATCAGGAGTGCAGGGTCTGGCTCGTGTCTGTGAGATCCATTCTTGTTCGAAATGCTCACCGTTTGCCTCACGTCATCCCTCCTCGAAGTAGATAAGTGCGTTCAATGCCGCCGCCGCGACCGCGGAACCGCCTTTCTGGCCCCGGTTCGCGACAGCAGGCAGGCCGCTGGCCAGGAGTGCTTCCTTCGACTCGGCGGCGCCTACGAAGCCGACGGGGAGCCCGATCACGAGCGCAGGAGCGACGTCGAGCCCGAGCAACTCGAAGAGCGCCGTTGGCGCGTTCCCGACGACCCATACAGCTCCCCCATCAACTGCCTCCGCAGCGAGCCTGAAACCCGCCGCCGAACGCGTTTTGCCAAGTCGTTCGGACAGTTCGCGGGCGCGGGGGTCGGAGACGAAGCATCGAGTGTGGCGACCAGTGATCCCGGCCGCCACCATTTGTGCGTCAGTAACGACGGGCTTGCCTAGCCGCAAGGCTGAGATCCCATCTTCCAGGGCTGCCTCATCGAGAACGAGGCTCTCCGCGTAGTCCGGGTCCGCCGAGGCGTGGATGACTCGTTCTGCGACGGCGCGGGAGAGCGGCCCGAGGTGCGAGAGGTCCACCATTCTGCGCAGGATGCGGTAGCTCTCCGCCTCTAAGGGGTGGACACGCCTCATTCGGCCTCCAGCAGTATCTCGACGCATGCCGAGACCGGGCAGACCTCGGCGCACTCGGCGCATCCAGAACAGCGGTCTTCGAGGACGATGAGGGGTTTATCGTGGTCTCTAGGAGCGGGGCGGATCGCCTTTTCCGGGCAGGTCTTTATGCAGGCGCCACAGCCGGCACAGGCTTCCGTCACGGCGAAGACCGACCTCACGACGGGTATCCCCTCGGTGTAACCATGCGGCCGGCCATAACCCTGGTCTGGGAGCTCCCGACGATGACGGTCGTCAGCATGTCCACATCTTCCGGACGAAGAGAGGCGAGGTCAGTGAGGACGATGTGCTGCTTCGGGCGGTAGGCGTCCTTCACGATACCAACAGGCGTGTCTGGTGGACGGTACTGGAGCAGGATCTCCTTGACCTTTCCGAGCTGCCAGTCGCGGCCCTTCGAGCGTGGGTTGTAGAGGGAGACCACGAAGTCTCCCTCGGCCGCGGCCATGATCTTGGCCTGAATCGCCTCCCACGGCGTCAGTAGATCGGAGAGACTGACCGAACAATGGTCGTGCCCTAGCGGTGAGCCTAGCAAGGATGCTGCTGCCTGCGCCGCCGTTACCCCAGGGACCACAACTACATCCACATCATCACTGGCAAGCTCGAGCACCGGCGACGCCATCGCGTACACACCCACGTCACCGCTGGACACCAGCGCCGCGCTGCCGCCCGCACGGGCCTCGACGAGCGCGAGCTCCGCGCGCTCCACCTCCTTTCCGAGCGGAGGCGTGAGTACCCGTGTCCCAGGCTGCAGCAGGTGCCTGATGCGATCAACGTACTGGTCAAGCCCGATGACGAGTCCCGAGGCCGCGAGCGCCTCACGGGCGAGCGGTGGAATGAGGGTGTCCTCACCAGGCCCCAGGCTAACCAGCGCGAGCCTACCTCGTGCGGGCAGACGTCCAACGGCCACCGTCGCGTTAGCGGACTTCCGCTTCTCCTCTACCAGCTCCGCGCCGCAGGAGATCACCGCAGCCTCCGCGACGCTCGGCGTCCCGACCGTCTCCCTTACTACCTCCGACGGGTTGGGCGTTCCCACCGCACGGAGCGCTTCGACCGTATGGAAGCGGATCGGAACGTCCAGCTTCTCCGCAGCCTCGAGCAATCCCACCTCGTCGCGCTTCACGTCGATGCTGGCGAGGGCCGCGACGCTCTTCACTGTCAATCCGGCTTCAGCCAGGGAGCGACGGAGCAGGTCGAGTATCTCGTCCGCACCCACCCCCCTACTGCATCCGACGCCGGCGACGAGCGAAGGAGGGCGATAGACGACAACAGGGCCGGCCGTCTCCACGAGCCTGTCGGAGATGAGGATCAGAGGCGCCTCCCATTCGTCTGTACTAACGATGTTCTTGGGTAGCGGTCCGAGCGGCCAACGCCGGTCTGTGACGAGACCAACCTTCTCGCCGGAGACGAGGGCGGCCCCGACCGCCGCGAGGTCCGAGTCTTCCTCCAACTGGAGCCCAAGATTCTCGCCAAGAGAGTTGAGGGCGGGGAAGCCAGTGGAGTCACTTGCGGTAGTGATCACCGGCGTCACGCCCAGGGTATCCGCGACCCGCTCGGCTAGAGTGTTGGCCCCGCCTTCGTGGCCGCCGCAGAGGACGACGGCGAAGTTGGCGGCATCGTCAACGGTGACCACGCCGGGATCTCGATGCTTGCCCTCGAGCAGAGGGGCGACGAGGCGGACGGCAGCACCGGTGGCGAGGAAGAGCACGATACCATCACACTCGTTCCAGGCCCGGTGGAGCACTAATCTTGGCTTGCCCTCATAGAAGCGTGCGTCGGGCCAGGCGCCTGCGAGGTGTGCAGCGTTGCGACGGCCGTTCGCGGTGGCGGCGACGAGCCCGATCAAGAGCGGCTCCCCGAGACGACGAACACGGCGCTTTCGGCAGCGAGACGGTGCAGCCCTCCGACGCCCTTCATCCTGGAGATCTGCTGGAAGATGGTCTCTACCTCGAGGCCGCAATCTTCTAGAAGCTGTGCGGCAGGAACGACCCGTTCGAGGGTGACGAGCGCCAGCACTACCACCCGGCGTGCCCTGACGGCGGAGAGCTTGATGATCTCCTCGAAGGCGCCGCCGGTCCCGCCGACGAAGATGGCGTCGGGTTCGGGCAGGTCATGAAGGGCATCTGGGGCCGCGCCCTGGACGAGTTGTACGTGGGCGTTGTGGCGCTCGGCGTTGCGGCGGATATGGACGCAGCTCTCGGGGTCGCGTTCGATGGCGATGGCGGCGGCGCCGAGACAGGCGCACTCGATGGCTACAGAGCCGCTGCCGGCCCCGACGTCCCAGACCAGGTCCCCCGGTCCGGGACCGAGGCGCGAGAGTACGAAGGCGCGGGTCGCCGACTTGGTGATCATGCCAGACCGATGCTCGAACTCTTCCTCGGTAAGCGCCCACCGCCCCCGACCCTGGATGCCAGACGAGATCCAACCTTTGTCTCCCGACATCCTTCCTTCGTCCAAAACCAGTACCACGTTAGGGTCTTCCCAATTCATACCCGCGACGGTGCCTGTGTCGCCGTGAAAGACCCGTTCGTCTGGCTCACCGAGCTTTTCGGCGACCACAAAGGTGCGATCCAGTCCGCCGAGCGTCTCCGCGATTTCGGCTGGTCCGAAGCCGGGGGAGGTGAGAACGGCGACCTTAGGGTGGGCGCGGCAGACGTTGACGGCGCGACGGGGGTCGCGGCCGTGGGCGCTTACCGTGACCGCGTCATCCCACGAGAGCCCAACGCGGGCGAAAGCTAGCGCGACCGAGGAGAGGCCAGGCAAGACGCACAGGTTCTCCCTCCCGAACCGCCCGCCTAGCAAGCGCACGATCCCGAAGAACCCCGGGTCCCCCGACGCCAGCACCACCACGGGTCCGTCAGTACCCTCGATCCGCGCGAATGCCTCAGAGAGGTCACCTTGCCAGACCACCACGCGCCCGTCCCCCACGCCGAGCGACTCCAGGTGCCGCCCACCGCCGACGACGAGTCTGGCATCCTGCAGCAGTCGTTCGACTTCCTCGCCAAGCGGCCTTCCATCGAGGCCAACAACAGTTATGCGGCTCCTGGTCACGCGGGGTCCCTCACCGTCAGCGCCAGGGCGCCAGGACTTGCTCCGGCGGGTTCGAGGGTATCAAAGTCGATGAGGATGACGTGAACCTCAAGCTTACCTTCAGTGTACTCGTCGAGATTCTCCGCGGCCTGTTTGCAGAGGAGGTGGGTAGCCCCGTCGAGGTGCGCCGACCTCCAGAGCTCGTAGGCGTGACGGGCTGTGTTGGCGCCTCTGACCTCCTCTACCAACTCGGCGGCGCCACCCGCTTCCATCGTTATCTCCGCGAGAAGATCGTTGTCCACATCCGAACGGGTCCAGTGGGTCATCATGACCCCGGCGGCGAGCTTGGAGATCTTACCCGCCATCCCGACGAAGAAGCAACGCTCCAGCCCGTTCTCGACGGCCCTCTTCAAAGCCTGACCGGTGAAGTCCCCGACCTCTACGAAGTTCACCTCTTCCAGGTCAGGCAGCAGGCGCATCGCGGCCTTCTCGGTTAGACCCCCGGTCGAGAGGACGAAGGTCTTGTGGCCCTGCGCGCCCATGACGCCTATGGCCTGGATGACGCTCGCGGCCCAGGCGGCCGTCGAGAAGGGACGCACGATGCCCGTGGTGCCGAGGATGGAGATGCCGCCGACGATTCCGAGGCGGGCGTTGGTCGTCTTCTCGGCCATCCGTTCGCCGCCAGGGACGCTTATGACGACGCGGACACCGCGTTCGTCCGGTTCGAGGACCTCCTCTACGGAGTAGGAGATCATACGCCGCGGCACGTCGTTTATGGCCGGCCCTCCGACAGGGAGCCCTAGCCCGGGTTTGGTGACGACGCCGACGCCATCGCCCCGGTCTAGTTCGAGCCCCCGCTGTTCCCGCCACGAGACGCGGGCCGTCAGACGTGCGCCGTCGGTCACGTCGGGGTCGTCGCCGGCGTCCTTGATGACGACGGCCTCGGCCCATGAACCTCCAAGATCACACCGCTCCACATCGAACTCGACGCGTCGTTCGGGGCCTTTCTTGGGCAACTTCACGTCGACGCGGTCCTGCGTCTGGCCGCTCACCAGGGCTCGGGCTGCGGCCTTGGCAGCGGCGGCGGCGCAGGTGCCCGTGGTCCAGCCTGTCCTGAGCTTCTGGCCCTTGACCTTTTCCATGCTCGGGGGCATGGAAGGCTCGCGGAGCTTACGTGGCGGCATCTGCTCCTTTCTCCGCAGGCTTCGCCCGGCGGAACATGTGCGAGAACGTGGGGCTGTAGAGGTGGGATCTCGTCCCGCCGGCCTTGAGGCCGGGGCTGACCAGTATGAGCGCCTGCCTGGTGAAGCCGGCCTCCCGTACCTTGTCGGCGAGGTCTTCGAGCCTGCACTCGATAATTTCCTCCTCAGGCCAGCTAGCTCTGTAGACTACGGCGCAGGGGGTCTCGGGGGCGTAGCCGCCTTCAAGAAGTTCCTCCTGCAGGGCGCGGGGCCTGGCTGCGGAGAGGAATATCGCCATGGTCGTCCTATGTTGCGCAAAACTCCTTATGTCCTCGCCCTCAGGCATCGGGGTGCGGCTCGTGCGGCGCGTCAGGATCACGGACTGCGAGACTTCAGGCACGGTCAGCTCGCGCCCGATGGCCGCCGCAGCAGCTCCCAGGGAGGAGACGCCGGGGACCATCTCCCAGTCGAGGCCTATCTCGACGCAAAGCTCGATCTGCTCCATCACGGCCCCGTACAGGCTGGGGTCGCCCGAATGCACCCTGGCCACTTTCAGGTCCTCATCCACGGCCCGCTCGTAGAGCCCGCGCACGCCCTCTAGAGGTATGGTCGTCGACTCGACGATCCGGGCCCCAGGGCGGGCGTATCCGAGGACTCCTTCGTGGACGAGACTCCTGGCCCAGATCACCACGTCGGCCTCGCCGATGAGCCTGGCTCCCCTGACCGTCAACAGATCCGGCGCCCCCGGTCCCGCCCCGATAAACCACACCTTAGCCAAGCTCTGAACTCCTATCTGTGAAGATCACGGTCGACAGGTACGTCCCCTCGCGCCCTACCATCTCCTGCCCAGGCACGACTTCTTCGCCCTCGATCCCTAACCTCGCACCGTACACGGCGCCTTCCAGCCGCCCACTCTCCTCCGCAATCCGGAGCACCTCCCCGAGCCGGCTCCCGCCTTTGTAGCAGACCACCGTCTCGAACCCGGCGAGCGCCTCCCTCAGGGGCTCCTTACCTGCTGTGAAAGGCAACAGAGCCAGCCTCTCGTCGCCTTCGAGGAGGACCGTATTACTCCTTGAAGCCAGGTCCTGAAGGGCTGTGATCCCTGGCACCGTCTTTACCTCTACGTCAGGTTCGATCTTCTGAACGGCACGTGCCAGGTAGGTGAAGGTCGAATAGACGTTGGGGTCTCCGATGGTGGCGAACGCGCACATCTTGCCGCTTTTCAGGTGTTCGGAGACTTCCCGGGCGGCGTTCGTCCAGTTACGCTCCCTGGCCTCCGTGTCGTCCGAGAGGGCGAAGTGGAGGCGGCGGATCCAACCGTCGTCCAGATACTCGCGCACTGTGGCCTCAGCCCGCCCGACCTCGCCGGTGTCGGCCACGGGCACGAAGACCTCGTCGGCCTCCCGCAAGACACGCAGGCCCTTGACCGTCAACAGCTCCGGATCTCCCGGCCCTACCCCCACTCCGACGAGCCGTCCGCTCATATCCGGACCCCCGTCGTGTTCTGCGACGCCTCCCGCACCAGCCTGCGCGGAAGTTCCGGTGTCGCGGCCCAGTGGGTGTGCAGGTAGCTCGCATGCACGCCACCGGCCACGAAGCCCTCTGGACCGCGCCCGACCAGACTCCAGGCCGGCCTCCTACCGGCTCCGGGCTCAACGGCAGAGTAGTGGAACTCATGCCCACGAACATCGGCGCCCGACCCAGCCAGCGGCGAGTCGGTTAGCGCGCGGGCCTCCCTGTAACCGAGCGTGAGACGGCCCGTCATCCTGGCCCGTGCGTCGAGTACGCCGCACATCGGATCCCCGTCCAGCTCGCGCACCAGGTACAACAACCCGCCGCATTCGGCGACGACGGGACTCCCGCTCGCGGCGAAATCTCTGATGTTTTCGCGCATCCGCCCGTTCGCGGCCAGCACTCCGGCGTAGGTTTCGGGGAACCCACCTCCGAGGTATAGAACGTCCGTTCCGGCGGGTAACTCCTCCTCGACGGTCGGATCGAAGGTGACGACCTCGGCACCCGCTCCTCGCAGCAGCTCCAGGTTCTCACGGTACAGAAAGCTGAACGATGGTCCTGCCGCGACCGCCACGCGGACGCCCTGGGACCGATCCAGATCCGTAGATTCTGGACTCCAGCGCGCGGTCTCTAGAGATCCGGCGGAACGAGCAAATCTCACTATGCCGTCGAGGTTTAGAGAACGGGAGATCACCGTTCCAAGAGCATAGAGCGAGTGGGCGGCCTCCCCACGGCGCTCGGCGACGGGGACGAGGCCGAGATGCCTGTCCGGCGTCTGAATATCCTCGTCGCGGCGCAGGACGCCCAGGACGGGAATGCCGAGCGGTCTCAGGGCTTCGCGGAGCATCGTCTCGTGTGCCATGGAACCAACGAAGTTGAGAACCACACCCGCAACTCTCAACCTCGGGTCGAATGACGTGTATCCGTGGACCATGGCCGCTACCGAGCGGGCCATCGCCCTGGCGTCGACGACGAGGACAGTGGGGGCTTTGAGCAACCTTGCGACGTGGGCTGTGGAGGCGAGATCCCCGCCTCCCTTGCCGTCGAAGAGGCCCATGACGCCTTCGATCACTGCTATTTCAGCACCCTGCGCGCCGTGTGCGAAGAGCGGCCCTATGAGATCGGGGCCTGAGAGGAAGGCATCGAGGTTGCGTCCGGGCCGTCCGGCGGCGAGGGTGTGGTACGAGGGATCTATAAAGTCGGGGCCGACCTTGAAGGGAGCGACCCTATGGCCCTTCGACGAGAGCGCGGCCATAAGTCCCGAGGTAATAGTCGTCTTGCCGACCCCTGAGTGGGTACCTGCGACTATTATGCGTGGGATGTCTACCACTCGATACCCTTCTGCCCCCTGTAGCCCTCGTCGAAAGGGTGCTTGACCTTATTTACCTCGCTCACGAGGTCGGAGATCTCCACGAGTTCCGGCGGGGCGTCGCGGCCCGTGACGATGACGTGCTGGAAACCGGGACGGTTCTGGAGGACCTCGACGATTTCGTTCGTATCCACCCAGCCGAACTTCATCGGATACGTGAACTCGTCGAGGAGCAGCATGTCGTAGGTCTCGTCAGCGAGGCGGCGCTTGACCTCCTCCCATCCCTCGCGGGCAAGGTCGGCGGAGTGCTCCAGATCCTTTACGGTCCACGTCCATCCGTCGCCCTGTTTGAACCAGTCGATGTTGCCCAGGGCCTCGGCTGCCTTCTGTTCGCCGACGTTCCATTTGCCGCTCTTGACAAACTGGTAGACCCCTATGCGGTAGCCACGCGCCCAGCCCCTGAGCATGATCCCGAAAGAGGCCGTGGACTTGCCTTTGCCATGTCCGGTATTGACGATCAGTAGGGGCCTCTCCCTGTTCGACCGCCTACGCAGCCGCTGCTCTCTGGGTTCCCGCTTTTCCCGCGCCTCGCTCACGCCACCCTTCTCCTCTCGACGAGATCGACCAGCGACTCGGCCCTCAGTTCCTCGAGGCGCAGACACCGCGCCCCCATCGCCCCGGCCAGCTCCTCCGCCATCCCGAGCCGGACGTACCCCTCCTCAGTGTCGACCACGAACGAGGTCGCCCCGATGGAGCGCAGTCGCGCAGCGGCCGTCAGCGGGTCGGGCCCCGCCGTCACCCTCCCGTCTGTAAGCACGACCAGCAGAGGCCGGCGCTCCCTGTCACGCAGTTCCTCCCTCTTGAGCACCTCGGTGGCCTTCTCGAGGCCGGCCGTGAGGGGTGTGCGGCCACCGGTCGGGAGCTCCTCAAGGCACGGGCCGGCGAGCTCCACGCTAGACGTTGGGGGCAAGAGTACCCTGGCCTCCTCTTTGCGGAAGGAGATGAGGGCGACCTTATCGCGGCGTTGGTAGGCGTCGTTCAAAAGGGAGAGGACGGCGCCCTTAACGGCAGACATGCGTTTGCGTGCGGCCATCGAGCCGCTCGCGTCGACGAGGAAGAGGATCAGGTTCCCCTCCCGCCCCTCCCTGACGTTCTCCCGAAGGTCACCGGGCCGCACCTCGAGGTTCGTTCCCTTCCGCCCGCGCGCCCTCTGGTGCGGCGCGGCGGCCCTGACCGTCGCCGCCAGCGCCACGTCCCTCGGTCTGCCTCCGTTCTCTCGGGCCGCGATGGGATGCCCGGTCTCACCAGAGACCCGGCTCCTCCGGCCGAGTGGCCCACCCTTGCCCTTCTCGGGGGCCTCGAGCCGCACGGGATCGAAAGGATCCGTCGCAGCGTGACTCCGCTCCCCCACCCCGGTCCGCGCCTCAAAAGGCTCGGGGTCCCGCGCGCCGAGAGAGTCCTCGCCCCTGTCCTCGCTCACGGAAGGCGGGTTCTCACCACCGTTCGGACCGTCCGGTGGGTCGGGGCGATCCTCGGGGAGGGCGTTCTCGATTTCCTCTGGGTCGATGCCTGGCTGCTCGAACGGTCCGCGTCTGCGGCGGTGCGAGAGGGCCAGCAGGGCAGCGCGCTTCATGTCGCCTGTGAGCACTTCGTTCCTGTCGTCCCAGGCGGCCAGCGTGCGGGCGGTCTTCGCCGTTACGAGGTCGCCGCGCAGGCCGTCGACGCCTAGCTCCGCGCAGAGGGTCGAGATCCTGAACAGGATATCCTCATCCAGACCTACCGCAGGAAGCCGCATACGGGCAGATTCGACAGACATGGCGAGCTCCCCCTCCGCTGCCGCCCATACCCCGGCGAACCCTTCCGGGTCGGCCTCGTAGTGCAGCCGGCGGCGGACGACTTCGACTCTATCTGCGGGCTCGGGGTTCCCGGAGACTTCGACGGTGATGCCGAAGCGATCCAGGAGCTGGGGGCGGAGCTCTCCCTCCTCCGGGTTCATCGTGCCGACCAGGATAAAGCGCGAAGGGTGGCGCACGCTCACACCCTCGCGCTCGACGTGGTTCACACCCATCGCCGCCACGTCCAGAAGGAGGTCGACGAGGTGATCGGAGAGCAGGTTCACCTCGTCTACGTAAAGGATGCCCCTGTGCGCCGCGGCCAGCAACCCCGGCTCGAACGCCTTCCTCCCCTCCGAGAGCGCCTTCTCGATGTCCAGGGTCCCGGCGAGGCGGTCCGTGCTCGCCCCTACGGGCAACTCCACCAGGCGAACCGGCCTCGTCGCGATAGGCGCCTCGGATGGGTGAGGTCCTGCGGGACATTCCGGGTTGGGGCTAGCAGGATCGCAGGAGTAGGGACAGTCGGAGAGGACCTCGATCCCGGGCAGTAGTCTCGCCAGAGCCCGCACCGCCGTGGACTTCGCCGTCCCCTTCTCGCCGCGCACGAGTACACCCCCTACCTCAGGGGAGACGGCGTTCACGAGCAGGGCGAGCTTCAGATCTTCCTGTCCGACGATGGCGGAGAATGGATAGGGATGCTGGTACGCGTTCACGTGATACCTTCCTCCAACATCCCCTCGTTCTCCAGGTACGTATACTTGAGAGCTTTCAGATCCTCTTCGTCTGGCTCCGACCAGAGGCCGCGTTGCGCCGCCTCGAGCAAGCGCTCGGAGATGGCGCGCAAGGCCCAGGGGTTGGACCGCTGCATGAAGTCCCTTACTTCCTCGTCGAGGACGTACTTCCTGGTTACGTCACGGTACATCCAGTCCTCGACTACACCGGCGGTGGCGTCGTAGCCGAAGAGGTAGTCCACCGTGGCCGAGAGCTCGAAAGCACCCTTGTAGCCGTGGCGCTGCATGGCGTCGATCCACTTCGGGTTCGCCACCCGGCTTCGGAAGACGCGGCGGGCCTCTTCGGATAGGTCCCTCGTCTTCACCCTCGATGGGTCTGCGGAGTCGCCGATGTAGGCCTTCGGGTCGCGGCCTGTCAGGGCGCGGACGGCGGCTATCATACCTCCGTGGTATTGGAAGTAGTCGTCCGAGTCGAAGAGGTCGTGCTCGCGGTTGTCTATGTTCTTT
>Ga0126307_10000893_pt1 | contig 19735 bp, 21 predicted proteins | sample Plot28_FD_89955 | JGI IMG/M metagenome (GOLD analysis project Ga0126307, IMG submission 89955) | Serpentine soil microbial communities from UC McLaughlin Reserve, CA, USA - Plot28 | ecosystem: Environmental > Terrestrial > Soil > Grasslands | place: USA: UC McLaughlin Reserve, Lake County... | reverse complement strand
CTCAAGCTCGCGCTTGCGCTCGTGATCGGCTTCGGGCTGCACAACGCGACCGAGGGGTTCGGGATCGTCGGGCCGATGGCGGGCGAGCGTGAGCGGCCGTCGTGGGGGTTCCTCGCGCTGCTCGGTCTGATCGGCGGCGGCCCGACGTTCGTCGGAACGGTCGTTGGCCAGGCGTGGGTCAACGAGTGGGTCGAGACCGCGTTCCTGACCGTCGCGGCCGGCTCGATCCTCTACGTGATCATCGAGCTGCTCGCGGTCATGCGGCGCTTCGAGAAGAAGACGCTCGTCACGTGGTGGCTCCTGGGCGGCCTCTTGCTCGGCTTCGCGACCGAGCTCGTTCTGGAAGCCGCAGGCGCGTAGCCTTCCGCGCGCTGGCGTAGCCTGAGCCGGCGTGAGTCGGCTGGCGTCCGTCTACCCGCTCGTCACCGCGCGCGCAGTCGCGCGGCCGTTCACATATCAAGTCGACGACGACGTGCCGCTCGGCGCCGTCGTCGAGGTGCAGTTCGGCAACGCTAAACGGCGCGGGCTCGTTGTCGAGCTCGACGTCGAGGCACCCGCCGGCATCGATGTAGCGGCCGTGGATCGCGTGGTCGGCGAGCTCCCGCCGGCACTGATCCGGCTCGCGCTGTGGATCGCCGACTACTACGGCTCGACGCCCGCACGCGCGCTCGCCCTCGTGGCCCCACGGCAGCGAACGCGGCGGCGCGAGCGGCCGCAGCCTTCCGTGCGGGAGTCGCTTCCCGCCGAAGCGGAGCCGGTCAGACTCTCCGATCGGCAGGCGGCGGCGGTCGAGCGGATCGTCGGCGCGATCGACGCGGGCGACGGTGCGAACCTGCTCCTCTACGGCGCGACTGGAAGCGGCAAGACCGAGGTCTACCTCCGCGCGTGCTCGGCCGCGCTCGAGCGCGGCCTGGGAGCGATCGTGCTCGTGCCGGAGATCGCCCTTACGCCGCAGGCGGTCGGGCGCTTCCGCGCGCGCTTCGGCGACCGCGTCGCACTTGTGCATTCGGCCCTGACGGAGGCGGAGCGCCGCGACGAGCGCGAGCGGATCTTCCGCGGCGACGCCCGCGTGGTCGTCGGCGCGCGTTCGGCCGTGTTCGCCCCGATCCGCGGCCTCGGCGTCATCTGCGTGGACGAGGAACACGATCCTTCGTACAAGCAGGAGTCGGATCCTCGCTACGACGCGCGCACTGTCGCTGCGAAGCGGGCCTCGCTTGAGGGCGCGGTCGCCGTGTTCGGGTCGGCGACGCCGCGCCCTGAGTCGTGGGCACGGCTGGAGCGGCTCGATGTCGGCGCGCGCATCAGCGGGAAGCTGCCGCCGGTTCGCGTCGTGGATCTGCGCCACGAGGAGGGCTACCCGCTGTCCGCGCCACTGCTCGCCGCCCTCGGAGCCCTCGCGGAACGAGGAGGCAAAGCGATCCTGCTCCTGAACAGGCGCGGCGTCGCCCCGGCGCTCCACTGCCGCGCTTGCGGGACAACGTTGCGCTGCGTGAATTGCGACGTCGCGCTCGTGCTGCACCGCGACGGTTTTCTGCGCTGCCACCACTGCGGCCACGCGGAGCCCGAGCCGGCGCTCTGTCCCGTTTGCACGTCAGCGGAGCTCGCGCGTCTCGGCGCCGGGACACAGCGGCTCGAGCGAGAGCTAGAGGACGCCGTGCCCGGGCTCGAGCGCTTCCGGCTCGACGCGGACGCGGTCGAGCGGCGCGACGTCGCGGGAATCCTCACCGGGTTCGCGGCCGCGAAGCGAGCCGTTCTTCTCGGGACGCAGATGGTGGCGAAGGGCCATCACTTTGCGGACGTCGCGCTCGCGGCGGTGGTCGACGCGGACACCGGCCTCGGCCTGCCGGACTTTCGCGCAGAGGAGCGCACGTTCCAGCTCCTCACGCAGCTCGCGGGGCGGAGTGGCCGGGACGCGCCCGGCCGCGTGCTCGTGCAGACGTTCCAGCCCGACGCGCGCGCGGTCGAGCTCGCGGCCCGGCACGACGTCCGCGCCTTTCTGGCGGGCGAGCTCGATCGTCGGCGGGAGCTCGGCTACCCGCCCTTTCGCCACCTCGTGCGCATCGTCGTCGCGGGCCTGGAGCCTGGTGCGGCCGAGCAGGTTCTCTCCGAGCTGAAGCCGGGGCTGCCGGGGGACGTGCTGGGCCCGGCGCCGCTGCTCCGTTTGCGCGGCAAGCACCGCGCGCAGCTCGTCGCGAAGACCCAGCGTCCGCGCGCCGTCGCCGGCGCAGCCGCGCGCCTGCTGGCCGCAGCCGCGCCTGCGATGCGCCGCGACGGCCTGACGGCCGTCGTCGACGTCGACCCCCAAAGCCTGTAACGAGTGCCACATCAGGCGATCCATGTCGGCTTCTGGCCCGCGATCACGCGGCGCCAGAATCCACCCTCGCCCTCACCAAGGCTTATCCAGCCTTGACTGCGGGCGAGTGCGGCTCCTGGCTTGGTGCTCGCGACCCAGAAACTCGACAGCGATCACCTGAAGGAGCACTACACTGCCGCCGTGACCGAAGAGGCCGCGGGCCAGGTACTCGAGGACGAGGACGAGCTTGACGCCGAGCAGCAGCTGCGGCGGCGGCTGGCGCTCGCACAGCTCCGCCACTACCCGGATCCCGTCCTGCGGATGACCGCGCGCGAGGTGAGCGAGTTCACGCCGGAGCTCGAGGCGCTCGTCGAGCGGATGAAGCAGCTGATGCACGACGCGCACGGCGTCGGGCTCGCCGCGAACCAGGTCGGGATCGTCCAACGTGTCTTCGTCTTCCAGCGCGACGCCGAGGAGGTGCTGGGAGTCGTGAACCCGGTCATCTCCGAGCGCGGCGATCAGCTCGAGACCGACGACGAAGGATGCCTGTCGATGCAGGGTGTGACGGTGCCGATCGAGCGCACGGTCCGACTCACGCTCGAGGGGCGCGACGAGCGCGGCGGCGAGCTCCGGCTCGAGCTGGAAGGGCTTCCTGCGCGCGTCGTACAGCACGAGGTCGACCACCTCGACGGAACGCTCATCATCGACCGCACGACGGACGAGGCGCGCAAGGCCGCACTGGCCATCGTTCGGCCGCGCCCGATTCTCGCCGCCTCGTAGACGGTGGGGCGGATCGGCGTCGCGGCCACGGCGCCGTTCGGCGCGCACGTCCTCGAGCGGCTCACCCGCAGCCACGAGATTGCCTTCGTGCTGACGCGACCGGACGCCCCGGCAGGCCGCGGCCGGAGGGTGATTCCGCCTCCAGCCAAGGTCGTCGCGGAGCGGCTCGGGCTGCGCGTGTTGCAGCCCGAACGTCCCGAGATCGAAGACGTCGATACGGTCGTCCTCGCCGCCTACGGCCTGCTCGTCCCGCGCTCGCTGCTCGAGCGCGCGCTGTGGCTCAACGTCCATCCATCCCTGCTGCCGCGGTGGCGTGGCGCGGCTCCTGTGGAGCGCGCGATCATCGCCGGCGACGAGGCGACTGGCGTGACCATCCACGAGACGGTTCCGGCGCTCGACGCCGGGCCGATCGCCGCGCAGGCCGAGTTCGACATCGGGCAGGACGACGACGCAGGCGCCGTTTTCGCGCGCGCCGCCGAGCTCGCGACCGACCTGCTCGACGATGTGCTCGCCGTGTCGGAGCTGCACTTCGTGCCGCAGTCCGAGGACGGCGTCACCTACGCCGACAAGATCCGCCCGGAGGATCGCGTGCTCGATCTCGAACACCCCGAACAGGCGGTTCGCGTGGTACGCGCTCTTTCGCCGCACATCGGCGCGCGGACGACCCTTCACGGCCGCGACGTGATCGTCTGGCGTGCGCGCGTGGAGGACGGAGAGTTCGTGCCGATCGAGGTGCAGCCGGCGGGGAAGAGGCGGATGACGTACGTCGAGTTTCTGCACGGCGTCCGGTGACGTACGAGGAATGGATTCACTTCGCGCGTGAAGAGCCGCGGGTGCTCGGCGTAATCGTCACCGGCTCGCGCGGGCGCGGCGCGCTCGTTCACGACACGTCGGATTGGGATCTGCGGGTCGTCGTGCAGGACGGGGAGGAGCCGTTTGCCGACTCGCTCGATACACCGCACGGCAGCGACGTTGAGGTCTCGGCTGCGACGCTCACCGCTCTGCGCGCGTCACCGCAGTGGGATCGCTACAGCTACGCGCACGCGCAGGTCCCCGTCGACAAGCTCGACGGGCAGGTGCGGCGGCTCGTCGAAGCGCGCGGGACGCTCCGCAACGCCGAGGCGCACGAGGTCGCGCGGCAGTCGTTGAGCGCTTACACGAACTCGCTCTACCGGTCGCTGCGCAACGCCGAGCTCGGCCTCGAAGTCGCAGCGCGGCTCGACGCCGCCGACGCGGTGTCTGCGCTGCTGACCGCGCTCTTCGCCTTCGAGCGGCGCGTCCGCCCGTTCAACAAGTACCTGCGGTGGGAGCTCGAGACGTTCCCGCTGCGTGGGTGGGATGCGAACGAGGTACTCGGTCTGCTGGACGCCGCCCTCGGCGGCGGGGCGGACGCGCAACGCGCGCTGCTGCGCGCGGTCGAGCCACACGTGCGCGCGGGAGGATTCGGCGACGTGATCGACGAGTGGGAGCCGCACGTCACGTTCCTGCGGGGCGACGAATGAGGCATTGGAACCGCTACTACGCCGCAGCCGGCACCGACCCGCGCGACACGCTGCTCGACGCCGTGAGCCGCTTCGACCATCCCGGCCTGGCGGTCGATCTCGGCTGCGGGAACGGGCGCGACACTCTCGAGCTCCTGCGCCGAGGCTGGCGCGTGACGGCGATCGACGGCCAGCGAGAGGCGATCGAGCTGCTGCGGGCGCAAGCGGGCGAGGACCCGCGGCTCGAGACACACGTCGCGACCTACGCGGACGCGACTTGGCCGGCGCCCGATCTCGTCAACGCGAGCTGGTCGCTCGCATTTTGTGCACCGGACGTGTTCGCGAACGTTTGGCAGCGGATCGTGTCTTCGCTGCGCGAAGGCGGGCGCTTCTGCGGCCAGCTGTTCGGCGACCGCGACGGGTGGGCGCCGGCTGACGACGTCACATTCCTGCCGCGGAATCAGGCCGAGGAGCTGTTTGCCAAATTCGAGCTCGAACGGTTCGAGGAGGTCGACGAGGATTCGCAAACCGCCACCGGCGACGCGAAGCACTGGCACGTCTTCCACGTCGTGGCCCGGAGGCTATGAGCGGCGTCTCGCCTGCGCGCCGCGTCGCGTACGAAGTCGTCCGTCGGGTGTTCGAGGAGGACGCGTACGCAGATCGCGCCTTCCGCAGCGTCGCCCGCGAACTCGACGCGCGCGAGCGCGCGTTCGCGCAGCAGCTCGCTTACGGGACGGTGCAGAGGCTTCGCCCGCTCGATCATGCGATCGATACGCTGGGCCGCCGCCCGGTACGGAAGCTCGACCCGGCCGTGCGCGCGGCGCTTCGGCTCGGGGCGTACCAGCTCGCATACCTCGATGTCGCGCCGCACGCGGCCGCGAACGAGAGCGTCGAGCTCGTGCGCGAGGCGCGGCTCGAACGGGCGGTGCCGTTCACGAACGCGGTCATGCGTCGCCTCGCAGAAGGCATCCACTCGTTGCTCGACGCCCTGCCCGAGGGACCGCTGAAGCACTCGTACCCCGAGTGGGTGTGGGACGTTTGGCGGCGCGACTTCGGCGACGCGGAGGCGCTGGCTCTGATGCGGGCGCAGAACGAGCCGCTCGAGACTGTCGTGCGGCTCGTTCGGGGTGAGCTCGACGGCGAGGAGACCGACGTTCCGGGCGCGTTCCGGGTCGCGCGGGTCGACGAGCGCGCGCTCGCCGGAGGACGCATCTGGCCGCAGAGCCGCGCGTCACAGGTCGCGGCGCTGGCCGTCGGTGCGCGAGACGGCGAGCGGATTCTCGACTCATGCGCCGCGCCCGGCGGGAAGGCAACGATGCTCCGCGGCGACGTCACCGCGGTCGAGGTCAACGACGATCGTGCGCGCGAGCTCGAGGACAACGCGCGGCGCCTTGGGGCGACGAACGTCACGGTCGTGCGCGCGGACGCGACTGACCTGCCGCCCGAGCTCGACGGGTTCGACCGCGCACTCGTCGATGCCCCTTGCTCCGGGCTCGGGGTCCTCGGCCGGCGACCAGATCTCCGCTGGCGCGCGCGGCCGCTCCCGGGCCTCCAGCTCGCGCTGCTCGGGTCCGCCGCGGCGCGGCTCCGTCCGGGCGGCACCCTCGTCTACGCCGTCTGCACCCTCAACGCCGACGAGAACGAGGCCGTCGTCGACGCCTCGGGCCTCCACGTCGAGGCGACGCTTGCCGACGAGTGGCCGCGGTACCGGCATCCACGGCGACCGGAGTTCCTGCTCACGCGGCCCGATGTCCACGGCACGAGCGGTTTCTTCATCGCGCGCTTGACCGTTTAGAGTCGGCCTCCCTGTGGCGTGGCGCGACTGGATTCGCACGGTGGAAATCGAGCCGTCGCTCTACGCCGCGGACTTCGCACGCCTCGGAGAGCAGATCGAGGTGCTCCTCGGGGCAGGCGCGCGCATCTTCCACTTCGACGTTGGCGACGGCCATTTCGTTCCGCCCGTGACGATCGGCCCGGTCGTCCTGCGCTCGATCGCGCCGATCGTGCACGAGGCCGGCGGTGTGCTCGATTGTCACTTGATGGTCGACAACCCACGCCACCACTTCGCCGAGATCGCGGAATCCGGCGGCGACAGCGTGACCTTCCACTTCGAGGTTGCCGCGGATCCGGGCGAGACGCTCGCGGCCGCGCGCGAGCACGGGCTCGGCGCGGGTCTCGCCTTCAACCCGTCGACCGAGCCGGAGGATGTCGCAGAGGTCGCGACGGGGTTCGACCTCGTTCTTTGCATGAGCATCAACCCCGGGTACTCCGGGCAAGAGTTCATGCCGGAGACAATCGACCGCGTTCGCCGCTTGCGCGCGGCCCTTCCCGGAGACGTGTACATCCAGGTCGACGGCGGCGTCGGCGCGGAGAACGTCCGCGACGTGTACGACGCCGGACCCCGCCTGTTCGTCGCAGGCTCGAGCATCTTCGCGCGCGAAGACCTCAGGCGCGCGTATCGCCGCCTCGTCCAAGCTCTGACGTGACATGAGCTTCATGCAGCGAGCGCTCGCGCTCGCCGAACGAGGGCGCGGGACAGCTCATCCGAACCCGCTTGTCGGCGCCGTGATCGTCCGCGACGGAGAGGTCGTCGGCGAAGGCTGGCACGAGCGCGCGGGAGAACCGCACGCCGAGGTGCATGCATTGGACGCAGCCGGTGAGCGAGCGCGTGGGGCGACGATGTACGTGACGCTCGAGCCGTGCGCGCATCACGGGCGGACGCCGCCCTGCGCGGACGCGCTGATTGCCGCGGGCGTCGCCCGTGTCGTCGTGGGCACCTGCGATGTCAATCCCGCAGCGGCCGGCGGCGTGACGCGTCTCCGCGCCGCCGGCCTGGACGTCGACGTCGTCGAAAAGCGCGAGGTGCGCCTCCAGAACGCGGGCTACTTCTCGTTGTACGACCGCGGGCGGCCGTGGGTGATCCTCAAGCTCGCGACGACACTGGACGGGCGCGCCGCTGTTCCGGACGAGCGTTGGATCACCGGCGAGGAATCGCGACGCCGCGTGCACGAGCTCCGCGCGTGGGTGGACGCCGTTGCGGTGGGCATGGGCACCGTGCGCGCGGATTCACCACGGCTCGACGCGCGCGGCGTGGCCGCGAAGCGCCAACCGCGGCGGCTCGCCTTTGGCCGGGGGCCGCTTCCCGACGAGTCGACGCTCGAGCTGCGGCCCGGCCCGCTCGACGAAGAGCTCGCGGCGCTAGCGCAGGATGGCGTACAGACTCTCCTGCTCGAGGGCGGGCCGACGCTCGCCCGCTCGTTTCTCGTCGCGAAGCTGGTCGACGAGCTGCACGTGTACGTCGCGCGGCGGCTCGGCGGGAGCGGGCCGAGTTGGCTCGACGCGCTCGCGGAGAAGTTGACGATCCGGGAACTCGCGATCGCGGGAATCGGCGACGACCTACTCCTGACCGCACGTCTGCGCGAACCCTGACCGTGCGGCACTAGCCTTGGACGCATGTTCACAGGCATCGTTCGCGAGCGCGGAACCCTCGTCAGCGTCGAAGACGCCGAAGGGGGCGTTCGCCTCGGCGTCGACGCGCCCTTGACCGCCGGTGCAGCTTCCGTCGGCGACTCGATCTCGGTCTCAGGCGTCTGCCTCACCGCGGTCGATGTCTCGGATGGGCAAGTCGCGTTCGACGTCGTCCCCGAGACGCTCGTCCGAACGACTCTCGGCGCCGCGACGGCCGGGACCGAGGTGAACATCGAGCCCGCGCTACGCGCGGGCGAGCCGCTCGGCGGCCATTACGTCCAGGGCCATGTCGACGGGGTCGGGTCCGTCCGGGAGGTTTCCCGCGAAGGCGAGGCCCTGCGCGCGACCTTCGAAGCGCCACGTGAGTTGCTTCGGTACTGCGTCGTCAAAGGGTCGGTTGCGGTCGACGGAGTTTCGCTCACGATCGCGGCACTCGACGACGACGCCTTCGCCGTGGCGCTCGTCCCGCACACGCTCGAAGTGACGACGCTGGGGACGCTCGCGATCGGCGATCGCGTCAACCTCGAACTCGACGTGCTGGCGAAGTACGTCGAGCGGCTCGTCGCGCGCTAGGGCGCGTGGCGCCGTCTGCACCGTCTGAACGGCCCGCGACCGAGGGTACGATCAAGCGCGTGGCGACGACAACCGAGACGCCGTTCGCGACGATCGACGAGGCGATCGAAGACATCCGCGAAGGCCGCTTCGTCGTGGTCGTGGACGATCCGGACCGGGAGAACGAGGGCGATCTCGTCATCGCCGCGCAATTCGCGACGCCCGAGGCGATCAACTTCATGGCGACGCACGCACGCGGGCTGATCTGCCTGTGCCTGACCGAGGACCGGGCGGACGAGCTCAACCTCCGGCCGATGACGGAGCGGAACGAAGCGCCACTCGGCACGGCCTTCACCGTCTCGATCGAGGCGCGTGAAGGCGTGACGACGGGGATTTCGGCGCACGACCGCTCGCACACGATCCAGGTCGCGATCCATCCGGACGCGAAGCCGGAGGACCTTGTCCAGCCGGGGCATGTCTTTCCGCTGCGCGCGAAGCGCGGCGGTGTGCTCGAGCGGACGGGACAGACCGAAGCCGCGGTCGATCTCGCGCGCCTCGCAGGCCTGACGCCGGCGGGCGTCGTCTGCGAAGTGATGAACGAGGACGGGACGATGGCGCGCGTGCATGATCTGGTGCCGTACTGCCGCAGGCACGGGCTCAAGCTGATCACCGTCTCCGATCTCGTCGAGCACCGCCGCCGCCGCGAGAAGCTCGTCGAGCGGACGGCGCGGGTTCGTCTGCCGACGGAATACGGCGACTTCAGCGCCGTCGCATACAAGGAAACGCTCACCGGCCGCCCGCACGTCGCGCTCGTGCGCGGCGACGTCGACGGCGCCGAAGACGTGCTCGTCCGCGTTCACTCCGAGTGCCTCACCGGCGACGTCTTCCACTCCCTCCGCTGCGACTGCGGCGAGCAGCTCGACCTCGCGCTGCGACGCATCGCACAAGAGCAGCGCGGAGTGCTGCTCTACATGTCGCAGGAGGGGCGCGGGATCGGCCTACTGAACAAGCTGAAGGCGTACGAGCTCCAGGAGCGGGGGCTGGACACGGTCGAGGCTAATCTCGAGCTCGGGTTCCCCGCCGACGCGCGCGAGTGGGGGATCGGGAACCAGATCCTCCACGACCTCGGGCTGACGACGATTCGGATCCTCACGAACAATCCGCGGAAGGCCGCGGGCATCGAGGGCTTTGGCCTGACGATCGTCGAGCACGTCCCGATCGAGATCGCCCCGAACGAGGAGAACGAGCGCTACCTGGCGGCGAAGCGCGAGAAGCTCGGACATCGTCTCCACCATCAGGGTGTGAGAATCGACGACGAATGAGGCGGTGCCGATGACCGAGCGCTGGCCGGGCGAGCTTCGGGAAGAGCCGCTCGCCGAGGACGACCCGCTGGAGGAGCCGGAGGAGCTCGAGGCCGTTGCCGCGACGGACGGAGTCGTCACCGCGCAAGCCGAGTCGTCACGGCATCCCGAGGCACAGCCCGCCGAACACGCCGCGGCTTCGCTCGACATTCCCGACGACGTCGACGTCCTCGAGGGCGAGGCCGGGCCGATCCGGCGCTCCGTCGCGATCGTGATCTCGAAGTTCAACGGCGAGGTCACTACGAAGCTGCTCGCGTCGGCACTCGACGAGCTCGACCGCTTGGAGGTCGACCGCGGACGGATCGTCGTCGTACCCGTTCCCGGCGCGTTCGAGCTTCCGCTGGCGGCGATGGCGCTCGCGAAGACGCGGCGCTACACGTGCGTCGTCGCGCTCGGCTGCGTGATCCGCGGCGAGACGCCGCACTTCGACTACGTCGCGTCCGAGGCCGCAAGCGGCCTTCAGCTTGCCGCGCTCGAGACCGGAGTGCCGGTCGCGTTCGGTGTGTTGACGACGGAGAACGCGGCGCAGGCCGAGGCACGAACCGAGAAGGGCGCAGAGGCCGTCCGTACGGCGCTCGAGATGGCCGACCTGTTCGCGCACCTGCGGCGCTCGGCGGCGCCGCAGACGTAGCGTCGGCGCGCCCTCGGCTACACTGGCCGCCGCCATGTCGAAGGTCTGCGCAGTCTGCGGCAAGAAGCCGGCGTTTGGAAACAACCGAAGCCACTCGATGGTCGCGACGAGGCGTCGGTTCAACCCGAACCTCCAGCGCGTTCGCGTGCTCCTGGACGGGAAGGCGACGCGCGCCTACGTCTGCACCCGCTGTCTGAAGAAGAGCGGGCGCGTCGACAAGGCGCTCTCCTAGCCCGGCGCCACCCTTTGCCGCCGCATACGGTCTCCGGCGTGGACGCTGCTTCCGGCGAGACCACGTCGAGCATCGCCATGCTCGCGCGGGCGCGCGAGCTCGGCCGCGGCGCCCTCACGACGCTTGAGCGGAACCGCCGGCGGATCGACGACCTCAACGTCTATCCCGTTCCGGACGGCGACACGGGGACGAACATGACGCTGACCGCGCGGGCGATCGTCGAGCAGCTCGAGCAGAGCGAGGCGCAGGACCGCCCAGCGCTCGCTGCCGAGCTGACGCGCGCGGCGCTGATGGGCGGGCGCGGCAACTCGGGCGTGATCTTCTCGCAGATGGTGCGCGGCTTCGCCGAGGTCGCGGGCTCGGCGGAGCCGCTCGACGCTCCCGCGCTCGCGCGCGCGTTCCGAGCGGCGAGCGACACGGCGTACGCCCAGATCGCGAACCCCGTCGAAGGGACGATGCTGACGGTGATCCGCGAGCTCGCCGACGAGGCGGAGCAGCAGGCCGACGACTCGCCGACGGAGCTCCTGCGGACGCTCGTCGCGCGCGGGGAGGACGCCGTCGCGCGCACGCAGGAGCTGCTGCCCGTGCTCCGCGACGCGGGCGTCGTCGACGCCGGCGGCGCCGCGATCCTGGAGCTCGTTCGCGGGCTCGCCGCAGTCGCGGCCGGCGAGCCGATCCCGGACGCGGCCGAGCGCGAGCAGCTCGGCGTCGACGCGATCCATCAGGAGCTTTCGCGTTTCCGGTACTGCACGAGCTTCGTCGTCGAGGGCGATGGTCTCGATCGTTCGACGCTCGAGGCCCAGCTCGAGCTGCTCGGCGATTCGCTGCTCGTCGTCGGTGACTCCGCTGCGCTGAAGATCCACGTACACACGAACGATCCCGGCGCCGCGCTCTCGACCGCCGTCGCGCTCGGCGTCCTCGAGCGCATCGAGATCGCGAACATGCATGCGCAGACGGAGCAGCGCGAGGAGCGCCTGCTGCGCGCGACGCTGGAGGCGCCGCCTGCGACGTGTTCGGTCGTCGCCGTGGCGGCTGGCGCCGGAAACCGGGCCCTGTTCGAAAGCTTTGGGACGACCGAGGTCGTCGAGGGCGGCCAGTCGATGAACCCCGCTGCGGCTGACATCGTGGGCGCCGTCAAACGCGTCGCGTCGCCCGAGGTGATCGTGCTCCCGAACAACTCCAACGTGATCTTGACCGCGGCGCAGGCAGCCGAGCTGGCGACGAAGAACGTTTGCGTCGTCCGCACGCGCTCGATTCCCGCGGGGCTCGCGGCGATGATTCCGTTCGACCCCGGCCGGGGCGCAGACGACAACGCGGCCGCCATGAACGACGCGTTGGAGCACGTCGCGACCGGTGCGGTCACTGTGGCGTCGCGGGACGCGGAGGTCGACGGGATCGCGGTTCGCAAGGGCGACTATCTGGCGCTGCTCGACGACGAGCCGATCGCCTCCGCCGCGAGCTTGGAGGAGGCGGCGCGCGCTGTCGTGTCGAGGCTGCTCCAAGCGCCGCGTGACATTCTCACGCTGCTGACAGGCGCCGACCAGCCGGAGCTCGGCGGGCTCGTGTCCGCTCTGGAGCAGGAGCATCCGGATCTCGAGCTCGAGGTACACGAGGGGGGCCAGCCGCACTATCCGCTCCTGCTCGGCGCGGAGTAAGGTCCCGCGCGTGGCCGCGGGGGAGCGGGTTCGGGTTCTGATCGTCGAGGACAATCGCGTCTTTCGCGAGGCCCTCGAGCTGCTGCTCGCGCTCCGGACCGACCTCAACGTGGTCGCATCGGTCGGCGGCGGCGAGGCCGCGCTGCCCGCGTGCCGCGAGCACAACCCGCACGTCGCGCTGATGGATTACCGGCTTCCCGGGCTCGACGGCGTCGAGACGACGCGAATGCTGAAGGAGGAACGCCCCTCGGTCGCGGTCGTCGCGCTGACCGCATCGGCCAACACCGAGGAGATGAAGGCGCTTGCGGAGGCCGGCGCGGTGGCGTGCCTGACGAAGGACCAGGATCTCGACTCGATCGTCGCCGCCATCCACCACGCCGCCGCCACCGTTCGCGCGTGACGCTGGACGGCGCGAACACCGCGATCGTCGTCGACTCGACCGCCGATTTCCCGGAAGCGCAGGACCGGTTCTCGAACTGGCGGATGGTGCCGCTCTACGTCCACTTCGGCGACGAGAGCCGGAAGGACTACGTGGAGATCGGACCGGAGGAGTTCTACGCGCGCCTCCGCACCGCGCCGGAGCTTCCGACCACGTCGCAGCCCACTCCCGGCGATTTCGCGGCCGCCTACGACGATCTCGCCGCGTACGAGCGCATCTACGTGCTCACGATCGCGGCCAACCTGAGCGGCACGAACCAGAGCGCGCTGGTCGCGGCGGCCGAGCACGGCGAGCGCGTGCGCGTCGTCGACACGGAGACGGCATCCGCGGCCGTCGCAATGCTCGGCCTCGCGATTCAGCGGCGGCTGGACGGCGGCACGACCGACGACGAGATCGAGGCGCTGGTCGCGCGCTACAAGCGCGACGCGCGCCTGCTCTTCACGGTGGACACCCTGGAGTTTCTCCAGAGAGGCGGGCGCATCGGGCGCGCGGCGGCGTTCGCCGGGAATCTGCTCCACATCAAGCCGATCCTCGCGATCGGCGCCGGTGAGGTTGTGCCGATCAAGCGCGTCCGCGGCAATCAGAAGGCGGTGCAGGAGTTCAGACGCTCGTTCGAGGAAGCTACGGAGGACGTTCCGACCCTCCGCGTGGGCATCGCCGCCGCCGAGGCGCCGGGGCGCGTCGAGACGCTGCGCGCACTGGTGGCGGACGTTCGCCCCCAGGCGCAGGTCGAGCTCGCGACGACACTTGGCCCTGTCGTCGGAACCCACGCGGGCCCCGGCACCGTCGGCTTCTTTTGGTTCGACGACACGTAGCGCGTGCTGCGGCCTGAGCCGCGCTACGGACGGAACGCGGCGTCGGTACCCGCGATACCGAGCGGGCGTAGTCCTGTGCCGTTCGGACGGACGACGTACAGCCGGCTCTGCCCATTCGCGCCGAGGGAATGGAATGCAATCCGGCGGCCGTCGGCGGAGAAGCTCGGCGCCCAATCGTCACGCCCCGGGAGACCTGCCAGCCGATGCTGTCCGCGACCGTTCGCGTTCATGATCCAGATCTCGCCGTCACCGGCGCGGTTGCTGGAGAACGCGATCCGCTTGCCGCCCGGTGCCCAGCTCGGCCACCCGTCGTCTCCGAGCACGTCCACGCTCCCCTTCGTCTTGGTGAGTCGCCGGCGCCCCGTGCCGTCCGGCCGCACGACGTAGATCTCGGGGTTCTCCGGCGTCCACTCGCTGCTCGAGAAGGCGATCAGCCGCCCGTCGGGCGACCACGCCGGCGAGAACGCGTCCCCGCGCGTCGGCGCCGTCGCCGAGCCGGAGGCGGCGACCGCCATTGCGACGACAACGACGAGGGCGATCAGCGACGGGCGGATTTCGTTAGCGGTTCATCAGAACGTTGGACGCCGCTCGGATCCCTAACTCCGTCGGACGATTCTCAATCGTCCTCGTGGACGATTCGCGGTGCTCGCTCGTCAGTGCAGGCGAATTCGCGGGTCGATCACGGAGTAGAGGATGTCCACGATCAGGTTGATCGTGATGATGCAGAGCGTGCCAAAGACGACGATTCCCTGTGTCACCGGCAAGTCGAAGGTCGCGATCGAGTTGAGAGCGGTCTGCCCAAGTCCGGGCAGCGAGTAGATGCTCTCGGTGAAGATCGCCCCGCCCAACGCGGCGCCGATGTCGAGACCGAGGATCGTGACGACCGGCAGCATTGCGTTCCGGAGGACGTGTGCCCTGATCACGGTGGTCTCCGGCGCACCCTTCGCCCGCGCGGTGCGGACGTAGTCCTCCTGGACGGTCTCCAGCACCGAGGCTCGGATCATCCGCACGTACAGCGCCGCGAACAGGATCGCGAACGTCATCCAGGGCAGGATCAGGTGGTAGGCCCATTGAGCGGGCCCGCCGCAGTCGGTGGTGGGATTGACGAAGTCGCAATAGCCGGTGATCGGCGTCCACCCGAGCTTGTAGCCGATCACGTAGGAGAAGATCAACCCGATCCAGACCGGGTGGGCCGAGATCCCGATCAGCACGAACACCATCCCCACCCGGTCGAGCAGGGATCGTGGCCGGAGCGCCGAGAAGATGCCGAGCGGCACCGAGAGCGTCAGCCAGAGGAGCGCCCCGCCGAACACGAGCGACGCCGTCACCGGCGCGGCCCTGAGCACGGTCTCGTTGACGCTCTGGCGATCGACGAACGAACGGCCGAGATCGTGGTGGTAGACGAGCCGCGTCAGGAAGCGTCCGTACTGGACGTAGACAGGGTCGTCGAGACCGAAGTGCTCCGCCGCCTGCTCGATGCACGCCGGTGTCGCGCGCTGGCCGCACGCGAGCTTCGCCGGGTCCGTCGGGATGATGAAGAAGATGACGTACGTCACCATCGTGACGACGACGAAGAGCACCGCCGCCCACAGAATGCGCCGAATCAGGTACCGAACCATGCGGCCCTCCGCTCGTTGTCCGCCGTGACGCAGCATCTGACGGAGCAGGCGCGAAGCAGGATTGTTGCGGTGCAGTTAAGCCACTGTCCGAATCGCGGATCTACACTCGAACTGCCCTGTGCGCGCACGTGACAGCGATCCTTCTGCCGGTCGGATTTGCGGGCGCGGCTCGACCCGAAAGCTGGCCGCGGACGCGCGCAGCGCTCCGTCCCGAGCGGCTCGAATCCGGCCTCGACGTCCTCGCCGGCGTCGGCCCGTCGCTGCGGTCGAAGCTCGCGCGGCTCGGGCTGCGGACGGTTCGCGATCTGCTCGAGCATCGGCCGCGCGACTACCAGCGGCCGCTCGGCGAGACGCCAATCGCGCGTCTGCGGCCCGAGGAGGAGGCTGCGGTCTCGGGCGTCGTCCGCTCGGCGACGGCTCGGAGGGCACGTCGACGGCTCACGATCTTCAAGGCGATCGTGGAGGACGCCTCGGGCGGCGTCACCGCAACGTGGTTCAACCAGCCGTGGCTCGAGTCGAAGCTCACGCCAGGCACGCGGGTTCGCCTGCGCGGGACGCTGCGGAAGCACGAGTTCAACGTCAAGTCCTACGACCTCGGCGACGCCGCTGCAACGGCCGACCTTGCGCCCGTCTATCCCGCGAGCGAGGAGCTGCCGGCGCCGCGCCTGCGCGCGCTCGTCGAGCGGGCGCTCGACCATGTCGGCGACGTCGCCGACGCCGTCCCCGCGTCCTTGAAGGAGACGGAGTCGCTCCCGTTACGCCGCGACGCCTTCGTCGCCGTCCATGCGCCTCGTTCGCTCGAGGAGGCCGAGCGAGGGCGGGCGCGCCTCGCGTTCGACGAGCTGCTCGTCCTGCAGCTCGGAATCGCTCGGCACGTCCAGGCCCGCGACACCGCCGCCGCACCCGCGCTCGGGCCGCCCGGAGAGCTCGTCTCGCGTTACCGCGGTGCGCTGCCGTTCCGACTCACCGAGCACCAGGAACGCGCGATCGCGGACCTCGACGGCGATCTCGCGCGCTCCGTCCCGATGCAGCGCCTGCTCCAGGGCGACGTCGGATCCGGCAAGACAGTGGTCGCGCTCTACGCGCTTCTTCGCGCCGTCGAGGAGGGGCGTCAGGGGGCGCTGATGGCGCCGACGGAGACGCTTGCGGAGCAGCACTTCCTGACCGTCGAGTCGCTGTGCGCCGAGCTCGGCGTTCGCTGCGTCCTCCTCACCTCCAGTGCGGGAACGGACGAGGCGCGCTCCGCGATCGCGTCAGGTGACGCGCACATTGCGGTCGGCACGCACGCCTTGATCCAGGAAGACGTCGACTTCGCCGATCTGGCGGTCGCGGTGGTCGACGAGCAGCACCGATTCGGCGTCGAGCAGCGACAGGCGCTCGTGTCGGCGCGCTCGCCGCACACGCTGCACATGACGGCGACGCCGATTCCGCGCACGCTGGCGCTGACGGTTTACGGCGACCTTGCCGTGAGCGAGATCGCGAAGCCGCCGGCCACGAGGAAGCCGATCGTCACCGCCTGGGTGAATGCAGAGCGCTCCTCCCAGGCGTACAAGCGACTCCGACGGCACCTCGACGCAGGGAGGCAGGCGTATGTCGTTTGTCCGCTGATCGAGGAGTCGGAGACGTCGGTGGCGCGCGCGGCCGAGGCGGAGGCCGAGCGGTTGCGCCGCGGAGAGCTTCGCGGCTATCAGGTCGGCCTGCTGCACGGCCGGCTGCGGCCGGCGGACAGGCGCGACCTGATGGCGCGCTTCAAGGCGCGGGAGCTCGACGTGCTCGTCGCGACGACGGTGATCGAGGTCGGAGTCGACGTCCCGAACGCGACGATCATGATCGTGCAGGAGGCGGACCGCTTCGGCCTGGCGACGCTGCACCAGTTGCGCGGCCGCGTCGGGCGCGGCGCCGAGCAGTCGTACTGCCTCCTCGTCTCGCGCCCACGGGAGGAGTTGACGGACGCCGCGGTCGAGCGGCTCGAGGCGCTCGTCGCGACGACGGACGGGTTCGAGCTCGCAGAGCGAGATCTCGAGCTGCGCGGTGAGGGCCAACTGCTCGGCACGCGGCAGTCGGGGCTCTCAGACCTGAAGTTCACGCGCCTGCGCGCGGATCGCCGCCTGCTCGAGCGCGCGCGCGAGGCGGCACGCGCACTGGTCGACGTCGACGGGCCGCTGTCCGATGAGGTCGAGGCCAAGTTCGCCGAGACCGAAGTAGCCGCGTAGCCACCGGACACGGCTCACTCGGCGTACGCCTGTACCCGGTACATACCAGGTACCGGGGTACGTCGATTGCGGTGGTTGCAGGCGTTTTCAGCGATTTGCGCGTACCGTCGTACCGGGTACGTGCCACGTAAGTGCCAGGTACCAGGAACGAAATCGTCCTTGCGGACGAGCCGAGATCGTCCCCGCGGCGGACGGAGAAGGGGCCGCTCGGACGTTCTTTGAAGACATGGCCGTTGACGCGCGACGCGAGCTGACCTTCCGGCGCCTCGAAGCGGGCGAGCGCCGTCCAATCGTGGAGGTCTTCGAAGGGATGTCCGCGAGTTCCCGGCGCGCCCGTTTCCACGGTGCGAAGCCGCGCCTCACCGAGACGGACCTCGAGAGCCTCGCCTCCGTCGGCTGCTGTGGACGCGAGGCCGTCGCGGCGATCGAGCGCTCGAGCGGGAAGGCGATCGGGATCGCCCGTTACGTCGTGGACGAGGACGGCGTCGCGGAGGTCGCCTACGAGGTCACGGACGAGTGGCGGGGACGCGGCGTTGGCCGACGGCTGATCGTCGAGCTCGCGCGCCTCGCGCACGCTCACGGAATCGATCGCCTCCGCGCTCTCGTCGAGCCGGGCAACCGGCCCGCGCTCGCGCTGCTCGACCACATCGGCCACGCAGCCGGACGGGAGTACGACGCCGGAGAGCTGGAGCTGACGGTCGCGCTTCGAGCGTAGGCTCCGCCGCGTGCGGATCATCGCCGGCTCCCGGAAGGGGCACCGGATCGAGGCGCCGCGCGGCCGCGCCACTCGCCCGACCTCCGACCGCGTCCGCGAGAACGTCTTCAACCTCATTGCGCCGTGGGTCGAGGACGCGGAGGTCCTCGACCTGTACGCGGGGTCGGGGGCGATGGGCCTCGAGGCGTTCAGCCGCGGGGCCTCGACCGCGGTGTTCGTCGAAGCCGACGTCGACGCCTGCCGCACGATCAACGCGAACCTGGACAAGCTCCGGATCTCCAGCGCGCGCGTGTTCTGCCAGGACGTCCTCCGCTTTCTCTCGACCGAAACGCGCGAGTACGACCTCGTCTTCTGCGACCCGCCGTACGAGGAGTACGAGACCCTCGAGCCGCAGCTCGCCCGCTATTTGCCGCGCCTTCTGCGAGGGAACGGGCTGCTCGTGCTGGAGACGTCGTCGAGGCACGCCGAGCCGGCGCTGCCGCTGACGGTGCGCACGTCGCGCCGCTACGGCGCCGCGCGGATTAGCCTCTTCGAGCGCTGATGGTCACCGCGATCTATCCCGGGACCTACGACCCCGTCACGAACGGGCACATCGACGTGATCGAGCGTGCGGCCTCGATCTTCGACCGTGTCGTCGTCGGCGTCGTCGGGCAGCCGCGCCACAAGGCGCCGATGTTCACGCTCGACGAGCGCGTTGCCTTTCTCAAGGAGGCCACAGCCCGGGTTGCGAACGTCGAGGTCGACGTCTTCTCGGAGTTGGTCGTCGACTTCGCGCGGAAGTGGGGGGCGAAGGCGATCGTGAAAGGCCTCCGTGTGATCTCGGACTTCGAATGGGAGTTCCAGATGAATCAGCTCAACCGCGTGCTCGCGCCGGAGATCGAGACGGTCTACGTGATGGCGAGCCCGTCCGTCAGCTTCGTCAGCTCCAGCGGCGTGAAGGAGATCGCCGCGTATGGCGGAAACGTGGACGAGCTGGTCCCCCAGGCGGTCGCGAGCCGCTTCCGCGAGCTGCACACGCACGCACGCCCGGGTACCCCGGAAAACCCCGGCGAATAGGAATCCCCTACACTTCGCGGCCGATGGACGTCCTCGTTCTCATCGACAAGCTCGACGACCTCGTGCACAACGCGAAGGCCGTGCCGCTCACCGATCAGGTCCGGATCGATCGCGAGGAGATCTACGACATCCTCGACCAGATGCGCGCGACGATCCCCGAGGAGATCAAGCAAGCCCGCTGGATCGTGAAGGAGCGCCAGGAAATGCTCGCGGAGGCGAAGCGCGAGGCCGACCGGCTGATCAACGAGGCACGCGAGCAGGCCGTGCGCGACGCGTCGCAGACCGAGATCGTGAAGATCGCCGAGCGGCAGGCTCAGGACCTGATCGACGACGCGCGCCGGCAGGCGCGCGAGACGAAGCTCGAGATGGAGGACTGGGCGGACGGGATCCTCTCGACGCTCGAGGTCAACCTCGACAAGTTCCTG
>Ga0126307_10000892_pt1 | contig 19736 bp, 18 predicted proteins | sample Plot28_FD_89955 | JGI IMG/M metagenome (GOLD analysis project Ga0126307, IMG submission 89955) | Serpentine soil microbial communities from UC McLaughlin Reserve, CA, USA - Plot28 | ecosystem: Environmental > Terrestrial > Soil > Grasslands | place: USA: UC McLaughlin Reserve, Lake County... | reverse complement strand
CTGGGCCGTGTCTCAGTCCCAGTGTGGCTGATCGTCCTCTCAGACCAGCTACGGATCGTCGCCTTGGTGGGCCGTTACCTCACCAACAAGCTAATCCGCCGCGGGCTCCTCCTCGACCGGAGGCCAAAGCTACCTTTTCCAGCCGCTCCGAAAAGCGGATGGGCTATTCGGTATTAATCCGGGTTTCCCCGGGCTATCCCGATGTCGAGGGCAAATTACCCACGTGTTACTCACCCGTTCGCCGCTGTCCCCTAGGCCGAAGCCTAGGTTCTCGCTCGACTTGCATGTGTTAAGCGCGCCGCCAGCGTTCGTCCTGAGCCAGGATCAAACTCTCCGTGAAGATCGGCTGTCTTCCGAAGAAGCCAACCGACTACAACATTGAGCTTGGAGCTCAAAGTGTCTCGCCCCCGAAGGGACGTGACGGGTTTTTTAAGGCCTCTTGCCAAAACGGCACCGCAAGCGATGCCCTCGAGGCTCGAGGTCTCGGCGTGATCGCACTGCTGAGTTTTCAAAGACCAGCGCCGCGGCCTGCGCATAAAAAAGCCTCCGACTCGCACCAGAGGCCTACGTAGCTCGGATCACTGTCGTATCCGTCTGCGTCCGAAGGCGCTCCTGGTCGAGGTACAGGGACGTTCTTACACGCCGCCCTTTCGAACGGCTCGGAGATGATAGCGCAAAGTTCGAGCGCTTGGCGTCACGCGGGACTGAAGCGAACGAAGCGCCTCTTCCCGGCTTGAACGAGCGCTCCTCCGAGTCTGGCGCGTGGCAGATCGAGGTCGTTCACGACCTCGCCGTCGACCTTCACGGCTCCCTGCGCGATCAGTCGTCGTGCTTCGCTCGTGGAGCCCACCTCCAGCAGGTCGACGAGCACGGCAGGCAGGTGCACCGGGTCGTCCTCGGGGAGCGGCGCCTCCGGAACCTCCTCCGGAGCCTGGCCCTCCCGGACCACGCGCGTGAAGTGTTCTTCTGCCTGCCGCGCCGCCTCTTCTCCGTGCGAGCGCTCGACGATGAATCGCGCCAGCGCCAGCTTCGCCTCGAGCGGGTCGGCAGCCGCCGGCAGCTGCCGCTCCCAGACAAGCGCGTACCACTCGGGCAGCAGCGAGTCGGGGAGGCGCATGGTGCGGCCGAACATCTCTTCCGGAGGCGCGGTCAGCGGAATGTTGTTCGCGAGCGACGAGCTCATCTTGTCGCCGTCCCAGGAGACGAGGATCGGCGTGGTCAGTGCGACCTGGGGCTCGACCGCGTAGGCCTCCATCACCTCGCGCCCCGCGAGTAGGTTGTAGAGCTGATCGGTGCCGCCAAGCTCGACGTCGGCCTCGACTGCGACCGAGTCGTAGGCCTGCATCAGCGGGTAGAGGAGCTCCGAGACCGAAATCGGCTCCTGCGCCAAATAGCGCTTGGCGAAGTCGTCGCGCTCGAGCATGCGGGCGACCGTAATCGTCCGGGCGAGCCGTACGACCTCGGCGTAGGACAGCTTCCCGAGCCACTCGCCGTTGTAGCGGATCTCGGTTCGCTCGGGATCCAGGATGACCGTCGCCTGGTCGAGGTAGGTCTTCGCGTTCACCTCGATCTCCTCGTCGCTCAGCACCGGCCGCTCGGACGAGCGGCCCGACGGATCGCCGATCCGGGTCGTGTAGTCGCCGACGATCAGCACTCCAACATGGCCTTCGTCCTGGAAGGCGCGCATCCGCTGGAGGGGAATCCCGCGGCCGAGGTGGATGTCGGGCGAGGTGACGTCGATGCCGAGCTTCACACGCAGCGGGCGGCCGAGGGCCAGCTTCCGCTCGAGCCCTCCCTGCGGCAGTACGTCCACCGCGTTGCGGGTCAGCTCGGCGACGCCCATGTGACGGGCGAGTCTATAGCTACAATCCTGCGGTTCTCGTGCCGCGTTCCGGCCCCCCGCAGGTGTCCAAGAAGCCGCGGCGCAGGATCCGCAAGCTGCGCCTGTTCGGCCTCCTCCTGATCCTCTTCATCCTAGGGTCGCTCTCGTTCACCTTCGGGCTGGTCACGTCGATCGCGAGCGAGGTTCCTTCCCTCGACCCCTCGCGGCTCCAGCAGCGCGAGGTGGACGGCTACGTCTACGACACGAAGGGCCAGCGGATCCTGGCCGTGCTACGAGGCTCGCAGAGCCGGATCCTCGTGTCCTCGGCCCACATCGCCCCGTTGATGAAGCAGGCGATCGTCGCGATCGAGGACAAGCGCTTCTACGAGCATCGCGGAGTCGACCTGCACGGGATCATGCGCGCCGTGTGGCAGGACGTGCGCAACAAGCGGGTGGTCGAGGGCGGCTCGACGATCACCCAGCAGTTCGTCAAGAACACCTACGTCAAGAGCCAGCGCTCGATCGGCCGGAAGCTGAAGGAGGCAGCGCTCGCGTGGCAACTCGAGCAGCGCTGGTCGAAGGACCGGATCCTCACCGCCTATCTCAACACGATCTACTTCGGGAACGGCGCGTACGGGATCCAGCAGGCATCGCTCACCTATTTTCAGCACTCCGCTGCCGAGCTGAGCCTGGCCGAGGCGGCGCTCCTGGCCGGGATCCCGAGCGATCCCGCGCGCTGGGATCCGGTGACGAATCCACGGGCTGCACGCCGCCGGCGCGACGTCGTGCTGCGGGCGATGCTCGACCAGGCAGACATCACCTACGGCGACTACGCGAGCGCCACGCGCGCGCGTCTACCGATCGCCGAGGACGTGCACCTGTCCGGCAAGCAAGGCCCCGCACCCTACTTCACCAACTACGTGAAACAACAGCTGATCGACCGTTACGGCTCGGGCCGCGTCTTCGGCGGCGGGCTGCGCGTGAAGACGACGATCGATCTCAACATCCAACGCTTTGCGAGGCAGGCGATCACGAAGTGGCTGACCGACCCCAATGGGCCCTCCGCCGCGCTCGTCGCGGTCGACCCGCGCGACGGAAGCGTGCTCGCGATGATCGGGGGAAATAACTACCGCAGAAGCCAGTTCAACCTCGCGGTGCAGGGCGAGCGCCAGCCGGGGTCGTCGTTCAAGCCGTTCGTGCTGGCAACCGCCCTGCGGGACGGCATCTCGCCGGACTCGCAATTCGAGTCCGGGCCCGTGGAGATTCCCCTCGGCGACAAGGTCTGGTCCGTGCACAACTACGAGAACTCCGACCTCGGGCGGATCTCGCTGGCGACGGCGACCGAGTTTTCCGACAACACGGTCTACGCACAGCTGACGCAGCTGGTCGGACCGGGTGCGATCGTGCGCACCGCGAAGCGCCTCGGGATCACGAGCCCACTGAAGAACTACTTCGCGATCGGGCTCGGCGCCGAGGCGGTCAACCCGCTCGAGATGGCCCGCGCGTTCTCGGTCTTCGCCTACCGCGGCCGGCGCATCGACGGCGCGGCGTTCGGCAACCGCCCGCGGGCGGTTGCAACGGTTCGCAACGAGTCCGGTCGGATCGTCGACAACAATCTCCCGGTCGGTCGGCCGGTGCTCACCGAGAACACTGCAGCGCTTCTGACCTCACTGCTCCAGAGCGTCGTCACCGGCGGAACCGGCCGGCAGGCCCAGCTCTCGGACGGGCGCCCCGTCGCCGGCAAGACCGGCACGACCGAGAACTACGGCGATGCCTGGTTCGTCGGCTATACACCGCAGCTGGTGACAGCAGTCTGGGTCGGCTACCCGAACTCGCTGAGGCCGATGCTGACCGAGTACCATGGCGACGCCGTCGCAGGCGGCACGTTCCCTGCGTTGATCTGGAAGAGCTTCATGGAGCGTGCGCTCGAGTATCGGGGCAATCCGCCGCAGGACTTCCCGTCGGTGTCCCAGCCCTTCGCCGTTCCGAAGCAGGTCGTCTACCGCAACGGGCAGCTCCAGCTCGACAACGGCAACTGCAACAACACGAAGCAGCTTCTCTACTTCGAAGGCGAGGGCCCCGCGCGCACCGCCGGGTGCAAGGTGAACGAGGTGGAGGTTCCGCGCCTGGTCGGGCAGACCGTGGCACGAGCGAGGTCACGGCTCGCCGCGCAGCCGCTCACGCCGCAGTATGTCTACGAGCCGGCCAAGCCCCGCCAGCGCCTGGGCATCGTGCTGCGCCAGTTCCCGGCACGCGGGACGCTCTCCTCGTACGACAAGGTCACGCTCGTCCTGCCGAAGGCACTGCACGGAATCGTCCCGCGCCTGATCGGCCTGAAGCTGGCGCGAGCGCAGGCGCGACTCGAGCGGCTGCACTTGAAGTGGGAGGTGAGGGGGAACCCGTCGCCCAGGGCAAAGGTGATCGCTCAGAGTCCCGGCTCGAGCAGGGCCGCGGGGCGCGGACTCGTGGTCACGCTGGTCGTAACGGGCGGCTGAGAAAGCGCGAGCCCGCCTCGGCGTAGCGCCACGGCAACTCGGTGGCGCGCGTGATCCCCACGCGCGCGCCCGCGTGAACCTGGACCGGCTCGGCCCGGGCAAGCAGCTCGAAAGGCGGCCGGTCGAGAGGCAGACCGTCGTGCTCACGCGTGATCCCGAGGGCCTGACAAAGCCGGCCGGGGCCGCTTGCGAGCAGGCGCAGGTCGTCGAGGCCTCGGCGCGTCCGCATCTCGTCGAGCCCGCGCGTCGGCTCGAGCGCGCGCACCAGCACAGCGCTGGGAACGCCCTCGCTCTCGCAGACGAGGTTCAGGCACCAGTGGATCCCGTAGGAGCGGTAAACGTACGCGTGGCCGGGCGGCCCGAACATCGACGAGTTGCGCTCCGTCCGGCCGCGATAGCCGTGGCTCGCGGGGTCTTCCCGGTCGTAGGCCTCGACCTCGACGACGCGGCCGCCGATCCCGTCCACGAGCAGCGTCGCGCCGATCAGCTCCGGAGCGACCTCGTGCACGCTGCGCGAAAAGTCGATCACGCGTCGGGGTCCTTGGAGTCGTACCGCAGCAGGGCCGGCACCGCCGCTGCAATCAGCAATGTGCCGACGACCGAGGCGATCCCGCCGGAGACGACCGAGAAGCGCAGGCTCGTCGCCGAGGCGACCGCGCCGGCCTCGACGTTGCCGAGGGACGGTGCGCTCGCGACCTGCGCGAACTCGATCCCGGTCACGCGCCCGCGCATCTCGTCGGGAGTCGCGGTCAGGACGATCACGCTGCGCAGGATGGCGCTGACGTAGTCGGCCGCGCCGGCCAACGCCAGCATCACGAGTGCGAGCCAGAGGGCGTCTGCAAAGCCGAAGAGGACAAGCGACACTCCCCAACACGACGCGGCGACGACGACCCCGAGACCCTGTCGCCGGACATGACCCGTCCAGCCGGAGACCAGCGAGGCCAGCAGCGCGCCGATGTAGGGGGCTGCGTACAGCAGGCCGACGATGCGCGCGCCCCCGCCGAAGCTCTCGCCGATCGCAGGGAAGAGCGCCATCGGCATCCCGAAGATCATCGCGTTCGTGTCCACGAGGAAGATGCCGAGGAGGATGGGGCGGCTGCGCACGTAGCGGAAGCCCTCCACCATCGAGCGGACGCTGGCTCGCGGGGCGCCCTCGGCAGGCGGAAGCGGCGGCAGCAGCCAGAGCGCAGCGAGCGAGGCGGCAAAGGTGCCGACGTCGATCAGGTAGGTCATGGTCAGCCCCACGAGCGAGATCAGAACGCCGGCGAGGATCGGCCCCGCGGCGGCGGCGAGGTTCCCGTAGATGCCCTCCAGCGCGGAGGCCGCGGCGATCTGGTCTTGGGCAACGATTCGCGGTAGAAGCGACCGTAGCGCCGGAGTTCCGAGACTGAAGGCGGTCGTCCCGAGGGTCAGGAGCACGTAGAGCGCCCAGACTTGCGGGTGCGGCAACGCAGCGTTCACGGCCAGGAGCACCGTGATCAGCACGAGCGCGACTTCCGTCTGGAGCAGCAGCTTCCGCCGGTCGACCGCGTCCGCGAGCGTTCCTCCGACCAGCGGCACGCATACGAGCGGCACGAGCGTGCAGAAGCCGAGCAGGCCCACAGCAAGGGTCGAGTGGGTCAGCTGGAAGACCTGGTATGGGATCGCGACGAAGCTGAGCTCGCCGCCGATCACGGAGATGGTCTGACCGATCCAGAGGCGGCGGAACGCGGCCGACTCCCGCAGGGGCCTCGTGTCGAGCTTGAGCCGGCCGAGGAAGCCGAAGATGCCTGGGCGCTCGGCCCCGGCGAGCGGCTCCTCCGCCAGGTCGGCGGGGTCAGGCGGACGCTGCTCGGACAGGCCTAGAAGAGCTTCTCGCCGTCGTCAGGGCGGGCGGTGGCTTCGAGCAGGCGGCGGGCGCGGCGTCCGAGGTCCGGCAGATCCACCTTCCCGCTCTGCGACTGCTCGGCCAACCGCTGGGCCAAATCGAGCGCTTCGTCCAGGAGAGGCTTGCCCAACGCGGCTTCCTGGCCCATGTCGGCGAGGATCGTGCGCTCGGTACGGGAGGCGACGATCGGCTCGGCGACACCCTCGACCCAGACGAGCGTCCGCCGCCCGTGCCCGCGTCGGTCGTCGCGGATCGGCTCGATCGCATAGATCTTGTCGGCGCGCGCGTACTTGCCGAAGCCGAGAAAGACCATCCTGTTGCTGTCCATGAGCCGATTATGCAGGGTGCGTAGGCTGCGTCCGTGCGTGGTGTTCTGTGTCTCCTCTGGGCCTCGTTGCTGCTGGTTGCTGCCGGCTGCAGCGGGTCGGCAGAGCATTCGACGGAAACGGACCGTGGCGCCTTCGCGTACGACGCCGCGCAACCATTGCGGTACGCCGATCGTGGGCGAGTGAACAAGGCCTACCCCATTGCGATCGACGACGTCTCGTACAGGGCGGGTCGCGACCGGATCGACGCCTACCTTGTGCTGCCCCCGCGGAGCGGAAGGCGTATGCCCGCGGTGCTGTACCTCCACGGCTCCGGCGGCGATCGCTCCCAGTTCGTCGTACCCGCGACCTGGCTCGCCGCGCGACACGCGATCGGCCTCGTCATCACCGCACCCTCGGCCACGGCACGGTCGACTGCGGGCGGATCGGCGCGAGCAAGGCTCCGACGGCAGGTTCGGCTCGAGGAGCGTGACGTGATCGCCGTCCGGCGAGGAATCGACCTGCTCCGGCGGCGGGTGGATGTCGACCCCGGCCGCATCGGCTTCGTCGGATGGAGTGCCGGCGCGCGCGCAGGTGCGATCCTCGCGGGCGTCGAGCCCCGTCTCCGCGCCGTAGTCCTGATGTCAGGGGGAGCAACCCCGATTTCGTCCTACGCAGCGCGTGCACCTGCTTCGCTGCGTCCTACGATCCGGCGCTACCTGAGGATCGTAGACCCGCTGCACTACGTGGGACGCGCGGCACCCTCCAGGCTGCTCCTGCAGAACGGCCGCCGCGACCAGGTCGTGCCGCGGCCTGCGCTCGAGGCCATGGTCCGCGCCGCGCCGAAAGGGGCGACCGTTCGATGGTACGACGCAGATCACGGCCTGAACCCGACGGCGTACCACGAGCAGCTGGACTGGCTCGCGCAGATGCTCCGGCTCGTCGCTCCGCCTGTGAAGGGTGCCCTCACCGGACCCTGATCAGGCTAGCGCGGCGCGCAGAACCTCGGCTACGCGTTCCTGGTCTTCGGCCTCGAGCTGCGGGAAGAACGGGAGCGCGAGGGTTCGGCTCGCCACCTCCTCGGCCACGGGGCAGGTCCCCTCGCCGAAACCGTACGTCTCGCGCATGTACGGCTGCAGATGGACGCAGGGCACGTACTCGGCCGTTCCGATCCCGTTGGCCCGCAGCTCCGCCATTACGCGATCCCGGTCGGCACCGGCCGGTAGAGCGATCACGTAGACGAACCAGGAGCGCCGGTGCGCCGCGTCGTCGGCGCAGAGCGGTTCGACCTCCACGTCTTCCAGCAGCCGGGCGTAGCGCGCCGCCACGTCCGCGCGCAGCGACAGCAGCCGCTCGAGCTTCTCGAGCTGGCCGATCCCGATCGCCGCCTGCACGTCGGTCCAGCGGTAGTTGAAGCCGAGACGCACGTGGTGGAACCAGGATCCACCACGGTAGTCCCGCCCCTGGTTGCGCAGGCTCTTCAGGAGGTGCCATTCCTCCTCTGAATGCGTGAAGACGATCCCGCCTTCGCCGGTCGCAAGCTGCTTGTTCGGGTAGAACCCGAAGACGCCGGAAACGCCGTGGCTCCCCACTGGGCGGCCCTTGTACTCCGCCCCGAGGGCTTCGGCCGCATCCTCGATCAGCACGAGCCCGCGCCGCTCGCAGATCGCGCGGATCTCGTCCAGCTCGCACGGAAAGCCGAACATGTCCACAGCGATCACCGCTTTCGTGCGCTCCGTGATCGCCGCCTCGAGCGCGTCCGGATCAATGTTCAGCGTTCGCCGATCCACGTCGACGAAGACGGGGGCCGCACCCTCGAACATGAAGCAGTTGGCCGAGGAGACGAATGAGAGTGGCGAGGTGATCGCCTCGTCCCCCGGCCCGAGCCCGGCGATCCGCGCGAGCAAGTGCAACCCCGCGGTGCCGCTCGAGACCGCGGCTGCGAAGGGCGCGCCGATCCGCTCCGCGATCAGCTCCTCGAAGCGCTCGATCGTCGGCCCGAGCGAGAGCCGCCCGGAGCGGAGCACCTCGAGGACGAGCTCTTCCTCGCGCTCGTCCAGCAGAGGCCGGGCGAGCGGTATCTCCCGCGTGCCGGTGCTCAAGCCTCGGCCGGCGCGGGCGTGGCGTACTCGAGCCACTGGGCCCAGCGCTCGCTGCGGCCGCGCGCGGTGTCCAGGTAGGCCTCCTGGACCTCGAGCGTGATCGGCCCGACCCCGATCTCCACATCGTCCACGCTGCGAAGCGGGGTCACCTCGGCCGCGGTCCCCGTCATGAAGGCCTCATCGGCGAGGTAGAGGTCGGAGCGGATCAGCGACTTCTCGTGCACGCGGTACCCGAGGTCTTGGGCGATCTGGATCACCGTGTCCCGAGTGATCCCCGGGAGGATCGAGGTCGCGAGGTCGGGCGTATAGAGCTCGCCGTCCTTGACGATGAAGACGTTCTCGCCCGAGCCGTCGGCGATGTAGCCCTCGGCGGTGAGGAGGATCGCCTCGTCGTAGCCGCCGCGATTGGCCTCGGTCACCGCGAGCATCGAATTCAGATAGACGCCGGTCGCCTTGGCGACGTGCGGGATCACGTTCGGGCCGATCCGCTGCCAGCTCGAGATCTTCGCGCTGATCCCGCTCTTCAGGCCGTCCTCGCCGAGGTAGGCGCCCCAGGGCCAGCTCATGATCGCGACGTCCACGGGGTTGCCGACCGCAGAGACGCCGAGCTCGCCGTAGCCGAAGAAGGCGATCGGGCGCAGATAGCACTCGGGGAGGCCGTTCACCCCGATCAGCTCGTGGCAGGCCGCGCGCAGCTCCTCGATCGAATACGGCAGCTCCATGTGCAGGAGGCGCGCTGAGTTCTCGAGGCGCTTGAGGTGGTCGGTGAGCCGGAAGACCGCGCTGCCCTTCGGGGTCTCGTAGGCACGGATCCCCTCGAACACGCCGGAGCCGTAGTGCAGGCCGTGCGCACCAACGTGGATTCGGGCGTCGGCCCAGTCCACCAGCTCCCCGTTCATCCAGATCTTCTCGGTCTCACGCATGCAGCGAACCTCCTCCGGTTACGTCAGATGGTAGGCGGCCTCGTCGACGGCGTCCATCGGACGGGCTCGCGAAAGGCGTAGAAGCTCGGTGGGCGCCAGCGCAGCCATATGCCTGCTGGAGCCGGCGCCGATCCAGAGCACAGGCTGTCCGAGCAGGGTCCGCTCGATGAAGACCGAGGACACGCGCCGGAGCGGGAACGGCGCGACTGCGCCCGCTTCGAAGCCGGTCGCGTCCCGCACCTCCTCGGTGCCGGCGATGCGGGCGAATGGGCTCCCGGCGGCGCGGGCGACCTTCTCGGAGTCGGCGCGCCGATCTCCGGGAACGAGCACGAGCACGGGCCGGCCGCCGCAGTCGAAGAGGAGCGACTTGACGATCTGGCCGAGGTCACAGCCAACCGCCCTGGCGGCGTCCTTCGCGGTCGGCGTGCCCTCCGCGAACTCTTCCACGCGGACCTCGGCGCCGGCCTCTCGCAGGTAGGCAATGACGCGCTCGACCGGCTCGGGCCAGGATCTGGTCGCCACCTCGAAAGGGTACCCGCGCAACCGAAATCGCCGCCGGAGCGTTACCCCCCCGATGCCAGCCGTCGAGGAAATCGCACGGAACGAAACGTTCTTCCGCGCCGTCAACGAGGGCATCGCCGAGGCTTCCGAAAGATTCGAGTCGGAGAAGGCCGAGTTCCTCTGCGAATGCGGCGACGCGCACTGCACGCACCGGGTCGAGGTTCCCCTCGAGGAGTACGAGGCCGTGCGGGAACATCCGACACGGTTCCTCGTCCGGCGTGGGCACATCGAAGCGGAGATCGAGGACGTCGTGCAGCGCCGGCGGCGCTACACGATCGTGGAGAAGGTCGATCGGGTCGCCGCGACGATCGTCAGGCGCCTGGACCCGCGCCCAGCGAGATAACGCGCGCGTCGTCGAAGCCCTGCGCCCGCACGGCCTCGACCAGTTCTCGAGGAGGCGCCGTGTCGAGCGAGAGCGCCATCAGCGCCTTGCCGCCGCGGCGGGTGCGCGAGACGGCCATGTTGGCGATGTTGACCCCGGCCTCGCCGAAGAGCGTGCCGACGCGGCCGATCACGCCAGGCACGTCGTCGTAGCGGAAGAAGACCATCAGCGGCGCGAGCTGCATCTCGAGCTCGAAGCCGAGCGCGCTCACGAGCCAGTGGTGGTTGTCGTTGCCGATGATCGTGCCGGCGGCGCGCACCTGGTCGCCGTTCGAGCGGACCTCCACCCGGACGAGGTTCGTGAAGTCGCGTGACGCTCGCCGCCGTTCCTCGGCGACCTCGATTCCCCGCTCGGCCGCGATCAGCGGCGCGTTCACGTAGTTGACATGCTGATCACCGCGTCCCTGGAAGGCCCCGTTCAACGCGGCCGCGGTCAGCAAGCGCGTGTCGTAGCCGGAGAGCGCGCCGTAGTAGGAGAGCGTAATCGTCTCGGCGCGGCCGCCCGCGAGCTCCATCGCCAGGCGCCCGAGCTTCGCGGCGAGCGAGACGAAGGGGCCGAGCACCTCGAGATCCTCCGCGCCGATCGCGGGAATGTTCACCGCGTTCGTCACCACCGCACCGTCGAGCGCCGCAGCCACCTGCTCCGCAACGATCAGCCCGGCACGATCCTGCGCTTCCTCGGTTGAGGCGGCTAGGTGCGGGGTGACCACCACGTTGTCGAGCTCGAGCAGCGGGCCGGAATACGGTTCCTGTGAATAGACGTCGATCGCGGCCGCGGCGATCTTCCCGGAGCGGAGCGCCTCGACGAGCGCATCCTCGTCCACGAGCTCGCCGCGGGCGGCGTTGATCACGCGAGCGCCGTCACGCAGCTTCGCGATCGCCTCTCGGTTCAGGAAGCCTTGCGTCTCGGGCGTGAGCGGCAGATGCAGCGTCAGGAACTCTGCGGCGGAGAGCACCTCGTCCGGACTCTGGACGCGCTCGGCCCCAAGCTCGCGGAAACGCTCCTTCGAGACGAACGGGTCGTAGGCGACGACGCGCATGCCCAGCCCGAGCGCACGTCGCGCGACCTGCTGGCCGATCCGTCCGAAGCCGAGCACGCCCAGCGTCTTGCCCTCGAGCTCCACGCCCCCCCACGCCGAGCGCTCCCAGCGGCCCTGCTTAAGAGCGGCATGGGCCTGCGGGATGTTGCGCGCGAGCGCGACCAGGAGGCCGACCGTGTGCTCGGCGGCCGAGGTGACCGTGGACTCCGGAGCGTTGGCGACGATGATTCCACGGCGAGTGGCCGCCTCGACGTCCACGTTGTCCACCCCCACTCCGGCTCGGCCGATCACCTTCAGGCGCCCGGCCCGGTCGATCAGGTCGGCGGTGAGCCTCGTCGCCGAGCGAATCACGATCGCGTCGTAGTCGCCGATCTTCCCGGCGAGGTCACCGTTGGCGTCGACGTCCACGTCGAAGCGATCGCGCAGGAGCTCGACGCCGGCGTCGGCGATCGGCTCTCGCACGAGGACGCGCGCTCGGGTCACGTCACTACGTCCGATCCTCGCGCACCCGGCCAGCGGCGCAGACGGCAAAGCCAGCAAAGCCGGCTCGGCCTGAGGGCAACATCGCAAGCGAGGTCGCTCAAACGGGGGTGTGCTCGAAGGCCTCGAGCGCGCGGGTGACGGCGGCGCCACGCTCGATCTCCGCGCCCAGCTCGACGAGCGCGAGCTCGACGGCGGCGAGCGCGGTCGTAATGTCGAACACGTCGTAGTAGCCGATGTGGCCGACGCGGAAGATCTTGCCCTTGAGCTCGCCCTGGCCCGGCGCCAGCGTCACGCCGTGGCGGTCGCGCAGCAGGAGCACGAGCTCGTCCGAGTCGATCCCCTCCGGCGCGCGGGCGGCGGTGACCACCGCGGAGCTGTCGTCGTCGGGCGAGAAGAGTTCGAGGCCCATCGCCTTCAGTCCTTCGCGGCAGGCGCGACCGAGACGCACATGGCGGTCGAAGGCGCCCTCGAGGCCCTCCTGGAGCAATATCCCGAGGGCGACGTTCAGGCCGGCGACGAGCGAGACCGGCGGCGTGACCGGGGCGTCGAGGGTCGCCTGGCCCTTGCGCGTCCGATCCCAGTCCCAGTAGAAGCGCGGCGAGGAGGCTGAGGCAGTCTTATCCCAGGCCGCGGGCGAGGCCGAGACCATCGCCAGGCCGGGCGGAGTCATCAGCGCCTTCTGTGCGCCGGAAGCGACGACGTCGATCCGCCACGCATCGGTCTCGAGCGGGACTGCCCCGAGACTCGAGATTGCGTCGACGACGCTGAGCGCGCCCCCTTCGCGGGCGGCGGCGGCAAAAGCCTGCGGATCGGAGACGACGCCGGTCGACGTCTCCGAGTGCGTGAAGAAGACGGCCATGGCTTCTCGCTCACGCACGCGCGCCGCAGTCTCCTCGGCCGACGGAATCTCACCCCAGGCGTAGCGCAGGTGGTCGACCTCGGCGCCGTAGGCTTTGGCGAGCGAGGCCCAGCGCTCGCCGAAATAGCCGGCCGAGACGACCAGCACGGGCTCGCCGGGTGAGCAGAGGTTCGCGACCGCCGACTCCATCGCGCCGGTGCCCGAGCTCCCGAAGAGCAGCACTTCCTGCTCTGTGCGGAAAGTCTCTCGCAAGCGGCCGAGGCACTCCGCGTAGAGCCGCTTGAAGTCGGGACCGCGGTGGTGGAGCACGGGCTGAGCGATCGCCGCCAGCACCTCCGGCGGCGCCGGCGTCGGCCCGGGAGTCATCAGGTAGCGCTTCTCGGCCACTTGCAGCCAGGGTACTAGCTCGGCCCGCTATTGCCGTCGCCGATCCAGCGACCGGAACCTTTCTCCGCCGCGAGGTGTAGGAATTGCCGATGCAGCACGTTTCGAGAGAAGCCGTTCTCGGCTCGCTCGCCGCCTGTGCGGCACTGGTCGCCCCGGCTTGGGGATCGGAGACGACGATGAGCGCGAGTTGCCCGACTCCATCACGGCGCACGGCCGTCCGGACGCTGCCCTTGCCCGGTCCGCCGCACCAGGTGCAGGCCCGTGGTGACGCGCTTTGGGTCACGCTGCGAAAGCCCGGCGGGCGCGCGAGGGTCGTTCGTCTGGACGCACGCACTGGCCGAGTCGACCGGAGCTTTCCGCTCGAGGGGGTCCCTGACAGGTTGGTCTACGGGTTCGGCTCGCTGTGGATCGTCCAAGAGATCCGTGGCAAGCCTGGAGGGACGCTGGTTCGGCTCGACCCGCGCTCGGGACGCGTCCTGGCCGAGATCCGCGCTCCGAGGCCCCGGCTCTTCGGGGCGACGGTGACGGTGACTCCGGCTGCTGTCTGGATCGGCGGTGCCGACACGCGGCTGGACACGAGCTCGATCTTCCTCGTCGACCCGCGACGCAACGCCGTCGTGCGCCGCCTCGGCGTGAAGGGGACGTCGGTAGTGGCGCTCGTCGCGCGGGGGCCGGCGGTCTGGGCGTCGGGCTGGGAGTCGATCGTGAAGCTGTCGCCGACGGGCCGTCTTCTTTTCCAGCAGACAATCGGCGGGGTCGCCTTCTCGATCGCGCTCGCGCCCGACGGCGTCTGGGGCGCGCAGCAGTTCTTCGGGAACAAGTACCGGAAGCCTCAGCCGCTGGCACGCCGGCTGGTGAGGGTCACGACCAGCCCGCGCCACCTCACGGTCGTTCCGCTCGACGCTACGCCGGGCAGCGTCGCCTCAGCCGCCGGCGCGGCGTGGGTCGTGTTCTTCCCCGACCAGCGCCGGCGCGCCATCATTCGGGTCTCCGGAACGCCGCCTAGCCCGGAGACGGTGCCGGTGCGCGGCGTCCCAGGCGCGATTGCGCCGGCGTCCGACGGCGTCTGGGTCGCGACGCACGACCCGAACGGGCTCAGCAAGGTTTGCTAGAGAAAGTCACCGTCTACAGCAAGGCGCTGCGCGGGTCGACCGCCGCGCCGCGGACGCGGACCTCGAAGTGGAGATGCGGTCCGCTCCCGTTTCCGGTCGCGCCGACGGTTCCCAACCGGGAGCCGATCGTGACGGGCTCTGTGCGGTGAACCGTGATCTTGGCGAGGTGCGCGTACATCGTCCTCACGCCGTTCGCGTGGGCGACGATGACGAGCTTGCCCCAGCCGCCGGCGGCGAATCCGGCAAAGACGACGCGGCCGGCTGCTGCGGCGGCGACAGGCGTCCCCTGTGGGGCGACCAGGTCGAGCCCGGCGTGAAAACGGTTGCCGCGGGGGCCGAAGACATCCCCGACCGGCGCGTTGACCGGCCAGGTGAGAGCTATCGGGCATACCGCGGCCGCCCCACGCAACGCGGCGTAGGTGCTGTCGCCGGCGACGCCGTCGGGCTCGAGGCCGGCCCAGCGCTGAAAGCGACGGAGAGCACGCACGGTGCGATCGCCCAGACCACCGTCGATCGTCGCCGAGGGAAAGCCGTGCCAAGCGAGCAGGAACTGGAGCGCGGCCACATCCCAGCCGGCGGCTCCGCGGGTAAGCCGACGGCTGCCGAGGAGGTGTTTACCGTACGCGCCGAGCGCCAGGCGCGTCGTCGCCCTCGGAACCCCGTCGGCGGGAAGGCCGACGCGGCGCTGGAAGCGCTTGATCGCCCGCGTCGTAGCAGGGCCTCTGATCCCGTCGATCGAGCCGGTGTAAAGGCCGCGTGACTGGAGCGCGACCTGAAGGGCCGCGAGCCCCGCGTCGCGAGAGCCAAGCGCCGGCGAGGCGAGCACGAGGGCGGCAAGGACGATTGGCAAAGCCGCAAACCTGAGGCCGCAGGTACGCATACCGCAATCTTGTCGGATGAAACCGGCTTCGGCTTGAATTGCGCTAGCGGAGGACGAACCAGACGACAAGCGCGACCCCCGCCACCAGCCCCACAAAGACCGCTATCGAGACGACCACGGCCAGGCCGACGGCGGCCGGCGCAGACTCCTCGCGGCCCCGAGCCGCCATGCGCGCGAGGCGCTCGAGCCGGGATCCTCGGCGCTCTTCCACGGCGCTGAGATTCCGCTGCGGTGCGAAAACAAACGTGTTGCATAGTCCCTGAGGGACTAGTAGCCTGGGCAAGCATGGCGACGCAACTCTCCGACACCGAGTACGCCGTCCTCGGCCTACTGACCTTCGGGGAGCGGTCGGGCTACGAGCTGGACAAGCTGGCCCGGCGGAGCATCGGCTACTTCTGGCAGCCGGCGAAGAGCAAGATCTACGCCATCCTGCCCCGCCTGGTCGAGCGAGGGCTTGCAGTCTCCTCGCCGGTGGCCCAGGATGGGCGGCCGGACAAGAGGCTCTACCGGATCACGGCGAGCGGCGAGGAGTCGCTGAGGACCTGGCTCGTCTCCGAGGAGCCCGTGTCCCGGACGACCCGCGACGGTCTCCTCGTGAAGCTGTTCTTCGGCGGACTAGGCGAGGTCGAGGGGCTACGGGCGCAGCTCCTGGAGCGCAAGCGAGAAGCGGAGCAGAAGCTCGCCGAGCTCGAGGAGATCGACCGGCACCTCGACCGTGAGGAGGATTTCTTCCCGTACCTGACGTTGCTCCATGGCCTCGAGGTCACACGCGCGATGATCAGATGGGTCGATGCTGCCCGCCGCGAACTGGACCGCCATGAGACGCGGACGAGATCGCGTGCGCGGGGCTAGACGGGTCGGCGCGTTCGCCGGTCTCGCAATCCTGGCGCTGACCGCTTGGTACGCGGCGGCCTCGGCTTCGAGAGCCGTCACGAAGCCGCGAGTGCTCGCGCAGGTTCGAGTCGGCTCGCAACCGCTCGGGCTGACCTCCGGCGGCGGCTCCATCTGGGCGGCGAACTACGGCAGCCGCGAGGTGGCACGTATCGACCCGGGCAGGAATCGGGTCGCAGCACGAGTCTCGCTGAACCAAGGCGTGTACGGCCTGGCCTTCGGTGCCGGGGCGATTTGGGTCAGCGCGTTCGACAGTCCATTCCTCTCGCGGATCGATCCCGCGACCAATCGGGTCGTCGCTCGCATCGAGGTCGGGATGCAACAGGCCGAGGTGACGGCGAGCTCGACCACCGTCTGGGTCGCGGTCTTCGGCCAGGGCGACGTCGTCAAGGTCGACCCGGCCACGAACCGCGTCGTGGCACGGATCCACGTGGGCGGCCAGCCGGAAGAAGTGATCGTGGCCGCCGGGGCGGCTTGGGTGCCTAACGAGAACGGCACGGTCGCCCGCATCGACCTGGCAACGAACGCCGTCGTCGCGCAGATCCGCGTGGGCGCGGATCCCGATTACGCCGTCCTCTGCAGGGGCCGGCTCTGGGTCTCGAGCCTCCGCGGCCCGCGCATCTCCCTGATCGACCCGGCGAGGAACCGGGTGGTCAGGCAGCTGAAGGTCGGGCGCGGCAGCGCCGGGATCGCCTGCGGGCGCTCGGTCTGGCTGGCGAACTACGACACCGGCCGCTTGCTCCGGATCGATCCGGGGACGCGCAAGGTGACGGGGCAAATCGCCCTCGGGGGGCAGCCGCGGTCGGTCATCGTGGCCGCCCGAAGCGTCTGGGTCTCGAATCAGCGCCTGGGCACCGTCACCCGGATTCGCGGCGGCTGACGGCTAGGTCTTCAGCTTCTCGCGCAGTCGGTCGCTCACGACCTTCGGGTTCGCCTTGCCGCCGGTCTCCTTCATCACCTGACCCACGAAGAAGCCGAGCAGGCCTTCCTTGCCGCCTCGGAACGCCTCCACCTGCGACTCGTTCTCGCTCAGGATCCGGTCGATCACCGGGTCGAGCTCGGAGGCGTCCACGATCGCCGTCTCCGCCAGATACCGCTCGGCCGAGAAGTCCGGTGACGCGCTCGCCGCGAGCGCCTCGGTGAACGCCGCGCGCGGGATCTCGATTCGGCGCTCGATCACCTTCGCCAGCTCATCCGCGTTCACGCTTGCCGGATCAACGCCGGTTGCGGCGAGCTCGTTCATCACGACGTTGGCCACGGCCGCGCGTTCGCCCGGGATGCGCGAGTAGAGCTCGTCGCGGCCACTCGTCACGAGCCCCTCGGCGAGCGAGAAGCCGATCTCGCCCTCCAGGCGCCGGATTCGAGCCGCCGGCGATTCGGGCAACTCATCGCGTAGCCGCTCGACCAGCGTGCGGTCGGGCTCCAACGACACGAGGTCGGGCTCCGGGAAGTAGCGGTAGTCCTGCGCCTCCTCCTTCGAGCGCAGCGGAGGCGCGTCGACCCGAGACGGGTCGAAGTGCAGCGTCTCCTGCTCGACCGTCCCACCCGACTCGTAGATCCCGATCTGCCGTTCGATCTCGCGCTCGATCCCCCGCGCTGCGAAGGCGAAGGAGTTCATGTTCTTCAGCTCGGTGCGCGTGCGGAACGCCTCGCCCTCGGGCCGCACCGAGACGTTGACGTCGAAGCGCAACGAGCCCTTCTCCATCTCGGCGTCCGAGATGCCGAGCTCGACGACTGTCTGGCGCAGCAGCTGGAGGAACCGCCGAGCCTCGTCGGCCGAGCGGATGTCAGGCTCGGTCACGATCTCGACGAGCGGCGTGCCGGCCCGGTTGAAGTCGATCAGCGAGCGATCGGCGCCGTGGATTCGCCCTTCCACGCCGCCCACATGGATCGTCTTGGCCGCGTCCTCCTCGAGGTGCGCACGCTCGATCCCGACGACCGTGTCGCCCTCGGTCCCCGGCACAGCGAGCCGCCCGCTCACGCAGAGAGGCTCGTCGTACTGGGAGATCTGGTACCCCTTGGGATTGTCGGGGTAGAAGTAGTTCTTGCGGTGGAAGATCGCGCGCTGCGGCACCTCGCAGCCGAGCGCCAGCCCGAGCAAGATCGTCCACTCGACGGCCTTCCGGTTCGGCACCGGCAACGCGCCGGGGTGTGCCAGGCAGACCGGGCACGTCTGCGTGTTCGGCCCCTCGAAGTAGGCGACCGGGCAGCGGCAGAACATCTTCGTCCGTGTCTTCAGATGAATGTGGATCTCGAGCCCGATGACCGGCTCCCAGCTCACTTCAGCCGCTCCGGGACGACGTCGAACTGGAGTGCCTGCTCCAGTGCATGACCGGCACGGAAGAGCAGGTTCTCCGAGAACTGGCGGCCGATCAGCTGAAAACCGACCGGTAGGCCGTCGGAGAGGCCGCAGGGAATCGAGAGCCCAGGCAGCCCCGCCATGTTCGAGGGAATCGTGAGCACGTCTGCCGCGTACATTGCAAGCGGGTCGGCGGTGCGGGCGCCGAGCTCGAACGCGACCGTCGGCGAGGTCGGGCTGACGAGCACGTCGAACTGCTCGAAGGCGGCGGCATGCTCGTCGCGGATGACCGTGCGCACTTTCTGGGCCTGGCCGTAGAAGGCCTCGTAGTACCCGGCCGAGAGCGCGTACGTGCCCAGCATGATCCGTCGCTTCGGCTCGTCACCGAAGCCCTCACGGCGGGTGCGCTCGTACATCGCGCGGACGTTGTCCGCCTCGACCCGCAGGCCGTAGCGGACGCCGTCGTAGCGGGCGAGGTTGGACGAAGCCTCGGACGGGGCGATCAGGTAGTAGCACGGCAAGCCGAACTCGACCGAGCGGGGCAGGTGGCACTCCCCCACCTCCGCGCCAAGCGCGCGCGCGAGCTCGATCGTTTGGTTGACGGCTGCGCTAACGCCGGTCTCGATCCCCTCGGCCTCGTTCATCTCTACGGGCACGCCGACGCGCAGCCCCTTCAGGTCCACTGCCTCCGGCACCTCGATGGGTTCGGGCAGCTCGACCGTAGTCGAGTCGAGCGCGTCCCGGCCCGCGATGATCCGATGGAGGAGCGCGCAGTCGCGGACGGTCCGCGCGATCGGGCCAACCTGGTCGAGGCTCGAAGCGAAGGCGACGATCCCGTAACGCGAGACCGTGCCGTAGGTCGGACGCAACCCGACGACTCCGCAGAGCGCCGCGGGCTGCTTGATCGACCCGCCCGTGTCGGAGCCGAGCGCCCAGGGGGCGAGCCCGGCGGCGACGGCAGCGGTCGAGCCGCCGGAGGAGCCACCGGGCACACGACTCGGATCCCAGGGGTTCCGGGTCGGGCCGAAGGCTGAATTCTCGGTGGACGAGCCCATCGCGAACTCGTCGAGGTTGGTCTTTCCGAGGAGCGGCAGGCCAGCCTCCTTGCAACGCGCCGCGACGGTCGAGTCGAAGACGGGCTTGTAGCCGCTGAGGATCTTCGAGCCGGCGGTCGTCTCGACGCCCTTGGTCGAGATGACGTCCTTGAGCGCGATCGGCACGCCTTCGCCCTCGGGCTCCTCGACCGTGCAGAGGTACGCGTGCAGCTCGGGATCGTGGGCGGCGATCGCCTCGCGGTAGGCGCCGCTGAGCTCGGTGGCGGAGACCTCG
>Ga0126307_10000891_pt1 | contig 19739 bp, 17 predicted proteins | sample Plot28_FD_89955 | JGI IMG/M metagenome (GOLD analysis project Ga0126307, IMG submission 89955) | Serpentine soil microbial communities from UC McLaughlin Reserve, CA, USA - Plot28 | ecosystem: Environmental > Terrestrial > Soil > Grasslands | place: USA: UC McLaughlin Reserve, Lake County... | reverse complement strand
TCAGACGTCGGCGGCGGGCGACGAATACGTATTCCTGGCTGTCGTCGGTGAACGGCTCGCGCGCGAAGCCGCCGTCGAGGGACTCCACTTCGAGGCCGGCGACGTCGACGAGCCCGAGCCATTCGTTCTTCGTTGCCCACCACAGCCGGCTCGTGGCGCCGTCGTCGCGGATGATGTCGATCCGGTTGTCGCCGACGGCGTACCGGACCGTGTGCCGTACGGGATTCTCTTGGTGCTGGCCGTCGAGACGGGCGGCGATCCGGTGGTCGAAGGCCAGGACGTTCCAGGCGAACCGCCCGGCCGGACGGAGCGAAGCGGCGACGCGCTCGAAGGTGCGGCGGCGGTCGGCCCAGGTCGGCAGGTGCAGCAGGGCGCGGGCCGGGCAGTAGACGAGCGCGGCGGGTTCGGTGAGGGCGAGGTCGCGCATGTCGCCCTCGCGCAGGTCGAGTTCCACGCCGGCCTCGGCCGCGCGGATGCGGGCTTGGTCGAGCATCGCCGGCGAGGAGTCGATCCCGATGATGCGTCGGCCGGTCGCCTGCGCGACCGGGATGGCGACTCGTCCGTTCCCGACCGCGAGCTCGACGAGCGGCCCGTCCGCCTTGCGGGCGAGCTCGACGTAGAAGGCGACGTCGGCGGTCATGTGCGCCGACCATCTCTCGTAATCGTCCGCGAACGCCTCGTCCCAGCTCATGGTTCAGACTCGCAGCCACTGCACGTTCGACACCACCGGAAACATCCGGATCTGCCGCGTTTCGCGTGGGGCTCGCGGCGGTGTGGGGGGTGTTGACTGCCCGGTGGTCAGGCGCTGGGGCCGCGGGGTGGGCGGCGTAGCGGCAGGAGGCGGATCCGGCGATGGGTCAGCAGCGAGCCGATCGCTGTGACCAGCCGACCGATGCGCAGTTGCCGGGTCATAGAGCGGGGGAGGTCGGCGGGGTCGACCAGGTGGAAGTCCCACCGTGTGAAGTGCTGGGCGTACCGGCGGTCGACGAGGGTGCAGACCGGGCCGGGTTCGTCGGTCAGCAGGGCGTCGATCATGCGGGCCGCGACGCCGCGGTCCCGGTGCTCGGACAGTACGACCAGGGAGGCGAGCTCCCGGCCGCCGTCCGGGTGCCGCCGTACCTGCGCGACGCCGATGGGCGAGGCACCGGCCTCCGCAATGACGAACCGGCGCCAGTCGAGGTTGCGGGGATTCAGTCGAGCTTGACGTACCAGCCGGCTGATGGCGGCCTGGTCACCGACCGTGGCACGCCTGATCCGGTCCTGCACGAGATCATCCTGCCCGCTCACTCCTCGGCTCCGGTAGCAGCCCGGGGACGGTTCCACTCGAGCCCACTCGGAGGAGGTTCGACTGCCTCACGCCATCGAGACGACCGATCCTGGCTCCCCTCTCTTGTCAACGGTCCCGGTTCCGCTGGTCGGCGACCCACGCATTTCTCCGGAAAATGTGCCCGGTTCGGCGATCTAACCCCGACCGAAAGCGCCAAAGTTGCCCGTCCGAAGGGACACGGACGGCACATCCGACGAATCGTGCGGACACCTTGCGCCGGCGCTGGGGGTCGGGCGGACGTGCTGGTCAGCGCGATTCGGTGGCCAGTCGGACTCCGAGTCCGACGAGGACCGCGCCGGTGAACCGCTCGAGGGCGGTCTGCATCTTCGGCTTGAGGACTGCTTGGGCGCGGTCCACGGCGAAGGTGAGGTGGAGAACCAGGCGATGTCCAGAGCGACGATCACGCCGGCCATGGCCAGTGCGTAGGGCAGGACGGGGGCGCCGGGCCGCAGGAACTGGGGGAGCAGGGCGACGAAGAAGACCGCCAGCTTGGGGTTGGACATGCTGGTGAGCAGTCCGGACCGCCACCCGGCGGCGCGCTCCGACGCAGTGCCGGCGCCGGCTTCCCGGCGGCGGTGCAGGAGCGACCGCAGGCCGAGGATGATCAGCGCGCCTGCGCCGACGATCCGCAGCGTGTCGTAGGCGATCTGCGAGGCGAGGATGAGCGAGGACACGCCGAGCGCCGACAGTGCTCCCCAGGTGAGGACGCCGGCGCTGTTGCCCAGCACCGCCGACATGGCCGCGCGGCGTCCGTCCCGGGCAGCGACCCGCAGGATCGTTGCCGTGCCCGGGCCGGTGTCAGGGTAACGACGAGCGCGACGATCAGGAACTCGGTCACCGAACGCACGGGCCAACCGTAGTCACTCACCCCAGAACGCGCTGCCCGCTCCGGCCGCACCTATCGCGTACGCCCACTTGGGCGACCCGGCGGCTGTGTCCGTTCGGCAGATGCACAGACCCGGGACGATTCGGTCCAATCGCGGTCGCCACGCGTTCGGTCACGCCGGTGCCGCACCATCGTCACCCCGGCCTCCACCTAGCCGGCTGCGCTGAGCAGCCCGATCAGAGGCAGTCGCAAGGCACGGCGCCATCGGTGCGCAATAATCGCGCTGTGCCACACTCGGTCTTCCTCAGCTACTCCCATGCTGACAAGCCCTTAGCTCGCGGGCTAGCGCGCGGGCTCCAGAACGAGGGCGTACACGTTTGGATCGACGAAGGCGAGCTCCGAGCTGGCGACAGCATCATCGAACGAGTCGTCGCAGCAGTTCGCCGAGCCGAACGGCCCCACCGCGACGTACTCGAGTGGCACCTCGACACGGTCTTCAAGTCGTCCTGACGTTGCAAATCCAACACCGCTTCGCCGGCTGCTGGGTGTGGTCGGTCTGGGTCCGGCGCCGGAGGCGAAGGGTGTGGAGATCGCGGTACTGCGCCACCAGGTGATGGTGCTGCGGCGGCGAGTCAGGCGGCCTCGGTACACACCATCTGATCGGATGGTGCTGGCGATGTTGGGGCAGGTGTTGCCGCGCGAGCGGTGACCGGCAGACGACGAACACCCGTCCGTCTGCAAACTTGTGACCTTGGCCCCGTTCGCCGGAGGCTATGTTGGCTGGATGGGCGATGTGCTTGCGGGTGGGCCACGTCGCTCCGGGCCGCCTCGCTGGGTCGGGTTGACCGCCGGGATCGGTGCTGCGGTGGCGATGGCGACGTACGCGGTGGTGCATCTCGACCAGCCCCGCAATCCCGGGTCGGATCGGTCACCGACCGGCGTGGCATCGGCTGTTTCGACATCGCCGCCGCTGCCGTCGCCGTCGCGGTCGCCGTGGCCGTCCGCTGCCGGTGCCTGTGGTTCAACCGCCTTTCGGCCGCTGATGAGTCCGCTGCCGCTGGCCGAGCGGATCGGTGTCCACGTGTTGGTCGGCGGATATGGGGTGCGCCTGGTTGACGCCAACGGTGGGCTGTCGCGGCCGGTCGGTGGGATACCGACGGATGCTCGCCGGACAGTCAGCGAGATGGTGTCCGCCGGGGGCGTCAGCTACGTGCTATCCGTGCCGTGCAACAGCGACGCCGGACGGGTCTACCGCCTGGACAACGGGGCTCGCCCTCTCGCCGGTCCACCGGTCCCCGACCTCCTTGCCGGTGCCGACCGGGTGTGGGCGGTGGAGTACCCCCGCGCCGCCGCCGGTCTGACCGCCCCGGTGCTGCTGCGCCCGCTGAACGGCGGTCGGGTACTCACTCTCCCGTCGGACGCCTATCCAGTAGCGGACACCGGCGCCGGTGTCGTCGTCGCCGCGGAACCGCTCGGCCCGGGCCGCCAGCCGAGAATCATGCTTCTCAGTCCGGCCACCGGCCGGCCGGTCCGGACCCTCGGCCTGGGTGTGCCATTGGCTGTCGACCGCAGTCACCTGCTATCGGTGCTACGTCCCTGCGACCTGAACCAGGCGAATCCGTCATGCACCATCGCGCGAACCGATCTCCGCACCGGTCAGGCACTCGGCCGCTACCACCTGCCGAAGGGACGAGTCCCCGTCTCAGCCGGGTCTGTCAGCCCCGACGGGCGCCTGGTCGCGTTCGAGCTGGCGAGGATAGACAGCGACCCACGGTTCGACGTCGGGCATCCGCTCCCGCCGTCCGACGTCGTCGTGCTCCACCTGGACACCGGCCGGCTTGACATCATCCAGGGCCTCGAACTAGCACCAAAGACCGGCGCCGGGCTCATCTTCACCAAAGACAGCCGGTGGCTCTTCATCGCCGTCAACGACGGCGACCACATGCACCTGCTCGCATGGCGTCCCGGTCTGGCCGCGCCCCGATCAGTTGCTAGGCTGCCCGGACCGATCATCTGGACACCATCGCTACTGATCGTCTGACGGGCAGGCTACCCCAGCACGCTCGACCAACGCATCGCCCTGCGTTACGCCATGACCGGGATGGACACCGCCGAGACCAAGAGTTACCTGCCGCACCATCTGAAACTCGCCGGCCGATCGAACACGCTATTCAGCGACGACGCGATCGCACTTATCCACCAGGTCTCCCGAGGCCCGCCCCGAGCGGTGAACAACCCCGCCATCCAATCGCTGGTGGCCGCCTACGCCGACAACAAGAGCATCGTCGATGAGTCCAGCGCCCGCGCCGCCGTCACCGAAGTCACCGCAGAGTGACCAGCACCGCGTCGCACTGACCACGAAGCTCAGCGCCGGTCAGGGCCATGACCCGAGGGTCGCCGACCCGCGCTACCGTCTTGATGCACGTTCAGCGTCCCTTCGTCCTTGTCCACACCGCTGATCGTCGGGCCTCAGGCCCCATCCTCGGGCCCCAGGCTGAACGCCGTGTCGCCAGGCGATCCCCGCTGCGCACGGAGCCCGACAGGACACCGCATCCCGGTCAGTGTCCCGACCGGCACTGGCCTTCCGGAACTTCCGAACATGCCGAGAGTCGCGCGTCAGCACGCGTCCGCCCGTCGCGGAGGGGAGGTCCGTCGCGGCCCTGCGCGAAGCCGGTCGTACTGTGCCACATGCTCAGCCGAGACCTAGTCGACGGCCTCAATGTCGCACTGAATGAGAGTCAACTCCTCGACGTTGATGTAGATCGGTCCAGACGGACCGCCGACGTCTCGTTCTGCGTCCTCACCCTGACCCCGGATGGCGCCGAACCACCGGATCGTGTCGTCCGGTTCAGGCTCCAAGACGTGTGGCGAGTCGTGGCATCGCTGCGGCGAGGGCGCTGGGACGACGACGGTGCTCCGGTCGAGCACTTCTCCCTGGAGGACCTCAGCTCCGCGGTAGGTACGTTCGGCGGACTGCCGATCTACGGGTGGAGTTCATCGATCCCCCGGAGGCCGGCTGGGCGAGTTGGCGCGATCGACTGAGTCTTGACGAGGTCCTGGCTGATCCGGCGGAGGGCCACGTGATGGAAGTCTTTCAATCCGGCACCGCCCCGGATCTCCACCTGGACATCCGCGTCTGGTTCGAGACCTTGTCGATCTCAACGCGTGGTCACCGGATCGATCTGACGGACTTCGCTGCCGGCGGCGTCCGCTGGTGGGATGCACTGTACGCAGGCGACCCTGCTACCCAGGGTCACGGGATCTTCCCACTGCGGCCCGCGCCAGCGGCCTTTCCATCTCTACAGACGTCACGATCCGATCGGGCCGGACTTGGCGGATTCCTACGTCGGCTCCGGCGGACCTGACGGAGACGCGAACATCTGCCGCCGTGCGAACATCGACGAGCTGCAGACCCGATGCGGGGTGTACGGCCGTCGTGCTACGACTCTGGCGTGGCGGAGTTGCGGGTACGTCGTGAGCGGGACTCGGCGGGCTTCCTCCGGCGGATCCTGATCGAGCTCGACGGAGCGGACTGGTGTGGGCTGCGGCCAGGCGAGGAGCAGACCGTCGCCGTCCCCGCCGGCCGGCACGTCCTGCGGGCGCGCATGGACTGGATCACCAGTAAGGCCCTTGTCGTGGAAGTCGACGCGGACGAGGTCATCGAACTGGAGACCTCCATGCCGTGGCGGGCGGCGGTCGACATGTTCTTCAAGCCGAGGTCGGCCCTCACCCTTGGTCGTCTGTAGCCGCACAAGGACGGGCACTGCGGGGAACGACCGAACATGGCCGCTGATCGTGTGCTGGGTGGATGCAGGTGGTCAGCGGATGCGGCCGTGCAGGGTGGCCACGCGGACGTGGTTGGTGAACCGCCGGTAGGGGTGAACCGCGCGCCGGACGCCGTCGGCGAAGTCCATTCCGACCGCGCGGACCCGTCCGGCCAGCGGCAACGCCAACTGCCCGGTGCCGCAGCCGAGATCGACCACCACGTCGTCCGCCGCCAACCGGAACGCGGCGACCACTGCGTCGAGAACGGCGGCCGGATAACCCCGCCGGAACCGCGCGTAGAACTCGGCGACCTCACCGCCGAAACCCAGACCCACCGCCCCAGCCTGTCAGCCCGCCGGCTCTTCGGGCGCCGTCCTGGGCGACGACGTGCTGGCCACCGCCATCCTCGACCGGCTCCTGCACCACTGCGACATCCTGTCGATCCACGGCCCCAGCTACCGCCTCAAGGACCGGCTCAACCTCGTCACCGGAGGTCACCCGATGCCATGATCCCCGCGCCGACCTCAGGACATCAGGTCGTACCCGCCTCGGGACGTCAGGTCGTCGTACGCCGACATCCGGCGCGTAGAAGGCGCGGTAGATGATTAGCTGGCGGCGGCCCTCGAACAGGTCGAGAAGGCTCACCGGGCCGTCTGCATTGCGCACGTCCCGACAGCGCCTACATGTGACATGGGCGGTCGTTAAGCGGCTGTGGAAGGCCGTCGCGGCCGCAGCCGCCGTGATCGGGGTCGTCACGACCGTGGTGTTCGGTCCGATCGACCTCTACCGGCGGCTGTTTCCGGCTAAGCAGGTCATCAGTCCCATGACCGGTGACGTGAACGTTGCTGTGGCGCGCTTCACCGCCGGCTCGGACGAGGACGATCTGGGCGTTGATCTTGCCAGGTCCATGCACGGCCGGCTGGGTGAGGAGCTGGGCCGGACTGTCGGGCAGCGGTTCGAGGTACAAACGCGGACACCCGAGCAGACGGGCGCCATCGCCGGCTCTCCGGATCAACAAGCCAGCGCGGCGCGGACACGCGCCGCGGAGCTCAAGGCCGACCTGCTGGTGTACGGGAACCTCGCAACGGCCGTGGACAAGAGTTCGCTGCAACTACGCCTATACGTCTCACCGCAACTAGTGCCCGGTGCCGAGGAGCTGATCGGCCAATACGAGCTCGGAATGTCGGCCACGGTCCGCGGCGACGCCGCACACAACTTCGTCCTCCGGGACGACCTCCGAACTTCGGCAGTGGCGGGAACCACTGCACTCGCTGAATTCGCCACCGGGCTGCTGTTCTACTCCGCTGGCAAGTACCCAGACGCTGACCGCTGGTTCGTCCAAGCCGGACGAGGCAGTAGCGTGCTGGCCGACCGCGGCGTGATGCTCCGGCTCTTCCGAGGCAACGTCCAGCTAAGGATCGGCCGGCCGGCTGAGGCTCGGCGAGAATTCGCCGCGGCGCTCGACCTGCAGCCAGACAACGCTCGGGCGAGCGTCGGCTTGGCTGAGTCGGCCCTTCTCGCAGGGAACGGCGGCTGCACCAAGGAGAAGATCGACCCGACCGGAGTACGGACGGCGGTGCGGCTCTACCAGCAGGCGATGCGAGCCCGGGTGCAGCCTCGGGAGTCGGATGTTCCGGTTAAGGTGATGAGCGGACTGGGTCGAGCGTACCTGTGCCTAAGCCAAGCCGGCGTCGAGGATCGGTGGGGACCGGCCAGGGAGCACTTGGAGCGGGTCCTCCAGGCATACCAGACCGGAAACGAGCGTCTACGCGAGCTCGCCGCCGAGGCATACGGTTCGCTCGGACTGCTGTGCCTGCCGGTACGCGGGGCGACCGACGGCGCTGCGGTCGAGGCGTTGCGCCGGTCGCGATGGCTCTACGAGCGGGCCGTCGAGCTCAGCCGTCGACCGGAACGTGAAGGAGTCTTCCTGGGAATGGTCGGTTTCGTCACGGCCCGACTAAGTGAGTACCTAGAGGCGGAAGCCGCCTACGCTCGAGCAGCGGACCTCGACCCGGCCCGGAAATCCTACTACCAGGCGGCCGCGAAACGGGTCGCCCAAGAGATTCTTACTCCGGCGCCCCACGGGGAAGTCTCCGCACTCCCGTACGAATCCGGCAGGTGTAGACCATGAAACTGCATGGGATGCTGTCCGTGCTCCTCGGCGTTGCGTTGGCGGCGACCTCGTGCGGAGGCCAGCCGACGCGCTCGGACAGCCCACCAGGCGGCGGACCCCCGTCCTCGGAATCGCCGACGTCAGGGGGGCCACGGTCCCATGGACCATCCGGAGAGCGATCCTCTCCCCACGAGTCCACCCACTCCGGCTCGCCGACCCGCAGTAGCCCGTCGTCCAGTACGACCACCGGCCCGGGGGACGCACCGCCGGCGGGTGTCGTGGCGCAGGTCAACATGAGCCCAGGAGCGGGCGGTGTACCGGCAACGTGCCAAGATGTCGCCGAGGAAGGACAACAGGAGAGCATCGTCGTTTTGAGGAAGACCGGCTCCGTTATACCGCCGTCAGATCCCGTTGAAGTTCTCACACCTGTCGATGTGTGTCTCATGGGCCTCGCCCCAGACATCCTGCCGTCTATACGACTCCGCCGGCCCGGGGGATCTTCGGAACAACCGGTGCTCCATCGGGTCAGCGACATTCTGTACTTCGAGTTCACCCGGCGGCCGGACGACCCGCTGGGGGTCTATCACATTACGGCCGAGCTTCCGGACCGAAGCCTTGAGCGCGATATCACCGTCGTCCCTGCATCGACTCCTATCATTGACAAGGGACAGGTGGATAGGTCCAGGGTGAGCGTTCTGCTCACAGGATTTTCTTCCGGCCAACGCGTCCTCGTCAACCTCTACCGTCAGATCAACCCAGACGAAAGCGGCTACAGCACGACCTACGTCTGGGTACGCACCCGAGCTACGATCGTCGACCCCAACGGTCAGGGCCAGGTGACAATCCCGATGCGGATCTCGGACCGCCCCGGCCATTACGGCGTGACAACTGTGCCCAACAGCCAAGCGAGCGAGGCTTACGACGGACGTCAGCTGGTCTTCCCCTGGCCCCGACCGTGACCTCGCAAGGTCACTGCCCACCTGCTCATCGGGGCACGAGCGGGGTCTGTTGCATCCGCAGGGCCCGCGTGGTGGCGGTCGGTCCCTGCTGAGGAGGCTGGGCGGGTGCGCCGACCTCGATCAGCCCGTCCCTGCGTTGACCGGCGTTCGCCGGGTTTCGGTTCCCGCCGGAGGTGATCACGGTCGCGGTCCGCTGGTATCTCCGGTACGGGCTGTCGTACCGGGATGGAGGAGTTGCTGGCCGAGCGCGGCGTAGCGGTGGATCACGTGACGGTGTACCGGTGGGTGCTGCGGTTCACCCGGCTGTTCGCCGACGCCGCTCGCGCGCTGCGGCATGCCAGCCGACTATGCACCTGTCGATCCAGTAGTGGATCAGTCAGGCGGAGTCGTCTAGTGATCAAGAGTACCAGCTGAAGCGGGCGTCGGCGGTGGTGGTGACGTCATGCAGGCCGCCAGTTCATTCGCTAGGGATGATGCTGGTCGGCTGGTTGGCGGTGATGATCGCCCAGCGTGGCCCCGTGGCCGGTGGTTCAGCTTCGCGCGCTCCATCGTCTCGACGAGATCTTGAGCGCAGGCCAAGTGCCCGGAGGACTGGAGGGTCAAGATAGGAGGATAGAATGGGATGTTTCCTTGTCCTGCTCGGCGGGATCTTCCCGCGCCTAGCGGTGTTCATCCTATGGGTCGCGAGGCCGGAACGGGTCGATGCTGCGTTCAGCACCTGGCTGTGGCCGCTGTTGGGCATCATCTTCCTGCCGTTTGCGACCCTGGTCTATCTGCTTCTGTACACCCCTGGTCGGGGACTAAGCGGCGGGGACTGGTTCTGGGTGGCGCTAGCCGCGATCCTGGATATCGTGCACTGGGGCACCAGCGCCACCCAGCGCAACCAGATCCCAGGCAGGCGCACTTCGGAGGGCTATTAAGGAGCCGCCGGGCGGCCTGCTCGTTGCTCTCCAAGGTACCCATTCCGCTTTGACGACGAACAGCTCGGTCGGTGGAGTGAACGTCGGGCGTGGCGTGAGCGCCAACCTTATCCGAGGCAATACCAATCCGGCGACGCGACGCTCCATGCAGCCTCAGCAATCGGGCCGGCACGCTGGATCTCGGGGTCAGCCGTAGGGTCTCGTCGGAGATCTTGGGGCGAGGTCGGCGCACCGGCCCAGCTTCCTCAGCCAGCTCCCGACACCGGCACCCGGGTTCGATCGATGCAACGGACCCGCCCGAGGACCGTGAAGATCACGATCTACAACTGGAGTACCAGTGAGGCTTCGCCTCTGACCGCCGAGCCGGATGGCTTGGTTGGCATGTTCGCCGCCGCCGGGTGGATCATCCGCTGCGCTCGTCGTCGTCGTGGGTGTGGAGGCGGTCATGGGCGTGCGGGTGGTCACGGTCAACGACGTGCTGGATGGGCATGTGGCGTTGGACATTCAGTGTTTGGATCGGATCTATCTGAACGTCTACGTGCCGAGGCTGCAGACCAGCGCGCAGGTGGTGGCGTTCTTAACCAGCCATCTGGGCTTCCCGTTTCCGTCGCCGGCGCTGTTCAACCAGATCAGCCAGCGGTTCCGCCGGGCGGTGGCCGGCTATGCCGAGGCGAACGACATTCCGTGGGTGAAGTTCGGCAAGGACGCGGACAAGTTGGCGGTGATGCGTCCGCACCTGGCCCGGCAGGCCGGTACCGGCCGGTCCGGGGTGGCCGGGATCGGGGTGGCGCAGGAGTTCCAGCGGGTGTGGACCGCCTATGAACGGCAGACGGCTACCGGGGCGGTGCAGTGGTCGTTCACCAAGGCCGACCGGCGGGTGACCTGCTACTATTCTACCTGTGGGATGCCGACTTCGGTCCCGGGTTCATCAAGGTCTGCGCCTACTTCCCGTATCCGGCGAAGATCTGGATCAACGGCCACGAGTGGGCCAAACGGCAGGCAACCAAGGCCGGGATCGGGTTCACCGAGCTGTCCAACGGGTTCGCCGCCACCGATGACCCGGCCGGGCTGCAGGCGATCTGCGACCGGCTCGGTCCGGGGGTCATCAACGTCTTCGCGCAGCGCTGGCTGACCCGCCTGCCGCTGCCCTTCGATGCGGAGGACCAGCAGGCCGGCTACTGGTGGGAGATCTCGATGCGGCAAGTCGAGGTGTCCCGCACCATCGTCTTCGACGCTCCCCGGCACGCCCGCGGGTTCTTCCAGGCGCTGGTCGCGGACAACCTCGACCTCGGCCGGCCACACAACGTTGAGATCATCTTCGGTCGGCGGGTCCGCCGGGACACCGCCGGCACCTTCCGCACCGCGATCGACCGCCGGGACAACGGTGGAGTGCTGGTCAACGTCTTCTACAAGCACTCCCGGATCAAGCAGTACCTCAAAGACGGTCGGGCGATGCGCATCGAGACCGTCATCAACGCTCCCCGCGACCTGGGCGGCCAGGCCCGGCTGCACAACCTCGACGACCTGCAAGCCAAGGCCCGTGCCTGCAACCGGCGGATCCTGGATGCTGAACGAGTCGGCCAGGGCTGCGTCCTCGCCAGTCCAGCCTTTGAGCGGATCGCGCACCCAGCCGTGGACGCGGCCGGGCGGAGGACCCCAGCCCTGCGGTTCGGCGATCCTCGGGTCATGGCCCTGGCCGGCGCCCTCTGCCACACCCTGCTCGCAGCAACCGGCTTCACCAACAAGAGCCTGCGTGCCTTGACCGCCGGGCTGCTCGGCAGCGACTACCGACCCGGGCAGATGACCTACGACCTGCGCCGGCTCCGGCTGGCCGGCCTGATCCGCCGCCTCCCGCACAGCAACCGGTACACCCTCACCGACGACGGCATCCGCATCGCCGTCTTCTACACCAAGATCTACAACCGGCTGCTGGTCCCGCTCACCGCCGCCGACCAACCCCAGGCCCCCCCTGCGCTCCGCGCAGCCCTGGCCACCATCAGCCGACACGTCGACGCCTACGCCGCCCAGGCCCGGCTCACCCCCCAACCCGCGAACTTGACTCGGATGTGAAGAACCCAGCGACCAAAGATCGTTAAGGGCGTCTTGCCGACTTGTCGGCGTCCGGTGAGTAGAGGGCGCGGTGAAGCCGTAGGTCGTCGCGCAGCCGTGGTGGTATCGGCAGCTGCCGCGCAGTCAGCGCGGCCGAGTACGCCTCCATGCAGGCAAGCAGTTTCGCCCTCCGAGGGGACGGCTGGTGGTTACGTCCCGGGGTCAGGTCATGGGCAACTGCGTCCTTGGCGGTAAGCAGGTCCACCAACAACGACGGCAAATCGACGTCGTTCGGCCGTCGGCGAGCCGGACCGGCGACGGCCGAGGCGCCAATGTCATCGTTTGAGGCCGATGCAGACGCTGGGTCAGAGAAGCTCAACGTCGACCTCCGCTCGACGGGTCGACCTGGAGTAGCTGGCACCGACCTCAGTAATGACAGTACACCGACCGGTCGTGCCTGCCGCCGGGCGAACCGGAGCACGGCCGCGCACGCGGCCGGGTCTGCCGCGGGGCCGAGCCGCCTCGGCTCCCGTCCATCATGTTCCTGGCAGCGACATCGACTGGACACCGCAGGTCGCAGTGACAGGTCGGGTCGCAGGACCTCGACGTCGGCGCCGAGAGTTCGTCGACGAACCGGACCTCGACGTCAAGTGGCCATGACGGGCCGCGCTGGTGCGGCCCGGGCCGTTCTCGCCCGCACAAGTGGAGATCTGGAAGCCGGGCGCCAGCAGCCGGCCGCCGGTGACCGCCGCAGCCAGCTCCCACGCCGACAACCCGAACACCGGCGCACCCCACCGGCGCACCACCGCGCCGGCCGCAGCCAGCACCGCCGCCACCGCATCCGCCAGCGGCGAGCCGGCCGGCTCCAGCACCGGCGGATCCGCATCCAGCGCACACAACAGCCCGGTGAACGCCACCCGCACCGCCTCGGCCCGCGCCCCGAACCGGCGCAGCTAGCCCCGGACCGTCCGACCGGACGCCCCAACCGTCCGGCGATCCGCCGATGCCTGGTCCACGGTCTTATGCATCCGGATTCGTGGGAAGTTGGAAGGGGTGCGCTCACCGAGCGTGGATGCGAAGAAGAAGGAGCAGCTCGGGCAGCTACCGGCGTCCGGCCGCGAGTGGCGGCCGAAGGGTAAGGGGTCTGTTGCGTCGACCGAGCCCGGGCGTGGCGCTTGGGCTCGGCTGAGGATGCTGGGCGGCTGCGTCGACCTCGAGCCGCTCGTCCCTCCGTCGACCGGTCAGGGTTGCCGGGTTCCGGTTTCCGCCGGAGGTGATCACGGTCGCGGTCCGCTGGTACCTGCGGTACGGGCTGTCCTACCGCGACGGTGAGGAGCGAAGGCGACCCGCGCCGACAGGGGAGCACCGGAGCGGGTCGCTGCGCGGCTGAACGGCCGACCCGGCGGGGCGCCGGGTCGGGCGTGTCTGTCAGGGTCAGCAGGCCCTGAGCCCGACGGTCCAGCCGTTGGCGGCTGTGAATGCGACCTGGAAGGCGATGCCGCGAATGGAGCCGTCGAGCCGGTCGCCGGCAGGGGTCATGGTCGTCTTCCAAACGATGGACGGTAGGTAGCGGAGGACCGGAACGCCGCTGGAGTTGCAGCCGTTGTTGGCGAGCTTGACCAGCTCGATCCGGATCGCGAGCTCGGCCGCGGCCCGCGACTGGAACCCGGCCGGCAGGATGGGCGGCTTGGTCGCAGCCAGAGCCTGCGCCGCGGCCAGGTCCGCCGGGTAGGCCCGGGCGACCAGCGATCCGCGGCCCAGCGCGTCCAGGAAACGTGAGACGTCGGGGTCGGTCCGAGGCCGGACCTCGGAGGCGAACTCGACCACCTGGTTGAACGCGGCCGCCCGGGAGGCGAGGTCGCTGTAGACGATCATCGTCGCCCGAAGCAGGTCGGCGTCCATGCCGGCCGGCATCGTCCGGGCGGTACGCCGCGGCGCGGACGCCTTGACCGTGTTCATCGTCGCCCGGCTGAAGTAGACCGAGGTCGGCCCGATCTCCCGGTTGATGGTCCGGGCGGTGGCGCGGATCCGCGCGTCGTCGGCCCGTGCCGCCGCGAAGAACACCGCGAGGCTGTCGGCCGCGGTCGGCGCCGCGTCCGTCGTGGGTCCCGGCCGAGGGGTCTCCGTCCGCGGCGGAACCGAGGAGGGTGGTACGGGAGCTGTGATGGTGGGGCCGGATGAGGGTTCGCTGGTACCCGTTGCTGAGCCGGCGCGAGCGGTACACCCGGCGGCGAGCGCGGCTGCCGCGATCGCGAGCACCAGGACGGCGGCGGTCGGGGCGGGACGAGAACGCTTCTGCATTGCTGGTCCCGGTGGAACGGCGCCTGTCACGCCGCGAACAATTGATGAGATGCACGCGGGCGGACGAAAGTTGCGGCGACGTGGTCTGCCCGATTGGCATGGCACCACCCCGGCCGAGACCCACCGGCTCAGCGCGACGGATTGCACGTTCCGCGGGATGTTCGCCGGTCTGACGGTGCACAAGCTCAGCATCGAACGCGCCGCCCAGATCATTTAGCGCCGACCCGATGCCCTCCACGTCGAGCGGGCCGACCTCATCGTCGTCGGCGGCGTCGGCCGAGACGTCCACCCCCGGATCCGAGTCGCTGAACGGCGGCTTCCAGGTCGCGTTCGCAGTCGGCGCAGTCTTCGCGGCCGCGGCCGCCGCGATCGGCGGCGCCTACCTGCGGCCGAAGCCGATGGTGGTGCCGGACGCCGAGGCAGGCGACGAGGTGACCGTCCCGGTCCACTGAACCAATCGGACTAGCAACCCTCACGCACATATATGGCACATAAAGAGCCAGGAAAGCGCATAGACAGCTACAACCCTACGCTCATAGTGTACGGGTCGGCCGTTAAGGGCGAGAGCGCTGATGTTGGGGGGCGGCAAACACCGTAAGGCAGTAAACGATGATTTGTCCAGGAGGTTCCCATGAATGACGGCGAAGATCTCCCAGTGGATGAGCCTTTCATTTCGCCACAGGCATCCGGCGACGGGACCCAGGCTGCACCGGCCTGGTACAACTCCTCATGGGCCTACCGCAAGAAGATTACCGTTGACCATACCAAGGTCGGCGAAAACCTCGTGCGATACCCGATGTATATCAAGCTCGACGGCGATCTCGATATTGCATCCCGGGCCCAGGCGGACCGTGACGATGTGCTATTCACGGCCGGCGATGGCGTAACGAAGCTCGACCATGAGCTGATCGCCCCCAGGGAGACAGCCGGAGGCAATATCACTCAGATGGATTCCAACGGGGCATGGTGCTGGTTCGGTGATCCTCGTGGGTTGTACCACGAGGGACAACGCAAGCAAACCTACCTTGGCTGGGTCGACAATGCCGGCAGTATCTATGTGTCCGCCTACAACCACGTGTCCCACACATCCCAAAAGGTCAAACTCCACGATCAACTACAGCGCGACGATCACGCCAACCCTTCACTGATGATCCGCGCCGACGGGCGGCTGATGGCATTTTACTCGGCGCACGCCGGCCCTCAGATGTACTACCGGATCGCTAGTAATGTCGAAGACATCTCTTCTTGGGGTGCCGAAAGAACTGTCCCCACCAACACATCGGGCACGCATGGGTACACCTATCCCAATCCGGTGCAGCTGTCGGCCGAAAGTAATCGCATCTTCTTGTTCTGGCGCGGCGGGAACTTCAACCCGACCTACAGTACATCTGGCGATGGCGGTGCAACCTGGGCGGCGGCCAAGACACTATTCTCGGTGCCCGGCCAACGGCCGTACGTAAAAGTAGTCAGCAATAATCGTGATGAAATCCATTTTACCCTTACCGATGGACATCCGCGCGACGTGCCCAACAACAACGTGTACCACTTCTATTATAAGAACGGAGGATTCTATCGCAGTGACGGAACATTCATCAAGAGCGTCAGCCAGCTACCGCTGCTGCCAGCCGAGGTTACCAAAGTCTACGATGCGGTCTCGGGCGGATCGAAGGGTTGGACGTGGGACATAGCACTAGACGGGACCGGCAAGCCCGTCATCACCTATGCCAATTTCCCGACCAGTACCGACCATCGCTACCGCTACGCGCGGTGGGATGGCACCGCATGGCAGAGCCATGAGATCACAAAAGGCGGCTCGTTCATCGGAGACTCCACTGAGCCGAACTACTCCGGTGGGATCGTTCTCGACGGCAAAAATCCCAGCGTCGCCTACCTGTCCCGGCAGGTCGGGACAGCCTGGGAAGTCGAAAAGTGGACCACCGCCACCGGCGGTGCCAGCTGGACCTCGCAAGCCCTCACCACGGGTTCCGGTACGACCAAGAACGTGAGGCCCTTTGTGCCGCGCAACCATGCGGACGGCGCCTTGAACGTGATTTGGATGAGCGGGAGTTATCCGTCATTCACCACGTACGATACCGGGCTGAAAGGCTATCCAGCCTTGGAGCCCCCAGCCGTCTCGTCCGAGGCGTACGTCGAGATCCCCACCACGTCCAACACCGTAGATACTGAGATGTACATCTACTACGGCAACCCGTCGGCCGCAAGTCAGTCAAATCCAACCGCAACCTGGGGAACAAGCTACCGGGCGGTACACCATATGAACAACACCACCTCAACTTTGCTGAGTGACAGCACCGCGAACAACGTTGACGGGACCAAGCAGAAATCCACCAACCCGGTGGAAGCCAATGCGCGGATCAATAAAGCCCAGAAGTTCGACGGGAACAACAACGCCATATACTTGGCGACGCTGAGCATGGCCGGCTGGAGCGCGCTGAGCGCGGAAGCCTGGTTCACCTACGAAAAAGAGTTCAAGGCCACCAAACACACGTTGCTAAGCTCGTGGCAGAACGGCGGCGACATCCTGGTGCGGATTGATACTGCGACAAACAGGATAGAAGCCTACGTCCGGGCCAGCGGTAGGGTACAGGTGGGCGGGGCATTCGCGGACCTCACCGTTGATAATCAGCCGCATTACGTAGCGGTGACCTACGATACCGTCAACGGCTTGCGCGCCTACCTCGATGGTCGCCGCAGCACCACCGTCTACGCTCAAAAAGGTGCGCTAGACAGTGGAGCAACAGGACCGTTACGGTTGGGCGCTACACCGCATGCTGCGGCAGACAGCTTCCGCGGCAAACTAGACGAAGTACGCTTGTCAAACTTTGTCCGATCCGCCGCTTGGATTGCCGCCCAAAGCCTCAACATGAGCTCGCCAAGCAGCTTCTACAGCCTAGCTCCCGAAGAAGCCCGGCCCCTTTAGTCCGCTGATCTCAGCGGGTCTACACGGCAGCCTCCAATCGTGTAAAGAGCCGGCGGGCCGCCGGAGTGTCCCGCTGCTCGGACAGCAGCACGTCAACGACCTGCCCGTACTGGTCCACGCCCAGTACTGGTACCGCCACCGGCCGGCGACCTTGACGTAGGTCTCCTCGACGCCACCACCGGTCCCCGGTCGCGTGCCTCATCGGGCGGGCGGGAGGGCGCCTGCACCGGAAGACATATCGTCAAGATCACCTGTTGCGGCTCAATGCAACAGTGCCGTCCTGGGTGCACTGGCTCAACCACCAGCGCCTGCACACCAAGATCGGATACGTCCCACCGATCGAGTACGAGGACGGCCGGCATGTCGGTCGCGGCGACGTGCCGGCGGGCCAGCGCGTACGCGTTGGCGAACGTGAACGGTGGATCGAATTTGATCGCCTGCAGGGGTGCTGGCTAGCGGCGGTGTCTCGCGGACCAGCTCGTACCGGAGGCGGATCTCCCCGTCGAGGGGCAGGGGTCGTCGGTCGGTAATAATGCAGTGGGACCGGTCGGGCTGGCAGGTGCCGGAGGTCAGCTCGATGGTCTTGATGCTGATGACTGTGGTGTCGAGGCGACGCCAGGCGAGCCGGATGAGTTCCATGCCGCTGCCGACGTTGCTCCAGGTGCTCCATCCGGTGCCGTCGGGAGGCAGGGCCAGCTCGCTGGACTCCATCACGCCGTAGGCGTACGGCCTGCTGTCCCAGAGCCCTACCAGCTCGTCCGGCTTCCTCACGGCCGGCAGTCTGGCAGCGCCAGGGACCGACCGGTCGGGGCGGGGAAGATCCCACCCGAGCTGTCACCGGGTCTCTGACGAGCAGGCGAGCCGGCCTGTCCGGGGGACCGTGCAGACCTGCGGCTGGCCGGACAAGCCGACGAGCACGTGGATGGGCAGGTGGAGACCGACTGGATTCTCCTCGGCTGCGGTGTCGAGAACGCTCGCTCAGCTTCTACGTCCCGGTTGAAGGCGCCCACGACCGAAGGAGGACGTTCCACATGTCGAGGCAGACCTACATCGGGCTCCCGGTGAAGGACCTGGCGAGGGCCACCGAGTTCTTCACCCGGCTCGGGTTGTCCTACAACCCGCAGGCGTCCGACGACCGCAGCGCCGGCATGGTGATCAACGACGACACGATGGTGATGCTCAACGCGGAGCCCTACTTCAAGGAGTTCACCCACAGCGAGATCGCGGACATCTCGACGGCCAGGGAGGTCACCCTGGGTCTGTCCGCGGACAGCCGCGAGCAGGTCGACGACCTGGTCGAGCGGGCCGTCGCCGCTGGCGGTCAGGCCATCGGCGGTCCGGTGGACCAAGGCCCCATGTACATGCGGGCCTTCCTGGATCTCGACGGGCACCGCTGGTCCCTCATCCACTTCAACACCTCAGCGCTGCCGCGACGGTAGGGGACAAGCGGCTGTCTGAGCCGTGCGCGGCGATCTGCAGGGTTCCGCCGGCTTGCCGGGCTCGCTCGCGCATGCTGGCGAGGCCGACGCCGTCGCCGTATATCTCGCCGTAATGAAGCCCTGCTCGGGTTCGTCGCCATCGTCGTCCTCATGGTCGCGGGCCTGCTGGGCAGCGTTACGCCGCGCTGGCCGCGGCTTCGTGACCACCGCCTCGAAGAGGCTCTGCCAGGGTTGCCGGCGTGAGTGAGCGCGGGTGGTGGCCGGAGAAGTTGCGGTGGACGACGATCGTGCCGCCGGCGGCGCTTGTCACGCTCGGGTTGTGCTGGGGACGCGACCTGAACCCGGTCGTCGTGGCGGCCGTCGCCGCAGTACTCGCAGCCGCGGTCCTGGCGGCGGTGCAGCACGCCGAGGTCGTCGCCCACCGGGTAGGCGAGCCCTTCGGCTCCCTGGTCCTAGCTGTCGCCGTGACCGTGATCGAGGTCGGCTTGATCGTCACGCTGATGGTCGCCGGGGGACCGGAGACGGCAACCCTGGCCAGGGACACCGTCTTCGCCGCCGTCATGATCACCTGCAACGGCATCCTCGGCCTGTCGCTACTGTTGGGCGCCTTGCGGTACCGACTGTCCGTCTTCAACGCCGAGGGCAGCGGGGCCGCGCTGGCGACCGTCGCCACCCTCGCCACCTTGAGCCTGGTTCTACCGACCTTCACCACTGCACGCCCTGGCCCGGAGTTCTCGCCCGCCCAGCTCACCTTCGCCGCGCTCGCCTCGCTGGTCCTCTACGGCGCGTTCGTCCTCACCCAGACCGTTCGGCACCGCGACTTCTTCCTCCCTGTCGCCCCGGACGGCGACGTGCTCCAGCAGGAGGTGCACGTCGACCCGCCGAGCAACCGGACGGCGCTGACCAGCCTCGGGCTGCTGCTCGTCGCCCTCGTCGCCGTCGTCGGGCTCGCCAAGGTGGAGTCACCGGCGATCGAAGAGGCGGTCGCCGCGCTCAACCTTCCCCAATCGTTCGTGGGGGTCGTCATCGCGCTGCTGGTGCTGATGCCCGAGACCCTCGCCGCCGCCAACGCGGCCCGCCGCAACCGCATCCAGGTCAG
>Ga0126307_10000890_pt1 | contig 19763 bp, 19 predicted proteins | sample Plot28_FD_89955 | JGI IMG/M metagenome (GOLD analysis project Ga0126307, IMG submission 89955) | Serpentine soil microbial communities from UC McLaughlin Reserve, CA, USA - Plot28 | ecosystem: Environmental > Terrestrial > Soil > Grasslands | place: USA: UC McLaughlin Reserve, Lake County... | reverse complement strand
CGTGACGGAGGACAAGCGCTCGGGCGCGATCCTGACGCTGATCGGCCCGCCCGGGACCGGCAAGACATCGATCGGTGAGTCGATCGCGCGCGCCACCGGACGCGAGTTCGTGCGCATGTCGCTCGGCGGCGTGCGCGACGAGGCCGAGATCCGGGGCCACCGGCGCACGTACATCGGCGCGCTTCCGGGCCGCCTCGTCCGGGCGCTGCGCGACGCCGGAACGATGAACCCCGTGATCATGCTCGACGAGGTCGACAAGGTCGGCGCGGACTGGCGCGGCGACCCGAGCGCCGCGCTGCTCGAGGTGCTCGATCCGGCGCAGAACCACTCGTTCCGCGACCACTACCTCGACGTCGAGCTGGATCTCTCCGAGGTCGTCTTCATCGCGACCGCGAACGTGGTGGACACGATTCCGGCGCCGCTGCTCGACCGAATGGAGATCATCCGATTCGACGGCTACACCACGGACGAGAAGGTGGCGATCGCGCGCGACTACCTATGGCCTCGCCAGCGCGAGCGCAACGGCCTGCGCGACGACGAGGTCGGGGTCGCGGACGAGACGCTCAGGCAGATCGTGACCGAGTACACCCGTGAGGCGGGCGTGCGCGGGCTCGAGCGTCAGCTCGCCACGGTGCTGCGCAAGACCGCCACGCGGATCGCGTCCGCCACGGCGGAGCCGCCGGTGGTCGTCGACTCCGGTGCCGTGCGCGACGCGCTCGGGCGCCAGCGCTTCTTCCAGGAGTCGGCAGAGCGGACTGCGGTGCCCGGCGTGGCGACCGGCCTGTCCGTGACCGGCGCGGGTGGCGACGTCCTCTTCATCGAGGCGACCTCGATGCGGGGCAAGGAGGGCCTCGTGCTCACCGGCCAGCTCGGCGACGTGATGAAGGAGTCGGCGCGGATCGCGCTGTCATACGTGCGCGGGCACGCCGAGGAGCTCGGCATCGACGACGACGCCTTCGACGAGCGCGAGTACCACGTGCACGTGCCGGCCGGCGCGATCCCGAAGGACGGCCCGAGCGCCGGCATCACGATGACGACGGCGCTGGCGTCGCTCCTGAGCGGCCGGCCCGTGAAGCACACAGTTGGCATGACCGGCGAGGTCACGCTTCAGGGCCGCGTGCTGCCGATCGGGGGCGTCAAGCAGAAGGTGCTCGCCGCCCACGCGGCGGGACTGACGGACGTGATCCTTCCCGAGCGCAATCGCGCGGACCTCGACGACGTGCCCGAGGAGGTGCGCGAGGCGATGAGCTTCCACCCCGTGATGACGATCGGCGAGGTGCTCGGCCTGGCGCTCGAGCCGGAGCCGGCGACGGCGCTCACCTAGGCACGCGATGGCCGTCCGGCGCTGGCCCCGCCAGCCGCCGGGCGGCCTTCTCCCACCCGCGTATCCGGGCGGCGTCCGGCAGCTGGTCCGCGGCTCGAGCGGGCCCCGCTCGACCGACCGGATGCGGACGCCCGTGCCTGGGGTCGATTCACGCGAGAGGTAGCTCCGGCCGCCCTGCCTCAGATGCTCCGCATCAGCCCGCCGTCGACCGGGAGCGCGACGCCCGTGAGGTACGAGGCGGGTAGCGAGCAGAGGAACGCTGCGGCCGCGCCGATCTCCTCCGGCGTTCCGAGCCTGCCGGCGGGAACCTCGTCGCGCGCCACGCGCTCGGCCTCGTCGATCGACCCGTACAGATGGGTGATGCGGTCGGTGGCGATCCGGCCCGGCAGGATCGTGTTCAGCGTGATGCCGTCGTCCGCGAGCGCGCGTGCGAGCGTCCGGAAGGCGCCGAGCATGCCGGGGCGGTGTGAGCTCGACAGCATCAGGTTCGGAATCGGCTCGCGCGCCGCGCTCGAGGAGACGTTCAGGATCCGCCCGAAGGCGCGCTCGCGCATCCCCGGCACCACCAGGGCGATCAGCTCCATCGGCGCCACCACGAGCTCCCGGTGCGCCCGCTCCCACTGCTCCCGCGTGAAGCCGAGCGGCTCGCCGCCGGTCGGGCCGCCCGTGTTCGTCACGAGGATGTCGATCGGACCGAGCTCGTCCGCCACGTGGGCGACGAGCGCCGGTGCGGCGTCGAGGTCAAGCGTGTCGTGCACGAACGGCGCGGCACCGATCTCCGCCGCCGCCTCTTCGACGCGCTCGCGACCGCGCGCGCAGAGGGCCACGCGGGCGCCCTCGGCCCGGAGCGAACGCGCGATCGCGAAGCCGATCCCGCGCGAGCCGCCGGTGACCAGGGCGACCTTGCCTTCGATGCCGAGGTCCATGGCCGCAGCCTATTTCGGGGCGGCGGCGGGCGGCGACGCCGCCCGCGGAGCGGTGTACGCTGACGGCGATGCCCGGCCTACGGCTGCTCCTCCGTGTCGCCCCGTTCGTGGTCGGCGCGGTCGCCGTCGCCGTCTGGCTGCGCCGCCGCCAGGCCGCCCGCGCACAGCTCCCGGCGGCGCCCGAGCCGCCCGCGATCGAGCCGCCGCCGGCCACGAGCGAGCGCCCGCGGAGCGGTCGTTTCGACCGCGAGCCGATCGACATCGTCACGGTCGTGGACGACCTGCTGATGGCGGGGCGCTAGCAACCGCGCTATTCTCTCCGGCCTCAACTGCCAACTGCCGAGTCCCCGTCGTCCCGACGGCGGGGAGCGGGGGACCCACCAGGGGCCGCCAAGGCCCCCGGGGCGAATCGCAGGATCTTTTGCGTAGCGCCACTTTCCGGCGCGAGCCCGACAGCTCACCTCGTAGGCAACGGGAAAGGGGATTCGAGAGTTGCGAGGGATCGTCGACGCCGTTCGCCATCCGCGGGCCGGATGCGCGTTCGTGGTGCTCAGCCTGATCCTGGCTGGGATCCCGGCGGCGTTTGCCGACGAGATCGGAACCAGCTCGGGTGGAGTGACCGCCTCGAGCGAGGTCGTGGTCAAGAGCGGTCACCGCGGCCCGGCCGTGCGTCAGATCCAGCGCAAGCTCGGCGTTCCCGCGGACGGGGTGTTCGGACCCGAGACCGAGCGCGCGGTCAAGGCCTTCCAGCGCGAGCACGGTCTCTTGGCGGACGGCATCGTCGGTCCCCTCACCCGCGGCGCGCTCGGGCTCGAGCCGTTCAGCCGCAGCGCCGTGCGGCGTGCTTCGCGCAGCGTCAGGTTGCCGCGCATCCTGCGTCTGATCGCCGAGTGCGAGTCCGGCGGCAACCCGCGTGCTGTCTCGCCCGGCGGCACATACCGCGGCAAGTACCAGTTCAGCGTCGATACCTGGCGCGCGCTCGGCGGCCGGAGCGACCCCGCGGACGCCCCGGAGTGGCTCCAGGACCGCATGGCGCTCAAGCTGTACCGCCGCGCCGGCACCACGCCCTGGCCGAACTGCGCGTAGGGATCGCGCGCTTCGCCGCTCGCGCCAGGCGCCCCGGCCGAATGGTGGCATGAGCCGCGGGGCGAGGAGTTCAGCGCGCTGCGCCGGGACGCGCGAGAGCGGTTCGTCCAAGTGCGACGACGCCCGCCAGGGTCGTCGCGCACACGAGCGCCAGCAGGGAGTAGGGCACGGCGTCGCTCGTGGCCTCGGCCAGCGCGCCGCCCGCGCCCGCGCCGAGCACGTGCCCGACCGCCCACGACAGGTTCGAGATCGAGAACGCGAGTGCCTGGTCGAGCCCGGCCTCGTCGGCCGCGTCCGAGAGCATCGCCATCGCCGGCGCCCAGAAGCCGCCGAGAGCCGCGAAGGTGAGGAGCATCGCGGCTCCGAGCAGTACGACCGTGTCGGGTAGCGACAGCAGGGCTGTCATGACCATCGCGGCGATCAGCCCGACCCGGATCGGCGCGAGCCGGCCGCGCGTGTCGGAGAGCCGGCCGGCGATGGGGCTGAGCACGGCCTCGACGGCGGCCGTCAGGAGGAAGATCGCGCCGATCGCGACGCCGCTCGCGCCGAGGTCGTCGAGCCGAAGCGGCGCCAGCACCTCGATCACGCCGGCCACCAGCGCCGGCAGCGTGAACAGCCAGAAGCCGGCGAGCACACCCGTCCGGCCGAGCGCGCGCACGAGCGCGGGCAGACCCGAACTCTCCTGTCGCGGAGGGCGCGGGATGCTGGACGCCCAGAGCGCGAGCGCCGCCGCGAGCCCCGCGACCGCGCTGAACACGATCTCCTGGCTCAGCACGGTCGCCGCGCCGCCCAGGACCGGCCCCAGCAGCACGCCCACAATCGCGGCGCTGAGCGCCGCGCCGATCAGCTCACCGCGCCGCTCGAACGGCGCGACCGATACGAGCCAAGCCATTCCGGCCGCCCACATGCACGCGCCGCCGGCGCCTTGGACGAAGCGCGCGGCGTCGAGCATCACGATCTGGTTCGCGAACGCGAACACAAGGCTCGTCGCGCCGAGCAGCGCGAGGCCAAGCAGCAGCGTTCGCTTCACGCCCCAGCGGGTCGCGAGCCAGCCGGCGGGAAGCGACGCGGCGAACGTGCCGGCGGGATAGGCGGCGGTGAGGATGCCGGCCCCCGTCTTCGAGAGATCGAGCTCCTCGGAGTACTCCGGCAGCAGCGGGGCCACGGCCGCGAAGAACATGGTGTCCACCAGCACCACCGCCGCGACGAGCGCGAAGAGGTTCCGCCGCGGATCGCGCAAGCCCATCCGGTGAGGGTACGCGCTGCCCTCAGGGCGCACGCGGAAGCCGGGCGCGGCGGGCGCGAACCTATATCCGATGGGCGCATCCGGCAGAATCGCCGGCCGTGGCCGCCCTGATCGACGAGCTGGTCGAATGGCTTCGCATCCCATCGGTGTCGACCGGCGGCGGCGACGCCGAGGCGCTTCGGGCCGCGTGCCACTGGGTGTTGGAGCGGATCGAGGCGGCGGGCGGGAGCGCCGAGGCGCTGAGCGTGGACGGCGGCCACCCGATGGCCACCGGCGAGCTGCGGGCGTCGCGCGACGCGGAGCGCGCGCCCACCGTGCTCGCGTACGGCCACTACGACGTGCAGGACCCCGGTCCGCTGGATGCGTGGGAGAGCCCGCCGTTCGAGCCGACCGAGCGCGGCGGCCGCCTCTACGCGCGCGGCGCGTGCGACGACAAGGGAAACTTCCTGCCGCTCCTGCACGTGGCCTGCGACCTCGCCCGGGCCGGCGAGCTGCCGGTGAACGTGCGCTTCCTGGTGGAAGGGGAGGAGGAGATCGGCAGCCGGTCGGTGCTCCGCCACCTCGCCGAGGAGAAGCCCGCCGTGGACTGCGCGATCGTGTTCGACTCGCTGATGGCCGACGAGCGCACGCCCGCGATCTCGGTCGCCGCGCGCGGCACGGTCCACACGCGTGTCGAGGTGCGCACGGCCGCCCGCGACCTGCACTCGGGCCTATACGGCGGAGCGGTGCTGAACGCGGCTCACGTGCTCGTCGGCATGCTGCACGCGGTGCTGCCGGACGGGCAGGGACGGGTGCGCGACGAGCTCGCCGTCGGCGTCGCTCCCGTGACGGACGTCGAGCGCGAGTCGTGGAAACGCCTTCCGCCCGGAGAGCGGTCGCTCGAGGACGTGGGTGCGCGCGAGGTTGCTCCGGGCGCCGGGGCGGAGTTCTACGAGCGCACCGGCGCTGCTCCGGCGCTCGACGTGAACATGGTCACGCTGGGCGAGCCGCGCACGATCGTCCCCGCGCGGGCGAGCGCCTTCCTCACCCTGAGGCTCGCTCCGGGCCAGAGCGGCGAGGCGATGGCGGCCGAGCTCGAGCGCCTGCTGCGCGAGGCGGCCGCACCGAGCGCCGAGGTGAGCGTCGAGACGCGACCCGCCGACCCCGCGCTCTTCGATCCAGAGCACCCGGCGCTCCGGCTAGCGGCCGACGCGATCGGACGCGCCTGCGGTACCGATCCGGTGCTTCTGCGGCTCGGCGGCACGCTGCCGCTCCTCGCCGTGCTGGCGGCACAGGGCGTCCCGACGATCGTCAGCGGCTTCGTGGTGTCCGACGACGCGATGCACGCGCCGAACGAGAGCTACCGGCTCGAGAGCCTCCGCCTGGGTGAGGCCGCCGCGCGTGAGCTCTACAGGTCGCTCGCAGCGCTCAGGGCGGGCTAGGCCTCCGCCGCGCTCCGCAGGCGGTGGATCGACACTCGCCCGGCGCGCGGGCTGCCGCGAGTAGCCACGATCCAGTCCTGTTCACGCGCGCGCTCGACGAAGTGCTCGGCCGCAGCGCGTCCCGGATCGGCGATCAGCACGAGCCCGCGGGCGTCCACGAGCCGCGGCAGCAGCGCCAGGAGCTGGTCGGCGTTGCGGCGCTCGTAGAGCACGTCGGAGGCGATCACGAGGTCCCACGGAGCGCGCTCCACGAGCGGCTCGGGGGACGCCCAGGCGCACTCGATCGCGTCCAGCGCCACGCCGTTCTGCTCGGCGTTCGCGCGCGTGGCGAGCACCGCATCCGCCGACCAGTCGCTTGCCAGCACCCGGCCGCCCGCGCGCGCGGCGGCGATGCTCGGCAGCCCGAGCCCGCAGCCGAGCTCGAGCGTGCGCTTCCCGCGCAGCGAGCGCAACGACAGCTCGTGCGCCAGAGCGACCGCGCTCGACCAGAGCTCGGCCCAGTAGGGGAGGAACTCGTCACGATCGAACTCCTGCTCGCAGAGCAGCGACTCAGCATCGCGCGGCCGCGTGATCTCGACCTCGCCCCCCGGCAGCGGGATGACGTCCGTCACGGGTCGCTCTAGGTCAGCCGTCCGGCCTCCTTCGCGGCCCGCTCGGCGGCGTCGAGCTGGCGCTCGATCAGCTCGAGGCCCGAGGCCCAGAAGCCGGGATCGGCGAGGTCGACCCCCACGATCGCGCCGAGCTCCTCGGGCCGGCGCGAGCCGCCCGCGCGCAGCAGCTCTAGGTACGAGTCGACGAAGCTCTCGCCCTCCTCCTCGAACCGGCGGTAGACCGACAGCGCGAGCAGGTGGCCGTATGCGTACGCATACACGTAGCCGGGCGCGTCGACGAAGTGCCACACGTAGGACCACCAGATGCCGTAGTCGTCGCGCAGCTCGACGCTGTCGCCGAGCAGGTCGGCCTGCGTCTCGAGCCAGTTCTGGTTGAAGCGCTCGACCGAGAGCTCGCCCGCCTCACGGCGCTCGTTGTGGAGCGCGTGCTCGAAGCGGTTCATCGCCACCTGCCTGAAGACCGCTGCTACGGCGCCGTCGAGCGCCCCGGCCAGCAGATCGAGACGCTCGGCCGGGCCGGCGGCCCGCTCCAGCAGCGCCTCCAGCACGATCGTCTCGCCGAAGATCGACGCGGTCTCCGCAAGCGTCAGCGGCGTCGTGAAGTGATAGATCCCCTGCGGCCTGGCCAGCGACGCGTGGACCCCGTGACCGAGCTCGTGCGCGAGTGTGAGCACGTCGTGCGGTCGCGACGTGTAGTTCAGCATCACGTATGGGTGCGCCGACGGCACCGTGTACGAGCAGAACGCGCCGCCGCGCTTGCCCGGCCGCGGAGGGCCGTCGATGTAGCCGCCCTCGAAGAAGGCGCCCGCGGCCTCGCCGAGCAGCGGCGAGAAGCTCGTGTAGCAGTCGAGCACGATCGAGCGGGCCTCGGCGTAGGGGATCTCCTCGTCGGAGTCGGAGACCGGCGCCATGCGGTCGTAGTAGGCGAGCCGGTCGAGGCCGAGCAGCCGCGCCTTCAGCGAGTACCAGCCGCGCGCCAGGTCGTACCGCGCCTGCACCGCCGCGATCAAGGCCTCGACGGAGTCGTCGCTCGCCTCGTTCGCGAGGTTGCGCGATGCCAGCCAGTGCGGATAGGAGCGCAGGCGGTCCTTCGTCGCCTTGTCCGCCAGCAGCGTGTTGAACACGAACGCGCGCGTGCGGAGGCCGGGGCGCAGCGCGTCGGTGACGGCGTCGGCGGCCTCGGCGCGGCGCTCGCGGTCGGGATCCTGGAGGCGGCTCAGCCCCTCCTCGAGCGACGCCGGCTCATCGCGGTCCGGCAGCGGGACCTCGAGCGCCGAAGCCTGCTCGGTGAAGAGACGCCGGAACGCCGATGCGCCGGTCACGTCCGTCTCGGTGAGGATGCGCTCCTCGGGCTCGGACAGCTGGTGAGGGAGGTAGCGGCGCACCTGGCGCAGGTGGTGGGCGCAGAACGCGAGCTGCGGGTCCTCGACGAGCGCGCTCGCGCGCTCGTCGGGCACGAGGTTCCACTCGAGCTCGAAGAAGAGCAGCTCGGTCTCGATCGCGGCCCCGAGCTCGCGCGCCTTCTGGATCAGCGCGCCGCGCTCCGGGTCGGCCGTGTCGAGCGAGAAGCGCAGCATGGCGAACGAGCCGGCGCGGCCGGCGAGGTCGTGGATCTCCTCGAGCTCGTGCATGGCCTCCACGAGGGCGCCGGCGTCGAGCTCGGCGACGCGGCCCCTGTGCCGGCCGGCGAACGCGCCCGCCCGCTCGCGGGCCTCGACGAGCATCTCCTCGACTCCCTCGCTGCCGCGGCCGTCGACCAGCGGCTCGAGGTCCCAGGTGGCGGTGTCCAGGGTGGTATCGGTGCTCATGGCGCCGTGAGGATGATGCGCGTTCGGTCCTCGTCGACCTCGGCCAGCGCGAAGTCGAGGGTCTCGTGGATCGGCGCGGGCGGGTGCTCGCCGTCGCGAATGGCGCGCATGTAGTCGAGTCCGGAGCGGCTTGTCATGGGCGTCAGTATGTCGGCATGGACGCGCCGACCCCGCTCGACGAGGCCCCGGCGGGGCTCGGCTGGGGCCCGCTGTGGCTGAAGCGCGAGGACGTTCACGAGCTCGGCGCGTTCAAGTGGCGCGGCGCCCTGCCGGCGCTCGACGTCTATCGCGCGGGCGGTGCGTCGGCCGTCGTGACGGCCTCGACGGGCAACCACGGAGCGGCCACGGCCTGGGCTGCGGCGCGGACCGAGATGCGAGCGGTGGTGTTCGTCCCCGCGGAGGCGAGCGCGGCGAAGCTGGCGCTGCTCGAACGGCTCGGCGCCGAGCTGCATGCCGAGGGCGCGGATCTGGATGCCTCCAAGGCGCTCGCGCGAGACTGGGCGCGGGAGCGCGACGTGCCGTTTTTCGAGGACGGCGCCGAGCCGGCGCAGTTCGACGGCTACGCGGCGATCGGACGAGAGCTCCTGGACCAGCTCGGCACGCCGCCGGCGCGCGTGGTCGTACCGGTTGGGAACGGCGCGCTCCTGATCGGCGTGGCGCGCGCCGTCGGTGACGCGGCCATGGGCGTGGTCGCCAAGGAGGCGCCGGTCATGAAGCTCAGCGTCGACGCGGGTGGGCCGGTCGAATGCGACCGCAGCGCGACGTTCGCCGACGGCATGGCCGTGCGCGTGGCGGTGCCGCTGGCGGTGGCCGAGCTCGCCGCGCTCGGCGTGCCCATGACCGCGGTCTCGGAGCGGGCGATCGCCCGGGCGGTCGGGGCGTTCTCGCGCGCGGGGATCCGCGTGGAGGGCTCGGCGGCCGCCGCGCTGGCGGCCCACGAGGCGCTCGGTCCGGCTGACGGCCCCACCGTGCTGATCGTCACCGGCAGCAACATCGACGACGAGCTCCACCGGCGTGCGGTGGAGGAGCCGCTGTCGTTTCCGACGTAGCGGCTCCTCGTTCCGGGAGGCCGCTTTGGGGAATCAGCTCGCGACGGGGATGGCGGTCAGCTCGCGTAGCTCTCGCTGCCCATCACATGCAGCGACACATACGGCTCGTCGCCCACGACCCAGCTGTCGTGCCCGGGCGGCACGTAAAAGAGGTCACCCTCGCTCATCACGCGCTCGCTGCCGTCGGCCATCTTCACCGCGGCGCGCCCGCGCAGCACGAGGCCGACGTGCTCGACCTGGCAGAGCGCCTCGCCGCTGGCGCGGCCGATGTGCTCGGACCACTTCCAGCCGGGCTCGTAGGTCGCCCGGCCGATCGTCATTGGACCGAGCTGGTAGACCTCGAAGCGGCCTCTCTCGAACTCGCGTACCTCGGTGGGATCGTCGAGCGGCAGCAGGGTGAGGTCCATGGCCAAGTCAGCCTACCGTCGGCGCGGTCGGCGGCCCGCGCCGCCGTAGCGCGCACGGCGGGGCGAGTTCCCCCGGCCGGCGACTTCTCCCGTCATGGAGGCGATCGACGAGCTCGCACATGCGCTGCGCGCCCGCCTGATCGAGCGCGCCCGCGCGGGAGAGGCCGCCGGGACCGGTGGACTCGATGCGGAGGTGCGCGAGCTCGTCGAGCGTGAGGCCGCGCCGCTTCCCGAGGCCGACCGTGAGGCGCTTCGCGCGCGCGTCGTCCTGCTCGCCACGGGACTCGGACCGCTCGAGCCGCTGCTCTCCGACGCGTCGGTCGACGAGGTGATGGTGAACGGGCCGGACTCGGTGTACGTGGAGCGACGCGGGCGGCTCGAGCGCGCGCCCGTCGCGTTCGGGGACGAGGCGGAGCTGATGCACGCGATCGAGCGCATCCTCGCGCCGCTCGGCCGCAGGGTCGATGAGGCGAGCCCGCTCTGCGACGCCCGGCTGGCGGACGGCTCGCGCGTCAACGTCGTGATCCCGCCGCTGTCGCTATCCGGGCCGTGCGTCACGATCCGCCGCTTCCGCCAGGAGGGCTTCTCGCTGCGCGAGCTCGTGGCCACCGGGACACTGCCCGCGGCGGTCGCCGAGCTGCTTGCGCTGTCCGTGGCCGCACGGGCTTCCGTGCTCGTGAGCGGCGGCACGGGGTCCGGCAAGACGACCACGCTGAATGCGCTCTCGGGCGCGATCCCGGGCGAGGAGCGGATCGTCACGATCGAGGACGCGGCCGAGCTGCGCCTGCGCCAGCGCCATGTCGTCCGCCTCGAGGCTCGGCCCGCGAACCTCGAGGGCCGCGGCGAGGTCACGATCCGCCAGCTGGTTCGGAACGCGCTGCGAATGAGGCCCGACCGGATCGTGGTTGGCGAGGTGCGCGGGCCGGAGGCGCTCGACATGCTTCAGGCGCTCAACACGGGTCACGACGGCTCGCTCACGACCGTGCACGCAAACTCGCCGGCCGACGCGCTGCGGCGGGTCGAGACGCTCGCCCTGATGGCCGGCGTCGGGTTGCCGCACGCCGCGGTGCGCGAGCAGGTGGCCAGCGCGATCGACGTCGTCGTCCACCAAGCGCGGCTCCCGGAGGGAACGCGGGTGGTCGAGTCGGTCACAGAGGTCGTGCGGGTGGCGGGGGGCGCGGGCGCTCGCGAGCTCTACACGCGGGGAGCGGAGCTGCGGCCACCCGGCGCCGGTGCGCTCGCCGACCGGCTCGAGAGCTTTCGAGGCGCGGGGATGACCGGAGCGCGGTCCGGTCCGGACGGGTCGTGAGCACCGTGGCGCCGCTCGCGTTCGTCGCGGCCTGCGCAGGAGTGCTCGGGGTGATGCAGCTCGGAGCGGCCGCGCTGGCCGGTTCGGCGGCGCCGGCGCCGCGGGTTGCGCGCCAGGCGGCCGCGCTCGTGGACGTCGTCGTCCGCCTCGGGCGGGAGGGCCGTGACCCGGGTGCGGCGGAGCGTCGCCGGTTGCTGCTCGCGGGCGCACTTGTGGCGTTCCTGGGCGGCGCGATGCTCGCCGGTCCGCTCGCCGGCATCGCGCTCGCCGCGGCCGGCCCGTGGGCGGTTGCGCGCGTGCTTCGCTCGCGCCGGTTGCGCTACGCCCGCGCCGTCGACACGGGCGTCGCGCAGATGGCGGTTGCGCTGGCCGACGCGCTCGGCGGCGGCCACTCCCTTCGCGGGGCGCTTCCTGAGGCGGCCCGCTCGCTGGACGGCGCCGCCGGCCACGAGCTGCGGCGCGCGACGGCCGAGCTCGCGGCCGGGGCGACCACCGGCGCCGCGCTGCAGGCGATGCGGGCCCGCGTCCGATCCGATCGGCTCGACACGCTCGTGGCCGCGTGCCTGCTCCAGGATCGCGCCGGAGGCGACCTCGCACGCCTGCTGCGCGACGCCGCGAGGGCGATGGAGGAGCAGTCGCGGCTCGAGGACGAGGTGAGGGCCGCGACGGCGCAGGCGCGCTTCACCGGTGTCCTCGTCGTCCTGCTGCCGCTTGGCGGCGGGTTGCTCACGGAGCTGGCGAGCCCGGGCTGGTTTACGGGCCTGTGGAGCTCCTTGATCACCGCCTGGCTCGTGGGACTCGCGCTCGTGCTGCAGGTGGTCGCGGCCGTGCTGATGAAGCGGCTCGCACGGGTGCGCACGTGAGCGCGGCCACGCCGCTCACGTTCATGGCGGCGACCAGCGCAATGGTCGGCCTGGTGCTCGCCCTGCCGGTGCCGCCGCAGCGGCACGCGCGCGCCCGCAGGCGGCGGGGCGGAACCCGGCTGCTGTGGGGGCTCGCGGCGGCGGGTGCGGGCCTGGCAGGGCTCGGCTTCGGGCCAGCCGGCGGGGCAGCGCGAGCCGGCGGGCTTGCCGCGCGGATCGAGGCGGCTGGGCGGCCCGCCGGTCTCGGGCCGCGCGAGCTGCTCGCGGCGAAGATCGCGGCCGCGCTCCTCGGGCTGGGTGTGGGCTCGCTGCTCGCGGCGATGGCGCCCGGCCGGCTGGGGATCGCGTTGGCGGTGTCGGCGCCGGCGGCGGGCTTTGCTGCGCCTGAGCTCTGGCTTCGCCGACTCGCTGCCGAGCGCGCGAGGCGCGTCCGCCGCGAGCTGCCGGCGCTGCTCGACCTAGTGCGAGTGACCGTGGAGGCGGGCGCCTCGCTCAGAGAGGCGCTGCGCGCGGTGGGCGCGCGCTCAACCGGGCCGCTCGCCGCCGAGTGGCGCGCGCTCGGCCGCGAGGTGGAGCTCGGGGTGCCGCTCGAGGCGGCCCTCGCCGGCATGAGCATGCGGCTTCCGCTGCCCGAGGTGCGCGCGCTCGTTGCCGCGCTCGACCGCGCCCGGCGGCACGGCGCGCCACTCGCGCAGACGCTCGAAGCGCAGGGGCGGGACGCGCGCGCGGCGCTCGCTCGGCGCACCCGCGAGGACGCGGCTCGCGCCGGTCCGAAGATCCAGCTCGTGGTCGCGCTGCTGCTGGTCCCGTCCGTGCTCCTGCTGGTGGCGGCCGCGCTCGCGTCCGCGCTGCTCGGCGGCGGTGCGGAGGTGGTTCCCGTGTAGACGGCGCCGCGGCGGCCGCTACGCCTCTGGCTCCACCGGCGGCGTCTCGACCACGTCCGTGAGGAGCTCCACCGGGCGGTCCTCGCCTTCGGGCGTGAACTCGATGCTCGGCGGTACCGCTTCCGCCGCCTGGCCCTTCTGGGCCACATAGAAGATCAGCGCGAGTTCGTCGATCGGCCGTCCGCTCACCCGTTTGCGGCCGACGCCGATCGAGTGTGCGCCGAAGCGGCGTCGCAGCTCGGTCCCCCGCGCCTCTCGGAGCTCGCGCAGCCAGCGGTACTCGGGCGTGTCCTCCGGTCGCGCTACAGCGTGATCCCCAGGATCTCAGCGGGCGTCTTGCCCTCGGCGCTTCGTGCGAGGCGCCGGACCGGTCCCAGGCTCTTGTCGACCCGGTCGCTCGTTCGGCGCGCGACCGCGTCGGCCAGCCTCTCGAGCCGCGTCAGGTCCTCGCCGGTGAGGGCTCTCTCCAGCACCTCGGTGCTGGTTGTTGCGCCCGCGACGATCGGCCGGAGGGTTGCGACGGTGGCGCGTCGGACATCGCCGTCCTTCAAGAGAAGGTCGGTGAGCTCCGCGCGGTGGCTGTCCACGAGCTCCGTGATCAGGCGCCCGCGCTTCGATGTCTCCAGGCGTGCCTGGATATCGCGCGAGATCCCGGCGTGGAAGCGCCGGGCGGCCGCCGTCCGGCGCGCCCGGGCCGTCACGGGCAACGGCACTCCGGCCCGTGCGCCGGTGGCCGGCGCGGCCGCCGCGATGTTTCTCAGCCGGCGTTCGGTCTCGGGCGCGATCTCGCCCTCTTCCTCGGTCTCGAACAGCGCATCCAGGAAGGCGGCGAAGAGGCCGGCGCGGATCGTTGTCAGGTCGAGCGCCGAGAATACGTTCTGGATCTTGCACGCCACCCCGTTGGCGCCGCTCCCGCCCCAGTGCAGCCCCACGGCCGGCTTGTTGTTGCCCGAAGCCGGCGTCTGCGAGAAGACAAGCGACCCCGAATCGCCGCCGGCGGACCAGTCGTCGCTTGGATCCACGGGGACGATGCGGATCTGGTCGTCGAACGCGAAACCGTCGGTCGAGCTCGTCTCGTAGTCGACGTCGGTGATCTCGCCGAAGGTGTGGCGGGTGGTCTGGCCGTACTTCTCGACCTGCATGTCGAGCACGGGCGTCTCGACCGCGTACACCGCCGTACCGATCTCGAGGACGCGCGCGTCGACGTTGTCGGCGTCGTCCACGTCGGTGATGGCGCAGTCGACCAGGTTCGTGCCGGGAGCCATACGCGCGACCGAGCGCTTCACGTCACCGATCTTGTCGCCCGGGAGGGAGCCGCCATCGGCCGTGCCCTGCTGAAGGGTGTCGGCGCCGATCGTGTTGCCGAGCACGTGGTTGTTCGTGACCGCGACGATCGTGTCGTCGGTCGTGTCCCACACCCAGCCGCCTAGCGTCCCCGTCGACCCGCTTCTTCCAAAGCTGACGCCGCCGGGCACCGGCCGGATCCGAGTCTCCGGGTCCTGCTCGGGCGACGGCTGGGGCGTCTCGATCACGTCGGTCGGCAGCCGGAAATCGCGTTTCTCCTTGCGCGAAAGGAAGGTGATGTACTCGGGGACCGGCTCCGCTGAGAGCTGCGCCGCCGGCTGCTTTCGCTCGACGTAGAAGAGCAAAGCCAGCGTGTCGGTACGTCTGCCCTCCACCTCCTTGCGGCCGATACCGGCCGAGTGCGCTCCCAAGCGGCCCATCCACTCTGCGGTCACGTGCGTGGCCTTGTACTCACGCAGCCGCGCGTAGTTGCGCTGGCCCGTGAGCCTGCGGCGCTGCCGGTCTGCCATGGCAACCTCCTCCGAACGCAGGGACTGTCACGGCCGAGCACCGCCAGGCGCCGTGACGGCGACGTCGCAAGACCGACGCCGGGCGCAGCGTAACGCTCCGGACGCCAACACCAAGGGACTGCGAGATTCTGCACTGCTTCCGCGGCCCGATGCGCGTCGTTACTCCCGCTTCCGCGCGGAACCGCGGCGGCACGCCGGCGCGCCGCGTGGGCCTTCCCGCTGCAACGTCCCTTTCACGCCGGGCCCCCTGGACGGATGTTCGACCCACCGCCTGGCACCCCGCGAATTCGGCTCTTCGAAGCCAAAAATTGGGTCACCGTCCGGCCTCGTGCAGGCCGATCGGACGGAAAGGTGGGAAAACGTGTTGTCAGGTGGGAAAAAGTGGGGTACGGTGAGCAGAACTCATCGACCGGAGTGGCGGGGCTCCTCCCACTCCGCCACTCCGGTCCGACTTAACTCCCGGCTGGGACATGACAGTTGGCATTCCGAGGGCACTTCGAGCACTCGCTGGACGCGAAGAACCGGCTCAGCATCCCGGCGCGCTTCCGCGAGGCCTTCTCGGACGGAACGGTTCTCGCCAAGGACCCGGAGACCTGCGTCGCGATCTGGCCTTCGCCCATACACGAGGCGATCATCGAGCGCGCGCTCTCCGGTCTGAACCCGCTCGGCCGCGAGTACCGGAAGGTCGCGCGCTTCTATCAGGGCAACTCGTTCGACGCGGACCTGGACTCGGCGGGTCGCGTGACCCTGCCGCCGCGGCTGCTCGCGCACGCGGGAATCGGAAAGGAGGTCGTGGTCGTCGGCGTCGGCGATCACCTCGAGGTCTGGGACCGAACGCGCTGGGACTCCGAGCAGCCCGCGCTCGACGCCGAGATCGAGGAGGTGACGGAGCGGCTTGGCAATCCTTCTTGACATGAATCGCATCCACGTGCCGGTGCTGGCGGGTGAGCTCATCGAGCTGACCGGGCCTGGCGCGGGCGAGACCGCTGTCGACTGCACGTTCGGCGCGGGCGGGCATGCGCGCCTCGTCGCCGATCGGCTCGGGTCCGAGGGCACGCTCGTCTGCATCGACCGCGACCCCGCGGCGGCGGAGCGCTTCGAGGAGTTCGCGCGCGAGGCGGCGTGCCGCACCCGCTTCCTGCGGATGGACTACGCCGCGGCGCTTGCGGAATTGCGCGAGGAGGGGCTCCAGGCCGATCTCGTCTACCTCGACCTCGGGATCTCCTCGATGCAGGTCGACGCGCGCGAGCGCGGGTTCTCGTACTCGTACGACGCCCCGCTCGACATGCGCATGGACACGACGCAGGAGCTCGACGCCCGCGCGATCGTGAACGGCTGGGACGAGCGCAGCCTCGTGAGGCTGTTCAGGCGCGCAGGCGAGGAGCCGAACGCCGCGCGCATCGCGCGCGAGATCGTGCGCCGGCGCGCCGCGCGGCCGATCGAGACGACCGGCGCGCTGGTCGAGGCGATCGACGCCGCGCTGCCGGCGGCCGTGCGGCGACGGTTCGGCGGCGGCCATCCGGCGAAGCGCGTCTTCCAGGCGGTGCGCATCGCGGTGAACGCCGAGCTCGACTCTCTCGACGGCGCGCTACCGGCCGCCTGGGAGCTACTGCGCGAAGGCGGGCGCCTTGCGGTGATCGCGTTCCACTCGCTCGAGGACCGGCGCGTGAAGCGCTTCCTCGCCGACAGGGCACGCGGCTGCATCTGCCCGCCCGACTTCCCCGTGTGCGTCTGCGGACGCGAACCCGAGGCGGAGCTGATCACGCCGCGCGCCGTCGCGCCCACGCCCGGCGAGGTGGCCGACAACCCGCGCTCGAAGTCGGGGCGGCTGCGCGTGGCGCGCAAGCTGGGGAGCGGCTGATGGCGCGGGCGGCGGCAGCGGCCGGCAAGCGTGCGGCGCCGCGGCCGGCGCCACGCCGTGCGCCCCTCAGGCACGCCGGAAGCGGCGCCCGCGCCGGCGCGCATCGGCGGCTCTCCGGCGGGACGGCTGGCGCGGTGGCGCTTCCGCGCCCGGCGTCCGCGCGGCCGCTTGCGCGAGCGCTCCGCTCGCGCGGGCTCGCGCTCCTCGACGCCCTGCTCTCGGGCCGCGGGTGGATCGCGCTCGTTTTCGTGCTGCTCGCCGGGATCGTCTTCTTCAACGTCGACCTGCTGCAGATGAACCGCGACATCGCTCGCAACGCCGAGCGGATCTCCGCGCTCAAGCGCGAGAACGCTCGCCTGCGTGCCGAGGCGGCCGTGCTCGGTTCGAGCGAGCGCATCCAGGAGGAGGCCGCCAAGCTAGGCCTCGTGCTGCCGGCGCCCGGCGAGGTCCGCTACCGCCGCGCGCGGACGAGCGATGCGCGGCGCGCCGCGCGCAGGATCACCGAGCCCGTGCCGACCATGCCGCCCGCCCCGGTTTGGACCGCGCCGACAACGCCGGTCGACGCGACGGGCACGACCGACACCACCGGCACGGCGGACACGACGGGGACGACGGGGACGACCGGCACGACCGGCGCGACCGGGACGACGGACACCACCGGCACCACCGTCCCCGAGACGGATACGACCGGCACCACCGGCACGACAGGCACCACGGCTCCGACCACGACCGGCGTGCCCGCCGGCTAGCGTTGCCGGCGACTCAGCGCCGCCCGCCAACTCGCCGCGGCCCTCGGCGCGGTCGCACGAACCGCCGTCCGCCGACCCGTCTCGTAGAGCGCCGCATCGGGCTCCTGTTCGCTGTGTTTCTCGTGCTGCTCGGGGTCGCCGCGGCGAGGGCCACCTGGCTTGGCACGGTCAAGTCCGGGTCGCTTGCCGAGCGGGCGGTCTCGCAGCAGATCGAAGACCTGCACGTCGCGGCGCGCCGCGGCACGATCTTCGACCTCAACGGCGTCGAGCTGGCCGTCTCCGAGGATTCGGTCACGGTCTTCGCGCACCCGTTCTTGATCGACGACCCGACGGCCGTCGCCGCGCGGATCGCACCGCTTCTCGGGCGGCCGGAGGAGGAGGTGCTCGAGAAGCTGGCCGACCGTGAGACCGGCTTCGTCTACCTGCGTCGCAAGATGAACGCGTCCGCCGGCCACCGTATCGAGAAGCTCGGCATCGAGGGAATCGACACCGTGGTGGAGCCGAAGCGGACCTATCCGCAGAGCTTCCTCGCCTCGCAGGTGCTCGGCTTCGTCGGCACCGAGAACGTGGGCCTCTCGGGGCTCGAATACGCGCACGACGAGCGGCTCGGCGGCGAGGATGGCGAGCGCCGGCTCGTCAAGGACGCGCTCGGCGAGCCCGTGAGCATGGTCGAGGTCAAGCGCGCGGAGCCGGGCCAGGACCTGCAGCTCACGCTCGACGCTGCCATTCAGGAGCGGGTCGAGGCCGTGCTCTCCGAGGTGGGGCAGACCTACACGCCGCAGGGCGCGACCGCCGTCGTGCTCGATCCGCGCACCGGCGCGATCCTGGCTCTCGCGAACTGGCCGCGCGTGAACGCGAACGACCCCGGCAGCGCTCCCGAGTACGCCCGCAAGGACCGCGCGATCCAGGACAACTACGAGCCCGGGTCGACGTTCAAGGCGTTCACCGTCGCCGGCGCCATCGAGGAGGGGCTGATCGAGCCCGAGACGACGCTCAGCGTGCCCGGTCAGATCCAGGTGGCCGACCGTACCGTCGGCGAGGCCCACGAGGCCGGCAACGGCGTGCTCACGGTGGCGCGCATCCTCGCGCAGTCGTCGAACGTGGGCTCCGTGATGATCGGCCTCAAGCTGGGCGCTGACCGCTTCGACCACTGGGTGCGGCGCTTCGGCTTCGGCAGGCCGACGGGGGTGGATCTTCCCGGCGAGGAGGGCGGGATCGTCCTGCGGCCCGAACAGTACTCGGGCTCGTCGATGGGCAACATGCCGATCGGGCAGGGCATCGCCGTTACGCCGATGCAGATGGCGGCCGCCTACACGGCGATCGCGAACAAGGGCGTCATGCGGCGCCCGTACATCATCGAGGGCCACCGGCCGGCGCCGAAGCGGGTGCTCTCGAAGCGGACGGCCGAGCAGGTCTCGAAGATGCTGGAGGGCGTGCTGGCAGCGGGCGGTACCGCCCAGGAGGCGTCCGTCGAGGGCTACACGCTCGCGGGCAAGACCGGCACGGCCGAGAAGGCGATAAAGGGCGGCTACTCCGAGACCGACTTCATCGCGTCGTTCATAGGCTACGCGCCGGCGCGCGACCCGCGGCTGCTCGTCGCTGTGATGGTCGACACCCCGCGCGGCGACATCTACGGCGGCACCGTGGCGGCGCCCGCCTTCGAGCGGATCATGGAGTTCGCGCTGCCGTACCTGAAGATCCCGCCACACTGAGTCGGCGAGGGGCGGGGCGGCTCGGTCTAGTCTTCCGCGGCCGGCTCGTCCGGGTTCGCGAGCGCGCGCAGCGCGTCGCGCATCCGGCCCTGGGCGGTTCGGAGCTCCTCGAAGGCGCGCTCTGCCGCGAAGGCCGAGCCCTCCACCTCCGAGAGTCGCTCCTCGAGGTTCTGGCGGCGCTGCTCCTCGCCCTCGAGCTGTGCGCGCAGCTCGCGCTCGGTCATGGCGAGCATCTCGCGCTCTCGGTCGGTCTCCTCACGGAGGCTCGCGAGCGCCTGACGGGCGTCCTCGGCGCGCCGGTCGGCGTCCTCGAGCTCCTCCAGGCGGGCGCTCAGCTCCTCGACGGCACGGAGCTCGCCGTGGAGCTCCTTCTCGGACGCCTCGGCCTTGGCCAGCCTGCGCTCGGCGTCGGCGGCGTCCGCTTCGAGCTCGGCCACCCGTCCGCGAGCGTCCTCGGCGGCGCGCTCCGCGCTCTCGCTGCGGGAGCGAGCGAGCTCGAGCTCGGCCGCCCTCGTCTCGGTCTCGGCGTTCGCGCGGGCGAGCTCGGTCTCGAGGGAGCCGAGCGTGGCGCGGACCGCCTCGAGCTCCGCGGCGCGGGCCTCGAGCTCCCCGCACTTCGCCTCCAGCGCCGCGCCCCGCGCGTCGGCCTCCGCACTACGCGTCTCGAGCTCGGCGCCGCGAGCCTCGAGCTCG
>Ga0126307_10000889_pt1 | contig 19764 bp, 14 predicted proteins | sample Plot28_FD_89955 | JGI IMG/M metagenome (GOLD analysis project Ga0126307, IMG submission 89955) | Serpentine soil microbial communities from UC McLaughlin Reserve, CA, USA - Plot28 | ecosystem: Environmental > Terrestrial > Soil > Grasslands | place: USA: UC McLaughlin Reserve, Lake County... | reverse complement strand
AGATAAAGGGCCGTCCCATAGACCTCGGCAAGATCGAGGGCGACATCTACGCCGTCGGGGCCGAGAGGGACCACATCGTCCCCTGGGCCTCGGCGTGGAAGGTCTCCAGGCTTACTAACGGGACCACACGCTTTACCCTTGCCAACTCAGGCCACATTGCGGGCATGATCAACCCCCCATCCAAGGGCAAGGGCCGCTACTGGGCGACCGAGAACGGCGGCGCCTTCGATACCTCCGCAGACTGGCGCGAGAACGCCAAAGAACACGAGGGTTCCTGGTGGGAGGACTGGAGCAAGTGGCTCAATGCCCGCTCCGGAGAGCATGTCGACCCCCCCGAGATGGGCAGCGAGAACTACCCGCCGATCGAAGACGCCCCAGGAACCTACGTAAGAGAGAAGTAGGCTACAGGTTTCAGGCATCAGGATGAGCTGACAAGCTGACCGGCGCGCTGAGGAAGGCGCGCGCCTTCCTCAGCGCTTCACAACCATCCCTTCCTCTCCGCGAGGCGCGCCGCCTCGACGCGGTTTCGTGTCCCGAGCTTCTTGATGGCCGTGGAGAGGTAGTTGCGCACGGTGCCTTCCGACAGATAAAGCCCGGCCGCAATATCTTCTATCGTTGCCCCGCCCTCCGACGCTGCGAGCACCTCACGCTCGCGTTCTGTGAGGGGATTGTCACCCTCACTCAGGGCAGCGGCCGCCAGGGCGGGGTCGACTACCCGCTCGCCGTTCATGGCCCTGTGGATTGCTTTGGCCAGGTCAGAGGCAGGAGCGTCCTTGAGCAGGAACCCGACCGCGCCGTTCTCCATGGCGCGCCTGAGGTAACCGGAGCGCCCGAAGGTCGTCAGTATGACCACCCGGCACGAGGGTAACCGCCCGTGAAGGACAGCCGCGGCATCGAGGCCGTCCCCACCGGGCATCTCTATGTCGAGGAGCGCGACGTCCGGAAGAGCATCCAGTGCGGCGGGGAGAACCTCGTCCCCGCGCGATGCCTCGGCGACGATCTCGATGTCATCCTCCAGGGAGAGCAGGGCGGAGAGCGCGCCGCGCACCATCGCCTGGTCCTCCGCCAGGAGCACGCGAACGCTCATCGACGCTCCTCGCCGGTGACGCCACCATCCAGACCGGATTCGGCTCCTATTGACCGAGTCGCACTGTCGCCTGCGGGCAAGCCTACGAGCAGGCGGAAACCGCCATCCGGCGGCGGACCGGCCTCGATGTGGCCGGCGTAGGTTGCGACGCGTTCGGCGAGACCCGAGAGGCCGCTGCCCGAGGTCTCTTCGTCGTCCCCACGGGAACCCTCTCCGTCGTCGGTTATCTCGGCGTAGATCTCGTGGTCCTCGTGCCCCAGACGGATCTGGCAATGTTTCGCGCGGCTGTGTCTGATCACATTCGTCGTCCCCTCGCGCACCGCCCAGGCGAGGACGGCGTCGACCTCGTTCGGCAGCACGCCAACCTCGTTCTCTATCCGGCAGGAGATGCCGGCCGCCTCGAGCATCTCTGAGGCGCCCGCGAGCTCCTCGTCGAGCGTGGGCCGCCGGTAGCCGGCGACGGCTTCGCGTACCTCACGCAAGGCCTGACGCGCGACGCCCTCGATATCGTGGACTTCCGTCGCGGCCTTCTGCGGCGCGGCGGGAAGAAGCCTGCCGGCCAGCTCGCTCTTGAGCGTGATCAGGGAGAGGCTGTGGCCGAGAAGGTCGTGCAGATCCCTGGCGAAGCGCAACCTCTCTTCGCTGACGGCCAGACGGGCGAGCTCTTCCCTCGCAGCCTTTAGCTCGGCGACAGCGGCGACCTGGCGGACGAAAGCGGTCGCCCACAGGCCTAACACCACCGTGGGCAGCACCAGCCACGCCATGCCAGAGGTGATACCGAGCGCGAGCGTGATGGCGGCGAGCGCGGCGATCGCCACGTAGGCGTCCCTGGTCATGAGCATCAACCCTGCTGCGACATTGACGTGGAAGAAGAGCACGCGCCACTCGCTGCCCAGGGTGATGTTGAGCAAGACCGCCAGCAGAGCGAGGAAGACTATCGCCGCCCGGCGCTTGCGCGCCTCCGGAGAGCCGGCCGCCGCAGAGGGGAGTGGTTCGTGCATCCAGAGCAACCACAGGAAGACGCCGGTGAAGAGACCGGCACCACCTAGGGCAAAGAGAACGCGCGCCAGCGTAGGGTCAGACGTAAAGACGGCCTGAATCGGATAGATGAGAAAGATCAGCCCGAACAACGGGCCGAGCAAGCGCCCCCCCCGCGGGAAACGGGAGATCCTGCCCCCTCCTAGGGAACTGTCGCCCTTTACGCTCTCATTCATAAGATATCTGATCCACTGAGGCGGCCCCCGCAATCAGCGCAATTGTAATACTGTCTCACGCCACGCGATGGAGCACGGTCCTCTCTCCGAAGAAGTCCTGAAGCCTGTAGCCGCGGAATGCGGAAGGCCAAGCCTTCCGCATTCCCGCTTTCAGAGGCCGACCACCGCAGGGATGACCTCGCTGCCGATGATCTCCAGGGGCGTGATCCTGTCCACACGTGGCACGAAGCCGATAACCGTCTCGACACCCATCCCGGCGAGCCAGCGTAGCTGTTCGACCAGCTCGCCAACCTTTTCGCCATTTTCGCCGACGTCGAAGGCGAAGGCGCAGGTCTTCTCGATCTCGCCGTAATCTCTGCCCTCAACTTCGCAGTGGCTCCGCAACACCTCTAGTTTGTCCGGTACCTGCGGACCGGGACGGAGGCTACAGGCGTCAGCGTACCTGGCGACCAGGCGCAACGTCTTCTTCTCACCGTCGCCGGCGATCATGATCGGAGGGTGGGGCTTGCTCAGGCTCTGCGGCAGGTTCAAGAGGCGTCCGAGCCGGAAGTGCTCTCCCTCGAAGGGGCGCTCGTTCCCGCGCTCGCCGCTCCACATCCGCAAGGCTATCTGGACCGTCTCCTCCAGCATCTCGAAACGATCCTTCTGCGGCGGGAACGGGACGCCGAGTCCGCGCGTCTCCTCTTCGTAGTGACCCGAGCCGATGCCGAACCAGGCCCGCCCGCCAGAGAGCACGTCGAGCGTCGTGACGGCCTTTATCAGGACGCCAGGATGCCGGAAGTGTACGCCGCTGACCATCGGCAGGAGCGAGGTTCGGCTGGTACTCGCCGCGAGGAACCCGAGCGTCGTATAGCACTCCGGCTCGTTCGCCTCCGGGCCGCCCATGATCGGGTGTTGCCAGAGGTGGTCGGCCACGCCGATGCGGTCGAACCCAGCCTCTTCCGCAGCCCCGGCGATGTCCACGAGGTTATTGCCGAACCGCTCCGGTCCTCCCTCCCAGTCAAAGTTGTTGATTTGTATTCCTAGCCTCATACATATCCTTCCGCGACTATCTCCTAATCTTCGAGCCACTCTGTGCTCATGCGTCCGCTCGCATGGATATCGATGTGCCTTGCCCTTCCAGCTCCTGAGTTGACGTACTTGTGTGGTACGCCCGCCGGTACGACCAGGATCTGGCCTGCGTTCGCCTGGATGGTTGCGTCGCCTACAGTGAAGGTGACCTCGCCGTCCTGGATCACGAAGACCTCTTCGTAGGGATGGGTGTGGAGCCCAGGGCCACCAACCGGTGGCGCGTCTATGAGGAAGAACGATACGTTCGCGTCGCCGTGCAGGTATCCCTCGAACCTGTAAGCCGTCTCGCTATGCGGCAACTCATCTCTTTCGATGACATGTCCCATATAGTCGCCTCCTGTGTTCTGGTCACTGTCTTTCTTCCAGGGGACCTGCGATGGGGCTAAGGTGAAGACCGAGCAGCAACCAGCGCCCATGTTCCTCGACGAAGATGAGCGTCGCGCGGAACTGGTCCTGGATCTCATACCGAAAGTCCCCGTCCTGGTACAGCCCCCTGGCCGTCTGACGGCCGATCATCACCGCAGCGTTTCCGCGGATACGTATGCTCACCTCGTCCCATTCGAAGGATTCGTAGGTCAGACTCCCCGAGTCGTGCCTGGAGAGCCACTCCTCTCTGGACAGCATGAAGCCGCGCGGCCCCACGGCGACGAAGTCGCCGGCCAGGATCTCTCCCAGAACGTCGGTGTCGCCGCGCAGCTCGGCATCGGCCCAGCCACGCGCGAGCTCCTCTAGCTTCTTTGTGTCGCCCAAGATTGGCTCCCTTCTTTTCGCTCGTCCTTTGCAGGAGGCGCTTCCGCCTCGCCGTACTCTCCGTGTCCATGGTGTTCTACTCATAGCGCAACGCCTCGGCTGGGTAGATCTTCGACGCCTGGCGGGCGGGCAGGTAGGTGGTCACCAGTGAGGCGGCGTAGCCGACGAGGATCACGAGCAACAGCGCCGACCAGGGTACCCTGTACTCCAGACCCGGGATATTCTGGCTGATGTTGTCTATGAGCGTACCCGAGAACCCCAGACCGAGCGCCACCCCGACGCCGATGCCGAGAAGGGCGATAAAGGAGGACTCTATCAAGAATACCAGTTGCACCTGCCCCTTCTGGAAGCCAATAGCCCTCATCATGCCGATATGCTGGCGCCTCTCGACGACCGAGCGAGCTGCTATGACCCCGAGTGCGGCGATGCCGACCACGAGCCCGAGGCTCATAAAGCCCCGGAGCAGGGTGAAGACGAGCCTCCTCGTCGCGTCGTTGTCGCGGATAGTCTGCGCCGTGACGTCGGTCTGGAGGCCGTTTCCGGCGAAGTCCTTCTCCAGCGACTTCGCGGTGGCCGAGGCGTCCACGCCGCTCCCGAGGTCGAAGTAGTATGCCTGGGGCGGGACGGTCTTGCCGGCCAGAGCATCGAGCGTATCCTGCGAGGTCACCACATCACCGGCGAAGTAGGCCGAGCTCCGGAGCACCCCGATCACACGCAGGTCCTTCGTCTTCCCTGACTCCGGGTCTTTCACGTGGAGGTAGAGATCTTCCGGCAGGTTCGTGTCCTCGGCGTAGAAGCCGGTGAGCTTCACGGGCGTCTCCACCGGGGGACCGAAAGTCGAAACGTTTCTGGAGGGCGCGAGGTCGGCCGAGATGACGGCCGTGCCCTCCTCGGTCTGGAGCGACCTCCACACCTCGCGCGCCGAGTCGTTGCCTGTGGCGGTGGTCTCGAAGCCGTAGCCGACGCTGTCGGAGTAGCCCTCGTCCACACCCTGCACGTAGAGCGACTTCGGGCTGCGGTCCGTGCCAGCCTGTTTGACCTCTGTGGGCAGGTTGGAGACCTCGCCCACGCCCGTGACTTCACCCTTCTCTATGCCTTCGGCATCTTCGAGGGCAGACTTCATGTCGTAGATCGTGGTTGCGTAGCCTGCGTTTGCCTGTATTTCGAAGCCGCCGGAGAGCTTCTTCGTGTCCTCGAAAGCGGCTGACATGGCAGCCTGGATGAAGCTCATGGCCGTCAGGGTGAAGACGACCAGCATGAACATTGCGAGGGTCATGCCGGTTCTGAAGAGGCTCTGGGTCGGGTACGTGACGGCCGTTTTCATGACGGGCGGGAGACCCTTTATCCATCCGAACGTAGTTACCACGATCCACAGGAGCACGTCGGCGTTGAAGACCACGAGCCACACGCCTGCGACTACGATGGAGATGCCGGAGACGAAGAACATCTCGGGTCCTTTCGCCATCCCGGCGGGTGCAGTGATAGAGGCCGGGGTCAGCCACAGGGACAGCAATACGAGCCCCGACGCCGTGAAGGCAGCCCGGTCGGGCAGGCCGAGGACGCGAGCAAGGAGCGCCCCTCCGATGAGGACGAGCGAGATCCCGCCGAGGTAGAAGGCCATCGTGTCGGTCGCCAACCCCTGCCAGAACGCGATTGCGCCACCGAGCGGCAAGAGGATAGCCACGATCGAGCCCCAGGCGCTGCGTCCCTTCCTGTTCGGTTCGGGGATATCGCGCACGGCGCGCACGATATTCAGGCGGCTCACGCGCCAGGAGGAGATCAGGACGACGGCAAACGTCAGGACCATCCCCATGCAGAATGCGAGCAATATGTTCTGCGGGCTTGTAGAGAAGGCAATACTGAAGTCATTCCCGCTGGAGATGCTCGCCCCGATGAAGCGGACCATGATCCAGCCTACGCCTATCCCGGCGACGCTGCCCACTGCGCCCGCCCCGAGGGCATATAAGGCGCCCTCGAAGGTGAAAGTGCGGATGAGGTTGGAGCGCTGCATCCCGACGGCGCGCGCTATACCGAGCTCGTGCTTGCGTTCGGCGGCGAGCATCACGAAGATCAGGAAGATCAAGAGCATCCCCGCCGCAACGGAGAATTGCCCGAAGAGAACGTAGAGGGTGGAGAAGATCTCTCCCCGCTGGTCCGCTCCTTCGATGGCGTCCTTCTTTACAGGATCGGCCTCCACGCCGTTGGCTGAGAGCACGGGTCTTATCCTGTCCACGGTCTTGCTCGTGTATCTGCCGCCCTCGACGGCTGGCCCCTGGTGTGTGATCAGAACCTCGTTGATCTTATCTTCCTCGCCGATGAGTTTCTGGAGGCGCCCGAGCGGCATGACCATCGATGCGTCGGAGGAGGGGTTGGCTCCGCTCTGGTAGATGCCGACGACGATGAAATCCTCTTTGGGTCGTTGCACGCGCTTCGTCTCGACAGGACGCGCTTCGACCTTCGGTCCCGGAGGAGGGGTTCTGCTGTTGAACCTCGCAGGGGGTCCGCCGCCTTCAAACCTTCCGGGACGTCGTTGGCTCTTCGGCTTCGGGGGAGCCTGTTTGTTCGTCTCCGCCCTCGGACTGATCAGGGAAGCCTCGACCCTGTCTCCCGTACTGATGTCAAGATCTTTTGCTATCTCCGCGCTGATGTAGATTTCGTTATCATCGAGTTTGCCGAGGGCGAGGGTCTTGCCTGAGGCGGACTTGAGATGGTCGAAACCCTTCATGGAGTCCGCGTCCATCCCGAGCACATCCACCTGCGGCTCTGAGAGGCCCGTCCCCGGCGAGCTGAGGGGAACGGTCTCCTTGGCGAGCGGGGCGACGCCTGTGCTGTCGGAGAGGAGATCACGGACCTTGCCTGCGAGTGATTCATCGAAGTACTTCTCGCGGGCGACGGGGTTACCCGGTCCTCCTGCGCCTGGTCCGAACGCCGGGCCGCCGTCCGACTCGGGCTGCTCGGCCCCGACGACCACGTCCACCCTGCCTATGTTCTTTAATGCCTGTATGCGCAGGGAGTTCGTCAGGGTGTCGCCGGTCGTGAACGCCGCGGAGAAGAGGACGGTTGCCAGCATGAGTCCGAGCAGGATGAGGGAGGACTGTATAGGGCGGCGGGGGGCGTTCCTCGCCGCCACCTTGAACGCAACCCTGTCGCGGAGGGCAAAGTAGGTACACACCAGTGCCGCCGCAACACATACCCCCAGGAGAACCAGCGTCAGTTGCTCTGTGGGGATGCCGAAGAGCTCAGTCACTGTGCGTCTCCTCCGATTCGTCGCCCTCGATCAAGCCGTCGCGCATCCGCACCAGGCGGTGGGCGCTAAGGGCCACGGAGATGTCGTGCGTGACCAGCACGAAGGTTTGCCCTTCTTCCCTGTTCAGCCGTACGAGGAGGTCCATGATCGCCGCGCTCGACTCAGAGTCGAGCGCCCCGGTTGGCTCGTCCGCCCACACGATATCTGGCCTGTTTACCAGGGAGCGCGCTACGGTGACGCGCTGCTGCTGGCCGCCGCTCATCTGGGTCGGACGTTTGTTGGCCTGGTCCGAGAGCCCGACCATCTCCAGGGCGGAGAGGGCCCGAGTATTGGCCTGCTTCGGGCTCGTCCCTGCTACGAGGAGCGGCAGCTCCACGTTCTCGACGCCCGAGAGGACGGGTATCAGGTTGTAGGTCTGGAAGATGAAACCCATCTTCTGCGCCCTGAAACGGGTGCGCCTTCTGTCAGACATCCCGGAGATGGACTCGCCGCCGACGATGACCTCACCGCTGTCGAACTCGTCAAGGCCCGAGAGACAGTTCAGGAGGGTTGTCTTGCCACAGCCCGACGGCCCCATGACGGCGACGATCTCACCGCGGGCTATGCTCAGATCCACACCCCTCAAAGCACGGACTGTTACTCCCCCCGCCGTATAAGTCTTCTCGAGGTCCCTGGCCTCGACCATGACGTCGCCCGCTAACCTCGACGTCGCCTCCTGTTTCGTCTCTCCGAACATTGTCCACGCTCTCCTTCACGTGTTTCCCTGTGAAAGCGAGTCTATGTACCCTGCGTGGTATCCGGTAGTGAGGAGAGTCGTGAGTTCTACATGACGGATGTCATACGGCGAACCGCATAAGGACTGCAAACGTAGAGGGGACGGCCAGCCTGGCCGTCCCCTCAGTAGTGGTGACAGGTGTCGTGCTATCTATGCGCCAGAGCGGGTGCTCAGCCAGTCGCTGACCTTGGGCCAGAGCCCCTTCTTGGCGCCGCGGCCCGTCATAAGGCCGACGTGGCCTGCGTCGAGGACGAAGAACTCCTTGTCCTCGCTGCCGACGAGGTTCATCGTTGCCTCGGCCTGCGGGAGGGTGCAGATGTGATCCTTCTTGCCCGCGATGTTGAGCAGCGGCATCCTTATGTTCGAGATGTCGATGTGGCGGCCACGGAGGACTATCTCGCCCCTGGCCAGCTTGTTCTGCTGGTAGAACTCCGTGATCCACTGCCTGAACGCCGCGCCGGGGAAGGGAGGCCCGTCGTTGACCCACTTGTTCATCGCGAGCCAGGTCTCCATCGGCTTCTCCTCGAAGATGCGCTCCCACATGTTGACGTAGGTGCCGACGTAGTTGGTTACGGGCTTTAGCATCCTGTTGCCCGTGTCGATGAGGTCGCCGGGGATGTTGCCGAAGGCGTCGGCGAGCAGACTGGGGTTCATGTACTTCTCGCTCGTGAACAGGCTGTAGAGGCCCATCTCGCCCTCGGGGAACTCTACGGGGGCGGTCATGAGGATGAGGTTCTTGAGGTGCTCGGGGAACAGTGAGGCGTACATGGCGCTCATCGTGCCGCCCATGCAGTAGCCGAGCATGGTGAGCTCCTCGGAGTGCGAGTGCCTGAGGACCTTCTTGACCGCCCTCGGCAGGTAGTCGAGGACGTAGTTCTCGAAGGTGAGGTCCTTGTCCTCGTCGCCGGGGATGCCCCAGTCGAGCATGTAAACGTCGAAGCCCTCGCCGACCAGGTACTCGATAAAGCTGTTGCCTGGCATGAGATCGAGGATGTAAGGCCTGTTGATGAGGGCGTAGACCATGAAGATTGGGACGGGATACTTCTTCTGGGCATTGGGGGCGTAGTGGTAGACCTTCGCTTTGTTCTTGGTCCAGACCGTCTCCTTGGGGGTCTGGCCCGTGTCGGCCTGGGCGCCCTCGACGACGATCCTCATCCCCCGGCTGTACTTGTCGAAGAAGTTCTCTACGTCCGCGGGTATGGCGGCGTCACCCGAAGTAGGGACCGCGCCGTAGTTGGCCGTCTCGGTCATCTAGCTCTCTCCCTTCTCGCGCACGTTCTCGACGGTCGACCCGTTGGCCTCAGCCGTCTGCGTGCCGCCGTCCTGCGAATCGCCCTCGAGCGCCGCGAGGAGCCGGTCGAGCTTGCCCTCGACCCGCTCGAGCCGTGTCTCGAGCTCCTTGACGGACTCACTCGTGGCAGGCTCGGCGTAACCGTACTCGAAGTCTTCGAGGACCTCCTCGATGCGGTCTACCTTCTCCTCCAGGTTGACGACGAGGCCGGCGATCCTGCTGATGTCGGAGCGGACGGGGAGCTGGAGGTTCTTGAGGTATTCCTCGGAGTCGCGCTTGAAGACTTTGTAGAAGCTGGCATAGTGCTGGAGGAAGCGGCTCGATGGCCCGAGGAACTCCTCGCGCTCGATGACGTCCCCGACAAAGTCCGAGAAGGGGCCGCTCGTGGCGTTATACCACTGGGTCGCGAGCTGCAGAGGGTCGCTCGGCGGTGCGCCCCCGGCCACCAAATTGGTACGCGCCTCATCGAGCATCTGCATCCAGCGCGGAAGGATCTCCATCGCCGCCCGGTTCAACTCTACACTCTTCTGCCAGGAGTCCGCGGTCAGCTCATACCACCGCCGCCAGAGGTCATTGGCCCCCGGATTGCCTGCGACAGGCTCCGGGACGGCCCCGATTACCCGCTCCTGCATCTCTCGCATGCTTTCGAACCACCGGCGATATGCGACGTAAGGGTCGACCTGCCCCCCCTGGGTGCCACCGGCCATCTCAGACCACATCCTGCTCCCCGACTCCATCCACCGCCGCCAGAGCTCGGCAGGGTCCGCGCCGGAGACCGCCCCTCTCTCCTCAGTCAACCGAAAACCTCCTCGTCATGACCATAGACAATGTCCATAGGCTGTCCATAGGTCAGCACCAAACTCGCACTCTCAGCCGCCGCCGACCACGCAAATTATACAAGCAAATGAAACTTATGTGTTAACGGCATATACCAGCTAGACCGCGGCTACGGAATATTTCCCGAAACCTGGCACCCAAACCTGAGGTGCTGACTGGCTGAGATGCTGACAAGTGGAAGCCGAAGGCTGGAGCGCGCTGATACCTGAGGCCTTAATGCGAAGGTAATCGTCCTGTACCGGCAGAAGCGACGCCCAGTTCGATAGCGCGAACTGCTGCCTGGGTACGATCCGAGACCCCGAGTTTACGGATAATGCGCTCCACGTGAACCTTGGCCGTTCCCTTGCTTATGGTCAGTGTCTGCGCGATCTCCTGGTTGGTCTGCCCTGTGGTCACCAGTCCGAGGACCTCCGTCTCACGGGGCGTCAGCGCGTCGTCCAGAGGCTCGACGTGCTTCGATTCGCCAGGGTGTGGCTTGTGCTGTTTCTCTTCGGCCAGCTGTCTGAGGAGTCGTGTGGCCAGTTCCTGGTTGAGTGGGGACTCGCCGTCCAGCGTTCTGAAGACAGCGTTGATCAGGCGGTCCGCGGGGGCGTCCTTGAGCACGTAGCCGGCGGCGCCGGCATCCAGCGCTTCGAGGAGGTAATCGGGGTTCTCGTGCATGGTCACCATCAGCACGCTTACGCTTGGATGGTCGCGTTTGATCTGGCGGGTCGCCGTGATGCCGTCCATCTCGGGCATCCGTACGTCCATCAGTACGAGATCCGGCACCAGGCGCCGGCAGATTTCGATGGCCTCCAGGCCGGTCGACGCCTCGCCGACTACCTCCAGTCCGGGCTCGCCGCTCAGCAAACTCCGGAACCCCCTCCTCAGAAGATGGTGATCGTCAGCGAGGACGAGCCGCTTTATCTCATCGGGCATGGTCGGCGTCCTCCCTATTCGTCTGCAGTTCGACCTCCGCCGTCACGGTCGTACCGGATCCCGGTTCGCTGTGAAGTTCGAACTTCCCACCGAGTAAGGATAACCTCTCGCGCATGCCCGAGAGCCCGACCCTCTCGCCATGGCCGTTACTCCTCGGTGCCGCATGCGGTTGGAAGCCTTGCCCATCGTCCGTGACCTGGAGACGAACCACCCTTCCCGGGCGGTCGAGCGCTACGTGCACCCTGGAGGCCTGCGCGTGTTTGCGCACGTTGGTCATGGCCTCCTGCGCGACCCGGAAGAGCGTCGTCTCCACCTCGGGTGGCAGGCGCCCATCGCCCAACGCCTCTTCGAAGCCGACCTCCAGGCCCTCCGAACGGAGCGTCTGGACCTGAAGGCGGACGCCGGCGGCAAGACCGTAGTCGTCGAGCACGGTGGGACGGGCATCGTAGATCACCTGCCGCGCCTCTCCGACCACCTCCCTGACGAGCTCGAGCGTCTCGTCGAGCTCCTCCCTGCCGCCCTCCGAACCGGGAGGATTGTGACGGGCGAAGGCCTGAAGGTGTTGGTGGGCGGCCGCGGCGGTCTGGGCCAGACCGTCGTGGACGTCGTAGGCGACGCGGCGACGCTCTTCTTCCTGGGCCATTATACGTTTCCCGACCAGGCGCTTTAGCTGGTTCTCACTCGCGGCCAGCTCCGCGTAGAGCCCCGCGTTCTCCAGGGCACCTGCGGCTTGGTTTGCAAGGCTGTACAGGGTCTCCGCCCCCTCCTCGCCCAGGGCTTCTGGGCCGTAGGCCTCGAGAACGCCGACGAGCCTGTCCCTTACCAAGAGTGGCAAATACAGGCTCACCAGCTGCTCTCCTTGCGGGTCTTCCGGCCGTGACAACTTGAGGAGCTCGTGCTCCTTGGTCTCGAGCACCTTCCGGCGGGCGGATAGGGCCTCGGGGGTAAGGCGAACCCGACGCCACGACCCGTCGAGTCCCGAGGAACGCCAGATGCTCAGCTCTCCCTTCTCATCGGGGATGCTGATGACCGCTGCGGTGAGGTTCGATACGCGACGAACGCCTTCGAGCAGGCGCGAGCCGATCTCTTCGCCCTCCAGGCTTGAGCTCAGAATCTGACCGGTCTCATAAAGGGCGAGCAGGTTGTCCAGGCTGCGTCTCAGCGCTTCTTCGGCCTCTTTGCGCTGCGTCACGTCGTGGGCGACGACGCACAGCGCGGGGCGGCCTCCGTAGGCTATGGCGCTGGCGCTGACCTCCACATCGATGAGGGTGCCGTCCTTGCGCCTGTACCGTCTCTCGCCGATCGAGAGTCGTCCTTCCTCCATAACACGGTGGATGTTTCGGTCTATGGTCTCCTTGTCGTCGGCGACGATGTCGTAGATCGTCAGGCGGCGAAGCTCCTCGGCCTCGTAACCGAGCGACTGGTGGAAGGAAGCGTTCGCCTGAAGGATGCGTCCGGTAAACGGGACTAGCACGAAGATGTTCTCGGCGGCCTGCTCGACGACGTTGCGATAAAGTTCCTCGCTCTCTCTGAGTTTCTCCTCCGCCTTCTTTCGCTTGGTAACGTCGAGCATGAATCCCTGCCAGCGGAGGGGACTACCCTCCTCATCGCGCACGAGCATCGCCTCATCGCGCAGCCAGACCACCCGCCCGTTCCTGGCGAACATCCTGTACTCCAGGGCGAACGGATCACCGGTCTCACCGGTACGCCTCTCCTCGGCAAGCACCCACCTCCTGTCGTGGGGATGCAACATGTGCGTCCAGAGGTCGGGATCCGCCGTTACCTCCCGGGGTGAGAAGCCGAGTACCTCTTCGATCTGCGGGCTGACGTAAGCCAGAGCATGGTCTCCGCCGACCTCCCCCGTGTAGGTGATCGCCGGCACGTGTTCGACGAGCGTGCGCAGCCGGTTCTCGGCCTCCTCGAGGAGCCTCTCCGCCTCCTTTTTCTCCGTGATGTCCTGCGTGACCTCCGAGAAACCTCTCAGATTGCCCTCATCGTCGTGCAACGCCGTCGCTACAGTGCCGGCCAGGAACCGGGATCCATCCTTGCGCACGAGCCAGTTCTCTTCTCCAGAGTGGCCTTCCCTAGCTGCAGCCTCGAGATGTCTCTGGGGCCTGCCCCTCTTTGCGTCTTCTTCGGTGAAGAATATGGAGTAGTGCTCGCCTGTGATCTCCTCGGCCGTGTAGCCTTCAAGGCGTTCGGCGCCCGCGTTCCAGCTTGCTACGCGCCCCTGTGGGTCGAGCATGAAGATCGCGTAATCCCGCGTGCTTTCCACCAGCGAGCGGAAGTCTTCCTCGCTCTTGCGCAGCCGGTTCTCGCCTTCGAGTTTGCTACCCTCCGCCCGCGACCTCGCGGCGCGCAGCGCCTCGGCAAGCACGCAGAGGAGCGTCCCTTCCGCCAAGAACACGAGGAGCGGCACGGTTTCCAGGCCGAACCCCGAGAAGGAGCCCTTCGGGGGGAGGAAGAAGTAGTCTGTGGCCAGGCCAGCGGCGACCGTAGCGAGCAGGCCGGGGCCAAGCCCCCCGTACCATGCGCTTACCATTATGGCGCCGAAGACCAGCAGGAAAGGGACATCCTGCACGATTAGCGGGTCGAGGAGCAGCTTGATCGCGAACGCCACCCCGACGGCCAGCGCGGCAACGCCGTAACGCAACAGCACACTTTCACCTCTCGTTGCACTCACGATACCATTTTGCACCTTCGCGAGGCCTCAGGCATACTCCAAATGCAGTATTTTGGAATGTTTATTACCTCTAACAGTGGTCCGGCAGCGTCGGATCACGCCCGACACCCTCCATACCGTTATTTACCGCCTCATCCTTGCCCGTGGTTGAACTGTGGATAGTGGCTTGCTGCTCGGTGGCTACTGGTTGATCGTATCGCGGGAATGGGCTCTTTGTGTAAAGTTCGCCTGTGTTCTCAGTGGCTGGCAGCGCACTGAGCTTGAATCAGCCCATCTGATAAAGACACCCACCCAGGGCCGAAGCCCGCTCTTATCGAGCGGGCCTCGGCGTCTTCATACCTCCTTTTGTAGTGGGTGCCCTCCTGAGTTTGCGGCCCTTGGAGCTGGGGCCTCAGGAGGAGCACCTTTCGCTAGCTGCTACTACGGAGTAGTACTGGTTGCTGCTCCGTCGTTGTCGATGGTCACTAATGTGCTCTCGCGGCAAGAGTTGAGCACCGCGGGGTTATTACCGTCGCCAGCGTAGCTCACCTTCCACCAGTAGGTGCCTTCGGTGGCGTCAAGGATGGCGAATTCCGACCCTACACCATCACCATTAGTGGTGCTGGCTATGCTCTGGTTGGCATTGTTGGGATCCGGAGCAAGCGCAACGGTCTGCGTGAAGCCCGTATTTACGGTGCATTTGTCATCCGTGGTAGAGCCTGGCGTGTCTGGCCCGTACAACTGGAACGTGACGTTACCCGTAGGGGTCCCAGATCCGGTGACGGACGCCGTGTCATTCGGGAAGACCTTCTGCGTCGTGTTCATGGTCGTTATGCGCTGTTGGTTGTTGTACGTGCAGTCCACGACGTCGGTGTTAGAGTTGATGTCGAAGGTTATTTCGCCGGTCAGCTTGTTGTTGACCTCCACCTTGTTAATGGTCACGCCGGAGCTCGGGTGCGCGGCCACGGCACAGTCGATGGACGACAGGTCCCAGTTAGCCGGGATGGTCTCCTTAACGGAGTAATCGGCAGGACTTACCGTGTTTTGCAACACGTTGGAGTTCGAGAAGTTCTGGCCATCCGTCAACTGGAACGTGGTGAGATTTGCTAGGGGAGGATCCGTCTTCAGGTTGTGGGTGAACGTGAAGCTCTGCGTAGAGCCGTCGGGCACAGTCTCCTTGCGGATGGTCACCTTGGCGCAGTTGCTGAGGTTTAGATTCGCCGGGGCGATGAAGTCCTTAATCGCCGAAGTGAACGAATCCGATGAGCGGCTCTTGAGGTAGGCGCTGCCGAATGAGGTGCAGCTATCCGCCGATCCGCCGACGATAGCGTCGAAGTCGACCTGTGCCTCGCCGAAGGTGCGCGACGAGATGGCCCCGAGCCCGTCGGAGTTAGCCGAGCTGATCGAGGTGGTGTTGATCGATCCGGAAGCGAGGCCCTGGCCGCTAAGGTTTTCCTTTTCGCTCCAGCACGGCAGCGAGTTCGCCGCCTCACAGTCAGCAGCCGTGGCAGCAGGATCCTCAGAGCCATCGATCCACGTCGACAGGAACAGTTCGGGATGGGTCCCGCCGCTCGCCAGGTCGTACTGGATCAGGAGGTCGCCCGCCGTGCGAACCGGCGTCTTGTTGTTCGACGACAAGGTCTTCGACTGGTTGAACTCGAAGTCCATGTTCGTCGTGCCGGTTGGCTCCTGCACTCGGTGCCAGAACATATTGAGGAACTGCTGGCCGGTTGCAGTCGTCTCCAGGTAGACGCCGAAGGTTTTCAGGTCGCTCTTGTTGTTCGGGATCCTGCCGCTCACCACGGTCGGAACGCCGTCGTCCTCCTTGGTGCCCTCGCCGAAGGAGTCGTCATCCTTGCCTGTCGGCTCGTCTATCTTACGTACCTCCCCCGAGGAGGCGTCGGTCGGCGGAGGACTATGCGGGACGCTAGCCCAGTCCTTCGTCCCCGTCGCGTGGTCGACGATGAGGTTGGCGCCATCAGGTGGGCCGTCGATCTCGAAGTTGCTACCGGTCAAGGACGTGCCTGCGTGGGTGGCGAACGCGGCGATCTGCCAACCAATGACCAGCGCCGCGATCACCCCGATTCCTAACAACCATTTAGTTCGTTTACTCACTACACATTCTCCTTATCTCCTTATCTCAGCTCCTGTTGCAGAGCCGATACTTGAACGAGACCGTCGAACCTACCTTTTGGTCCGGTCTCCTGAACTGATCATGCTCTTTTCTCTACGAAATCCCCTTTCCCTTTGCCGCAAGAGGATTGATTATTGGCGGCTCAGGGTAATAGAATGTCTACAGGGGTCGGGTCTTTCTTGTCTCGGTGCCTAGTCGAAAAACAAGCGTCCGGCCCCTTATCCCTGTGATTTCCTCTTGAGCTAACCTTCTCTCATCACCTCCCTTCCCTTCTCGCTCTCCTTTTCTCACAACAAAAACCGGCCGCTAAGGATCGAATTGATCCGATGTAGCCGGTTGCACCACTGACTCCCTCTGCCCCAGGTGCCCATCTACAGGACAAAGTTCTCGGCCTCTACGTAGCAGAAGTTTTCTCTTCAGTGGCCACACTACACTAGTAGGGGACGGAGTTTCAGTACCCTCACGCACATAGTGTCACAACGCACAAAAAGTGGTTATTGATATCATCCATCCTGGCTTTCTCTCTTTGAAGCTTTGAAACGTCGCAAATAAATACCGACCATCTCCTCAGCGGGGTAGCCGCTTGCACCATTGGCTCCACCCGCTCCGGGCTCCCAGATATCTGGATGGGTTTCTCAGCCTCTACCGTATACAGCCAGCGTATCGCTGGCCTTCTAATGGGAACTCTAGTATCTGAAGAGCCCTGACGCGTCTGCTGTTCGGCATATCTGTGTGGCCTGCTTGTATGCCACATGGTCTACTGCAAATGGACTAGACTGCTGGCGATTAGTCGGGGTCATTGCTCACGGTCCTCTACCGCGAGGCCCTACGAGCTGCTGTCTCTCCTACCCGTACGTGTACTTGCCAAAAGAAGCGGGTACCCAAGTCTTTGATACCGCTTACGGGGAAAGGAATCTCACCACCATGCATAATGACTCGAGGTCGAACAACGAAACCATCTTCACCATGGAGGCCACGCCGCTGAAGTACGGTCCCGGCGCCTCGGAAGAGGCGGGCTGGGAGCTTAAGCGGATGGGTGTCGGGCGGGTGATGCTCGTCTCCGACCCCGGCATTGTGAAGGCGAACATAACGGGCCGCATCGTGGAGTTGATCGAGGCCGAGGGAGTAGAGGTCGAGGTGTGGGACCGCTCGCGCGTCGAGCCGACGGACGACTCATTCCAGGAGGCGGCGGATTTCGCCGTCGAGGGAGATTTCGACGGGTTCGTCGCCGTAGGGGGCGGGACGAGCATAGACACGGCGAAGGTCTCCAACCTCATAGCAACGCACGGGGGTGAGATCATCGACTACGTCAACGCCCCCGTCGGCGGAGGCAAGAAGCCGCCAGGTCCCTTGAAACCGCTCCTCGCCATCCCTACGACCGCGGGCACAGGCGCCGAGGCGACTACAGTCGCGATCCTGGACATCCCAGAACAAAGGGTGAAGACCGGCATCTCTCACCAGTACCTCCGACCTGATCGCGGAGTCGTCGACCCCATGCTTACGCTAACGATGCCGCCTGAGGTCACCTCATCCTGCGGCCTCGACGTGGTCTGCCACGCCGCAGAGTCCTACATCTCCAAACCCTACAACGCCCGCCCGAAGCCGGAGAGCCCCGACGACAGGCCGCCCTATCAGGGGGCTAACCCGATATCGGATATGTGGAGCGCAAGGGCGCTGGAGTACGGCGGCAAGTACCTCAGGCGCGCCGTCGAGAACGGCGAAGACGTCGAGGCCCGCGGGGCGATGATGCTCGGGGCCTCACTCGCCGGCGTCGGTTTCGGATCAGCAGGGGTCCACATCCCGCACGCCTGCGCCTACCCTATAGCAGGCCTCAAGCACGAGTGGCAGCCGCCGGGGTATCCGAAGGACCATCCCTTCGTGCCACACGGCTGGTCCGTCATCGTCACGGCGCCGGCGGCCTTCCGTTTCACCTACGAGGCGGACCCAGATCGGCACCACAGGGTCGCCGAGTTGCTCTCCGGCGAGAGATTAGAAACGGCCGATGAGAATACGCTCCCTGAAGTCCTGATCCAACTGATGAAAGACGTAGGGGCGCCGAAGGGCGTGCGCGAGTTCGGCTACAGCGAAGATGACGTAGAAGACCTCGTAGAAGGCGCGATGAAACAGCAGCGGCTTCTCGTGGGGGCCCCCCGAGAGGTTGGAGAAGAGGACCTGGCAAACATCATTCGCGAATCGATGGAGAACGGGTAAACGAGGTTCCAGGCCACGGGAAGACGCGGTGGCGCGATGTTACGTTATCAGGCACAATACTTTTCGTTGGTTATGTGACGAAAGAGGGTGGGGATGCGGCGTGCGGTTACATTGCTGGGTATGGCCTTTGTCCTGTTGTGTATAGTCCTGGTCCTCGTCGCGATCCCGGCGGGCGCGCAGGACAGCGGTGGCATACCCCCTGGCACGGCCGCGAACGGTGTTGATACTGACAATAACAACAGTCCGCCCGATGTGATCCTGGTACAGGCCGACGCTTGTACCGTCTCGCCAGGCGCGTCCATAACCCTCGAAGACGGCGACGGAACGCGGGCGGTCTTCACCGACCAGGAACGAGGGATCACGATCTCGGACCAGGACGGGCACCCGAAGATAGTGGGACCGGTCGACGATTTTGTCGGCGATCATGCGACGTTCCCTGACACCGATACCTCGTTCGACACGGATGGCGACTACAAGGTCGTCTCCTCGACGGGCATTACGTGTGAGGGAGGGGACGCGGCCGCCGCCGACGCGACGCCACCGGCCGAGGACGGCACGATGCCGCAAGCGGAAGACAATGTCGGTGCGGCGGCCGATCAGTACAAACCAGGCCCCGTGGATAACCCCAAAGGCGTTATGCCCAAGACGGTCGCAGTCAAGAAGGTGCCAAACACGGGCGGTCCCCCTTACCTCGCCCTTGCAGCCGTCGCGCTTCTGTGTGTGTCGGTGATCGCCGGTCGCGGTATGCTGAGACCCTAGCGTCCGCATAGCGGGTTTGGGAAGAGTTTACCTTCCCAAATCCGCGCTTGTCAGCATTTCAGCTTGTCAGCTAGTCAGCTTTTTGCTGAAATGCTGAAATGCTGACACGGAGAGTTGGTAGAGGGTGAAGGAGCGGGACTCCCACGAGGGCTGGCCACGCGGGGCCGCTATCATCGGGGTAGGTACGATGGGGTTGGGCGTCGCCGAGTGCTTCGCCGCGGCTGGCATCGGGGTGATCCTCACCGACGCGAACCCCGAGCTGACCAGGGAGGCGAAGGATCGGCTGGTGCAGCGGTCAAGGGGGCACGCCGAAGCCGGGTTGTTGGCCGAGGATGCCGTCGGAAGGATCGAGGCCGTAGAGACCGCGGGCGATGTGGCAGGCGCCGTAGGAGATGTTGGCCTCGTCTTCGAGGCCGTGCCCGAAGACATCGGGCTGAAGGAGGAGATCCTTGGCTTCTGTTCACAGGCTGCTCCGCAGGACGCCGTTATCGTCTCCAACACTTCTTCGCTCCCGATCAATGACCTCTCGGAGTTCGTCGGGCGGCCCGAACGCTTCTGCGGCATGCACTGGTTCAACCCGCCGGAATGGACGCCGGGCGTCGAGGTCATACCCGCCGCCGCGACTGCACCCGAGGTCGTCGGGCGGCTGGTCGAGTTCTTGCGAGGGATCGGGAAGCGTCCCGCCGTCGTCGGCGACGGGCCTGGTTTCGTGGCCAACCGCATCCAGAACGCCTTGTTTCTGGAGGCGGTACGGTGCGTCGAAGAAGGACTCGCTTCCCCGCAGGAGGTGGACGAGGTGGTGCGCAGT
>Ga0126307_10000888_pt1 | contig 19774 bp, 18 predicted proteins | sample Plot28_FD_89955 | JGI IMG/M metagenome (GOLD analysis project Ga0126307, IMG submission 89955) | Serpentine soil microbial communities from UC McLaughlin Reserve, CA, USA - Plot28 | ecosystem: Environmental > Terrestrial > Soil > Grasslands | place: USA: UC McLaughlin Reserve, Lake County... | reverse complement strand
TGCCCGGACGAGGTGGCGTCGAACCGCCTCGGCAAGGTCTTCGAGGCGTCGAAGCACGCGTTCGAATGGCCGCTCGGCGCGGCCGACCAGGCTGAGGCGTCGACCGACGGCCGCGTCATGGAGATGCTCTCGGAGCACAACTGCCAGGGCTGGCTCCAGGGCTACGTGCTGACCGGCCGCCACGGCCTGTTCCCCTGCTACGAGGCGTTCATCTCGATCGTCGACGGGATGGTCAACCAGTACGCCAAGTTCCTGAAGATGTCCCGGGACGAGGCGCCGTGGCGCGAACCGGTCTCGTCGCTGAACATCCTGCTCACGTCGGTGGGCTGGCGACAGGACCACAACGGCTACTCGCACCAGTCGCCGGGCTTCATCAACTCGATGCTCAACCGCAAGGCGGAGCTCGCGCGCGTGTATCTCCCGCCGGACGCGAACACGATGGTCGCGACGATGGACCAGTGCCTGAGCGATACAGGCGTCATCAACCTGGTCATCGCGTCCAAGCACCCGCTGCCCCAGTGGCTGTCGATGGAGGAGGCTGTCGCGCACTGCCGCCGCGGCCTGTCCACGTGGGAGTGGGCGTCGAACGACGAGGGCGACCCCGACGTGGTCATCGCCAGCGCCGGCACGATCTCGACGATCGAGGCGCTCGCCGCCGTCGAGCTGTTGCGCAACCGGGCGCCCGGGGTGAAGGTCCGCTACGTGAACGTCACGGACCTGTTCGCGCTGTCGTACCCCGAGTACCACTCGCACGGGCTGTCGCAGGAGGAGTTCGCGCGCGACTTCAGCGACGACCGGCCGGTCCTGTTCTCGTTCCACGGCTACGCGTCGGCGGTGCACCAGATGCTGCACCGGCGGCCGAACATGGACCGCTTCCACGTGCGCGGGTACGTGGAGGAGGGCACGACGACCACGCCGCTCAACCTGCTCGCGATGAACGGCGTCGACCGCTTCAGCCTCGCGGTCGAGGCGCTGAAGCGCGCCGACAAGTCGATGGCCGACCGGCTGCCGACGGCCTCGGGCGCGTTCGCCGTCCGGGCGATCCCGGACGCCGACCGGATCGTGAGCGAGCTGGAGGCCGAGCGGGACGCCCTGCTCGCGACGATCCCGGAGCGGGGCGACGATCCCGACGAGATGCTCGAGTGGGAGTGGAGCGGCTGAGACGGCCGCGGGGGAGCCAATGACCGACAGTCACAAAGAAGCCCGCGAGTCGTTCGCGGCAGGCGACTTCGAGGCCTCGCGCCAGGCGTCGCTGACCGGCCTGGAGTTCAACGCCGACGACCTCGAGTTGTTGCGCCTGGCCGGTAAGTCGGGGGTCGAGGTGGCCTCCGAGGACGCCGTCGCGATGCTGCAGAAGGCCGCGGCGCTGAACCCCGAGGACGCCGGAGCGTGGCACGACCTGGGTGAGGCGCTGGCCGCCGAGGGCCGGTTGAACGAGGCCGTGGACGCGTTCGGCAAGGCGGTCGACCGCCAGCCTGGCGATGCGGCGGCGCTGGTCGACTTCGGCCACAGCGCGTACGCCGCCGGCCGCGTGCCGGAGGCGATCGAGGCGCTGGAGCAGGTGGTCCAGCTGCAGCCCGACGACACCGAGACGGTCCACAGCCTGATCGGGATCTACCGCGCGGCCGGGCGGCACGAGGACGCCGCCGCCGCGGCCCGCCGCCTGCAGGAAGCCGACCCGGACGACGTGCTGGCGTTGGTCGAGCTCGCCGACCTGAGCCTGACGCTCGACCGGCTCGACGACGCCGCCGCTGCCTACGAGCGGATGCGCGAGGACGACGACGAGCCAGAGCACGAGGCGTACCCGCTGCACGGCCTCATCCAGGTGGCGATCCGCCGAGGCGACTGGGCCGAGGCGCACGAGCTGGCCGAGGAGGCGCTGCGGCTGGACGGGTCCGGGCGCACGGAGAGCCTGCTCGGGTTCTTCGCCGCCCAGGCCGCCACGCCGCGGCCGGACCATCCCGGCCGCGCCGAGGTCGACCTGGCGCTGGCCGCATCGGCGGCCGAACATCGCCGCCTGCACTCCAACGAATTCGCGAGCCTCTGATGTCGATACCGCGAGTAGCCGGCTCGGCTCAGTGGGCGCGCTGCCCCAGCTGCGAGTCGTTCCTCTACCACAAGCAGCTCAAGCGCAACCTGGGCGTCTGCCCGACCTGCAACTTCCATTTCCGCCTGCGCGTGCCCGACCGGATCGCGCAGCTGCTCGACCCCGACACCTTCGAGGACCTGAGCGAGGACATCGAGCCTGTCGACGCGCTCGCGTTCGTCGACTCGAAGCCCTATCCGGACCGGATCGCGGCGGCCCAGCGGAAGAGCGGCCACAAGAGCGGCGCCACGTACGGCCGCGGCCGCCTCGAGGGCTTCCCGGTCGTCGTGGCGATCATCGACTTCTCCTTCATCGGCGGCAGCATGAGCGGCGCCGTGGGCGAGTCGATCACCCGCGCGGCCGAGCTGGCGCTCGAGGAGCGCACTCCGCTCATCGTCGTGTCGGCGTCGGGCGGCGCACGCATGCAGGAGGGCTGCGTGTCCCTCATGCAGATGGTCAAGACCAGCCAGGCCGTCGGGCGGCTGCACGAGGAGGGGATCCTCTACATCTCGCTGCTCACGGACCCGACCTACGGCGGCGTGAGCGCGTCCTATGCCACGCTGGGCGACGTGCTCGTGGCCGAGCCGGGCAGCAGCATCGGCTTCGCCGGGCCGAGCGTGATCGAGCAGACGATCCGCCAGAAGCTGCCCGAGGGGTTCCAGACCGCCGAGTTCCTGGTCGAGCACGGCATGCTCGACCTGGTCTCGACGCGCGAGAACATGCGCCAGGAACTGCGCAAGCTGATCGGCATGCACGCCGGCGGCCAGGGCGAGAACGGCGACTTGGTGGCGCCCGGTGCCGAGGGCGACGCCCCGATCACTGACGCCGACGACCTGACCGACCGCGACCCCTGGGAGATCGTGCAGCTGGCGCGCCACATCGAGCGCCCGCACACGCTCGACTACATCGCGCACGCGTTCGAGGACTTCGTCGAGCTGCACGGCGACCGTCTCTACCGCGACGACGCGTCGATCGTGGGCGGCGTCGGCCGGATCGGCGAGCACACCGTCGTCGTGATCGGCCACCAGAAGGGCGCCACGACGAACGAGATGATGGAGCGCAACTTCGGGATGCCGCATCCCGAGGGCTACCGCAAGGCGATGCGGCTGATGCGGCACGCGGCGCGGTTCGGGATGCCGGTCGTGACGTTCGTCGACACGCCCGGTGCCTACCCCGGCATCGAGGCCGAGGAGCGCGGCCAGTCGAACGCCATCGCCGAGAGCATCATGGAGATGTCGAGGCTGCCGATCCCGACGGTCACGACCGTCACGGGCGAGGGCGGCAGCGGCGGCGCACTTGCCCTTGCCGCGGGCGACCGCGTGATGATGCTCGAGAACTCGTACTACTCGGTCATCAGCCCCGAGGGCTGCGCGACGATCCTGTTCAAGGACGCGGCAGCCGCCCCGCGCGCGGCCGCGGCCCTGCGCATCACCGCCCGCGACCTCCTGGGGCTGCGCGTGATGGATGCCGTCGTGCCGGAGCCGGCGGACGGGGCGCACACGGACCCGACCGCGACGGCGGCCAACGTGCGGCGCGCGGTGCTCCAGCAGCTCGACGAGCTGAAGGGCGTGCCCGGCGACGAGCTGCTCCGCCGGCGCTACGAGCGTTTCCGACTGTTCGGCACGCCTGGGCGTCAGCCGACACTGCCGCCGATCGCAGCACCGATAGGAGAGACATGAGCGACAAGCCCGACGCCGAGCTGCTCCAGTCCGTCTGGGCCGAGGCGCGCGACCTGGTCAAGAAGCTGGAGGGCAGCACCGTCCAGCGGTTCGCCGTCCAGGCCGGGGACTGCAAGATCGAGATCGAGCGCGGGATGCCCACCGCGCCGCCCGCCGCCATCGACAGCAACGGGATGCAGCCGATCACGACTCCGATCGCGGCCGGGGCCGGCCCCGGTCCTGGCGTAGCGCCCGAGGCGCGCGCGGCGTCCGGCGTGTTCTCGGCGATCGGCGCCGAGGTCGACAACCGCGTGCCGGTGCTCGCGCCGCTCGTCGGCACCTTCTACCGCTCTTCGGGCCCCGACGCGAAGCCGTTCTGCGAGGTCGGCGACGTGGTCGAGGCCGGGCAGGTCGTGTGCATCGTCGAGGCGATGAAGCTGATGAACGAGGTCACGGCACCCGAGAAGGGCAAGGTCGCCGAGATCGCGGTCGAGAACGGCGACCCCGTCGAGTTCGACCAGGTGCTCGTGTACCTGGAGCCGGCCGAGTGACGCGCGCGGGCGGGCGATAGCCATGTTCGAAAAGGTGCTGATCGCCAATCGCGGCGAGATTGCGGTGCGCGTGGCGCGCGCCTGCCGCGAGCTGGGCATCAAGAGCGTCGCGGTCTACTCCCGTGCCGACGCCGAGTCGGCGGTCGTGCGGATCGCCGACGAGGCCGTGAACATCGGCCCGCCGGCGGTAGGCAAGAGCTACCTGCACATCCCGAACATCATCGGCGCGGCGCTCAAGACCGGCGCCGACGCGGTCCACCCCGGCTACGGCTTCCTCTCCGAGGATCCGTACTTCGCCGAGATCTGCGCGGACAGCGGCCTGACCTTCATCGGGCCGCGCCCCGAGGTCATGGAGCGCGTCGGCGACAAGGCGATCGCGCGCGAGCTGATGCAGGACGCGGGCTTGCCGCTGCTGCCCGGGACGATCGAGCCGGTGGCCACCGCCGACGCGGCGCAGGAGATCGCAGACGGCATCGGCTATCCGGTGATCATCAAGGCCGTCGCGGGCGGCGGCGGGCGCGGCATGAACGTCGTCTGGAAGCGAGAGGACCTGGTCCGGCTCTACACCACGACGCGCGCGACCGCGCAGGCGATCTTCAAGAACAGCGCGGTGTACATCGAGCGCTATCTGCCGGCGCCCCGCCACACCGAGGTGCAGCTGATCTGCGACTCGCAGGGCAACGGCGCCTACTTCTACGAGCGCGACTGTTCCGTGCAGCGCCGCCACCAGAAGCTGATCGAGGAGGCGCCGTCGATCCACCTGAATGCGGAGCAGCGGCGCGACATCGGCGAGCGGGCCGTCAAGGGCGCGTTGTCGGTGGGCTACACGGGCGCCGGGACGATGGAGTTCCTGCTGGACGAGGACGGCTCCCTGTACTTCATGGAGATGAATGCGCGGATCCAGGTCGAGCACCCGGTCAGCGAGATGATCACGGGCGTCGACCTGATCCAGGAGCAGATCCGCGTCGCGTCCGGCGAGGCGCTGTCCGTGAAGCAGGAGGACATCCAGCTGAGCGGCCATGCGATCGAGTGCCGCGTCAACGCCGAGAACCCGGCGAACAACTTCGCGCCGGCGGCCGGCCGGCTCGACACGTACGTCGCGCCCGGCGGTCCGTGGACGCGCGTCGACTCGCACTGCTACCCGGGCTGGATGATCAGCCCGTACTACGACTCGCTTATCGCGAAGCTGATCGTCTGGGCGCCGGACCGCCTCAGCGCGATCGAGCGGATGGAGCGGTCGCTGCGCGAGTTCCAGATCGACGGCCGCGGCATCCACACCACCATCCCGTTCCACCTCTCCGTACTGGCCGACGAGCAGTTCCGCTCAGGCGAAGTGTCGACCAACTTCCTGGAGGGGTTCATGGAGCGGCAGCAGCAGGTGGCGGCCGCCTAGCGCGGCAGTCATGCACCCGAGGGACGCAACCAATCGGAGGTCCCATGCAGATTGAAGAAGTCGTGACAATCCAGCGACCGCTCGACGAGGTGTTCGCTTACGTGTCGAACGCCGAGCACGACGCGGAGTGGCGCACCAACGTCAAGGAGATCCAGCGCGTGTCGGGCGACGGCGGCGCGGGGACGATCTACAAGCAGACGCTGAAGGGCCCGATGGGCAAGGACCTGCCCGCCGACCTGAAGTACACGGACTACCAGCACAACCGCCGGCTGGCCTTCGACACGATCGAGGGCTCGGTGCGCCCGAGCGCGTCGATCGAGTTCGCGCCGGTCGGTGAGGCCGCGACGCAGATCCGCTTCGTGATGATCTGGGAGCCCACCGGCGGGACGAAGGTCGCGTCGAAGATCATCGGAAAGTTCCTGGAGAAGAACGTCCGGGAGAGCTACGCGAACCTGGTTCGGCACATGGAGAGCCGCCCGGTACACGCCTAGCGGCGGTCGCCGTCAGCGGGGCTGCGACTTCTTGGACAGGGCGATCGCAGCCCCGACCAGCGGCACGATGATGAACAGGGTGAGGATCAGGCAGTAGGTGCCCCACCCCGAGTTGAAGGAGTCCTTGTACTGGACGAGCAGCGCCTCGCCCACCGGTGACGGGCTCGCGGCGAACAGGTCCTTCAGGTCGGTGATCGCCACCGTCGACTCGAACGACCAGCGCACCGCGGTGATGGCCGCGATGCCCTTCCCGATGAAGTTCATCGAGGGCACCGCGAAGAGCGCGCCGGCGAACAGCACCTGCGGCGCGATCCACGGCGTCAGGAGGTCGGTCGCCAGCTGCGAGTTGTTGACCAGGGCGGAGATGAAGAGCGCCAGCGCCAGGCCGGCGAACGCCGTCAGCGAGAGCGTGAGGACGAGCGGCCCGTAGACGTCGAAGCCGGCGTCGGGCAATCGGTCCGTGGCCCACAGGATCGCCGTCATGGCGATCGTGCAGACGACCAGCAACGGCCCCAGGAAGCTCGTCTTCGACAGCAGGTAGGGGACGACGCCGACGTTGACCTGGCGTTCTCGCAGGAAGATCGCGCGTTCCTTGACGATCTCCTGCACCCCGAAGAGCAGCCCGAACAGGAACACCATGAAGGCGAACGTGTAGACCAGCTGCAGCGGGGCGTTCGGGTTGCGCGTGTCGTTCTCGAACAGCCCGGTGCGGAACAGCGCAAGCAGCAGGATCGTGAAGACGACCGGCTGCATGATCAGCGGCACGAAGCTGCTCGGGTGGCGCGCGTAGAGGTCGAAGTTCCGCTTGCTGAGCACCCGGAACTGATGCAGTGCGTGAGGTAGCCCTCGCCCGCGCCGCCCGCCGCGCGCCGGCTTCGCCATCGGCCGCGGCGCGGTCTGCCCCGCCTCGATCGCGGCGTGCTCTGGCCGGCCCTTCCAGTGGTCGCCCCATTCGCGAGGGCTCGCGTCACCGGCGATCCGGTCGTAGATCTCGTCGAAGCTCGATACGCCGAAGTAGCGCAGCGCGTCGTCGGGCGTCCCGAAGAACGCCAGATGCCCTTCGCGGGCCATCACGCAGATCTTGTCGCACAGCTTCACGTTCGCCGTGGCGTGCGTCGTCAGCACGATGGTGCGCCCGCCGTTGGCCAGCCTGCGCAGCAGCTGCATCAGCTGGCGGTCGGTGCTCGGGTCGAGGCCGGACGTGGGCTCGTCCAGGTAGAAGATCCGCGGCTCGGTCAGCAGCTCGATCCCGATGCTCGCCCGCTTGCGCTGACCGCCGCTGAGCGCGCCGACGCGCAGGTCCGCCTGGTTCGTCAGCCCCAGCTCGACCAGGCCCTGCTCGACCGCCGCGTCGATCGCGTCCGACGGCGTGTCCTTGGGCAGGCGCAGGCGGGCCGCGTAGGTCAACGTCAACCTGAGCGGCATCTCGTGGTGGATGATGTCGTCCTGCGGCACGTAGCCCAGCGTGTGGCGGTACTGGGCTATCTCCGAGTAGTAGTCGCGGCCGTCGTAGCGGACCTGGCCGTGGGTCGCCGGCCGCACGCCCGACATCGCGTCGAGGAGCGTCGTCTTGCCCGCGCCGCTCCCGCCGACGATCGCGACGAGCTCGCCCGGGAGAACAGTGAGCGAGACGTCCTGGAGGAGGCTGCGGCCCTCGCCCACCTCCTTCCTGACCCGGACGACGTCGACGCGGATGCCGTGGCCGCCCTCGACGACGTCGGTCAACTGGTTGCGGTCGAAGATCAGGCGGTGGTCACCGATGGTGATCTCGTCGCCGTCGCTTATGTCGACGGTCCCGCGCACGTCCTGGCCGTTCACGAAAGTGCCCGCCGTGCTGCCCAGGTCGGACAGCCGCGGCCTGCCGTTGTCGAGGCGGATCAGCGCGTGCTGGCGGGAGACCGTCGGGCTGGTGAAGACCAGGTCGTTGTTGATCGCGCGGCCGATGCGGATCTCACCGCGCTTCTCGAGCAGGTTGGCGATGTTGTGGTGCTCGACCTCGAGCTGGCTGGCCACGTGCTCCGCCTTGCGCTGCTGCGCGGCCTCGCGCACCGCGTAGGCCAGCTCCGGTATCCGCTCGGTCAGGGTATGAAAGTCGTTCGCCCGCATCATCAGCAGCCGGGCGGGTGTCTCGGCGCGAACGGTGACGGCGCTCGTGCCCTGATGCATGAGCGCCAGTTCGCCGAAGAAGTCGCCCGCACCCAGGCGGCTGACCTCGCGCTCCTGGCCGGAGACCGTGCTCGTGGCCACGAGCGTGCCGGACTGGATGATGAAGAAGCGGTCCGTCTGCCCGCCCTCCTGCACGATCACAGCGCCGGTCGGGACGTCGGCCTGCTCGAGCGCGTGTGCGACCTGCTCCAGTACATGCGGCGGGATCCCGCGGAACAGAGTGGCCCGCGAGAGGATCTGCGAGGTAGGCCCTCCCAGGACTGCGCCGACGCCGAGGTTTTGGTCGGTTTCAGTCACGCGCCGGGCGATCCTAACCCAAGGTTCCGTGCTGGAGCAATGCCTCGGGTCAGCCGTCGGTTTTTCGGCTTGACGCGGGAGGCCCGGCAAGGTAGGAACGGCTTTGCGAGGCATCCGCAACCCGGCGTGGGAGAAGGGAGAATCTGATGGAGGCAACGGCCGTCGTGCTCTTTGTGGCGCTGGCCTGGTCTGGGCTCCAGTTCGGAACGCTCTGGATCATGCAGACGTCGATCCTCCCGCTGATGAACTCGCGGGGCGATCGGGACTACCTGAGCACGTGTCAGGGCATCAACATGCACTTCTTCCACAAGGTCGCCCTGAGCGGCGGCATTGTGGTCATGGCGCTCGGCATCTACCTGACGATCGAGCTCGCCGAGAGCGGGGCAGAGATCGCGGCTGCGGCGGCGACGCTCGGGATGGTCGGCGTCGGGCTGATCTCCGAGGGCACGAACCGGCCGATCTGGCGCCGGATCGAGGCGTGGAACATGAACACCCTCGCCACGAACTGGCAGGAGCTGCGGCGCATCTGGAGCAACGCGCACACGCTTCGCACCGTGTCGGCCTTCATCGCGCTGGTCGGCTTCACGACCGCGGCAATCATCGAATATGCCTGACGAATGGCGGTTGAGGAAATGACGACGAGAGAGCGGCCGGCAACGCCAGACGAGACCTCGCGAGAGGAGTCGCCGCACCTGCCGTACATCGCGAGCGCCGCGATCTTCACGGCCGCGCTCATCGCGATCATCCTCGTGCTCGTGATCTTCGACTGAGCCGGCTCGGGCGCTCATGTCCCACTGGTTCGCGCTGCTGTACAAGCTGAAGCCTGGAACGGAGGACGACGTTCGCGACCTGTTCGCGAACAGCGGCCGTCCCGACCACGAGGTGAAGGACGACGACGGCAACATCGTCGGCAAGCTGCTGACGACGCTGGTGTTCGTCGGCGAGGAGACGGCGGTCCGTGTCATCGAGGTCGAGGGCGACCTCCGCCAGGTCCCCCGGCACATGGGCAAGCAGCCCGTCGTCGCCGCCTTCGAGGAGGAGATCGAGCAGTACCTGTCGGAGCCGCGCGACATGCGGTCGCCGGAAGGCGCGGTCGCGTTCTTCCGCAAACGAGGTCTCAGGCTGGCTCTCGAGCGCCGGCTGGGCCAGGACTAAAGGAGCACGAGTTGCCGCAGTCTTTTGCCCTCATGTGGAACGTGAAGCCTGGTACCGAGGATCAGGTGCGCGAGCTGTTCAAGAACTACGGGCGCCCGGACCCGGTCATCCGCGACGACGACGGCAACGAGATCGGTGCGCTGCTGGGAACGCAGGTGTTCCTCAAGGGCAACACCGTGGTGCGGGTCGTCGAGGTCGAGGGCTCGTTGCGCGAGGTCGCGGTTCACATGGGCAAGCAGCCCGCCGTGCGCGAGCTCGAGGAGAAGCTCGACCCGTTGCTGGAGGAGCCGCGCGACATGTCGACGCCCGAGGGTGCCGGGAAGTTCTTCCGCGAGAGCGCGATGGAAGTCCTGATCTCGCGCCGCGCGGGCGACTAGCGCTCAGACAGCGGCGGGGTTGCGCGTTTCCTCGCGCACCTCGTACTTCAGCGACCGCGCCTCCGCGAAGCAATCGCGCATCGGCTTCGCCATGTCGCGGTGCTCCTGCGTGGCCTCCCACTTCAGGAAGTGGTCGAGCGACTCCCACTCGCTCGTGATCAGCCACGAGTCGGAGTCGTTCGGGTCCGCGCACACCTGATCGGCGATGTGGCCGGGCACGCCCTCGGCGACCTCGTGACGGATCGCCTCGTAGGCGTCCAGGAACTGCTGCTGGTGGTCCGGCTTGAGGCGCAGCATGAAGACGACGCGACCTTTCATGCGTCCGACCCTACCTGACCCGGCGGGCCTGCGACAGGGGCTTCTCGGGCCTGCTCGGCCCACCGCGTCGACCGCAGCCAGCCCTCGAGCGACATGCGTTCGGGCAGCAGCCTGGAGACCTCGTCCATGTCCGCCTCGAAGCCGCGTGCGTCGTACCACTCGTACATGTGGGCGACCTCGGGATTCACGTTGCGGAGCATCTCCATCGGCGGCCTGACGTGACGTACGGGCTGCCCGAGCACCGCCGAGAACGCGTCGGCCATCTGCGGCGGCGTGCGTTCCTCGCCGGCTATCTCGAGCTCACGGCCGATCCACTCGTCCGGCTGCTCGAAGGCCAGCGCGGCGAACCGCCCGACGTCCTCGCAGGCGATCATCTGCACGGGCTTGTCGGGATCGAGCGCGATCGGGAACACCCCGTTCAGCGCGGCCCGGTACTGCGGCTGACGGAAGTTCTCCATGAGGAAGACCGGCCGCAGGATCGTGGCCGGCAGGCCGAGCCCGCGGATGTGCTGCTCGATCTGCCACTTGCTCTCGAAGTGCGGCACTCCGCTGTCGCGCTCCGCCCCGCCGACCGACGAGTAGACGAAGTGCGCGACGCCGTGCTCGGCGGCCGCGTCGGCCAGCGCCTTGCCCTGGCGGACCTCCGCCTCGTCGCCGTGCTCCCACACGTTCTGCACGCTGAAGACGGCGGTCACGCCGTCGAGCGCGCGATCGAGCGAGGCGCGGTCGTCCAGGTCGCCTTGCACCACCTCCGCGCCGGCGTCGGCGAGCGCGGCTGCCGCAGGGGTGTCGGGCGACCGCGTGAGCGCGCGGATGGGGCGGCCCGCCGCGAGGAGCGCTCGCGCCACCGTGCCGCCCTGGTTGCCGGTAGCGCCGGTGACGAGCACGGTGCCGTCGCTCATGACGCCACCTCGCTGGTGGCGCCGAGCGCGAACAGCTCGATCGCGGTCTGCCCCAGGATCTGCCGCGCCTCGTCCGGCTCGATGGGCAAGCCCGTGACGAGCCCGATCGCCTGGTCCAGCGGCCGCGCGGCGGGCGGAGTGTCGGTCCCGAACAGGATGTGCCCGGCTCCGACGGTCTCCAGGTTGGCCAGCAGCGACGCGCGGCTGTAGGTGGTCGTGTCCAGGTACACGCGAGCGAGCGAAGCGCCCGGGCTCTCGCTCAGGCCGCCTCCGCCGGCGCCCGGCGCGCCCCCTGGCGGGCCACCCGCCGGCATCCGGTAGGCCAGCTCGAGCCGTTCCGCCAGCAGCGATATCGCGCCCCCGGCCATGGCCCCGATCAACTTGACGTCCGGATGGCGCTCGAGCCGGCCGCTGAAGATCAGCGCCGCCAGTCCCGCGGTCACGTCGGACGGCCGCGCCACCTGCTCGACCAGCCGCGGGTCGCGCAGGCTGCCGGCGCCGACGGGCTCCGCCGGCGGGTGCAGGAGCACCGGGACGCCCAACTCCTCGACCATCGCGAAGAACGCGTCCGCGCGCTCCGAGTCCAGGTACTCGCCACGCACGCTGGTGTTGACGATCAAGCCGACGAACGCGTCCTCGCGCACCGTCTGCGCGGTCTGCTCGAGGAGGGTCTCGTCGAACGGGTTCGTGTAGACGTACGCCCGCAGGTGGTCGGAGTAGCGCTCGACGGTCTGGCCGAGCCAGTCGTGGAATGAAGCGAGCTGATCGGGCGGCTGCGCGTAGTTGTCGAGGCCCGGGAACGGCACCATGGTCCCGTAGCCGACCGGGCTGCCGACGATCGTCATGTCGATCCCGGCGGCCTCCTTCTGCTCGAGCATGCCGTCGATGTCGCCCAGGACACGCGGCATCGGGAACCGCTCGAGCAGTTCCGGATGCGTGACGTGGCCGTGGACGTCGACGATCACGGCGGGCCTCCACCGGGAGGCCCGCCCGTGGGCGGCCGTCCGCCGGGAGGTCCACCGCCGGGAGGTCCACCGCCCGGAGGTCCGCCGCCGGGCGGTCCGCCCGGCGCCCCCGGCACCTCGGGCGGCGGGCCCTCGTCGGTCAGTCCGCCCGGGTCGAGCGGCCAGGGGTAGTCGTCCATCCCCGACAGCCGCTCCTGGAACGCGACGATCGCGGCCACGTCCAGATCGCCGAGCCCCTGCTGCTTGGCCGCCGTCAGCATCGCGTAGGCGCTCTCGGACACCGGCATCGGGACGCCCAGCTCCTGGCCCTGCGCGAGCACGAGCATCATGTCCTTGCGCATCAAGGAGAGCTTGAAGGCCGCGTGCTGGAAGGCTCGCCGACCGATGAACGCGCAGCGGAACGTCATCGTGGGCGAGGCGTAGCCGCTGCCCGCGATCATGTTGAGCATGTCCTCGCGGCGCAGTCCGGCGCGCTCGCCGAACACGATCGCCTCGGCCAGTGCCGGCATCTGCACGCCCATCAGCATGTTCAGGACGAGCTTCATCGTCGCGCCCATGCCGTTCTCGCCCAGGTAGACGACCTCCTTGCCGATCGTGTTGAGGATTCCCTCCACGGCGTGGAAGTCCGCCTCGTCGGCGCCCACCATCACGCGCAGCTCTCCGGTGCGCGCATGCGCCGGAGCCCCGTACACGCAGGCGTCCATGCTGCGGTAGCCGGCCTCGGCCGCGCGCGCCGCCAGCCCGCGCGCGAACTCCGGCGACACCGTGCTCGCGTCGACCACGTAGGCGCCCTGGTGGAGTGTGCTGAACGCGCCGTCGTCGCCGAACAGCATGGACTCGACCACGTCCTGATTCGCCAGGCTCATCATCAGGACGTCCGCGTTCGCGGCGGCCTCGGCCGGCGAGTCGGCCACCTTCGCGCCCAGCCCCGCGGCCTCGTCCGCCTTCTCGCGCGTGCGGTTGTAGACGGTGATGTCGTAGCCGGACTCGGCCAGGCGCGCGGCCATCCCGCCGCCCATGCCGCCCAGCCCGATGAATGCGAGTCGCTGCTGGTCCACCTGCTCCCCTCTCATGCTGAGTCCTGACTGCTAAGAGCTGATCGTCACTCCGCCGTCGACCAGGAGGACCTGGCCGCTCACGAAGCTGGCCGCGGGCGACACGAGGAAGAGCGCGGCCGCGGCCACCTCCCGCGGCTCCGCGAAGCGCCCCAGCGGGATCCGCTGGAGCATCATCTGCATGAACGGCTGGTCGCCGGCGGCCTTCATCACCATCTCCGTCGGCACGAAGCCGGGCGCGATCCCGTTGACGTTGATGCCGTGCTGGCCCCACTCCGCGGCCAGCTGCTTGACGAGCAGGTTCACGCCGGCCTTGCTCGGGCCGTAGGCCGCAAACCCGCGCCGTCCGGCGACCATTCCGCGCGTCGAGGAGAAGTGCAGGATCCGGCCGCCGGCGCCGGCCTCGATCATCGCCCGGCCGGCCGCCTGCGACAGCCAGAACGCGCCTCCCAGGTTCGTGTCGATGCACGCCGCCCAGTCCTCCTCGGTGACTTCGACGGCGGGTCCGGAGCGCTCGACGCCGCCGCAGTTGACGACGATGTCGAGGCCGCCCAGCCCGCTCACGACGCCGGCGATCAGCTCGCTCGGGCTCGCGCGGTCCGTCAGGTCGACGGGCAGGCCGATCGCGGTCGTGCCGGCGGCGGAGAGCTCGGCGGCCAGCGCCTCGGCCTTCTCGGACGAGCGCCCGGCCACAGCGATGTGCGCGCCCGCGTCGGCCAGCAGGCGCGAGATGACGGTGCCGATCCCGCCGTAGCCGCCGACGATCACGGCGCGCTTGCCGTCCACGCGGAACAGTGACGCGGCGTCTGCGTTCTTCTCGGTCTGAGCCATGGTGCTGTCGCTGCAGCGCCACCCTACATCGGGTAGTGACCACCCGGTCAAGCCTCGTTGTCAGCGTATTTGGGCGCGGTCGGCAAACTTGCTCATGCGAGGATCGCCGCCAATCGGGACCCGGGGGGGCAGCAAGTGCCCTCAGACATCCTTCGCATCACGCGCGGCCCCTCGGAGGGCGAGACCATCGAGATCGGCACCGAGCTGCACCTGGGCCGCGGGTCGGAGGGCCTCGGCGGTCTTGGGGAGGACCCGCAGCTGTCGCGCCGCCACGCGCGCATCAACCGCACAGAGAGCGGGTCGCTGCAGATCGAGGATCTGGGATCGACCAACGGCACGTTCCTGAACGGCAAGGGCGTCACCGGGCCGCAGCCGCTGCGGCCGGGCGACGAGATCGCGCTGGGGACGACGAAGCTGACGCTGGGCAGCGGTGCGCGCGAGACGAGCATCGCGCCCGTCGTCGAGGATCCCGCGGCCGGACCCGACATGCACCCGACCGAGATCCGCCCCCAGGTCGGGCCGGCGCCGGCCGAGCGGAAGGGCCCGCCGCCCGCCTCCCCGGGAGGCGGGGCGCCCGCGTCCCCTGGGGCCGGGGCGCCCGGCGGCCTGCCTGCGCTGCCCACGCTCGGCGGCGGCGGCCATCCAGCGGTCGACGCGCGCCGGGACAAGCGCGTGCCGATCCTGGCGGCGCTGCTCGTGCTGGCGCTGCTGGGCATCGTCGCCGCGCTCGTGCTCGGCGGCGGTGACGACGACGAGAAGACGGCGGCGAGCGCCGACGGCGGCGCCTTCGACGGGACGGTCTACCTGATGGCGCACGAACAGGCTCCGGGCCAGAACGCGGTCTACGCCTACCGGTACGGGGACGGCCGCGTGAGCCCCGTCCGGCTGAGGCAGTACCCGACCGGCGGGACCGGCGCCATCGACGTGACCGACACCACCTTCGTCGACGCCGACCAGCAGGTGTGGACCGACGAGGACAAGGGCTTCCTGTTCGTCACGAACCAGGGCAGCGACACCGTCGCGGTCTTCCGCATCGCCGACGACGGCGCGCTCACGCCTGTGCCGGGCTCGCCCTTCCCCTCACGAGGGACCGCGCCGGTCAGCGTCGGCGTCTCCGGCAACACGGTCGCCGTCGCCCACAAGGCGGTCGACGGCGTGCGCGACCTGAAGGGCAAGCGGCCCAGCCTCACGACGTTCCGCCTCGAGGACGACGGGCGGCTCACCCCGACCGGTCGCCCGCTCGAGATGGGCGAAGGTCAGACCCCGACCCAGGCGTGGGTCACGCGCAACGGCAAGCAGGCGATCGTCTCCGACCTGCTCAAGGGCAACTACTTCACGTTCGAGCTGCGCGACGACAACACCGCGCGCCAGGCGTCCGTCGAGCTCGTGAACGACGAGCAGCGCGCGCAGGGCATCCCGCTCACCGGGCCGCCCCCGCCCGTTGCGAGCGGCCAGCGTGGCGGGCCCCCGCCGCCGAAGCCCCAGGACGGCGGCGGACCACCAGCCCGCGCCGATGGCGGCGGTCAAGGCGGCGGCGGTCAAGGCGGCGATGGTCCGCCCGACGGCGGTGGCCAGGGCGGTCCCCCGCCGGACGGCGGCGACGGTGGCGCGCCTGCTCCGATGGGGCCGCTCGGCGCGCAGGGCCTCGTCGGCCACCCGAAGGAGCCGATCCTCTACTCGACCTTCTCCGGCGAGAGCGCGCTGGCCGTGCACGAGTACGACGAGCGCGGCACGCTCAAGTTCGTGCGCGGCGTCCCGGTGCGCGGCGGCTTCCTGATCTGCTGGACCGACGTCTCACCCGACGGCCGCTTCCTCTACGCGGGCATCACCTACTCGAACAGCATCGCGGTGTTCGACCTGAAGGATCCGCGCAACCCGCGTCCGATCCAGCTCGTGCGCATGCGCGGCCCCGGCAACGCCGTGAACGTGCGCGTAGAGCCGGAGGGCGGCACGTTGTTCGCGGTCAGCGGCCGCTTCACGACCGTCGATCCAGGCGGCACCGGCAACTTCCTGCACACCCTCGACATCGGCCCCGACGGCCGCGTGAAGGAGCAGCCGACGTCGCCGGTCCAGGTCCCGGTGGGCATGGACGGACAGGCGGTCGGACTGGCGGTGGTGCCGCGCCGCTGACCCACGCGGCGCGGCCAGAGAGCACTTGCGCGCCAGCGCAACCGCGTGCAGTATCGCCTGCAAATGTCCTCACACATCCTCCGCGTCACCAGTGGACCCGCCGAAGGCACGACCGTTGAGGTCGACCGCGAGCTGAACTTCGGCCGCGGCGTCGACGACGAGGGCGGCACGCTCGGCGACGACCCTCAGCTGTCGCGACACCACGCGCGCATCAGCCGCAGCGAGGGCGGCTCGCTGCAGATCGAGGACCTCGGGTCGACGAACGGCACGTTCCTCAACGGCAAGCGCATCACCAGCCCGCAGCCGCTGCGACCCGGTGACGAGATCGCGCTCGGGATGACGAAGATGCGGCTGGTCGGGAGCGAGCGGCCGACGACGGCGGCGCCGATCGTCGACGCGCCGGCCGCGGAACGCTCCGGCCCCGCGCCCGCATTCGCCGGCGGCGCGGACCCCGGCGCCGCTCCCACGCCCGCGCCGGGCACGACCCCGCTCAACCTCGGTGGGGGTCCGGCCAGTCATCCCGCCGTGAATGCCGGGCGCGGCGTGCGCGCACCGTTCGCCGTCCTGGGCATCGTGCTCGGGTTGGTCGTCGGCCTGCTGGTCGCCTGGGCGATCTGGGGCGGCGACGACGAGGAGTCGAGCGCGTCCGCGACCGGCGAGCAGGCGTTCGACGGAACCTTCTTCACGCTCTCCAACGGCTTCGCGCCGAAGTACGAGAACAGCGTGCTCGCCTACCGCACGACCGGCGGCAGCCTGCTGCCCCAGCGGCTGCGCGAGTACCCGACCGGTGGCACCGGCGCGCGCAACATCAACCTCAACCTGGCGATCGACGGCGAGAACGAGCTGAACTACGACTCCGAGCGCAAGCTGCTGTTCGCGGTCAACCCGGGCTCGGACACGATCGCGGTCTTTCGCGTCGCGGACGACCTCTCGCTGAACCAGGTCGAGGGCTCGCCGTTCCGGTCGGGCGGGATCGCCCCGATCTCGACCGACGTCTCCGGCGACACGCTGCTCGTCGTCAATAAGGGCCAGGACGGCGTTCGCAGCGTGCGCGAGGAGGTCGCGACGCTGACGCAGTTCAAGATCGCCTCCGACGGCCGCCTGACCCCCGCGGGGCGCCCGATCCCGCTGCCGAACAACACGAACCCGACGCAGGTGCTCGTCACCCGCAACAACGACGTCGCCGTGATCAGCCTCGAGCGCGGCAACGAGTACATCGTGCTCAAGCGAGCGGGCGACGGGACCTTCCGCGAGACCTCGCGCACGCCGATCACCGACCGCCAGCGCAAGCTCGGGGGCCCGCCGCCGGCCGGCGGTCCTCCGCCCCCGGCCGGCGGCCAGGGCGACGACGGCGGGGGTCCGCCCCCGGGCCAGGACGACGGGGGCGGCGGCCCCCCGGCCGGCGGCGGTGGACCGATCGGGTCGATTCCCGAGGGCGCGCTGGGCATGGAGGAGCATCCCCAGGCACCGGTCATCTACTCGGAGCTCCCCAGTTACAGCCTGCTGATGGTCCACGAGTACGACGACAGCGGCGCGTTGAAGTTCGTGCGCGGCGTCCGGGTGCCGAAGGGCTTCCTGGCCTGCTGGGCGAAGGTGACCTCGGACGGGCGCTTCCTCTACGTCGCCAACACGGGCGACCACACGATCGCCGTCTTCGACGTCTCGAATCCGCGCAACCCGAAACACCTGCAGTCGCACCCGGTGCCCGGGCCGGGCGGTGTGGCGAGCATGCAGCTCGACGAGGAGGCGAAGGCCGTGTACGCGATCGACCACTTCGACCCGCTCGATCTGAAGCCCGGCGACAGCAACCGCGTACACGCGTTCAAGATCGCCGAGGACGGCAGGCTCAGCGGCGGCGAAGAGGGCAGCGTCAGGTACCCCGTCGCCGCTGACGTGTCGCCGATCGGCGGGCTATGGCTGGATCGCTAGGCGATGGGCGCTCTTCGCGACGGATGGCTTGGCGCCGCGTGACAACGCTCTCGACGGACGCGTGGTTGCGCGGCCAGGCGACCCCGTGCGAACATCGGCGTCGTACCTGACTCGCGATTCGTATGGCCTCAGAATTCTTCCGTGTCATAAGCGGACCAGCCGAAGGGACGACCATCGAGGTCGACGGCGACCTCGAGTTCGGTCGCGAGGCCGCGGCCTCAGGTGCGCTCCAAGGCGACCCGCAGCTGTCGCGCAACCACGCCCGCGTTCGCCGCACGGACGCCGGCACGCTCGAGATCGAGGACCTCGGCTCCACGAACGGAACCTTCCTCAACGGCAAGCGCCTCGACCGCGCGCAGCCGCTGCGCCCGGGTGACGAGGTCGCGCTCGGCGCCACCAAGCTCCGCCTGATCGGCGGCGGCCGGGCCACCAGCGTCGCCTCCACCGTCGACGAGGCCCCGGCGGCCCCCGATCAGCAGAAGACCAGCATCAACGAGCAGGTCGCCGCGCCGGCCACCGCGGGCGCGGGCGCGGCTGCGCGCCCTGCCGGCGGCGCCGGGCCGAGCACGCGCGAAGCGCCCCCGTTCGCGCCGATCCGGCCCACGAGCCGGGACGACGACGTGGCGCATCCCGCCAGCGGAGGCACGTCGAAGGGCCGGCGCGGCCTGCCCCTGCCGGTCGCGATCCTGATCGGTCTGATCATCGGCGCGGGCATCGTCGGGATCCTCTGGTCGGCCGACGACACCTCCGCGGGCAGCGACGTCGAGCCAATGGCCCTGATGGCCCAGGGGTTCTCGACCGAGACGCTGGACGAGCGCTCCAAGCAGCGCGAGATCAACATCACGATGCGGACGTTCGAGGCGCCGCACCAGATCCAGGAGCTGTACGTCCACAAGTTCCTCGACGAGTCGACGCCCCCGCCGCAGCGGACCTACGACGCGATCTACACCTTCGTCGCGCGCAACGGCGACACGCTCGTGCTGTCGGCCGCCGGTGACGTGACGGAGCCACGCGGCCCCGACGCCCAGTTCGGCCAGACGTTCGAGCAGTGGCGCGTCGTGGACGGCACCGGCATCTTCGAGGGCGCCCGTGGCGAGGGCACCGTGACGACCGCCGTTACGGTCGCCTCGCGCACCGAGCCCTCGCCCGGCAGCAACGTCGTGAAGCACATCCAGGGCGACCTCGAGCTACCGAACGACTAGCGGCGACCCGCCGGCCGGCGCCGGCGTCTCTACCCCATCGGTGGCGGCGCGCCCTCAGGCGCCCCGCCCCCGCCGCCGGGAGGTCCGCCGCCGGCCGGCGCGGGCGGAGGTCCGTCCTTCGGACGCGGAGCGGTCACCCGCGGTGCCGGTCCCGGGCGGCAGGTCGACGTCGGGTTGCCCTCGGAGAACAGCCCGTCCGGGTTGAACCGGTAGACCCACATGGTCAGCGGCTGGGAAACGGCGCGGCCGAAGATGCGCCCGCTCTGGC
>Ga0126307_10000887_pt1 | contig 19781 bp, 21 predicted proteins | sample Plot28_FD_89955 | JGI IMG/M metagenome (GOLD analysis project Ga0126307, IMG submission 89955) | Serpentine soil microbial communities from UC McLaughlin Reserve, CA, USA - Plot28 | ecosystem: Environmental > Terrestrial > Soil > Grasslands | place: USA: UC McLaughlin Reserve, Lake County... | reverse complement strand
TAAGCGCACTGTCGAGATCGTACAGTATGTCGTCGATGGACTCGAGGCCGACGGAGAGCCTGATGTAGTCGTCGGTGACACCGGTGGACTTCTGCTCGTCGACCGAGAGCTGCGAGTGGGTCGTCGAGGCAGGGTGTATGACGAGGCTCTTCGCGTCGCCGACGTTCGCCAGGAGACTGTGCAACGCGAGCCCGTCTATAAAGCGCTTGCCCGCCTCGAGGCCGCCTTCGATGCCGAAGCCCAAGATCGCGCCGTAGAGCCCGTCCCTGTGGTACTTCGCCGCCAGCTCGTGCGACGGATGGTCGGGGAGGCCGGGGTAGTTCACCCAGTTCACCTTGGGGTGGCCTCGAAGGAACTCGGCGACGGCCTGCGCGTTCTGCGAGTGGCGCTCCATTCTCAAGGGCAGCGTCTCGAGGCCCTGCAGGAAGAGGAAGCTGTTGAACGGGCTGAGGGCGGGGCCCCAGTCCCTGAGCATCTGGACCCTGGCCTTCAAGATAAACGAAAGCTCGCCGAGCGTGGGGTAGATCTCCAACCCGTGGTAGGAGGGGTCGGGTTCGGTGAAGTCGGGGAACTTCCCGTTGTCCCAGGGGAACGTGCCGCCGTCCACGATGGCACCGCCGATGGACGTGCCGTGCCCGCCGATGAACTTGGTCGCGGAATGTACGACGATGTCGGCCCCGTGCTCGAGAGGGTTGACCAGGTAGGGCGATGGCAGGGTGTTGTCGATGATCAGCGGGACGCCGGCGTCGTGCGCCACCGCTGCAGCCCCCTCGATATCCAGGGTGTTGAGCGCGGGGTTCCCTACGGTCTCGGCGTACACGGCCTTCGTCCTATCCGTGATCGCTGCGCGCAATTCGTCAAGATCCGTCGAGTCGGCAAACTTCACGTCGATACCGACCTTGGGCAGCGTGTAGTGGAACTGGTTGTAGGTGCCGCCGTAGAGCTCCGCCGCCGAGACGAGCTCATCGCCCGCTCCCATGATGTTCAGGATCGCGAGCGCCTGGGCGGCCTGGCCCGAGGCCGTAGCAAGGGCGCCAACGCCCTTCTCCAGCGCGGCGATTCGCTTCTCGAAGACGTCGGTAGTGGGGTTCATGATCCTGGTGTAGATGTTGCCCTCTTCGGTGAGCGAGAAGAGGTTCGCCGCGTGGTCCGTGTCATGGAAAACGTAGGAGGTCGACTGGTAGATGGGTACGGCCCGCGCCGTCGTGGCCGAGTCGACCTCCTGCCCGGCGTGCAAGGCCAGGGTGTCGAACCCGTATTCGCGCTCCTGGATCTTCTGGTCTGTCATTGTCGCTCCTTTCGTCGCTAAGGCTTCAGGCTACAGGCATCAGGCTTCAGCTCTTGTCAATGAACGGTTCTACCGCTTCTTTGAGTTCTTTCCAGTCTTTTAGGAAGGCGTCGTGGCCGCTGAGTGTATCTATCTCGGCGTAGCTTGCGCTTGCGCCGGCTTTCTTCGCCCTCTCGGCGGCGGCTCTTACTTCGGCGGTCGGGAAGAGCCAGTCGCTGGTGATGCCAACGAAGAGTACTTCGGCCTCGATGCGCGAGTAGGCTGCTTCCACGGACTCGTAACCGCTCGCCACGTCGTAGAGGTCCATAGCCCTGGAGAGGTAGAGGTAGGAGTTGGCGTCGAAGCGGCCCGTGAGCTCACTCCCCTGGTAGTGCAGGTAGCTCTCGATCTCGAACCTACCGCCGAACTCGGGGTGCAGCGCGGGACGCCCTGCTGGCCTCCGGCCGAACCTCTCCCACTGGCCGGCGGCGCTCTGGTAGGTCATCATCCCCGCCATCCTGGCGATCGCAAGTCCCCTGTCCGGCCTCCTTTCCTTGTCGTAGTAGTCGCCATCATGCCAGTCGGGGTCGGCCATGATGGCGCGGCGGCCGATCTCGCTCATCCCGACCCCCTGCGGGCCGAGGGCCCCCGTGGCGGCCACCGGTACGGCCATCTCCACGAAGTCGGGGAATTCGACGGCCCACTCCAGCGCCTGCTGCCCGCCGATGGAACCACCGGCGACGAGGGCCAGCCTCCGCACGCCAAGGGCGTCGAGCAGCCGTCTCTGCGTCCTGACCATGTCCCTGATCGTGACCACAGGAAAGCGCATCCCGTAGGGTCGCCGCGTCCCTGGCTGCGTGGAGGCCGGTCCGGTGCTGCCAGAGCAGCCTCCGATAACGTTCGAGCAGACGACGAAGTACTTTTCGGTATCTAGAGTAAGACCCGGCCCGACCATCGGGTCCCACCAGCCGCCGCGCCTGTACCCTTCGGAGGGACCTCCCGCGGCGTGCGAGTCTCCGGTCAGGGCGTGGACGAGCAATACCGCGTTGTCGGCTGCGTCGTTGAGTTCGCCCCAGGTCTCGTAGGCCAGGGTGACCTCCGGCAGGCTTCCGCCGAGTTCAGGCTCGAAGGAGCCAATGCGGTGGTGGGATCTTAGGGCCGGGGCGTGGCTAGCGCCGGCCCCCGGCTCTAGTGTCATACTCGGTAGTAATGCAGCCTCCTTCTGAGATCGGGTCCCACGCCTCTCGCGCAACCCGCTCGTAGAAGAGGCTGCCCACCTCTCCCCACATCTTCCAGAACGGTAATGACCGTTCTGCTGGACTTGGCACCTTGCGGGAGTAGCTGACAGCTCCCCGTGGGTTGCCGCGGTTTCTCGGGGCCAGTTCCCTCCACCGCTCTCGATGCGGGTTCGCGCTAGTAGGCGTGGATGCTAACGTACACCAGACCTCACCGTCAAGGGTGAGTCCCGGTGAAACCGGCGCTGGAAGCCACGGCCTCACCTGTCGGCAAAGCCATGATCACAGACGTTATCAGTCCAGCCAGGAATAGTAGACGCGCACCTTGATCAATCCTTCGCGCCTGATCTTCTTCGCGACGTTCAGCCTGTGGGCCACGCCAGGGGTAATGTCGATGGCGGCCGGATTGAGAACCTCCCTACCGAATTGATCCTTACCCCTGTTGTAGTTGTCGTAGAAGGCGGCCTCGGCCTCGGACGTGCAGCGCGGGAGGTCCGACCACATGTCCCTGTACCGGCGGAGCTGCCAGTAATTGTCGCGGGTGTTCCACGGGCCCACATCCTTGACGGGGGCCGACGTCCTGGTGCCCTTCCCGACGACGGTTATCGTGACCCTCTTGTCACCGCCGAGCCTGACCCTCTGGTGTGGGAGGGCGACCTCATATCCAGTATTGCCGGTGTAGAAGGTGGCCCAGACCGTGCAAGTGTGGCTGGCGGAGGAGACCTGGTAGGTGGCCTCGCTCGCAGCAGCGTACTCCATCTTCTCTTGTTGCCACTGCCCGTTCACCCACGACTCGAGGTTACCTGCCTTCTCGTCGGGCAAGAGGGCCTCGACTTCCGACTTCGTCACCGCAACGGCCTCCTTCACCTTCTCGTCGAAGTCGGAATCCTCGATCTTATCCTTAATGCTGGCGCTGGAAGCCTCTGGACTCGAGTTCACTATGTGCTCGCTCTCTACATACTCGCTGAAGAGCTTGTCGTCTTGTTCGTGGACGACGGCGAGCACCTGCTGAACCTGCTCGTCGTTCAGGCCGAACTCTTTCTGGAACTCCCCCATGTTGCGCTGGTCTGACAGCAGGTAGGTGAGAACCGGCTTCTGGGGGTCAGCGTAGGCCGAATAGCGCTGAGCCCCGACTTCAGAGAGGCCGCCGAGCAGCGCGAGCCCTCCACCCACCGCCACGCCCACAACAAGCAGTACCATTCGCAAGCTCATGAATAGACGCGCCACACGGGGCGAGAATGATCTCATGGAGTCCCCCTCCATCCAATTTCGATAACGCTACAAATCTTACACCACGCTGCAAAGGGGCTCAAAGCCCCTTTGCAAGCTGTCAGCACGTCAGCAAAAAACAAAAAGCTGACCGGCTGACATGTTGACATGCTGACTAGAGCGGGTAGGGGAAGGCTCAAAAGCCTTCCCCTACCCGCTCTCAATAGGCCCGGGCGAAGATCGCGCTCAGCCCAGGTCTTCCCGAAACCAGGTCCTTCCCGTCCTCGCGCTCGAAGGGCAGGAGCCGGATCGTCGCCCTTGTGTCTTCCTTTATCTTCTGCTCTGTCTGCTCCGTCCCATCCCAGGGGGCGATAACGAACCCGCGATCCCTGGCGATGATCTCCTGGAACTCCTCGTAGCTTTCGGCCTTGCGGGTGTTCGCGTCGCGAAACTCCGTCGCTTGACGCAGCATGTTCTCCTGGATTTCGACCATCAGCGCCTCTAGCCGATCGGACAACTCCTTCCTGCCCACAAACTCCTTCTCCCCGGTGTCGCGCCGTACGAGGACGGCCTGCCCCTTCTCGATATCCTTGGGCCCGAGTTCCACGCGCACGGGCACGCCCCTGAGCTCCTGTTCGTTGAACTTCCAACCTGGCGAGTGCTCTTCGTCGAGGTCGATCTCCGTCCGGATGTCGGACTCTTTGAGTTCCGTGTGCAGGGCCACGGCCTCACGGCGCACTTCTCCCTTGTTCTTGCCGCGCCAGATAGGGACTATAACGGCCTGGGTCGGCGCGATCCTCGGCGGCAGTCTGAGGCCCCTGTCGTCGCCGTGAACCAGGATCAGACCCCCTATCGTCCGCGTCGAAAAACCCCACGAGGTCTGGTAAGGATGGACCCTTTCCTGGTTCTCGTCGAGGAAGGTGATGTCGAAGGCGCGGGCGAAGTTCTGCCCGAGGTCGTGGCTAGTCGCGGCCTGAAGGGCGCGTCCGTCTCCCATCAAACCCTCGCATGTATAGGTCTCGACGGCCCCGGCGAAGCGCTCGGAATCGCTCTTGGCCCCCGTGAGCACGGGTATGGCCATGGCCTCGTAGAAGCAGTCGCGGTAGACGCCGAGCATCCGCAGGGTCTCCTCGCGCGCCTCCTCGGCCGTCGCGTGTACGGTGTGGCCCTCCTGCCAGAGGAACTCAGCGGTCCGCAGGAAGGGGCGGGTGACCTTCTCCCAGCGCAGCACGTTACACCACTGGTTTATGAGGATGGGCAGGTCGCGGTAGCTCTGGATCCAGTTCTTGTAGAAGTCGCAGATGATGCTCTCTGAGGTAGGACGGATCGCGAGCCGCTCCTCGAGCTCCTCTCTGCCCCCTATCGTTACCCAGGCGAGCTCGGGATCGAAGCCCTCGACGTGATCTGCCTCTTTTTTCAGGTAGCTCTCGGGGATGAGCAGAGGGAAGTAGGCGTTCCTGTGGCCCGTGGCCTTGAAGCGGTCGTCCAGGTCGCGCTGGACGCGTTCCCAGATCTCGAACCCGTAGGGCCGGATCGCGAACATCCCTCGCACGGGCCCATAATCTGCGAGCTTGGCCATCCGCACGAGCTGCAGATACCATCTGCTCGGGTCCTCGCTCTTCTTTACGAGCTTCTCGACCGCTTCTGTCATCCTGATACTCCTCTCTGTCAGCATTTCAGCCTGTCAGCACGCTTAGCCCTTCGGGCTTCGCTTCTCAGCACTTCAGCTTATCAGCTTGTTGTTTTCGGCCGCAGTCGATCGCGCGAAGCCGGCGCACGATTCGCGGTGGGGCGATATCCTTGCGAGTCGCTTCTTACAGCGGTTAGCCTTCAGCACTTTGTTTCTTGCTGAATTGCTGATCTGCTCGTCGTGCATAAGGCTATAATAGCCTTATGCACGACGCTGTTAGCGGTGGGTGAAGTTTTCGAGGAACACGTATCCTAATAAGGTGGCCAGCAAGAGGATGCTTATTACGGCGACTGCGATGTTCGACAACTTCAGCTTGAGCCTTACGGTACTCACGATCGCGCCTTCTTCCCTTCTTACGTTCAACCGTGTAACGGCAGAGGTGTTCAGCGCCAGCGCGAGACCGAGTCCACCGAGGAACACGAAGGGCGAGACCAAGTTGAAGACGTCCCTCCGCCCTGCGACGGAGAGAAAGGCCTCCAGGGGATCGAACAATAATCCTATCCCGAGCCCGTATTTTAGAAGTGACGCTGATACGAAGTACAGCGGGGCGAGAAGAAGTAAGAAGCCAACGACGGCCAGCCTGCGATCGTACATTGCTACCTCCTTATGGTCCGCGCGGGGCGTGATCCTCTGCGCCGCCGCCGTCCTCGCCAGGTCGGAGATCGTCAGCGCCCACAACAGCGCGATCTGACGGCTCCCATCTCGTTGGCACGCTTCCCTGTACTGGTCCGCAAACGCCTGCTCCATCTGCGGCCCGTACTCGCGCCTGAAATCCCCTGGATACGCATTGAGCAGCACCCCGTAGAGCCGCACAGATAGGGGTGAGGTCTGCTCCTCACTCACCGCAAATCACCGAACGGGAACGAGCCTCTTGCGCACCACAGCCCCCGCGTAGGCGCCCGCAAAGGAGAACACCAGGGCGAGTAGGGAAGCGTAGTTGAACTCCCTAACGATGCCGTACGCGGGGATCCAAATCCCCACTGCCAGTGCCCACAACCAGGGCCTGGCCGGATAGAGCACTCCGAAAAGACCGCTCGTGCCCAAAACAGCCGCCGCGGAGACGCCGGTGTCGTCCCACCCCGGGCTCGAATCGACGTAAGCTATCGCGAGCCCGAACGAGAGCGCCAGGGGCACCAACGTGAACAACCACCTATCCCGCATGCCACTACTCCTCTCCGCGAACGCGGTGGCCACCAGGTCCGGCAACGTACGAGCCCAGACCCTGACCAGGCCCAATGCCCCACCCCGCCGCATCTCTTCCCTGCACAGGTCCCCGAAAACCTGCACCATCTCGGTTCCGCAATCTCTCCTGAACTCCCTCGGATACGCCAGGAGCAACACCCTGTAGACACGCTCGGAACGTGACATCAAGTGCCCTCAGGCAGCGAAGACCTGCCACCGCGGAGAAGCTTCCTGGCACGTGCGGTCTCTACTAGACCAGACAACCTCTCCGCCTCCGCCCCGGCGACCCGCCTGCCGAAGTCCGTAATCCTGTAGTAGCGGCGCCGTTGGTCGTCCATCGCAGGGTCGGGACGCTCGTCGGACTCCTCGATCAACCCGTCTGCGAGCATGCGCTTGATCGAACCGTACAGGGTGCCTGGACCGAGCCTGGTCTGCCCCCCCGTCCGCCCTTCGACCTCGCGCATGATCCCATACCCGTGCCTCTCTTCGTCGGCGAGCGCCAGCAAAATGTTCAACACAGCCGGCCTTAGCGGTAACAGATCCCGCGGCTCCCTCACCCGTCCAACCCTATTCTTCCTCTTCACAAACACTCCGTCTACGATATATCCGTGCTCGATACAATATACGGTAGTATCCGGCGTGTCAAGAGAGGAGTGAGGGTCAGGAGGAACTCAGGCGTTCCTTGCCCACGTAGGGGGTGAGGGCGTCGGGCAGTATAACGGAGCCGTCTTGTTGCTGGTAGATTTCAAGGAGGGAGATCAGGGCCCGGCTGATGGCGAGGGCCGTGCCGTTGAGGGTATGCAGGAGTTGCGGGCGTCCGCCTTCTTTGCGGTAGCGGATGGCGAGTCTGCGGGCCTGGTAGTCGGTTGTGTTCGAGGTGCTCGTTACCTCGCCGAAGTCGTTGCGGCCTGGCATCCAGGCCTCGAGATCGTACTTGCGGTAGGCGGCGCCGCCGAGGTCGCCCGTACAGATATCGACCACGCGGTAGGGCAGGCCGAGACCCTGGAAGATGCGTTCCTCTATTTCGACCATCTCATCGTGCATGCCCTCAGACTCATCCGGGGTGGTGAACGCGAACATCTCGACCTTGGTGAACTGGTGGACCCTGTAGAGGCCGCGGCTCGCGCGCCCGTGGGAGCCCGCCTCCGTGCGGAAGCAGTGGGAGAGGCCAGCGTAGCGCAGGGGGAGGTCTCGTTCTTCGATGATGTCGTCTGCGTGCTGGCCTGCGAGAGTAATCTCTGCGGTTGCGATCATGGAGACGTCAGAGCCTTCGACGGAGTAGATCTGGGTCTCAGGCCCACGCGGGATGAACCCCGTCCCTACCAGCATCTGATCCCGCGCCAGGTCGGGTGTTATGGTCGGGCTGTAGCCGCGCTCCATAATGATGTCAAGCGCGTAGCGGATCAGACCTAGCTCGAGTAGCACGGCGTCGCCGCGCAGAAAGTAGAACTTGCTCCCCGTGGTCTTCGCCCCGGCGTCGAAGTCGATGATCCCGAGGGTTTCCCCGATCTCGACGTGATCCTTCGGCTCGAACGGTACGTCGGGGATCTCGCCCCAACGCCGGATCTCGACGTTCTCCGTGTCGTCCTTGCCTATGGGCGAGTCCGGGTGGGTCATGTTCGGGATCTTCAACTGCTCGTCTCGCAGCCGCTCCTCGACCTCATGCAGCTCCCTTTCTTTGGACGGCAACTGCTCTTTCATGGCCCGCGACTGCTCGATGAGCCTCGCCCGCGCGTCGTCGTCGCGCTCTCTGCCAATACTCTTGGCCATCTGGTTCTGGCGCTGCTTGAGCTCGTTGGTCTCCTGTATAAGCGCCGAGCGCCGGTCGGCCAACTCCACTACCAGGCCCACGTCGGCCTCGACGCCTCGATTCCTGCAGTTCTCCTCGACGGCTCTCGCGTTCTCACGAATGAATTTGAGATCAAGCAATGGGTGCCTCCCTTCGGTCGGCAGCTAGTCAGCATTTCAGCTTGTCTGCTTGCCGGCCCACCTTCTCGATGACCGGCTGACAAGCCGCCTGCAGGAGGCGTGCTGACTTGCTGACTAGCTAATCTTAGCCTGCCAGCTCCTTTAGCGCCCGGTCCTCTGTCTTTATGCGGACGTAGAGCAATGCGGCGTTCAGTAGGGAGAAGACCACCGCTGTGATCCAATCTCCGAAGATGAGCGGGAAGGTCAGGATCTCCACGAAGACGACGACGTAGTTGGGATGAGGGAAGTAGCGGTACGGTCCGCTCCGGACGAGCTTACTGCCCGGCAAGACGAGGACCCTGGTGTTCCAGTTCATGCCCAGGGCGTAGATCGCCCAGTACCGTAACGGCTGGACGAGCAGGAACGCCGCAAGCGGCAAAGGCCACCATACGGGAATCTCGGGCCCGCGCAGAAGACCCTCGACGAGGGTTGAGAGGAGCCACAGTGTATGGATGGCGACTATCACGGGATAGTGACCGCTCCCACGTTCGATCGCGCCACGAGCCCGAAGCCTCCGCTCGTTCCGCCGCGAGTAAACGAGCTCCGCCAAGCGCTGAAGGGCGACAAGCATCACGCCAACGACCAGTAACACGAGGTTCATTGCACTCTCCGGTCCGCCGCAAGATGCTGATCAGCTGACATGCTGACTAGCTGAAACGCTAACAAGCCTTCAGCACCTGAAAAACACATGCTCCGCGGAGAAACCGGGGCCCAGGGCCGAGAGCACGCCGAGATCTCCATCCCTGAACTCTTCGCCTTTGAGAAAGCGTTCCAGGATGAAGAGAACCGTGACGCTGGACATGTTGCCGCAATCGCGCAGCACCTCCCGGCTCGTGGTGAGTCCGCCCGCTTCCAGGCCGAGCGCATCTTCGAAGGCGTCGAGCACTCTAGAGCCCCCTGGATGGAGCACGAAGTGTCCGATCTCGTCGAAATCGAGGCCTAGAGAGAGGCAGGCCACCTCCAGATCGTCGCGTAACTTCTCGCGCACGATCGCAGGGATGCTCTTGGAGAGCTGTACCTTCAGGCCCGTCTCGACGAGGTCCCAGCCCATGACAGTCTCGGTATCGGGCCAGGTGGTGCTGTAGCCTCCGAGCACCTCGGGGCCTTTGGCACCCCCGATGAGCACGGCGGCGGCACCATCGCCGAAGAGGCTAGAGGAGATAAGGTTGCTCTTCGAACGGTCGCCCCGCTGGAAGGTGAGGCCACAGAGTTCGACGGCGACGAGGAGGACCAGCTGGTCGGGGTAGAGACGGGCGTGTTCGGCGGCGCGGGCGATGCCTGCCGCCCCTGCCGAACAGCCGAGGCCCCAGATCGGGACCCGCCGCGTATGCTCGGAGAGGCCAAGGCGGAAGATCAGCTGCGAATCGATGGATGGCGTCGAGATCCCGGTAGTCGAGACGAAGTAGATCGCACCGACATCATCGGGTGCGGCCCCGACCCTGTCCATCGTCCGCCTCGCCGCCTTCTCGGAAAGGTCGAGGGCGTGCTCGACGTAGAGGGCGTTCTTCTCGGGGAACGTGTGGTCTTGCTCGAACCACTCTGCGGGCACGCAGAAATAGCGGTTCTCTACTTGGACGTTGTCGAAGATCGGGAGCAGACGCTCGAGGTCACCGTGCCCGCGCGAGAACATGCCCCTGGCGAAGTTCTTCGCCTCCGCCTGCCCGACGCGGTGGGGCGGCAGGGCACTGGCGACGGAGAGGATCCTGGGTAAGCGCTCGCTCAAGATTCGCCCGGCTGTGTCTGCGTGGCCAGGTCAGGTTCTGAGTCGGGCTCGGGGTTCTCGCAGGTGTCGCGGAAGACGTACTGCGAGATACGCTTGCGCTGGCGGCTCGACCAGTCGATCGTCGGTCGTCGCTGGTCCTTCGGGACGTAGCCGAGCCTGTAGACGGCCATCAGCTCCAGGTCATCGGGGACCTTAAACAGCCTCTTCAGCCGCTCCCAGTTCTCGGGTATCTCCATCGGCGTCGAGACGAACTGGATGCCCATGCCGAGCTCTGTTGTGGTGAGCCAGATGTTCTCTACGGCGGCCCCCATCCCGAAGATGGAGTAGAAACCCGAGAGCTCGCCGGGGCGGTACTCGGTCTTGTCGAGGAGGACCGCAAGGAGGAGCGGCGAACCCGCGACGAGCTTCCTGTTGTCTTCGCCCAGGGTCTTCGGGACGCCGAAGCGGTTCATCACGGCCTGACCCGTGTTCGAGAAGATCTGGCGCGAAAAAGGTTTGAGGACGCTGGGCATCTGGTCGATGTGGATGCCGTCGCGCTTCTCCTCCATCTCAGCCTCCGAGAAACGGAAGTAGGGCCTGTAACGCTTCCAGAACGTGCCTTCCTCCAGAAGACGTCTCATGCTCTCGCCGCTTATCCTTGCGACCTCCTCTATGGTCTCGCGGTCGTCGACGAGCACGAAGCGCCACGGCTGGCTGTTGAAGTGGGAAGGGGCCATCGCGGCGACCTCGACGAGCATGCGCTGATGCTCGGATTTCACGGGATCCGGCAGGAAGGGACCGTTCGTCGTCTTGCGCCTTTTGAGGACCTTCAGGAAATCCAAATCAGCCTCCTAAAGCATCCATACGCATCCTGTGGCGTAGAGGATCATGGCCCCACCGGCGAGCGCGGCGTGTCCGGGCGTCCCGGCCCGCACCCGCGGCAGCACGGCGAAGAGGATTAGGACGGGCAGCAGGGCCCAGCGGTAGGGCGCCTCCTGCACGAATCCGACGCCGACCGCAACGGCCGCGGAGGCGAAGACCGCGAAGAACAGGGCGTGGTGGAGCCAGCGGAAAGGTTTCGTATCGACGATGCGAAACTGCACGAGCACGCCGAGCGCGAAGTTCGCAAGAAAGAGGACCAACGCAATGTAGAAGATCAATGCTCGCCGCTCCGAATCATCCTGGAGGGTTATAGCACAGGCTCGATCCCGACAGGTGCGTCTGCGTTCACCACAGCACATCCATGGGGCGAGTAGTGCCGGAGTCGCCGGGGGCCTGTGGTGCTAAGATTCGTAGTTCGATGGATCTTGGATTCTGCTAGGGGGCGAGATGCCAGACGGGCGCCCGGAGGCTTATATAACGGGGATCGGCGTGATCACCCCCGTAGGGGTAGGGCGCAAGAGGTTCTGGAGCTCGCTCCTGGCCAACGAGAGCGGGGCCGGCCTCATTACGCTCTTCGATCCCGAGGACTACGAAGTGCGCATCGCCGCCGAGTGCACGGACTTCGACCCCGAGAGCTTTATGGACAGGAAGGTGGCGGCCAGGACCGACCGGTTCGGGCAGATGGGTCTCGCCTCGGCCAAGCTCGCACTCGAGGACGCCGGCGCGTGGGATGTGCTCAACAACGACCCGGAGCGGGTCGGCCTCATCCTCGGCAGCGGCCTCGGGGGCGTTACGAGCATGGAGGCGACCCAGGCGACCATAGACAACAAAGGGCCATCCCGCGTAAACCCGTTCGCCGTAACCAGGATCATGCCCAACTCGGCGGCCGCCCACGTAGGCATACAGCTCGGCGTGCAGGGGCCCTCCATAGCGGGGGCGCTCGCCTGCACCTGCGGCACGGACATGATGGGGTTGGGCTACGACCTGATCCGTCGCGGCGACGCCGATATCGTGCTCTGCGGCGCCTCCGAAGCCGCCCTGGCGCCCGTCATAGTCGCCGGGTTCATAGCCATGCGGGCCATGAGCCGCCGCAACGACGACCCCGAGGGGGCTTGCAGGCCGTATGACGTCGACCACTCGGGGTTCCTGATCGGCGAGGCGTCGGCCGTGATGGTCCTCGAGAACGCCGAGTCTGTGGAGCGCCGCGGGTCCGAGCCGTACGCGAAGATAACCGGCATCGGCCGCACCACCGACGCGTACAACCTCACCGACCCAGACCCGGAGGGCCTCGGCATCATGCGGGCCATGCAGCTCGCCGTCGCCGACGCAGGACTCAGAGGGGAGCAGATCGGCTACATAAACCCGCACGGTACGGGTACGGTGGCCGGTGACGGCCCCGAGTCGCAGGCGATGGCCGAGATCAACCCCAACGTCAAGGTCTCGGCCACGAAATCCACCCTTGGCCACTCCTTGGGCGCGAGCGGCGCCCTCGAGACGGCGATCTGCGCCCTGGCCCTCAAGGAGAGGACGATTCCCCCGATGAGAAACCTCACGGAAGTGGCAGATGGCTGCGCCGACCTCGACTACGTCGTTGACGAGCCGCGCAAAGCGCCCGACCTCAAGGCCGCCCTCTGCGCCAACCTCGGCGTCGGCGGACACAACGCAGCGGTCGTCCTGGAACGAGCCTGAGGAGCCGCATGGCTAGTCACGAGAACATCTACGAGATACCCCAGGGTCTACCCGAGCCGAAAGACGACGGCGCCTGCGACCACCTGCCGGGGATGCGGCTTTCATCCGTCTCCCTGATCTCCACGGCAGGAGACCCCGTTGACCTCTCGACGCTGACGGGGACGACCGTCGTGTACTGCTACCCGCTTACGGGGAGTCCTGACAGGGATCTACCACCGGGGTGGGACGAGATCCCCGGCGCCCGTGGGTGCACCCCCCAGTCTTGCGCCTTCCGCGACCACCACGCGGAGCTAAGGGAGCTCGGGGCAAGGGTCTTCGGCCTGAGTGCCCAGGATACCGCCTACCAGCGCGAGGCCGCCGAACGACTACTTCTACCGTTCCAGCTGTTGAGCGACGAGAAGCTAGAATTCGCGAGAGCCCTGGATCTCCCGACGTTCGAGGCAGAAGGAATGACCCTAATAAAGCGCCTTACCCTCATCATCGAGAACGGAGAAATCCTGAAAGTCTTCTATCCCGTGTTCCCGCCGGGCAGGAACGCCGAAGAAGTCCTGGGTTGGCTCTCCGAACGTAGCGCGAGCTAGAGAGGACGTGGAGATGGACCCCGTCGTGACCGAAACGTTGCACAAGAGGCTAGCGGAGCTCGAGAGGATCCTCGCCCCCTATGGAAGCGCGCTCGTCGCCTTCTCCGGCGGCGTCGACTCCTCGCTCGCCCTGGCTGTCGCAGCGCGGGCATTGCCGAAACAAAGGGTCCTCGCCGTCACGTCGAACAACGAGACCTATCTTCCGTCGGAGCTGGATCTGGCGCGCGAGTTCGCTAAATCCCTCGGGGTGGAGCACCTCGTCGTAAACACCCGCGAGCTCGACAACCCTGACTACGCAAGCAATCCCACCAACCGCTGCTACTTCTGCAAAAGCACGCTCTACTCTGACCTGGCTAGGCTGGCGGAAGAGAGGGGCTACGCCTGCGTCGTTGACGGGGCGAACAAAGACGACGAGGGCGACTACCGTCCGGGCAGGAAGGCCGCCAAAGAGATCGGGGTCGTCTCCGTGCTCTCAGAAGCCGGGATGACCAAGGCAGAGGTTAGGGAGCTGGCGAAGTACCTCGGCCTGCCGACGTGGGACAAGCCGGCGCTCGCGTGCCTGTCGAGCCGCTTCCCTTACGGGCAGGAGATCACCCCCGAGAAGCTCTCCCAGGTCGCGCGCGCCGAGGAGTTTCTGCGCAGGGAGGGCTTTATGCAGGTCCGCGTCAGGCACCACGGGGAGATAGCCCGCCTCGAAGTCGGCCCTGAGGAGCTCGAAAAAGCCTTCACCATGCGGGAGAAGATCTCCACCGAGCTCAAGGAAGCCGGCTTCCTCTACGTCACCCTCGACCTCGCCGGCTACAAGTCCGGGAGCCTGAACGCCGCCGTCAAAAAGGGCAAGAGCAAGAAGGCGCTTCCCCTCGTCTCGTCGTAGGGTATGGACGGCTACGAGGGCCCGCTGCTCGCCCTCACCCTCATCTTGATGTTCGTGGGGCTGCTCGGAAGCGTGTTGCCCGGCCTGCCCGGCGTCCCGCTCATCTTCCTTTCGGCTCTCCTCTACGCCATCCTCACCGACTTTCGCAGCGTCGGAGCCGCGATCCTCGTGGTCCTCGGAATATTCGCCGCGATCGCCCTCATAGCCGATTTCGTCGCCACCTCATACGGCGCTCGTCGCTTCGGGGCGAGCAACTGGGGCACCGTGGGCGGGGCCGTAGGCGGCATCGCAGGCGCCCTGCTCGGCCTCCTCTTCCTCGGCATTGGCTCCCTGTTCGGCCTCATCTTCGGCACCATCGCAGGCGTCTTCATCGGCGAGTTCCTGAGACGTGAAAGGCGTGACGGTCCAGAAGAGCAGGGTCCCGCAGGAGCAAACTGGCGCCGGGCCTCACAGGCAGCAGGAGGCGTCTTCGTAGGTTACCTGGCCTCTGCCATCGCACAGGCACTGCTTGGACTCGCGAGTGTCGTGATCTTCGTGTTAGCGATTAGCTAGTCAGCATTTCAGCAAGTCATACCAAGTCAGGATCAATGCCAACCTCACGACCTAGCCAGGCACCGCCCTCCTTCTCTTCTCCTCCTGGATTCCCGCTTACGCGGGAATGACGTAGTGGAAGGCCTCCTTGTGTGCCTAAAGCCCGAATGCGCTCCTGTTCAATCGGACTCGGTATCAGCACTTCAGCTTTCGCGTGCACGAGCCCTTGCTGACATGCTGACAAGCCGCCTGCAAGGCGGCGTGCTGAAGTGCTATTCCTCTTCGCGCCGTTGTTCGCGGAGAAAACCTTCGAGTTCCTGGGCGAGTTCGTCGCCCGAGGGCAGGTCGCGAGGGCCCTGGTCGGCCTGGGAGTCGAAGCGTTCCTCTAGCATCCTGACGTAGGAGGAGAGATCCGAGTCCTGGGAGACGGCCACAGAGACCTGCTCCTGGTAGGTTTTGGCCGTGTTCTCGAGGTCAGTGGTATCCACGGTCATACCGAGCAGGCCAGAGAGCTTGTCGAGCAGGGCGAGGGCCGCGGGGGCGGAGGGAACGGCGGGGAGGTAGTGCGGAACTGAGGCCCAGAAGCTTACCGAGGGCAGGCCCGCGTCGGCGCACGCGCGGTGCAGTACGCCGGTGATGCCCGTCGGGCCCTCGTAGCGCGAGGCGGAGAGACCTAAAGAGTCGACCAGGGTGGTGTCCTGGGAGTTTGCGGCGACTGAGACTGGACGCGAATGCGGCACGTCGGCGAGCAGGGCGCCCATCGTCACCACGAGCTCCACTTTCAACGCCTTAGCCAGCTCGACGACCGCTGTACAGAAAGCGCGCCACCGGAAGTTCGGTTCCGGTCCCGTCAGCAAGATCGCCCCACGGCCACCGGCGGCCTCAAGCCTCGGCCCCGTCGCCGAGAGCGTGTTCTCGGGCCATTCGATCTCGCGGGTCACACCGTCGACGAGCTTGACCTGTGGCCGCGTGGCCTGGAAATCGAAGAACTCTTCGCCCTCAAAGCCACCGAAACGTCCGGCCTCCCACGAACTCGCCAGGGCCCCGACGGCGACGCTAGCCGCGTCGGCCGCGTCGTTCCAGCCCGTGAAGCCGGCGACGAGAACGGGCCGCTCCAGCTCGGGTCTCCAGTCGATGTTGATGTGTCTTATGTCCATGGGGCTAGCTTACCACGCGGCAAGCGCCGATCCGAAAGATTACGGCTCTATACAAACGAGCGGTCCAGGCTCAATGCGTGTTCCAGGCGCCGCAGGTACTCGCCCTCGGGGATCTCACGCGCCCCTAACCGGGCGAGGTGTGGGTTATGGATCTGGCAGTCTAGAAGCTCGTAACCACGCTTGTGCAGCCGGTCTACCAGGTAGACAAGGCAGACTTTGGAGGCGTCCCTCATGCGGGTGAACATCGACTCCCCCATGAAGGCCGCGCCCAGAGCGACTCCATAGAGTCCTCCTGCCAGCTCGCCTTCACGATAAGCTTCGACGCTGTGGGCCTTGCCGGCGTGATGCAGCCGGATGTATGCGTCGACTATCTCCGCGTTGATCCAGGTCTCATCCCTGTCGGCGCACGCCCTTATTACACCGTCGAAGTCTTTGTCCACGCGCACCTCGTAGGCCCCTTTGCGGATGACACGCCCGAGCGAGCGCGGGACGTGCAGATCCTCGAACTCGAGCACGCTGCGCGGATCCGAGCGGTAGAACTCGATGCGCCCGTAGGAATCAGCCATCGGGAAGGCGCCGGCCCTGTAGCAAGCTTCGAGGATCTCCGTCGTCAGCTTCATAGGTATGGTACGGGGTCCCCATCCTTACTGCACCACAGCCGGTCGAGGTCGATTTGGTCTATGATATCCATCCCGGAGCTCAGATCAGAGGTTCGATCTCACCGACGGTTTCGCCGTGTAGGCCGCGCATGCTGGAGACCGCCTCGGGCACCTCTACTCCCATGGTACCTAGCGCCGCGAGCGCCGCCGGACGCACCGCCCTATCCGAACCGTCGGAGATCTTCAGGGCCATTCCCCAGCCCTCCGGGCTTCCGACCGCGAGCACTGCCTCGGCCCCGCCCTTGACGAGCAGGTCCGTCGAGTCCATGAGCTCCGTGTCGAACCTTCCTGTCCCTGCGACCATAAAGGGATGCTCCCGCATAGCCTCCCCTATGCGGTTCGCCGCACCTTCGAGTTCGTCGGGGAGGACGTCGCCCGTGGTGAGGCGGGCTAGGCCCGTCGCGAAGCTCCGCAGCGGCAGGGCGAAGGCGGGGACGCCGCAGTTGTCGCCGGCGACGAGTACCTTATCCTCCCGCAGACCGCAGACCTCGGCTATGAGGTCGAGTATACGGTGTTGGAGCGGGTGGTCGGGATCGCGGTAGGTGGCGGTCTCGTAGCCCTCATGGACGCAGACGGCTAGCATCCCGGCGTGCTTGCCCGAGCAGTTGCTGTGGATCGGACGCGGGCCTTCGCCGCCGCGAACGAGCTTATCTGCCTCGGGTTCGTACAGCGGCAGATGGGCGCCGCTCTGCAGGTCGTCCTCGGTCAAGTCGGCCTTCTCCAGGATAGACCTGACAGCGGCGAGGTGAGGCTCCTCGGCGTTGTGCGAGGCGCATGCTACGGCAAGCTCTCTGTCGGTCAGCCCGAAGGCATCGGCGGCGCCGGAGAGGACGAGCGGGAGCGCCTGGAACGGCTTGGCCGCGGAGCGGGCGTAGATGTAGGCTTCCGGGTCGCCGACGGACTCGAGTACCTCGCCATCAGGATCGCAGACGGCGAGACGCCCACGGTGGACGCTCTCGACCAGTGCGCCGCGCCTTACGGCCGAGATCGGGGCATCCTCGGGCAGGCCGGCGTCGCCGCGCACGAGGCTACCGATCCGAGGAGCGGATGATGTGGAGGGACAGGAGGTCGTGGGCCACGCGCATCCGGCCCATCGCGACGGAGAAGTCGCCGCCGGCCAGGTACTCGCGCCCCTCCTTGACCAGGTCGCGTAGCTTCTCGAGCGGTTCGTCGTCCTTACCGCCGGGGCTCCCACCCCTCAGGCTCGCTTCGACCATACCGAGTATGGTGTCAGCCCTCGGGCTCGCGGTCCACATAGCGAGGATCGCGATGTCCATGTAACTGTCGATCCTGAGCAGGTGCGCCGTCCTCAGCGCCGCATCGGCCCTCTCCCCCGCCTTCATGGGAACCATCGCCTTATGTTCCCCGACAGTATCCCTGGCAAGGCCCCATCGGGCACCCCGGCAGCCTCGGACGCGGCAAGGGCGGCGTGCAATGTCGATGGCAGGTCGCCGTAGGGTACGTCCGACCCGTAGCAGATGCGGGAAGTGTCGAGGAGCGAGAAAAGCTCGTACAGGTCTTTGGCCGGCACCACGGAGGTCTCGAACAGCACGTTCGGGTGCCCGTCGAAGACGCGGGCGGCCAAATGCACCTCGACCATCGCGCAGTGTCCGAGAATCAGTCGCAGGCCAGGATGCGCCTCGACCGTCGGCAGGAGAGGCTCGACGATCCGCTCCATGGCGAAACCCGCGTGGATCAGAACCGGCAGGTCTATCTCCGCCGCCATCCCGAACAGGCGCACCACCCTCGGGTCGTCGAGCTCGAACTCCTGCGAGACTGGATGGAGCTTGAGGCCCATAAACCCGCGCTCGACGCAGCGCCCGAACTCCTTGTCGTAATCTAGGTGCGGGTTGAGGCGGAAGAAGGGCACGAAGGAGGAAGGATGCTCTTCGTAGGCGTTCCAGACGACGTCGTTCGGTCCCGAGTAATCGTCGCGGGCGTTAGGGTCATTCAAGGGGAAGACGATGGTCTTCTTGACCCCTGCAGCCTCCATGCGGTCGCGCATACCATCGGCGGTCATCGTCCTTCCGTCGATGTCGACCCCGATGTGGGCGTGTGCGTCGAAGACCTCGACTCCGGCGGGGATCTTCGCCTGTACCCAGGACCATATGGTGGCCATAGCCCCGCCGGTCAGCGCTTCGATGTCGTGCGCCGTCTCCAAAGTGCCAGCAGATCCCAACCTCGGTTTCGAGGACCAACGACCGTGCAATGGTACCAGGGGGAATTGGAGGTTGCTAAAGGGAGGCGGCGGTTCAATCCTCGTTCCGTTGGAGGGTGAGCATCGAGACGCGTTGGCCGTCGACGCTCTTTACCTGCATGGTGGCGCCTTCGGCCTCGACGGTATCGCCGGTCTCGGGGGGACGTCCGAGGGCGCCTAGGACGTAGCCGCCTATGGTGTCGAAGTCCTCGTGGGGCAAGTCGAGCTCGAAACGCTCGTTCACGTCGGTTATAGGGATGCGGCCGTCGATGGCGTAGAGGCCGTCGCTGATCTGCTCGATTGTGGGCTCGCCTTCGTCGAACTCGTCCTGGATCTCACCGACTATCTCCTCGACGATGTCCTCGATCGTGATCAGTCCCTCGACGCTCCCCCACTCGTCTATGACTATGGCCATCTGCAGCGTGCGGGTCTGGAAGTCCTTGAGGATCTCGTCGATGCGCTTGTTCTCGGGGACGACCAGACACTCCCTGATGATGGACCTTATGTCGAAATCGTCGGGGTTCGTGCGGGCGGCCCTGAAAAGGTCCTTCACGTGGGCGGCGCCGAGGATGTGGTCGAGGTCTTCCTCGTAGACGGGGTAGCGTGTATAGCGCCCGTAGACGGCGGCGTCGACCAGCTCGGGCAGGGGAGCGTCGCTCGCGATCGCCTCGATATCCGGCCTCGGGACCATGATCTCGCGTGCAACCCTGTCGCCGAAGTCGAAGACCTTGTTGAGGTAATCGCGCTCCTCGGGATCGAGGACACCCGAGGCTGTAGAGGAGGAGATCATGATCCTTAGCTCCTCCTCGGAGTGGGCCTCCATCTCCTCCCCGAGCCTGATGCCCCAGGGCCTCAAGACGAAGTTGGTCGACGCGTTCACGACCCAGACCACGGGATTGAAGAGAAGCCTGAACAGGTTCAAAGGACGGCTGATCCAGAGCGAGACGCCCTCGGCCTT
>Ga0126307_10000886_pt1 | contig 19782 bp, 13 predicted proteins | sample Plot28_FD_89955 | JGI IMG/M metagenome (GOLD analysis project Ga0126307, IMG submission 89955) | Serpentine soil microbial communities from UC McLaughlin Reserve, CA, USA - Plot28 | ecosystem: Environmental > Terrestrial > Soil > Grasslands | place: USA: UC McLaughlin Reserve, Lake County... | reverse complement strand
TGCGGGTTGAGCGGCTTCCACGGCGATGGCAGGCCGGCGCCCGGGCTGCCCAGGTGCGTGCCTCCGGCCGCGAGGTTGCCGACGGCGGCAAAGCGATTCTCCTGCACTTCGAGGATCAGCATCGATCGCTCGCCGCGGAGACGGTTCGACGACGCGACGACGGACGAGCCGCGGAGCACGATGGCCGACGGGTCTTCGGCGTCGCCGTGCAGGCATTGGTTGCCCTCGGCGACAACGTCGCCGCCGATGCGGACGAGGCACGCCGGCTCGCGCCCGCCGCCGGAGACGGTGTTCGCCCGAACTCCCGCATGCTCTCCGCGCGCGGCGACGGCAGAGGCCCAGCCGCGACCGACGACCACGGCGCCGGTTTCGACTGGAACCACGGCGGCCGCGCCGGTGACACGCGTCTTCACCTCTCCCGCCGACTGGATCAGAATCGCCCACCAACGTGCGTCCGTGGGCGCGAGCCGCTCCGCCGAGAACCGGACCGAGTTGTCGGACACCGACGCGCGCTCGAACGGTGCGATCACCGCGATCCCGGCCGCCGCGAAGCCGCCGGCCTGTGAGCCGACACCGTCGACCACGTTGCCTGAGACGCGGACGTCCTCGGATGCCATGACGACGATCCCGCCGAGATCGCCGCTCTCGAGCTCCAGCGCGACACGCGCGACGGTGTTCCCGACAACCGCCGCGGACGTGCTGTTCGAGACGAGGATCCCGACGGAGAGCCCGGCAACCGCCTCGGCGCCGAGCACGTCGAAGACCTCGTTGTTCTCGATCGCGACGCGTTCGGCCATGCCCTTGGCGTCGATCGCGATCCCGTAGCCCACGCCGCCGAGGATGTTCTGCTTGACCATGAACGTGCGCACCGCCGTCCGAAGCACGATGCCGCCGCCCGCCCGCCCGTGGATGCGGTTGCCGGTGACACGGACGTGGCCCGGCTGCACCTGGATGGGCCCCGCCTCGACGGTGATCCCGTCGGTGCCGGGCTCGTTGCCCCACGCGTTGATCGTGTTCGAGTCGACAAGCGCGTCCGGCCCGACCATGATCCCTCCACCCCGCGACGCGATCTTGTTGCCGGTGACGTCGAGCGAGCCGCTGGGAGCGAGGGCGCCGGTCGCCTGGATGCCGAACTCGCGCGGACCGAACACGTCGTTTCCGGACATGCGGCACGCGTAGAGGTAGGCGGAGGTGCCGCCGAGGTCGATCCCCCGGTCGAAGCCGAGGATCTCGTTATCCTCGATCCGCAACGCCCCAGCGAAGACGCCGACCTGCTCGACGCGCGGCACGCCGATGCCCGTGCGCGCGACGATCACGTTCCGGCGCAGCGAGACGAACAGCTCGACGCCCGCGAGCTCGATTCCCGAGCTGCCGAGGTCTCCGGAGCCGAAGGAGAGGATCGCGAGGTCGTGCAGCTCGGCAAGGACGACGCTGCGGAGCCGGACCGCGCCCGGGGCTGCGGCGCCGGCGACGATCGCCATGTTCTCGACTGTCACTGCGATCGAGCTCGTGATCGTCACGGCCTCGCCGCGCGCGAAGAGGATCGTCGCAGGGCCCTGGCCGCGGATGCGCAACGAGCGCGCGCCGTCGATCTCCACTCCGGGGCCGATGTCGTAGATACCGGCCTCGAGACAGACGGTGCCGCCCGTGTCCTTGACCGCGTTCACCGCGTCCTGCACCGTCAGCGTGCCGGACGAATGCGACTCGGGCGTCACGCAGACGCTGCAGTCGCAGCTCTCGCCGCCGCCCTCGATCGGCAGCGGCGGCCACAGGCGGCGGCAGTCGCTCTCGCTGTCGGGGAACGTGAGCACGGCGAGGCGCGCGTAGTGGTGGTGGACGCCGACAGGAGGCGCGGCGTCGAGCAACTCGACCGAGGCATCGGCTGTGCGCGCCGCGACGATCCAGTGGTCGCCGCGGCGGAAGCGATTGCCGGTCGGCGCGACCGAGAACGAGACGACGATGCCGTGCTCGAGCAGCACCTGCGTCGTTCCCGCCGCGGGAATCGTGATCACGCCGCCGGTCGCGTCGAGGTCGGCGACCTGGTTGCCGTCGCTGTCGAGCACGACCCCCGATTGGTCCCAGCGGCGCACGCGCAGGTGCCGTGCCGCCGCGTCGTCCGCGTTCGCGGGCTGCAGGCCCGCGGGCAGCGCGCCGGCGAACGTGATCGTCCGCTCCGCGTCGTCGACCGTAACCTCGCGCAGCTCGCCGAGCGATCCGTCGAGCTCCGAGTTGTCGTCCAGGATCTCGACCCAGTCGCCCGTCGAGACGCGGAGGACGTCGTCCCTGCCGACGGACGCGAGGCGCAGGATCGTCGTCGACACCATCTCGACGACCGGGAGCACGACCGACGCGTTCTCGCGCGACCACTTGAACGTCGCGGTTCCGGGCGCGCCGCCCTCGTGCACCTCGACCCGGTACGTCTGGTTCTCGAGCCCGCGGTAACCCTCGCCCGGCGGAAGCTCGCACGGGTCGTCCTCGGCCTCGACGGTGACCGTGTCGGTCGTCAGCCGGCCGTCCGACGGACGGATCAGCTCGAGCCAGTTCTCGCCGAAGTCCTCGTCGTCGGTCGCGCAGGTCGTGCCGGTCGGCACCGGCAGGAGCCGCACCTGCCATGCCGTCTGCCAGCGTGCAGTCGCGTCAACGGCGACGGCAATCTCGACGAGGTTCGGATCCTCGAGGTGCGTGACCTCGCGCTGCCACACGTCGAGGTACGCGAGGTGCGTGCCGCCCGTCGGGAGCGCGTCCGGAGTAGGCCAGTACGGCTGCTGGGAGTACGGCGTGTCGGCGTTGCCGGTGACCTCCGACAGCAGCGCGTCGAACCCGTCCAGCTCGATGCCGTGGTTCTCGGCGAGCAGGCCGTCGACGTACATGCGGCCGCGCCCGATCGAGAGCACGCCCCCGGTGAGCGTGACGAGGAACCCATCCGGCGTCTGCCGCGGCACCCATGCGACCCCCGCATGGTCCGGATCAGGGCCGAACGACGTGAGGTCGCTGGTCTCGGCGCGGAGGCGGCGGTCGAGCAGCGCCACGAGCTCGTTGAAGTCGGCGTCGAGGAGCAACCTCCCCTGCTGGAGAACGACGCCCGCGAAGTCGCGGAGCGGGTCGAACCTCACGCGGCTGATGTCGGCGGACATGTGTCTCCCCCTTCCCGATCGATCAGGTTGCGTAGAAGAACCCGGCCTCGAGGCCGTATCGGAGGTACTCGTCAAGGCGAATCCGCAGGTTCGTCTCGCGCTGCGGCTCGTACAGCTCGTGCGTGACGCCCATCGCGCTCTCGTCGCTCGACCCTGCACGAATCGCACGATGCGTCGAGCGGCGGAGCTGCATGTATCCGGGGTCGCCGTATCGCAGCGACGTGTGGAACGGGCGGTGCGCGGGATCGGCGCCGGCACACTGGAAGCGGCGGGGCACGCGCGAGCCCGGCGGGACGAACGAGAAGCGCATGCAGCCGACCTGCCGCCGCTCCGCCCACACCGGCGCCGGCCACTGATCTCCCGCCTCGGCGAGGCTCGCGAGCAGAAGCGAGTTCGAGACGTCGAGGCGCTGCGCGTGGATCTTCCCCAGCACGGTGCAGGCCTCGAGAGTCAGATGACCGCCCTCCTCGAGCCCGTCGCCCGTCTCGCGGTCGGCGGCTGTGGAGACGGTCGACAGTCCGCCGCCTCCGGCCGGCGCGCGGCCGCAGAACGCGACTTCGTCCGTCGCCGACGCGTCGATCACCGAGTCGTTCGCCGTGACCTCGGTTCCCTCGACGGCGACGACGGGGCCGACGATGCAGTGGTCGAGCGTGACCTCGGCGAAGGGGTGCAGGACGATCACGCCCGCGCGTCCCAAGGACTGCGCCGAGCCGTCCGGCGAGCGCGTGAGGCCGGGGACGAGCGTGCAATGGCGGAGTACGAGCCGGCGCGCCGCGGCGTCGGCCGACTCCTCGATCACGAGCGGCGCGCCGGCGAGCAGCAGGCCGTTGAGCACGATCGTCGTGTCCGGCTCCATCGCGAGGCGAACCTGGTCGTTGCGCGAAAGGAGCGGGCGCACGCGGTTCGCCGAGCGGAGGACGAGGTCGCGGTCGGCGGCGTTCGCCAACGGAGTCGTTGCGGCAATCGACGCGGGCGCGTCGTAAGGTCGGTTGTCGCCGATCTGCACCCCGCCGCCGCTCGCGACCGCTGCGAGCGGCGCGCCGAGCGGGTCGCCGTCCGAAACCGACACGAGGGTCTGCACGCGCTCGAGCGAGTCGGCGCGGTCGTAGCCGCCGCCGCCGACCGCGATCGCCGAGCCGTAGTGGAACGTGCCCAGCCTCGTCTCGTCGGCCGCGGGGGCGGCGGGAAACGCGACGCGTCCCAGCACCGGGTCGACGGCGACGTGCGTGTCGGCCGGCTGCGGCGCGTGCGGCCACGTTCCGGGCGCCGCAGGGTCGTCGGAGAGGTCGCAGATGCGGATGTCTGCGATCGGCGTTTCGTCGACGCCCGCCGCGGTTTCCGACTCGAGAATCAGCGGCAGCCCATCGCCGTACAGCTCGGGCAAGTGTGTCTTCGCGAAGCGGCGGAGGAGCGACACCGGGAGGTCGATCGGCTGCGCGAGGTCTGTGATCTCCTCCTCCGTACGTGCGGCGTTGAAGAGCGGCTTGTCGGTACCGAGCGCGTCGAAGCGGAAGCGGAGGCCGGCGCCGTCGACGTCGACGAGCGGCACGCGCGCCAGCGGCAGCGACTGAACGCGCCAGAGGAAGATCCCGACGTTCTGGATGTTGTAGCGGCCGGAGCGCGACGCTATCCGCCGCATGTCGGCGGTGTGGGCGAACGTGTCGAACGCGCCGGCCTGGAACGTCCCCGACAGCTCGAGCCGCCCCTCGTCGCGCAGGCTCGCCGTCGCCTGGGCATGCAGCCGGACGTGGTTCATGTACTGCGTCGTCGCGAGTAGCTCGAAGAACTCGACCGCGTGTGCCGGCCAGCCGGTGACGTCGGCGGCGAGCTGCTCCAGCACGGACACGGTGCCCTTCCGACGCCGGTAGCGGATCGTGTTCGCGACATCCGCCCGCGGCGAAGCCACGCGCGGGACGACGCCGTGCAGCGTCCGGTATCCGACGAGGTCGCCGATGTACGGCGCCGCCCACGGCGCGCACGTCTCGATGAACTCGTCCTCGTACATCTGCTCGACGCTCTCCGCAAGGACGTTCACCTGCTCCGCGACTACCTCGATCAGCTCGCGGAGGACGCCGCCCTGCTCGACGTCGCGGACGCGGTAGACCGACGGCAGCAGCCGGTACAGCTCGTCGGCGGTGTAGAGGCCGGTGGCGCTCACGCCGTCCCCTCCGGACGTGGCTGCAGGGGCGGGCTTCCGGTGTCAGGCACCGCAACAGGGGCGTGCCATGCGTCCCACAGGGGCATTCGCGGGCGGCGCTCGAACGCCCTGCCGGAGTCAAAAACCGGTGTCAGGCACCGGCACCGGATTTGTGACAAACCTTCCACAGGCACGCTCACGCGAGCACCTCTAGCTCGTCAAGCGAAGCTGGATCGAGCACGAGCACGCCGGCCGGAATGGCTTCGCCGTTCGCGTCGACGTCCGGCCGCTGAGCGAGGAGGCGGTCGCTGAGGCCGGCGGTCGTGCCCGTGTAGAGGGAGTTGACATCCACCGCGAGCACACCTGCGACGGTGTGCGCCGCGGCGACGACCTCCGAGAGGAAAACCGGCTCGACGAGCGCGCGCGCTTCGAACGAGTAGGCGCCGCGCAGGGCGGCCTCGACGCCGGACAGCACCGCGTCCTGCTCGTACGCCTCATCGATCGCGACGTCGAGCGCGATCCGGAACGTCTCCGTCGTCGCCTCCAGGACGACGACCTGCACGCGCGGGTCGCCGTGCTTGCGGAGCGCATCGCCGAGATCCGCGAGCCGCTCGCCGCCGTCGAACGCGACGCTGACGACGATCGTGCGGCCGCCGCGCAGCGGGAGCACCGTCGCGTTTGCTTTGCGCACGCCCGTGAACGCGAGCGCGAAGTCTTCGTGATCGAGCAGCGACACGGCCCGCCCGAGCGTCCGCACGCCGAGCGGGATCGACCCGCGCGCGGCCTCCTCCGACTCCGCGTCGACCCCGCCGCTCGCGGCGACGGGATTGCTGACGCCCTTGACCCCGAGCGGCCGGTCGAGCAGCTGCGCGAGCGCGCCCGATTTCACGTTGCCACCCGCGCCGATCCCCTTGCGGTACGTCGCGCGGACGTTGTTCGATCCCGGGGGCAGGCGCGCGCCGCGCATGCCGTCTCCGAACTGCACGTACGGCTTGCCGTGCTCGTCGCTGCGCAGCGCGTACGCGCGGTCGCGCGGGCCGGCGCCGAAGAGCGTCGGCACCTCGTCCCAGCGCACGTCGTTGACGCGCACCTCGAGCGCGGCCGCCGCGCCCGAAGGCGCGTCCGTCGACTGCAGATGCGTCAGCGGCTCGTGCGCGAGCGTGAAGCGCTGGAACGGATCGCTCGGCCGGCCGGAGCCGAGAAGCTGCTGCACCGTCTCGCCGTGCGCCGCGAGCACGACGTTCCCGTGGACGACGACCGTCTCCCGCACATACTCCTGCGTGAGCCCGCCCTCGAGCGTGAGGTCCCAGCCGCCTCCCGTATGCGCAGCGACCTCTTCGACGACGGCCGCCTCGGCGTGTTCCTCGCCCTCGCTCGTGGTGCCGCGGACGAGCAGCCGCCGGCCGGGCTGCATCTCCGAGACGTCAACCTCGACGCGCACCGTCTCGTTCTCGACGGGGCTCTCGTCCGGCGCGTCGGCGAGCTCGAGCGGCTCGTTGACCGCGTAGACCGCGAGCGTCCGGCCGGCGTTGGTGAACGACGAGAGATCGGTGTGGCCCGACAGGGTGGCGCGGGTGACCTTGCCTGACACGGCGAAGTCGGCCCGCGACACCTCCGTCACGTCGCTGACCGTCCAGAGCTGGCGGCTCGTCCCCGGCTTCGAGAGCACGACCAGCGACCCGGGCACGACGTCCGGGTGCGACCCCTCGAGGTCGACGATGTTGCCCGACTCCGCCGAAAGCCCGATCGTCCAGTCGGTCGTCTCATCCGGATCGATCAGCGTTTGGTGCGGCGCGTTGTGGCCGAAGATGCTCAGCCGCTTGCGAAGCACGTGCGCCTGCGGGCCTGGCGGCACCGTCAGCGTCCCGTTCCAGGAGACGCGCGTCCGGTTCCGCGGCGGATCGTCCTCGACGAGCGTGAGCGCCTTCAGGTCGAACGCGCCCGCCGGCCCCGCCGCCGTTGCGACGAGGAACAGATCGCCCTGCTTCAGGTTGAGGCCGACGCCCGCGAGGAAGGCCTCGGTGGAAGTGACCGCCGGCACAGGCTCGGTCGTCGACGCGGAGATCGCGTTCCACTCCGGCCGCGCCTCGATCTCCTCCACTGTCTCGAACGTCTGCGGCTTCTCGCCTGGGCCGGGAATGCTTTGGACTCGCAGCCGCTCTCCGATCGCCACCGTCTCCGGCGTCGCCGGCGGCGCGGCGCCCGGATCCTTCGACAGCTGCGCGGGAACGTCCGGCGGCGGCTCGAGCGCGAACGCGAGGTACGTCTCGGCGGCGACCCCCGGCCGCAGCCGGTAACCGATCAGCCGCCCGAGCTCCTGGAGCGAGATGCGGTCGCGGGCGGTGCGGAGATACGACTCGTTCGCGAGCCGCTCGTTGTAGAAAGCGAGCACGTCCGCGGCGACCGCCCACGCGTCCAGCAGCGCGATCGTGAAGTCGTCGCTGTCGCGGGTGCCGAGATCGCCGAGCCGCGGCCGCTCGGCATCCGTGAGACCGGCGATCATCGACGCGAGGAAGTCGCCGTGGACGCCGACGCGGTACGCGATCGCCGAAAGCCCGGGCCGGTTCTCGACCGCGACCGGCGTGTGCTGCGCCACGCCGCTGCAGCAGCCGCACGTCGCGGAGCTCATTTGCCGCCTCCGGTTGTGATCACGAGGACACCGCGGTCCGGAAACGTCCGGTTGTTGTCGAGCCGTGCGATTTCGAGCCTTTGCAGCTCGAGCACTCCCGTGTCGAGACCGCTCGACGCGTCGTCGTGCTGGCGCTGGAACGCCTTCGGGATCACCGACTGCACGCCGGCGATTCCCTGCGCGGCCGCGACGATCGCGGACAGGTACACCGGCTGGCCAAAGGAGAAGCGGTCTGGATGGAAGAACCCGAGCGAGCCGTCGCTGCGGACGCCGCTCGAGAGAACGTCGAGCACGGCTGCCTTGACGTGCGCGCGGAAGTGGTCCGGCTCCACGCACACGTGGAGCGCGACCTCGAGCGGCACGAAGCGCGGCGCATCGATCTCGAGGTCGTAACCGGCCATCCGGAACGGCTCCAAGTGCGCCCGCAGGTCCGTCTCGAACGCGGCGTCGACCGCGCGGCCGCCGGCCGCGTCCGCCGTCACGAAAACGGTGTGCCATGAGCCCGTCCAGCGGAACGTCGCAGCCGCGCGCTGCACGCGCGGGCTCCGCTCGCTGACGCTCGCGTAGTCCTCCGGCGTGACCGCCCGCTGCTGGAACAGATACGCCTCCGGCGCGTCGCGGCGAACGGCGTCCGCGGCCTCCGGGTCGACGCCGCCGGCCGCGGGCAGCGGATTCTCGACGCCCTCGATCCCGCCGCCGCTCCTTGCGATGTGCGCGATCGCGCCCCGGCCGACGTTCCCCGCCGTCCCGTTGCCGATGCGGTAGGTCGTGCGGAACACGGTGCCGGTGTCGGGGCGGCGGCCGTGGACGCCGTCGCCGAAGCGAAGCGTCGCGATCCCATCGTGCTCCACCTCGACGACGAACTCGCGCGCGTCGGCGTGCGACCCGAGCAGGTCGAGCTGCGGCGTCCACGGGTCCGTCGACCCGAGCAGCGTGCCGCGCAGGTCGACGGCAGGCCGCGCGCTCCGCGGGTCGCCCGTCGCGGCGAGCGCGTCTCGCGCGGACGCGGCACCCGTCGGCGCCGGCCGCGCTTGCGTGACCGGCGCCTTTGCGAGCGGCGGCCGGAACCTGATCGCGACGGGCACCGGGTCCTTCGGCTCACAAGGATCGCAGTCGTCGCCGACGCGCTCGAGCACGGGCGCCGGCACCTCGCCCAGCGGCTCGTCCTCGATCGTGCGGCCGTGGTCGGCGAGAACGATGTTGCCCCACGCCTCCGACACCACGAGCTCCGGCCGCTCCTCGACCGAGATGCAGAGCGGGAACGGGAGCGCGTCTGCCTCGGTCCATTCGATCTCCGTCACGTCGACCGGGTCGTTTGTCGGCGGATCGGCGAACAGCCCGCCCGACGGGTCGCTCGACGCGGCGACGCTGGTGAGGCGAACGGCGACGCGCTTCGCGGGATCGGCGTCGTCGGGATTCCCCGTGAGCGGCCCGACGACCTCGGCGAGCACGAGCACGTCTCCGACCTGGAGCTGCGGGTGCAGGCCGAGCAGCGTCGCGGAGGTCGCGCCGCGCGGCAGGCAGCAGCCGGCGTCTCCCCACGTCCAGAAGTCGAACCGCCGGTGCGACTGGAAGAGGGTCGCGCGCTCCATCGTCTCGAACGTCTCGGCGCCGGCCGCGAGTGCGTCGCGATGCGTGTCGCCGTCCGGCTCGATCACGTCAGGGATGTCCGGAGCGCGCGTCAGCAGCGGCGTCCCGGCTTCGAGGGCGACGCCCTCCCCCTGGACGAACACCCGCGCCCAGACGCGGGCGTTCGCACCTTCGTGCACGACGTAGTCGACCAGCCGCGCGTGGCGGCGCAGAGACGTCCGCCGGCGCGCCGTCTCGAGATACGCCTCCGTCCCGACTGCGTCCTGCCGGTACGAGAGCTCGTCCGCGACGTATGCGAGCAGCTCGACGGCCGCGACGCCGACATCCGGTGTGCTCCGCTCCGTCCAATCCGGCGCGAGCAGGCTGAGGCGGTCGAGCATCAGCGACCTGAACGACTGGAAGTCCTTCGCGAGGTAGTCGATCGCCGGACCATCCTCGGCCTCAGGCGGGCAATCGCACACCGGTGCGCAGTCGAAATCCGTCGGGCACTCGACCTTGAACGAGAACTCGACCGACGCCAGCAGCGGGTCGAACCCCGCCGGCGGGTCGTGACTGCCGCCGCCGGCGACGATGCGCAGCGTGTAGAGCGAGAAGTCGCCCGTCGAGTCGGTCCGGACGAGCAGCACGTTCGTCGGGTCGTCGAGCCCGGCAGTGAGCGCGGGCACCTCGGCCGCGGGCGGTGTCGACGGAACGACCGTGCGGATGCGCTCGCCGCCCGTGATCTCGACGTTCGCTTCAGGGGTGAGACCCGCCGGCGGCTGGAGCAGCCGCACGAAGAGCGTCCGCTGCCGCAGGTCGTCCGTCGGCGCCTCGGAGTCGGAGACCTCGACGTACTCGATCCCGTTGAGGACGCCGGCCTCCCTCACCGCCTGCAGCCGCCGCTCGTCGCAACACACGTACCTCACGCTCCTGGCCGCCTTTCGCTCCCGCGCGGCGGAGCCGCGCTCCGCGAACGGCTGCCGCCGCTCGCGCCGCTCCAGCCGGCAGTCCGTACGCACGTACTGTCCCGCCGGCCGACGCCGCGCGACCGACGCCCCAGGACGGTGAGGAACCTCACGTGGCGCTCCTCGAGAACGTCGCCGCCGCGCGCTCCTGCGTCTGCAGCGCGACGTAGGAGACAACGACCGAGAGCGCCCCTTCGTGCTGGCGCACCTCGACGGAGTCGACCGCGATGAGGTGGCCGAGCTCCTGCTGGAGCGCGCCCTGCACCAGATGCTGCGTCGCCGCGACCAGTTCCGGCCCGCCCGGCTCGAAGACCAGGCCGAGGAGCCCGCTGCCGAACTCCGGTCGCATGACCCGCTCCCCCGGCGCCGTGAACAGCACCTGCTCGATCAGGTCGCGGAGGTGGTCGTCGGGGGCCGTCGTCGCCGTGAGCCCGCGCCCGTCGACGTGGTAGGGGAAGTCGACCTGGCTCATGTCGCGAGCACCCGCGGCTGCGCGCTGATCGGCAGCATCGGCGTCCCCGTCGGGACGCAGGTCGAGGCGCCTGCCATCGTCGCCACGGGCACGCCGCCCGCGACGACGCGGACCGCCCCGCTGAGCCACTGGCCGCTCACGCACGGCGGCGTGGCCGTCGTGCTGAGCGCGCAGCCCGCGATCACGTACGGCGACGAGAGCGTCACGACGGGCTGCCCCGAGAGAAGCACGCGTGGGAACGGGGCCGCGGGCGTCGCCACGCCGGCGTGCGAGCACGTGACCACCGCGCCTAGGTGCAGGGCCGGGACGGGCATCGCACCTAAACGATCGTCAACGCCCCCACGTTGACGTCGACGGAAGGCCCGACCATGTTGATGATCGCGCCCTTCCCGTTCGAGATCACGATCCCGACGTCGCTGACCGAGATCATCGCGCCGGTCGTCGTCTGGATCATGATCCCGCCGGTCGGGCCGGGGACGTCGCTGACGACGATCCCGTTCTTGAGCGTCGTCTGGATCGTGAAGCCGTTGACGGCAGGCGGCACGGTCTGCGAGAGCACCGGCCGTTCGGCCGGGGTCCCCCAGTAGCCCCCGACCCAGATCGGCCTGTCCGCGTCTCCCTGCTCGAACTCCATCCAGACGCCCGAGCCGATCTGCGGCACCGTGAAGAACCCGGTGTTGATCCCGGCGCCCGGCAGGCACGGCATCGCCCACGAGGTCGGGACGAGGCCCGAGACATCGGGCACGATCGCCTGGATCCGCCCGATCTGCATCGGGTCGACGTTGTTGACGACCGTGCCGCGGTACTTCCCGTAGTACCGCTGTACGGTCGGGCGCTCGGCGACGACGTCGGCGCTCACTCGGGCACCGCCGGCAGGGTGGAGAGCAAACCGTTGCGCGCGACCTGGAACGACTGCGAGAACTCCCCGCGCTTCAGCGTCGAGCTCACCGACGAGACGTAGTAGAGGCCGTCGAACGCCTCGCCGGCGCCGCGCACGCCGACGAGCGCGCGCGAGCGCAGAACATGCCCGTACCGCGCGACGTCGAGCGACCCGTTGCCGAACACCGCATCCGAGTGCTGCCCCGCGTAAGCGAGCCCGCGCATCGCCGCCGCGAGCGGATTCAGCTTCGCGGTGTCCTTGAGGAAGGTGATCTTCGGCGGCAGCGGCGGGATCAGGCCGAGCGGCGGGCTCAGCGGCGTGATGTCCGGGATCGGGATCGGAATCGGCACCTTGCTCGCCGGCTCCTGGATGTAGACGACCGGGAGCTCCTTGCGCTCCTTGTCGAACGTGAACGAGAGGCTCTTGACGTTGTTGTGCGGCCCGTCGAGGGCGACGTTCAGCGCGTGCTGCGGCGCGCCGAGGCGAATCTCCGGCCCCCAGTACGCCTTGCTGACGCCGGGCACGGGGCCGGGGTCGATGTAGAAGACGTAACCGACCTCCTGCGCGAGCGACTTGATGTAGGCGTAGTCGGTCCCCTGGTGGCGCGGGATGCGGTCGATCGGTATCGGCACGTCCTCGAGCACGCTCGGGATCACGAGCGGCAGGCACCCGAACGCGGCGTACTTCGCGAGCGCGACGAGCACACGCAGCGCCGGCGGCATCGCCGGGTACGGGAGGCCGTCGAGCGGCACGATGTCCATCAGCGCCGTCAGGTCCTTGCCCTTGATCGTCAGCGAGGCCGTCGGGCCGGTGTCGGAGCGGATCTCGTGGTGCGTCATCACGCCGTCCATCAGCACCGTCGTCGTGCCGCGATGCGTGACGGCGATCACGACCCGGAAGACCGGCGGCATGGCACCGCCCGTGAGCAGGAACAGGGTGTGCAGCGGCGAGCGGTTCGAGAGACGGAACGTGAGCTCGAAGCCGCTCTGCGTCTCGCCGGAGCCCGACTCGACCTTGACCTCCTGCACCGCGTCGATCACCTCGCGCGGCGCGGGCAGCGGCACGCCCGGACCCATCAGCAGCTGCAGCCGGACAGGCTCAGCCACCCGGGACTCCCTCAGGGAGCGTAATCCGCAGCCGCCGGCCCACCGGCTGCTCGAGGTCGCGCGGGTCGATCGAGCCATTCGCGTCCGCAAGCCGCCACCAGAGCTCGGCTTCGCCGACGTGCCGCGCGCCGAGGACGTCGCGGCGGTCACCCTCGACGATGCGCACCTCGTACAGCAACGCGAACCGGTCCGGACGCGGGCAGAGCCGACGGCGCAGGAACGGCACGGCCGGCGTGCCGTCGCCGGGATCCCAGGCGTCGACGCCCACCGCCGCGTAGCGGCTCGTCGGTGGGAACGCCGTCGTCGGGAGCGCGCCGGCCGCGAGCAGCTCTTGCAGCGGATCAGGCATCAGCGGCCTTCCAGTGGTGTTTCCGAGTCTCTGGGTCGCTAGCACCAAGCGATGCAAGGACGCAGGGAGCGTTCATAGCGGTAGCTATGGGCGCGACCGAGGACGCCACAGCGCGCCGCGTGATAGCGGGCCAGGGGCCGGAAGGCATCGCTGGGAGGCGCGTCGTCAGATCGCCTCCACTCCGAGCTCCGAAAGCTGCACCGGCGTCACGCGCGCCGCGAGGCTCTCCTTGTTGCGCAGGTACGCCATGAACAGCGTGCCGCCGCGGTGCTTGAAGCCGAGGTCGTCGACCGAAAGCACCCGCAGCCCGAGGCTCACCTTCGCGCGGATCGGGTTCAGCACGGTGTCGAAGGCCTCCTCGGTGATCGAAAGGTCGGTGACGCGCACGGGAACGATCCGGCTGCGGCTCCACACGAACAGCGTCAGCGGCGCCTCGAGCGGCAGCACCTCGAGCACGCCGCTGCCGGCGAGGGCGTCGTTCGTCTGCAGATCGCCTGCACGCGGCTGGACGAGTGACTCGAGCGCGGCGAGCTCCGGATGGATTCCCGACTCGACCGCACCCGGATTCGAGCCGGGCTCCTCCAAACGATCGCTCGCGTCGATCTCCGCCTCGAGCTTGATCGTCTCGATCGCGGCGCCTTTGAGACGCAGCGCCTCCGAGCGGTCCCCCTCGCCGCCGCTCGCCTGCACCTGCACCGTGCGGGTGATCGTGTCCGGGTTGTACTGCAGCGAGATCACGCGCAGCACCTTCGACGTTTCGGGGTCCACCTGGACGAGACCGCCCTTGAGCAACCGCGGCGAGAACGGCGTCGTCATTTCGGCAGCGTCGAGTCGAGGTGGGCGAAGACGTTCGGCCGCAGCGTGCGCAGCGTCTCCGGCGAAGTGACGTACAGCGAGTAGGCCTCCGCGTACGCCTCCTGCCAGTCCTGCTCGCCGTACTTCGTGACGGCCTTGCCGCCGTCCTTGACGGCCGCCTCCCGGAACGCGTTGCCCTTCGCGGCCGTGCCGATCTCGTCCGTGAAGGTGCCGTCCGGCTTCTTGATCGGCTTCGTGCCGGAGCGCGAGCGGGCATCGAGCAGGCCCTTCTCGGCGTCCGTCTGCGCCTTGAGCACGGCGCTGACGTCCTTCTCCTCCGGCCCACCCTTCGGGAACTTGTACGCCGTCGGGTCGTCGGGATCGGGGTACTTCGACGGCAAGGCGGTGACGGCGGCGTCCGCCTTGTCTTTCCCGGCACCGGCCCTGCGGAGCGGCGCCAGGTCGATGGCGTGGGCGATCTCGTGCACGATCGCGCGCGCCGCGGGGCCGGCGGTGACGGTGCCGGCGCCCTTGTACCGCGTCTCGGACGCCTCGAATGCCTTGTCGAAGATCGTCACGGTGTGCGTCTTCGGGTCGTAGTCGCCCGCCGCGGTGGGATCGCCTCCCTTCACCGTGTCGCGCGCAAACCTGAGGCCGCTCACGAGCGCCAGCTGCGCGTCCGGGATCAGGTCGAGTGCGCCGCGGAGCGCGTCGAGCTCCGCGTCCTTGTACGTGTGCGAGAGCGAGTTCTTCTTGATCTTCTCGGCGACGGGGTCGGGCGCGGGAGGCGCGCCGTCCTTCGCCGGCGGCGGCGCCTTCGTCCCCGGCGGCGCCGTCGCCTTCCCGAGCGCCTCGACGAGGATCCGCTGCGGCGGCGCCGTCTTGCTTCCGGGCGCGCCGGTCGGGGCGTGGTATGTGAAGCGGTACAGGCCCTTTCCGAGCTTGGTGCCAAGGTCGAGCTCGAGTGTGATCGTCGAGTTCGGCGCCAGCGGCGGCGCAGTGAAGTCCACGGTGCCGCTGAGCGAGCCGGCCACGTTGCCGAGGCCGTGCTGGAGCGCGGCGTCGACCGAGGTGTCGAACTCGGCGGTGACACCGGTCGGCGTCGGAATCGTCGTCTTCGTCCCCGTCGTCGCGAATTTGCCGGCGATGTCGGGCACGACGACGTGCGTGGTCACGACCTGGATCGTCTTCCGGTCGGCCTCGGGAATGCCCTCGAGCGTCGTCGCAGGCGCGGCAGGCGCGCCGTTCTTGCGCTGCGCGGTCGCGACGGAGCCCGCAATCCGCTGCTGCGCGACGTGCGCGAGCTCGTGGGCGAGGAGCGTGCGACTGGCGCGCGACGCGGGGTCGTGCCGCGCTGCGAGCGCGACGTCGTCTCCGATCGTGACCGCCTCTGCGCCCGCCGCACGCGTCGAGGCGGCCGCGCGGGCGTCGTCGTGAACGCGGACGCTGCCGAGGTCGACGCCGACGCGCGGCTCCATCGACCGCCTCGTGTCTGCGTCGAGCGGGTGCCCCGGCTGCGCGACAGCGTCGACGGCGCGCGGGTCGGTGTCCCCGGCGGGCGGGCGTGAGACGGAGAGCGCGGCGAACGACCACCGAGTCGGCAGCGCATTCGTCGCTACAGCCGCTCCGGCCTGCTCGGCCTCGCGCTCGGCGGCGTCGTGACCCGGCGCGCGGGAAGGGCTCACCACCGGAGCGCGCCCCGCGGCGGCGATCGCGCGCGCGGCGCTCACGCGGCCCTCCCCTGCGACGCGAGCTCGCGCAGCAGCCGCTTCGGCGGCAGAGCGGGCCGCAGTCGTTCGCGATAGTCGTCGGCGGTCGTCGGCACGAAGGCGAGCACGCCGAGCAGCACGCCGTTTGGCGGGTTGACGCGCAGCGCGAGCCCGCGGCTCGCGTACACGCGCTCGCCGCCCGCGAGGCGAAGGCGGCCGAGCGACGTCTCGAGCAACGCCTCGGGCTCGCCCGCTTCGGGCGCGACGAGCGGCCGGCCCGCCTCGTCGAACGGGTCGCGCCCCTCGAGCAGGACCACGGCGCCGTGCTCGTGCCACACCCTGAGCCCGCCACGGTAGACCCTCGATGCCGCCGCGACCCACGCGGCCGGGCGACGCGCGTCGCCGAGGACGCCGTTGCCCGTCACCTCGCTGAGCGCAAGCACCTCACCGACGTCCGCGAGGGCGAGGCCGGCGGGAAGACCCAGCCGGTCCGACGCGTCGGCGGCGGCGAACGAACGCAGCAGCTCGCTCACGGCCCGGCTCCGGCTCCCGGCGCGGCCGGCGGCGGGGTCCCGCCGATCCGGTCGACGAGGCCGAGGAAGTAGGCGGCGTAGATGTTCCGGATCCCGACGAGATCGGCGAGGCGAAGCGCCTCGCTGTACGACGGGTAGCGACGTGCCGACGCGTGCGGCACGCGGATCGCCGGCAGCGCGGCGTTGGTCGGCCCCTCGACGGCCTCGCGCAGCTCCTGCGAGCCGACGCGCGGCTCGACGGCGTCCCAGACGATCTCCGTCAGCAGCGAGTCGACGCCCTCGATCAGCGTGTTGAACTCGTTCGAGTTCCGCCCGAAGGAGCCGGCGAAATCGTCGTAGGCGCCGTGCGAGAGCGTGTGCAGGTACTCGTGGATGAACGTCTGGAACACGTCCCAGAGGAGCAGCCGGTCCGCCTCGGGGGTGTCGCCCCGGAAGAGCTGGAAGAAGATCTCGCGGTCTTGCGCCGCCGCGGGCCAGTTGCGGTCGATCTCGTTGAGGCGCGTGACGTTGGCCGTATCCGCGACAAAATCCGTCGCGACGTTGTCGAGCATGATCGCCTCGTCGTTCAGCGGCAGGTCGTTGTCGTCGAACTCCGGAGCCGCGTTGTGATCGTGGTTCAGCCTCCGAATCACGTCTTCGGTCTGGAAGAAGTAGAAGACGAGCTGCTTCGCCATCTGCGCCCGCTGGTCATCGTCCATCTGCGCGAGCCGCGCCTCCGTATCGGCGAACTGGTCGTGGACGGTGCCGACGATCCCGAGCTCCGGAACGTCCGCGATCAGCGCCGGATGCGCGTCCGCCGAGTAGAAGCGGCCGAAGACGGCGTCGGTCTCGTCCTTCGCGACGTTGCCGATCGCCTCGAACTCGAGCAGCGAGTGCGTCTGCGACGTGTCGGCGTGCTCCGTCGGCCCGTGGCCGACGACGAGGCTGTCGAACGCGTCGTTGACGATCGTCGGCAACTCCGCCCGCACCTTGTCCTCGTACGACTCCGTCTCGCCCGGCAGCGTCGGCTCGAAGTCGGGCACGGCGCCTCCGACCGTGCGTCGCGGCGGGCGCAACGCCTCCCGCAGCTCCGCTTGGCGCGACGGGTCGGTCGGCGACGTGCCGTGGCGCAGGTCGGCCTCCGTCGCGGGTATGCGCTCGCGGAAGAAGTGCAGGATCACGCGCTCGGTCTTCAGCTGCACCTGCCTCGCCTCGCGGCCGACACGCCTGATCGCCTCCTGGCGCGCGGCGTTCGTCTCGTCGTCGAACGCGCGTCGCAGGCGCTGGACACGGTCGAGCAGGCGCGGGCGCCGCACGGTTACGAGGTGATGGAGCGCCTGCCTCCGGTCGGTCTCGTCCATCGCCGAGATGAGCTGGATCAGCTCTTCGGCGGTGCGGTCGCTGTCGAACCGCGCATCGAGGATGTCCGCGTCGAAGCCGAACGCGGGCGCACCCGCGGGGACGGCGTCGCCGGCGATGTCGACGATCCCGGCCAGCACGGCCTCGCGACCGCCGTCGAACCGGTCCGCGACCCAGGCGTCGAGCCGACGCCGATTCTCGAAGTTGATGTCGCTCTCGAGCCGCGGCAGCGAGAGGCCGTCCGTCCCGAACATGACGCGCAGGTCGGAGGCGTCGGAGAGCTCGAGCAGGTCCAGGATCGCCTCCTCGTCCTCGCCGAGCGTCGGCCCGTCGAGCATCTCCTGGATCAGCAGGATCTTCTGCGCCGGCAGCAGGTCGAAGCCGCTCTCGGAGGCCCTCCAGCGCCGCACGATCGCGCGCGCCTTGTTGTCGCTGTCGTAGCGACCTTCGATCCGCCCCGACTGCGTGATCCCCTCGAGGTACTGGTGGAGCTCGCGGTCCTCCCACGTTCCCTCCTCGATCCCGAGCAGGATCCCGAGCGTCTCGAAGACGCTCCGGCGCTGGACCGGGCCAGGGCCACCGGGCCGCTTCGACTGCTGCACGACGTGCGCGAGCTCGTGCGCGAGCAGGTGCCTGCCCTCCGGAGATGACGGATCGAAGCGGCCGGCGGCGAACACGACGTCCTCGCCGACGGTGAACGCGGCTGCGTCGATGTCCGCGGCCGTCGCCGCCGCGCGCGCATCGTCGTGGACGCGCACGCTCGAGAAGTCGTAGCCGAACCGCGCCTCCATCGCGCGGCGCGTGGACGGATCGAGTGGACGGCCGGGCGCGCCGAGGCGGGCGTCGACGTTCGCGTGCGCGGGCGGCGCGGCCGACGGTGACGCAGGCGCCGGCTGCGCGGGCTTCTGCTCCTCCTCCTTCTTCGCCGGCGCCGGCGGCGTCAACGGGATCGTGAAGCCGGGCAGCGTCGACCGGCTCAGCACGTAGTTCTGCACCGCCTGGTCGAGGAGCCGCTCCTCCTCGGCCTCCTTGCTGCCGGGTACGTACGTCCGGCCCTTGCGGAACATCTCCTCCTGCGCCTTCAGCCGGGCGATGTCGGCCTGGATCGGGTCGGGTGCGGCCCTGTCCTTCTTCTTCGGACCCTGCTCCTTGACCGTGATCAGGAGCCCGACGTTCGTCGGCGCGAAGACGGGCCCCTCCCAGGTGACCTTGGCCGAGATCCCGGCCAGCTTCGGTGAGATCTTCTCCCCGGGGATCTCGGGCGGCTGGATCGGCAGCTCCTTGCCGGTTGCGCCGAGCGCGACGACGCCGCCCGCCAGCGCGGCACCGCCGGCGATCAGGCCGGGCGTCGAGGTGACGGCGTCGGTGACGCTCTTGACGAGCGGGTCGGCGAGCACCTTCTCCTTGAGCGCCTGGCCCTCCTTGGTCGCAAGCGCCGCTTCGCCGGCCTTCTTGAGCGCCTCCTGCTTCTTCTCCTCGTCCGTCTTCTCCTTCACCACCTCCTGCCGCTGCACCGGCGCCTCGGCCGCCGCGGGTACCGAGGAGAACGACCAGCTCGAGACGCTGCCGCCGCGCGCGACGACCTCGGCCGCGCGCTCCGCCTCGCGCTCGTGCTTGTCGTGCGGCTTCGAGACCCGCCGCGCCTCCGACTTCTGCGGCCGGACGGCAGTGTGCGTGCGCACCTTCGTCATCGCCGCCCGCTTCCCGACACCGCGCCCCAGACGGCGTTCGCGACCGCGTCACCGACGCCGCCGGGCGCCGCCTCGACTCCCGGCAGGCGGCGGAACGACTCCTCGCGTGCGCGAATCTGCTCGTCGGCATTGCCGGCCAGCGCGGCGAGCCGGGTCTCGAGCGCGGCAGCCGCCGCGCCGGCGGCGTGTGGATCGAGCCCGCGCACGACGAGCTCGTCCACGACGATCTCGATCCGCGTCACCCGAGCCCACCGCTCTCGGAATCGGTGAGAGACCGCTCGGCTTTCGCGTATTCGATCTGCGCCGCGCGCAGCACGTGCGCGGACGAGATCGACGCGCCGTCCTCTGCGGCACGGAACGCGGCCGCGAGCGCGATCGACCGGATCGTCCCGCCCGACGCGACCATCCGGGAGAGCGGCTCGGGGTCGATGGTGCCGAGCGGCGCTGCCGCGGGGAATGCGCGCCGCCAGATCTC
>Ga0126307_10000885_pt1 | contig 19807 bp, 16 predicted proteins | sample Plot28_FD_89955 | JGI IMG/M metagenome (GOLD analysis project Ga0126307, IMG submission 89955) | Serpentine soil microbial communities from UC McLaughlin Reserve, CA, USA - Plot28 | ecosystem: Environmental > Terrestrial > Soil > Grasslands | place: USA: UC McLaughlin Reserve, Lake County... | reverse complement strand
TACGTGGCCGGCGAGCCGCGCTCGCTGTTCCGCGAGGACCAGCTGGACGTGGGCCAGCGCTTCCGCAACGCCTACGAGCGCTCGAAGTTCGAGGCCGAGCGGCTGGTCTACGAGCGCGCCGACGGGATGCCGCTGCAGGTGCTTCGTCCAAGCATCGTGGTGGGCGACAGCCGCACCGGGCGGACGACGTCGTTCAACGTCCTCTACGGACCGCTCAAGGCATTTGCGCGCGGAGCGATCCCGGCGATCCCCGCCCGGAAGGGTGCGCCCGTGGACATCGTGCCGGTGGATTACGTGGCGGACCGCGTGCACGGGCTTGCGGAGGGCGGTCCCGACGGGACCTTCCACCTGGTGGCCGGGCGCAACGCGACCACCGTTGGCCGCCTGCTCGAGCTAGCGTCGCGCCAGTTCGAGCGGCCGGCGCCGGCGACGGTGCCGCCCGGCCTGTACCGGCGCATGCTGCATCCATGGCTGCGGCGCCGCTACGCGGGCGTGCGCCGCATGGAGGTCTACTTCCCGTACTTCGCGATGAGGGTCCGCTTCGACGACCGCCGGCTCGGGCCGGGCCCGCCCGTGGAGGGCTACTTCCACCGCCTGATCGAGTTCGCGCAGGCCGCGGGCTGGGGGCGGCGCGTACCCTCCACCGTGTGATCGAGCGCCTGGTCGAGCAGATCGAGGGCCGCTTCTCGGAGCTCTCCGAGCAGATGGCCGATCCCGAAGTGATCTCCGACCAGCGCCGCTACGCGGAGGTCGGCCGCGCGTACCGAGCGCTCGAGCCAGCTAACCGACGCGCGCAGGAGTGGCGGCGCGCGACCGACGACGCCGCGGGTGCCCGCGAGCTGCTCGCCGAGGACGGCGAGGACCCGGAGCTGCGCGAGATGCTGCGCACGTCGGAGGCGCGGCTGGTCGAGCTCGAGGAGGAGATCCGGCTCGCGATGGTGGAACCCGACCCGAACGACGACAAGGACGTGATCGTCGAGATCCGGCCGGGCGCCGGTGGGGAGGAGGCCGGGCTATTCGCGGGCGATCTCTACCGCATGCTCACCCGGTACGCCGAGCGGCGCGGCTTCAAGCACGAGCCGATCGAGCTCGGGGAGGGTCATTTCACGTTCGCCGTCAAGGGCCAGGGCGCCTATTCGGTCTTCAAGTTCGAGGGCGGCACCCACCGTGTGCAGCGCGTCCCCGAGACCGAGTCGCAGGGCCGGATCCACACCTCCACCGCCACGGTCGCCGTGCTGCCGGAGGCCGAGGACGTGGACGTCGAGATCGACCAGGCCGATCTCCATATCGACGTCTACCGATCGTCCGGGCCGGGCGGTCAGTCGGTGAACACGACCGACTCCGCGGTGCGCATCACGCACAAGCCGACCGGCCTTGTGGTGTCCATGCAGGACGAGAAGTCCCAGCTGCAGAACCGCGAGAAGGCGATGCGCGTGCTGCGCGCGCGACTGCTCGAGCGGGAGCTGGCGGCGCAGCAGGCCGAGCTTGCTGCGGCGCGGCTCGCGCAGGTGGGCTCCGGCGAGCGGGCCGAGAAGATCCGCACCTACAACTTCCCGCAGGACCGCGTGACGGACCACCGCGTGGGACTCACCAAGGGCAACCTCCCGGCGATCCTCGCCGGCGACCTCGACGAGTTCACCGCCGCGCTCGAGGGCGAGGAGAAGCGCCGCATGCTCGAGGCGGCCGAGCCGGTGGCCGGGCCATGATCGTCCGCGAGGCGCTCGAGGCGGCGACCACCGCCATCCAGGCGGCCGGCTGCAGGACACCACGTCTCGATGCCGAGCTGCTCGTGGCGGACGGGCTCGGCGTCCGCCGCGAGGCGCTCGTGCTGGACCCCGATATGGAGGTGCCGCCACCCGCCGCGCGGGTGATCGCCTCGCACGTCCGCAGGCGGGTGGCGCGCGAGCCCGTCGCCTACATCCTCGGCCATAAGGGCTTTCGGGGCATCGAGCTGCGCGTGGACAAGCGCACGCTGATCCCGCGGCCGGAGACCGAGGTGCTCGTGGACGTGGCGCTCGATCTGCCGGCGGGCTCCCACGTGCACGACGTCGGCACCGGCTGTGGCTCGATCGCGCTCGCGCTGCTCGATGAGCGACCGGATCTGCGGGTAACCGCCTCCGAGCCGTATCCGGAGGCCGCCAAGGCGGCGCGCGAGAACGCCGAGCGGCTCGGGTTGCCGCTCGAGGTTTCGCCCGCGCCGGGGCTGCCCGGCGGCGACTACGACCTCGTGCTCGCGAACCTGCCGTACATCCGCGACGACGAGTGGCCCGGCCTGCAGCCGGAGATCACCCGCTACGAGCCGCGCGAGGCGTTCGTCGGCGGCGAGGACGGCCTCGACGCGATCCGCGAGCTCATCGCGGCGGCGCCGGCCGGCACGCGTGTGGCGCTCGAGCACGCGCCCGCGCAGGCGACGGAGGTCCGCGGCATGCTGGACGACGCCGACACCTTCCCGGATCTAGCCAACTGGGACCGCCTGACGGTCGGGCGCGTACCGGCCTAGAAGCGGGGTGAGCCCCGACGAGGTAGCAGCCTTCGAGCGCTGCATCGCGCGCGGCGGCGTGGCTCTGTTTCCCGCCGACACGGTCTACGGGCTGGCCGCGGATCCCGAGTTGGCGAGCGCCGTCGAGCGGCTCTACGCGCTCAAAGGCCGGCCGGCGGACAGGCCCGCGGCGGTCATGTTCTTCTCGCTTTCGGCCGCGCTATGGGTCCTGCCGGAGCTCGGCGCCGGCACGCGCGCAGCGCTCGGGCGGGTCCTGCCCGGCGCGGTGACAGTGCTCGTGCCGAACCCGGCGCGGCGCTTCCCGCTCGCGTGCGGGCCGCAGCCAGAGGTCCTCGGCCTGCGCGTGCCGGAGCTCGGCGGCGCGCTTGCGCCGCTCGCCGCCGTCGCCCGGCCCGTCCTCCAGTCGAGCGCGAACCCGTCCGGCGGCGCCGACGCTTCTCGCCTCGCCGATGTCGACACGGCCGTCCGCGCCGGCGCCGACCTGGTGCTCGACGGCGGTGAGCTGCCGGGCACGCCGTCGACGGTGGTGGACCTCACGCGCTACGAGGACACCGGCGACTTCGAAGTGGTCAGAGAGGGCGCTCTGCCGCGCGGCGACCTCGACGCGCGGCTGCGCCCGCCGCGCTGACGCGGCGCCGGCTGGCCCCGATGGTACGGTCAGCCGATGAGCGAGCTGAGCCCCGACTTCTTCACCAAGCCCGTCGCAGAGGTCGACCCCGAGATCGCCCAGGTGCTCGACGACGAACGGGTGCGTCAGGAGCGGACGCTCGAGATGATCGCCTCCGAGAACTTCGTGCCGCAGGCGGTGCTCGACTGCCAGGGCTCGGTGCTCACCAACAAGTACGCGGAGGGCTACCCCGGCAAGCGCTACTACGGCGGCTGCGAGCACGTGGACGTGGCGGAGCAGCTCGCCATCGACCGCGCCAAGGCGCTGTTCGGGGCGGAGCACGTGAACGTCCAGCCGCACTCCGGCGCGCAGGCGAACTCGGCCGTCTACATGGCGCTGCTCGACCCGGGCGACCGCATCCTGGGCATGAAGCTCGACCACGGCGGCCACCTCTCGCACGGGATGAAGATCAACTTCTCCGGCCTCTACTTCGACATCGTGGCGTACGGGGTGCGCGAGGAGGACTCGCGACTCGACATGGACGAGCTCCAGCGGATCGCCGAGGACGCGCGTCCGAAGCTGATCATCGCCGGGTGGTCGGCGTACCCGCGCCAGCTCGACTTCCAGCGCTTCCGCGAGATCGCCGACTCGGTTGGCGCGATCCTGATGGCGGACATGGCGCACTTCGCGGGCCTCGTGGCGGCCGAGGAGCACCCCAACCCGATCCCTTGGTGCGACGTCGTCACGACCACCACCCACAAGACGCTCGCGGGCGCGCGAGGCGGGATGATCCTCTGCAAGGAGGAACACGCGAAGAAGATCAACTCGCGCGTCTTCCCAGGCCACCAGGGCGGTCCGCTGATGCACGTGATCGCCGGCAAGGCGGTGGCGCTCAAGATCGCGCAGACGGAGCCGTTCCGCGAGCGCCAGCGGCGCACCCGGGAGGGCGCCGCGATCGTGGCCGAGGAGATGCTCGCCGCCGGCGTGAACGTCCTCACCGGCGGCACCGACGTCCACCTCGTGCTCGCCGACCTGCGCGAGTCGGAGCTCGACGGCCAGCAGGCCGAGGACCGCCTGCACGAGATCGGGATCACCGTGAACCGCAACGCGGTGCCGTTCGACCCTCGCCCGCCGGCCGTCTCGTCCGGCCTGCGGATCGGAACGCCGGCGCTCGCCACGCGTGGCCTCGGGGCCGATGACTTCCGCGAGATCGGCCGCGTGATCGGCGAGACGCTCAGCGGAGACTTCTCCGAGCAGAAGAAGGCGGATCTGCGTGAACGCACCGGCGCACTCGCCGAGAAGTACCCCCTCTACCCGCAGCTCGCCGAACAGCCGGCCGTCGCCTGACGGCGAGCTCTTCGAGCTCGCGGGCGTCCGGCTCGCGCGCGCAGGGCGGACCGTGCTGGAGGGAGTCGACCTCGTGCTGCGGCCGGAGACGACCGCGCTGCTCGGGCCGTCGGGGTCCGGGAAGTCGACGCTGCTGCGGCTGCTGAACCGGCTGGCCGATCCGGACGAGGGCGTGGTGCGCTATCACGGCCGCGACGTGCGCGAGCTCGATCCGCTCGAGCTGCGGCGGCGGGTGGCGCTCGTGCCGCAGCTGCCCGCGCCGGTGGAGGGCAGCGTTGCCGACAACGTGGGCTACGGCCCGGCGCTGGCCGGCCGCTCGGTCGACGCCGAGCGGCCGCTGTCGCTGGCGGGCCTCGGGCGGGAATTCGCGGAGCGTGACGCCTCGAAGCTGTCGGTGGGCGAGCAGCAGCGCGTGATGCTGGCGCGGGCGCTCGCGCTGGAGCCAGAGGTGCTGTTGCTCGACGAGCCGACCGCCGCGCTCGACGCCGAGGCGCGCGACGCGGTCGAGCGGGCGCTGACCGGCCTCACCGGCGTGACGATGGTGCTGGTGACGCACGAGCGCGCGCAGGCCGAGCGTCTCGCACAGCGCGTGGTCGAGATCCGCGAGGGGCGGATCGCGTGAGCTCGGTGTCGATCTCGCTGGGGGAGGTCGCCGCGGCGCTTGCCCTCGTGGCCGTGGCCGCCGTTGTCTCGTTCTGGCGGCGCGCCGAGCTAGAGACCGACCTCGGCATCGCCGTCCTGCGCTCGTTCGTCCAGCTCACAGCCGTCGGCTACGTGATCCAGGCGATCTTCGACTCGGACAGCCTCTGGCTCGTGGCCGCCCTGCTCGCCGGCATGGTCGCCTTCGGCGCGTTCACCGCGCGCGGACGCGCGAAGGCCGTGCCGGGCGCGCTCGGGCCGATCGCCCTTGCGCTCTCTCTCGCTGCCGTCGCGACGCTCGCGCTCGTCCTGGCGCTCGGGGTCTTCGACGCGGAGCCGCGCTACCTCGTGCCGGTCGGCGGCATGGTGATCGGCAACTCGATGACCGCCGCCGCCGTGGCGCTCAACCGGCTGGCCGACGAGGTCGACTCCGGCCGTGCGCGCATCGAAGCCGTGCTCGCGCTCGGCGCCAGCTCGCGCCAGGCGGCGCGCGGGCTCGTCACGCGCAGCCTGCGCTCGGGCATGATCCCGCTGATCGACTCGACGAAGACGACCGGCGTCGTGTTCTTCCCCGGCACGATGGTCGGAATGCTGATCGCCGGCGCCGAGCCGATCGACGCGGTGCGGCTGCAGCTGATCCTGCTCTGGGTGCTGCTCGGCAGCGTGGCGCTTGCGGCGCTCGTGTCCGTCTCGCTCGCGTACCGCGGGTTCTTCACGCCGGCCCACCAGCTGCGCGAGCCGGCTTAGCCGCCCAGCGCGTGCGCTACGGCGGCGCCTGAGCCGGCACGATCAGCCCGGGGCGCTCCATCGCCTCGCGCCACACCTCGCGTGCCTCCTCGCGCGAGGTGTCGGCTCCGATCCGCTCGGCCACCCAGCTCGCGGCGGCCGTGGACAGCGCCGACTCGATCTCGACGACTCCGCGGTAGCGCTCCTCAGCCAGCCGCTCACCCGCCCCGGTGAGCACCTCGCCCATCGTCTCGCCGCGGCGGATCCCGAGCAGGTCGACGCTCGGCTCGCCCGGCAGTCCCGCGCCCTGCCAGATGCGGGTGGCGAGCTCGCCGACCGTCAGCTCGGGCGCGCCCGCGGGCGTCGCGAGCCGTACGCCGTCGGCGGACAGGAGGGCGGCATGCGCCGCGGCGGTGACGGCGTGCGACATCGTGATCCAGAACCGCAGCATGCCGGTGTCGGTGATCGTGAGCGGCACCCCGGCACGCGTCTGGCGAAGGAAGAGCTCCGAGGCGCTCCCGGCGCTGCCGAGCACGTTCACGAAGCGGATCGCGGTGCGGCGCGCGCCGCCGTCGCGGGCGGCGTAGGCGGTCAGCTGCTCCATGAAGCGCTTCGTGCGTCCGTAGTAGCTCGCGGCGAGCGCGGCCTTGTCGGTCGAGGCGACCAGCACGGTGTCCACGCGTGCGTCGTCCGCGGCGCGCAGCACGTTCCAGCTGCCGTGCAGGTTCGTGTCGAGGAACTCGTCGGGATAGATCTCCGCCCAGTCGACGTGCTTGTAGGCGGCGAGGTGGAAGACGAGGTGCGGGCGGGCTTGCCCCATCTCGGTCGCGATGCGCCCGTGGTCGCGGATGTCGCAGAGCACGTGGTCGAGATGCACGAGCTCGAGCGAGTCGCGCGAGCGCCGGTCGGCGGTGAGCGAGGCCTCGTGGCTGTCCAGGAGCGTCACGAGCTCCGGCCGAAAGCCGAGGATGAGCGTGGCCAGCGAGCGAGCGATGGAGCCGCCGCCGCCGGTGATCAGGACCCGCCTGCCGCCCAAAAGCTCCTGAAGCTCCAGCACTGAGGGCAGCGGATCCGGACGTCCCACGACGCTCTGCCAGTCGAACGGCTCGGGCCGCAGCCGGCGGCGCGGACGCGCGATCGGCACGCCCTCTGGCGCGGCGATCACTCGCTCGATTGCTCGGTAGCCGGCCTTCATCGAGGGCGAGCGCGTCGGATCGGGCTCGCTTATCTCCGCGACGATGTACGGCACGAGTGCCGCAAGCCGCCGGACGACCGGGTCGAGATCGAGGTCGCCGTCGGCGTACGGGAGCCCCTCGCCGAGGATGCCGTGCGCGTTCGAGACGTGCGCCACCTCGCAGGCCGGCCCGAGCTCCTCTACGTAGCGGCCCAGGTCGAGCCCCTCGTGGTCCGCCAGCCCGAACGGCGACGGGTAGGCGCCGGCGAACGTGCGATAGAGCGCGGCGTGCGAGGTGTCGAAGGTGAAGCCCAGCTCCGGGATCCGCCGGCGCCACTCGAGCAGGTCGCGCCAGTGGCCGCCGATGGGCGACAGGAAGACGCCTCCCTGGCGCATCCGCAGGATCGGGGGAACGTTCTCGATCAGTGGCGTGACGCCGCTGCCCAGGCACGCGTCGGCGAAGAAGCGCAGGAAGCGCTCGACCTCGGCCGCGTCGATGCCGGGGCCGTCGGGTTGCCAATCCCGGATGAACTCCTCCGGGGTCTTGGGCGTGAAGAGATGGATCGTGAGCACCGGGGACCCGATGCCCGCGGCGAATGCGGCGCTCCGCTCGATCCCGGCGCGCGCCTCGTCGTCCAGGCGGTCGACGCGGACGTGGGCGCCGCTCGGCCACGAGACGGGCGCCTCGGCGGTCACGGCGAAGTCGTCGCGCTGCGGCAGGGCGCTGCGCGCGCGCTCGACCGCCGCGGCGACGCGCTCGTCGGTCTCCACGTCGCGCGGCATCAGGCAGAGCTCGATGCCCCGCCACGGACCGCCCTCGAGGCGCTCCGCGATCTGGGCGGGCTCAGGCGCTGCCTTGAGCAGGGTGATGGCGTCGAAGCCAGTCGACATAGAGCTCCACCGTTTGGGCCAGCGGTCGCGGCGTGAAGGCTAGTCCGGCGCCGGACGGGTAGCTCTCGTTCTCGCCGGGCGCGAGCCTCCCGCCGGGTGTCTCGATCGGTGCGGTCGAGCGCGCGGCCTCCTTCACCAGCCGGGCGGCCTCGATCAGGGGGGTCGCCACTCCGCTCGCGACCGTGAGCGTCTCGTCGAAGCGCCGGTCCGCCACGACGCGCTCGAGCGCAGTGGCGAAGTCGTCCACGTAGACGAAGTCGCGCGTGCGCTCCGGGTCCCCAGGGATCTCGATCGGCTCGCCGGAGAGCGCGCGCCAGGCGAACGCGGCGATCGCCCCGGTGGCGCCCTCCGGCACGAGCTGTCCGGGGCCGAAGACCGACGTGAGCCTCAGCACCGTGGCGGGCGCGCGGTGGAGCCGGCAGGCCTCCTCACCGAGCCTCTTCGAGAGCGCGTACGGGTCGGGCGGCGGCTCGACCGCGGCGCGCACGGACGACGGATACACGAGGCCGGCGCCGTGCTCCACGCACGCCTCGAGCAGGTTGACGGTCGTGCCCGCGTTCTCGCGCACCGCGCGCGCCGGGTCGCGCCGCGCCCCGTCGGGGTCCGGTACGCCCGCGAAATGGAGCACCGCGTCAGATCCGGCTACGAGCTCGCGCACCTCGGGGCCGCCCGCATCAGCCTCGACGGGCGCGATTTCGTCGAGCGCGGCGCGGCGCCGCGGCCCGGGCCGGGTCACCGCCACCACCTCGTGACCGCGCTCGCGCAGCACGCGCGTCACGCGAGAGCCGAGGAACCCGCTGGCGCCAGTGACAAGGAGCCTCATGCGGCGGCAACTCCGAGGTAGTCGCGCAGCCGCCGCTCGTAGCGGAACGGGCTCGCCACGCTGAAGGCCGGCTCGTCCTCCGGCTCCTCTCCGCACGCAAGCCGTGCCACGTCCCGCACCGTCACGGTCTCGGCGGCCACGTTGGCCGCCGCGACGCCCTGCTCGGTGGGCGCGTCCAGCATGATGCGTGCCACGTCGTCCACGTGCACGACTCCGATCGTGGCCGTACCGCCGCCCTCGAGCACGGGCTCCTGGCCGGCGGCGACGATCCTCCGGAACTTGTCGACCACGGTCTGCGATTCCGGCCGCTCGTGCTCCACCGGGCTCGGCCCGTACACGATGCCGAGTCGCAGCAGCGCCAAATCGAACCCCTGCCGGCGCGCATACATGTCCAGGCAGAGCTCCGCGTAGATCTTGGAGAGGTGGGCGAGGTCGCCCTGGGGGCCGTATGGAGCATCGGCGCGCAGCTCGCCGCGGGGATCGGGGCCGTAGACGTGCAGCGAGCTCCCGTACACGAGCGGCGGCACGTCGCCGCGCTCGGCGAGCGCCTCGACCACCACGCGCGGGCCGGTCAGGTTCGCCTGTTCCGTGTAGGCCGGATCCGAGAGCGACAGCGGCCGGCTTGCCTGGGCGGCGAGGAGCTTGACGCCTGAATACTCGACGTCGAGCAGCCCGCGGACGCTGTCGGGATCACGGATGTCCACGGTCTCGACTCGCGCGCCGCGGCTCTCGAGACCGTCGAGCTGCTTGCGCTCGGTGGCGTACCAGTTGTCGGCGAGCACCACCGCGTGGCCCTGGTCGAGGGCGAGCTCGGCGAGCCGCGCGCCCACGTAGCCCGCGCCGAGGACGAGCAGTCTCACGCGCGCGGACTCTAGTTTCCGAGCCGGGGGTGCGCTCGGCGCCCGCGGCGTGGGTTCAAATCGTCCACACGTGGGGCCCGGGTGGCGCGACGTTGCGCGTGTCCACCACGAGGCGGGCGCTGTCCCAGTGCGGCTGCTCGAGGAACTGCCGGTGCGGCGTGAGCATCACGACGCAGTCGGCGGCCTCGACCGTCTCGGCGCTCCACTCGACCGCCGAGTGCATCGTCTCGTCGAGCTCCACCTCGCTCACCCAGGGATCGCAGAAGCTCAGCTCGCCGCCGCGCATGATGAGCTGGCGAAGCACCTCGAGGCTCGGCGACTCGCGCGTGTCGTGCACATCCGCCTTGTACGCCATCCCGAGCAGCAGGATCTTCGAGCCCTTGATCGGGCGGCCGGACTCGTTGAGCGCGTCCGCGACCTTCTGCACCACGTACTGCGGCATCGAGGCGTTGACCTCGTGGGCGGCGTCGATCAGCTGCGCGGAGTAGCCGTACTCCCGCAGCCGCCATGCGAGGAAGTGCGGCACGACGGGGATGCAGTCGCCGCCGAGCCCAGGCCCCGGGTAGTGCGGCAGGAACGCGAACGGCTTCGAGCTGGCGGCTTCGATCACCTCCCACACGGAGATGCCGAGCCGGTCGCACATCAGGGCCAGCTCGTTCGCGAGCGCGATGTTCACGGCGCGGAAGGTGTTCTCGTGGAGCTTGGCGGTCTCGGCGACCGTGGGGCTCGAGACCGGAACGACCGTGTCGACGATCTGCGCGTAGACCGCCTCCGTGCGCCGCCGGCACTCGTCGGTCACGCCGGACACGAGCTTCGGCGTGGTTCGCACCGTCCAGGTCTTGTTGCCCGGGTCGACGCGCTCCGGCGCGTACCCCAGGAAGAAGTCGCGGCCCGCCTTGCGACCGCCGTCCTCGAGGATCGGCAGCAGGATCTCGAGCGTCGTGCCCGGGTACGTCGTCGACTGGAGGATCACGAGCTGGCCGGGGCGCAGGTGCTTCGCCACCGCCTCGGCCGCGCTGACCACGTACGAGATGTCCGGCGTGCGTGTCTTCGAGAGCGGTGTCGGCACGCAGATCGTGAGCGCGTCGAGCTCGCGCACGACCGAGTAGTCGCTGGTGGCGCTGAGGCGATCGGCCGCGACGTCGTAGCGCTCGCGCGGCACGTCGACGAGGTACGGCCGGCGCTCGTTCACCCAACCGACGCGCTCCTGGTTCAGGTCGATCCCCGTGACCGAGAAGCCGGCTTCAGCGAACAGGATGGCCAGCGGCAGGCCCGCGTAGCCGAGCCCGACGATCCCGAGCCGCGCCTCGCGCGTGCGAATTCGATCGTCGAATGCGGCAGGGGCCGTGGAGAAAGAGGTTGCGGCGTCCACGGCGAGTCGATGCTACCACCGGTTCCGGCGATCTCGCGGATGCCGCCGAGCGCGCTCCCAGCTCGGCGACGACCGCGCTGTCGGCCTCCCGCCCGGCGCCGCGTCTAGGCTATGCGCGCCATGTCGTTCGGGGATTCCATCCGCGGACTGGTTGACGACGGGATCCCCTGGGCATTCCTGACGGCCGCCGTGGTCGTGCTGCTGCTCACCCCGCTCGTGGCGCGCGTTGCCCCGCGGATCGGGGGCGTGGACCACGGCGGTGACCGGCCGCGCGTGCACACGCGGCCGGTCCCGCGCATCGGGGGCGTGGCGATCGTGATCGCGATCCTCGCCTCGGCCGCGATCTGGGTTGACGTGGACGGCCCCTACACGGGCATCCTGATCGGCACCGGCCTCGTTGCGCTCGTGGGTCTCTACGACGACATCCGCGGGCTGCGCCCGAGCGCGAAGCTCGGCGCCGTCGCGCTCGTGGCCCTGATCCCGGTGCTCGGCTGGGACCTGAAGATCGAGCACGTGACGCTCCCGTTCCTCGGCGACCACGACATCGGCTGGGCCGCCGTGCCGCTCACCCTCCTGTGGGTCGCATTCCTCGCCAATCTGGTGAACCTGATCGACGGGATGGACGCGCTCGCGGCCGGCATCGTCGCGATCGCGTCGGCGTCGTTCGCGCTGCTCGCCGTCTCGTTCGGCCGCGCCGACGCGGCCGTGCTCGCCGCGATCGTCTGCGGCGCGACCGTCGGCTTCCTGCGCCACAACTACCACCCGGCGAAGATCTTCATGGGCGATTCCGGCGCGCTCAGCCTCGGCTTCATGCTGGCGCTGATCGCGGTCGAGGGCGTGCTGAAGACGGCGGCCACGATCGCGCTCGCGGGACCGCTGCTCGTGATGGCGGTGCCGATCCTCGACACCTCATTCGTGGTGCTGAAGCGGCTGAAGTACCGGCGCCCGCCGTGGTCCCCCGACCACAACCACTTCTACCACCGCTTCATGCGCATCGGGTTCTCGCAGCGGCGCACAGCGGCGTACCTGCACCTGTGGGCGATCATGCTGTCGGCCTACGCGATCCTCGTCCGCTTCGTGCCGCCGCGGCCGCAGGGAGAGTGGGATGGCGGTGCCGTGCTGATGCTGTCGGCGCTCGGGGTGGTGGTGCTTGCCGCGTCGGTCTGGATGGCGTACACGCTCGAGATCCTGAAGGCGCGCCACCTCCAGGCGGTCGGGCTCGGCCGGCTCGTGCGCGCCGAGGTCGGCGACGGGGACGTCGGCCCGCCGCAGACGGAGGGCGAGCGCCAGGACACCGTCGAGCGGACGGTCACCGCGGGCTACCGCTAGGCGCCGGCCAACGCGAGCGCGAGCAGGTCCGCGGGGTCGCGGCGCACGCGCCTCTCGAAGGCGCCCGGCGGCTTGCGCTCGACGATGAGCTCGTCCGGATCGCGCAGCAGCTTCAGCCTGCCCTCGCGCACCAGGAGCTCGTCCACGCCGCCGAGCGGGCCCTCGAAGATCGACCAGACGGGCGTCCCGAGCACGGCCGCTTCGCGGTTCATCGTGCCGCCGGCGGACACGAGCGCGTCCGCCAGCGCAACGAGGCTGGGGCCGTCGGGCGGACGCGCGGGCGCGATGACCCGCTCGAGCGCGAGCGCGGCCACGGCGGCGCGCTGCTCCGGCGTCCGTGTGAGCGCGACGGTCCAGCAGCCCAGGCTCTCCAGGCGGCGCAGGAGCGGCGGCATCATGTCGTTCTCGGAGCCGCCCAGGTAGAGCGCGTACGACGGCGGCGTGCGCACCACGCAGAGGAGCTCGCCCTCGGGGACGCCGAGCGACCGTGGTACCGAGCGGTCGGGCTCGAAGTCGCGCAGGTAGTACTCCTCCTTCAGCCCGGGGTAGCGGACGAGCTTCGGCGGCCTCGCGCCGTAGCGGCGCAGCCGCTCGGGCGGGATCGCCTCCGGCACGAGCACGCGCGTCGCGAGCCGGCAGATCACGTGGTGCTGGAGCGTGGCCCACTCGTAGTCGAACATCGTGGTGTTCGGCACCCGGAGGACGCGGCAGACCGGCGGCAGGTCGGCGGATGCGTGTGCGAGCGCGTGGTCGAAGCGCCGGCCGCGCGCGAACCTCGCGAGCCGCGCGATGCGGCGGGCGGCGGCTCGCGCCTTGCCGGCCTTGGATGCGCCGCCATAGCGGCCCACAGCCGTGTACGGATGGCCCCACTGATCGAGGAGCTCGAGTGTGTGCGAGAGCGGCCGCGCGGTGATCTCGACCTCGTGGCCGCGCTGCTCGAGGAGCTCCACGAGCGGCCGCAGGACGACCGGGTGGGCAACGTTCGTCATGTCCACCCAGACGCGCACGGCGGCGCAGTGTACGGGCGGCCGGGGCGGCCGCTCTCGGCGGAAGAGCCGAAGTGTCCTGGATCACCCGGCCCTCAGCCGGGTGATCCAGGACGGTTGGGCCCCCGCTCCTAGAACAGTGACGCCTGCTCGGGCAGCGGGGCCGCCATGCCCGGCGTCTCGCCGATCTCCTCGTCGCCCGGCTCCGCGCCGTCGCGCGAGGCCTGAGTTACCCGGCGTCCCGAGAGCACCAGCGCCGCCAGCCTGTGCTGCTCGGCCTTCGGCGCGTACGCGCTGCGCGCGTACAGGCTCTCGTAGCGCGGCACGAGGTCGGGCCGGTAGGAGCCCAGCCAGTCCATGAAGACGTCGCGCACCTCCCCGCGCAGATGCAGGCAGATCCCGCCGACGCTCACCGCCCCCGCCTCGGCGCACAGCTCGAGGATCTCCTCGACCTGCTCGGGCGAGTCGTTGATCCCGGGCATGAGCGGCGCGATCAGCACGCCCGTGGGGATCCCCGCCCGGTTCAGCTCCGCCACCGCCTCGATGCGCTTGCGCGGATGGGGTGTGTGCGGCTCGCTGGCACGCCACGCTTTCTCGTCGAGCGTCGGGATCGACAGGTTGGCCGCGAAGCTCGGGATCTGCCTGAAGAGCTCGACGTCGCGCAGCAGGAGCGGCGACTTCGTGAGCACCGACGACGGGGTCCGCGAGTCGCGCATCGCCTCCCAGACACCTGGCAGCAGCTCGTACTTCTTCTCGACCCACTGATAGGGATCCGTGTTCGTCCCGAGCGCGACGTGCTCGCGCTTCCAGGACGGCCGCATGAGCTCGGCCCGCGCGAGCTCCGGCGTATTGACCTTGACGACGATCTCGCGCTCGAAGTCGCGTCCCGCGTCGAAGTCGAGATACGTGTGCGTGGGGCGCGCGAAGCAGTTATGGCTGACGATTCCATTCGCGATGAAGTCGCCGGTGCCCGTTGTGATGTCGTAGAGGCGCATCGCAACGCCGGTGGGTTCGACGGCGACGACGCGGGGCGGGTTCGGGTTCTTGAGCGCGACGCCCTCGATAGAGCGCTTTCGCGTGATGGCGGGTTCCGTGAGGTGGAAGAAACGCAGCCTCTCCGAAAGGCCGCCGAGGAAGCGGAGGTGTTCGACGCCATTTCCCTTCCGCGTACGGTCCCTCCTGACCCGGAACCCGAAATGGCGAAGGCAGGCCTCGACCCACCCGAGAATGACCGGATCGCAATTGGCGATACGCGCCGCTCCGCCAGAGCACGAGCCTTCTGCGTCGAAGATGCCCGCAAGAAACCCCCTTCTCCACTCGTCCGGAGGCGACATAGGCCAGTCGATGAGCGCGCGTATCAGATCGACATGCGCGCGAGCGCCGGTCCGAATCGCCGCGATCGCTCGTGTCGTATCCGTGGCTACGGCGAAGCCGTACTGGCGGAGCGCGAGGCCCTCCAACATGAGGTAGTCCTGAGCCCGCCGCAGCGCCTCGTGGTCCGCCATCGCCAGCCGGAAATGGTGGATGGTCGAGACGGCCCCGGAGGACTGTGGGTAGACGTAGGTCTTCAGCAACGCGTCACCACGTATCACCCCACAGAGGTAGCCGCGCCGATAGTCCTCGGAGAACGCGGGGCCCTGAACGAACTCGCCGGTGCCCATCAGGCGTATCCCGGGGGTCAGGTGTGGCCGCTGGAACGGGCCGCCGTGTTCGGTCCCATGCACGTGTTTCCATCCGCGCCGCGAAAGGAAGCGGTGATCCGCGCTCGCGATGAGCTCGCGTCCGTCTTCGAGTATCACGCGCCACGCCGGCTTGATGGATGACCAGTGGGCGCGGACGCTGGTCGTGGTGTAGCGGCGGTACTTTCCGGACGCGTCGCGCGCCGTGCCATAGATCAGATCGCCAACGCGGAGTTCAGCGAGTGGCCGGTGCGTGCCATCGGCCATCAGTATCGGCGTGTCCCCAGAGGCGCAGTAGGTACACGCATGCGTGCACCCGCGGTACGGGTTGATCGTCCAGCGGAACGGCATCTGCGACGCCTTGGGAACTCGGTTGAGGATCGAGCGCGCCTGGACCTCGTAGAAGCGGATGTCCATCGCATCGGGTGCATCGAACGTGCGGACCTCAGCGGGCTCGCGGTAGCCCGGCAGTGCTCGCTCTGACGCAGAAGCGATCTTTAGGTTGTCCCAGCGCACGAACGAATGTTCGCACATGGTCCGGCTGACGCCGGACCGCCCGGCGGGCGACCTACCCCTCCCCGAACGCCGTGACCACGACGCTCCGCTCGCCGCCGCCATCGCGGTGCTCGCAGAGGTAGATCCCCTGCCAGGTCCCGAGGGCGAGCAGCCCGTCGGCCACAGGCAGGACGAGCGACGAGCCCAGCAGCGAGGACTTCACGTGAGCAGGCATGTCGTCGGGTCCCTCGAGCGTGTGCGAGAACTCCGGCCAGCCGTCCGGGACGGCGTCGTCGAACCACGTCCGAAAGTCGCGACGCACGTCGGGGGAGGCGTTCTCGTTCAGCGTCAGCGAGGCCGAGGTGTGCTGCATGAACACCGTCGCGATGCCGACCTTCAGCGAGCGGAGCTCCGGCACCTCGTCGGTGATCTCGGAGGTGACGAGATGGAACCCGCGGGGCCGCGCGGGGAGCGTTATCCGGCGCTGGATCCACACGCTCCCAATTCTGGCGAGAACGCCAACGGACCTGTCGTGGCGCGAGGCCGCCGCCGCCCGACCGGACTCGCACCACGGCCGAGAGGAGAGGCATTGAGCGCGCCCCTCCGCGGGCCGGCGGTTTCGCCGCGACGTGGTCGAGGCTCTCCTGCGCGCGTCTGAGCGCGGCGGACAGCCCTTCAAGCCCCGCGCCTCTTTCTCCGATATTCGTGGGAGATGGGGATCTGGCCCCTCCTCGCCACGCTCGCGACGGGCGCGTCCGCGCTCGGGCTTGCGTGCGTGGCCTTGATCCAGCAGCGTCGAATACGAGCGCTCAGCACGCGCATATTCAGCGCGGCGCGAAGCGACCCGTTGACCGGCCTTCTGAACCGGCGCTCCTTCGAGGAGCAGCTCGAGCTCGAGCTCGAGCGCGCGAATCGCGGCGGCGGGCGCGTGACCGTGATCGTGGGTGACCTCGACGGGCTCGCCGCGGTCAACGAGCGCCACGGGCACGCCGTGGGCGACGAGGTCTTGCGGCTCGTGGCGGCCGAGCTCGTGAAGTGGAAGCGGCGCATCGACCACGGCGGTCGCATCGGCGGGGAGGAGCTGGCGGTGCTCCTACCCGACACCGACGAGGGCGGCGCCTTTCTCGTGGCCGAGCGCCTCCGGCGGGCGACGCATCGGCGGCTGGCGGACGCTCCCGCTGCCGTGACCGTGAGCTTTGGCGTGGCGAGCTGCCCGGATCACGCCGACGGCGGTCCTGCGCTGCTCGACGCCGCATGCCGCGCGCTTGCCGCGGCCAAGGAACTGGGCGGCGACCGCTCAGTGATCTACAGCCCCGAGGTCACGCGCATGGCCGCCTCTTCCGGTGGCGCCGCCGGTGTCGACCTCCAGCTCGCCACCGTGATCGCGCTGGCCGAGGCGCTCGACATCCGCGACACCGGCACGGCGCGGCACTCGCACCGCGTCGCCGAGTACGCCGAGCTGATGGCGGCCGAGCTCGGGCTCGACGCCGACCGAGCGGAACGCGTCCGCCTCGCCGGGCTGCTGCACGACGTAGGCAAGATCGGAGTCTGCGACCAGGTGCTCGCCAAGCCCGGCCCGCTCGACGACTCCGAGTGGCGCGAGATGCGCACGCACCCCGAGATCGCGGCGCGGCTTCTCTCGCGGCCGGAGTTCGACGACCTTCGTGCCTGGATCCTGGCCCACCACGAGCGTGCGGACGGCCGCGGATATCCGTACGGCCTGGCGGGCGAAGATATCCCGCTCGAGGCGCGCATCCTCGCCGTCGCCGACGCCTACGAGGCGATGACCGCCGACCGGGTCTACCGTCCCGCGTTGGGCGAGAAGGCCGCCCGCGGCGAGCTCGAGGGCGGCGCGGGCAGCCAGTTCGACGCAGACGTGGTGGACGCCCTGCTCGCCGCAGTTGCGCGCGCGGGCGAGGCGCCGGCGGGCGACGTCGTCCGCTTCGCGCGCTGATTCAGCCGGCGCCGGCGAGCCGCGGCCAGCGCACGAGCTGGCGCAAGGCGCGGCGGGTGCCCGGGTGGCTCGACAGCCGGAACGCCGGCTCGAGCATCGCGGACTGGTAGTAGACGGCCATCCGGACGCGCCGGTGGGCGCGCATGAAGCCGAAGAACTGCCGCACGAACCCCGGATCGTCACGACCCCAGACAGCCCACTCGGCGAACGCGAACGGCTTGTCGCGCCAGAGCGGATTCGAATAAATCGCGTGCATGGCCGAGGAGGCCTTGAACGGCGAGTACCAGGTCGTGCCGACCCAGTCGACGTACGCGCCTCCCGGCCACCAGTGGCGCGGATGGTTCTTCGCGATCTCCGGGTTGCCGAAGGAGAGGGGGACCCACATCAGCGCGACCTTGGGGCGCGGCAGGCGCTCGGCGCCCGTGCGGACCGGCGGCAGGCGAAGGCGGCGGAGCTCGCGGTCGATGCCGGCGACCTCGCCGCCGCGAAGGATCAGCGCCAGCCGTCGCCATGCGCGCCGGAACTGCCGGGTCGAGTAAGCGGGCCCGCGTGAGTGCCCCGAGAGGTCGTACGCCGAATAGCGGTTGTTGCCGTTGTTCATCTCGGACAGCGGACGGACGTACACCGGCTCGCCATGCTCGGCGAGCAGCGCGCCGAGACGCACAAGGAATGTGTCGCCCGCCCCGCTCGCGATCGCGGCCGGGCTCAGGTCGCCGCCCTCGGCGCCGATCGAGAGCATCGGCCGCGCGCCGTGCGCGCGAGCGTCGGCGAGCCGGAACGAAAGCCAGTGCATCGCCGGATCGGTGCCCTTCCAGGCGATGAAGTAGTTGTAGACGGCCGGTGCCTTGCCGGACTGCTTCGCGAAGTCGAGGATGTTGCCGGGCTTGTAGCCGCCCTGACCACCCCAGAGCACCTTGCCGCCGGGCGCGGTATAGGGGGCGGCGGTCGCGGCGGCTGGCGCCGCGAGCGCGAGGAGGAGGGCCACGAGGAGAACGCGGGGCACGCCCTCGATATCGGGATCTGGGTGGCAGTCTTGAGCGAAGTGCGGCGCGTCCCCACGCGAGGCCGCGTGGAACTATGATCGAGGCAGGTCGCTCCGGCCATGGCCAGGAGACTGAAAACCCAAGATCGGACTCGCAACCTCGACGCCCCGGCGTGGGCGCAGGTTGTGGGCCGCGACCGCGAGATCGATGCGCTGGCGGACGCGCTGGCCGACGCCCGTGCCGGTTACGGCCAGCTGGTCCTCGTATCGGGCGAGGCCGGGATCGGCAAGACCACGCTTCTCACCCACCTCGCCGATGAGGCCGCAGGCGCTGGCATGCGCGTCGTCTGGGGACTCTGCTGGGAGGGGGGCGGAGCGCCGCCCTTCTGGCCGTGGGGGACCATCGTGGACGAGCTCTGCCGCGGAACGGATCCCGGCCCGTTCGCCGAGCGGCTGGCCGCGATCGCCCCGGAGCTCGGAGCCCGGCTCGAACGCAAGCCCGCCGGCCCGAGCGCGGACGCCGAGCAGGCGCGCTTCGCCCTGCTCACGGCACTCGTGGGGCTCCTGCGCGAGACCGTCGCGCGCGAGCCGCTCGTCCTTGCGGTCGACGACGTGCATGCGGCGGGCCAGGACGCCCTCGTGGCCCTCGAGTTCGTGGCGCGCGAGCTGCGCGGGCAGCGCCTCCTGTGCGTGGCCGCGTACCGCGACGAGGCGATGCGCGCCCGCCCGGACGCCGAATCGCTGCTCGCCGGGCTCGCCCGTACGAGCGTGCGTGTGCCGCTGGCGGGTCTTCCCGAGACCGAGGTGGGGCGAGTGATCGAGCTCCTCACGGGCGCGCCGCCGGCCGAGGACCTGGTCCACGCCGTGAGCACCATGTCGGCCGGCAACCCGTTCTTCGCGCGCGAGATCGTGAGGACGCTCTCCGCCGAGGGAGAGCTGCGCGCCGGGGCCGCCCTGCCGGCCGTGCAGCTGCCGCTGCCCTCTGGCGTGCGCGAGGCGATCGCGCGGCGCGTGGCGCCTCTGCCCGACGAGGCCCAGTCCGCTCTCGCTGCGGCCGCGGTGGCCGGCCGCGCCTTCCGGCTGTCAGTCCTCCAGCGCGTGACGGGCATCGAGCGTGGAGCACTTGCCGAGGCGCTCGAGCAGGCGATGGCGGCGGGGCTCGTGACGCCGCAGCCATCGGCGGCGCCCGGCTTCGGCTTCGTGCACGGCCTTGTACGCGAGACGATCTACGCGCGCCTCGAGGCGGCCGAGCGGCGCCGCCTCCACGTCGCCGTCGCGGATGCGCTCGAGCAGGTGCTGTCCGGGGAGCTGGATTCTCATCGCGCGCAGCTTGCGCACCACCGCTTCGCAGCGGCCGCCCTCGGCGCGGACCCCGAGCCGGCGGTCAGCGATTCCGCCGCCGCCGGCGAGACGGCGCTCTGCGCATTCGCGTGGGACGAGGCC
>Ga0126307_10000883_pt1 | contig 19816 bp, 21 predicted proteins | sample Plot28_FD_89955 | JGI IMG/M metagenome (GOLD analysis project Ga0126307, IMG submission 89955) | Serpentine soil microbial communities from UC McLaughlin Reserve, CA, USA - Plot28 | ecosystem: Environmental > Terrestrial > Soil > Grasslands | place: USA: UC McLaughlin Reserve, Lake County... | reverse complement strand
GAGCGGCGCACGAGCATCCTCGACGCCTTCCGCGAGGCCGACAACGTCCTGCGCCAGGGCGTCCAGGGCATCACCGACCTGATCACGATCCCCGGCCTGATCAACCTCGACTTCGCCGATGTGCGGGCGATCATGCAGGACGCCGGCTCGGCGCTCATGGGCATCGGGACCGCCGGCGGCGAGTCGCGCGCCGCGGAGGCGGCGAAGGCGGCGATCTCCTCGCCGCTGCTCGAGGAGTCCGTCGAGGGCGCCACCGGGATCCTGCTCAACATCACCGGCGGCCGCGACCTCGGCCTGTTCGAGGTCAACGAGGCCGCGGAGCTCATCCACTCGGCGGCGGACGCCAACTCGAACATCATCTTCGGCGCCGTGATCGACGAGGGGATGGACGACGAGATCCGCGTCACGGTCATCGCCACGGGCTTCGACCGCGGCGGCGTCCGCGCCGCGCGTGCCGACCGCGAGCGCGCGCCGCGCGACCGCGGGCCGCGCATCGACGACCGGCAGCGCTCGTCGCTCGAGATCCGCGACGACGATCTCGACATCCCGCCGTTCCTGCGGTAGGCGCGCGTCACCCCAGGGTGACGGGAGGAGGTAGGCGCCGGCCGTCATCGCGGCGCGACGCGGCGTCGGCTTCGTGACCCGCGCTCACGCGCGAGGGCCAACGCGCCGATACGCGTCCCATGCGCAGTACCCCCAGCAGCGCGCGCACGTCCAGGCCCGCGTGGCACCGCGTCCTCTTCGCGGCGGCCGCCGCATGGCTGATCGCGCACGAGCTGCACGCGGTCCTCACGCCGGACCTCGGCCTCGGTCCGGTCTTCGAGCGCACGGCGCACGTCGTGGTCCTCGGCATCGCGTCGCTGCTCTGCCTCGCCCGCGGCCGCGGAGCCGAGCGCGTCCCGTGGCTGCTCATCGGCCTCGGCGTCACCGCCTGGTCGTTCGGCGAGGCCTACTACACGCAGGTCATGTGGGAGGACGCGGACCCGCCGATCCCCTCGCTCGCCGACGCGGGCTTCCTGCTCTTCCCGCCGCTCACGCTGGCCGGGCTGCTGCTCCTGCTGCGCCAGCGCGCCCGCGGCGTGCCGCGGCGCCGCTGGATCGACGGCGTGACCGCGGCGCTCGGCGTGTCCGCCCTGAGCGCGGCGATCGTCTTCCAGACCGTGCTCGACAGCGCCAGCGGCAAGCCGCTGGGCGTCGCCACCGCGCTCGCCTACCCGCTGTGGGACCTAGTCCTGCTGGGCGTCATCGTCGGCGGCCTGGCGGGGCGCGGCTGGCGACTCGACCGCACGTGGCTGCTGCTCGCGCTCGGCGTCTCCACGTTCTGGCTCGCGGACTCGCTCTACCTCGTCCACACCGCGCAGGCCACCTACGAGTCCGGCGGCTGGTACGACGCCGGCTGGTGGGCCGGCCTGCTGCTGATCGCCGGCGCGGCCTGGCAGCGCGAGCCGCGCGCGCAGGACATGCGCCCCGCCGACGAGAGCCTGCGCGTCATCGCCGTCCCGCTCGCCTTCGGCTTCGTCGGCCTCGGGCTGCTCGTCTACGGCTCCATCGCGCATGTCAACGCCCTCGCCGTGACGCTCGCCGCCGCCTCGCTGCTCGCGGTCATGGGCCGCGCGACCGTCACCTTCCGCGAGAACGTCGCCATGCTGCGCGCGAGCCGCGAGGAGGCGCTCACCGACGCGCTGACCGGCCTCGCCAACCGCCGCGCGCTCGCCCGCGAGCTGGAGGACCGCCTCCCGCAGGCCAGCCCCGACCGGCCGCTCGTGCTCGCGCTCTTCGACCTCGACGGCTTCAAGCACTACAACGACACCTTCGGGCACCCGGCCGGCGACACGCTGCTGGTCCGCCTCGCCGGCAACCTCGGCTCGCACCTCGCCGGCCGCGGCCGCGCCTACCGCATGGGCGGCGACGAGTTCTGCGCGCTCTTCGAGCCCGGCCCCGAGGGGCCGGGGCCCGTCGTCCAGGGCGCCGCCGCCGCGCTGACCGAGAAGGGCGACGGCTTCTCGATCACGTGCTCGCACGGCGCGATCTCGATGCCGGTGGAGGCGGTCGAGCCGGCCGAGGGGCTGCGCATCGCCGACCAGCGCATGTACGCGAACAAGCACGCGGGCCGCATGTCCGCCGGCCGCCAGAGCCGCGACGTCCTCATGCGCGCGCTGCGCGAGCGCGACCCCGGCGCCGGCGCGTCGGCCGAGGTGGTGGACCTCGCGCGCGCGACGGCGGAGTCGCTCGGCCTGAACCTCGACGCCGTCGAGCGCGTGTGCCATGCCGCCGAGCTGCGCGACGTCGGCAAGGTCGCGATCCCCGACGCGATTCTCTCCAAGCCCGGTCCGTTGACCGTGCAGGAGCTGAGCTTCGTGCACCGCCACCCGCTGATCGGCGAGCGCATCATCGCCGCCGCGCCCGCGCTGAGCGGCGCCGCGCAGCTCGTGCGCAACAGCCACGAGCACTGGGACGGCCGCGGCTACCCCGACCGCCTGGCCGGCGACGCCATCCCCATCGGCGCGCGGATCGTCGGCGTCGCCGGCGCCTTCGCGGCCATGATCGTGCCGCGGCCGTACCGCCCGGCGCGCAGCCCGCAGGAGGCGATCGACGAACTGCGCCGCTGCGCCGGCACGCAGTTCGACGCGGACGTCGTCGAGGCCTTCTCGGCGGCCTACGCGCAGGGCGGGCTGACCGCCGTCGCGAGCGGCTGAGCCGCTGCTAGGGTCGCGGCCGATGGCCGCGGGAGAGACCCTCGAGCGCACTCCCCTGCACGACCGCCACGTCGCGGCGGGCGCCCGCCTCGTCGGATTCGCCGGCTGGGAGATGCCGGTCCAGTACACCGGCATCCGCGAGGAGCACGTCGCCGTGCGCACGGCCGCCGGGGTCTTCGACGTCTCGCACATGGGCGAGGTCCTCAGCGAAGGCCCAGACGCCGAGCGCTTCCTCCAGCACGTGCTCTCCAACGACGTGAGCCGCCTCGCCGAGGGCGGTGCGCAGTACTCCGTCCTGTGCCGCGACGACGGCGGCGTGCTCGACGACCTGTTCACCTACCGGCTCGGCCCCGACCGCTTCCTGACCGTCACCAACGCCGCCAACCACGAGAAGGACCTCGCGTGGCTGCGCGACCACGCGGGCGGCTTCGACGTGGAGCTCGCCGACCGGCTGCGCGACTACGCGATGCTCGCCGTGCAGGGTCCCGCCGCCCGCGGGATCGTCGCCGGCCTCGCCGAGGGCGAGCTGCCGGGGCGCTTCCGCACGGCGGAGCTCACCGTCGCGGGCGCGGCGGGCGTGCTCGTCTGCGGCACCGGCTACACGGGCGAGGACGGCGTCGAGTTGCTGATCGCCCCCGCCGACGCGGGCGCCGTCTGGGACGCGCTCCTGGACGCCGGCGTGCGGCCGGCCGGCCTGGGCGCGCGCGACACGCTGCGGCTGGAGGTCTGCTTCCACCTCTACGGCAATGACCTCAGCGAGCGGCGCAACCCGATCGAGGCGGGGCTCGGGTGGTGCTGCAAGGAGGACACGGGCTTCATCGGCGCCGACGCCGTGCGCGCGGCTCGGGAGGCCGGCACCGCCCAGACGCTCGCCCCCTTCGCCATGACCGGCCCCGGCATCGCGCGCCAGGGCAATCCGGTGATCGGCGGCGGCGAGGTCACCTCGGGCACGATGTCGCCGTGCCTGGGCATCGGCATCGGCATGGCCTACGTGCCCGTGGAACGCGCCGAGCCGGGTACCGGGATCGAGATCGACGTGCGCGGCCGGACCCGCACCGCGGAGGTGCGCGAGCGGCCGCTCTACCGCAAGGAGACCTGAGTGGCCAACCCCGACGACGTCAAGTACCACCCCGAGCACGACTGGGCGCGCATCGAGGGCGAGGAGGCGACGTTCGGCATCACCGACTACGCGCAGGACCAGCTGGGCGAGGTCGTCTACTTCGAGCCGCCCGACATCGGCAAGGCGGTCCGCAAGGACGAGCCCTACACCGAGGTCGAGTCCGTGAAGGCGGTCTCCGACGTGATCGCCCCGCTCTCGGGGGAGGTCGTGGCCGTCAACGAGACGCTCGGCGAGAGCCCCGAGCGCATCAACGAGGACCCCTATGGTGAGGGCTGGCTCGTGCGGGTCCACCTCAGCGATCCGGGCGAGGTCGACGAGCTGATGGACCGCCAGGCCTACGAGGACTCCCTGACTTGAGCCGCTACACCTCCGCCACCGACGCCGACCGGGTCGCGATGCTCGCCGCCGCCGGCGCGGAGTCGATCGACGAGCTGTTCGAGTCGATCCCCGCGGAGGTGCGGCTGGGCCGGGAGCTCGAGCTGCCGGGCGGCAAGTCCGAGCAGGACGTCTACGCCTACCTGCGCGACCTCGCGGCGCAGAACGTCTCCGCCGAGGACGAGGTGTCGTTCGTCGGCGCGGGCATGTACGACCACTACGTGCCGGCGCTGATCGACTCGATCACGAGCCGCTCGGAGTTCCTGACCCCGTACACGCCCTACCAGCCGGAGGTCTCGCAGGGGACGCTGCAGGTCATGTTCGAGTACCAGACCGCGATCAGCGAGCTGACCGGTCTGCCCGTCTCGAACGCCACGCTCTACGACGCCCCCTCGGCCGTGGCCTCCGCCGGCTGGCTCGCGCGGCTGCACAACCGCCGCGGGCGCTTTCTCGTCTCGCGCGGCCTGCATCCGCACTCGCGCGAGGCGCTGGCCACGACCGCCGCCGGCTACGGCACCGCGGTCGAGGAGCTCGGCGACGAGATCCACGACGACGTCTCGGCGGTCTTCGTCGGGCACCCGACCTTCTTCGGCGTCGTCGAGGACCTCGAGGCGCTTGCCGCCGCCACGCACGACGCGGGCGCGCTGCTGGTCGTCCAGTGCGACCCGATGACGCTCGGCATCCTGAAGTCGCCGGGCGAGCTCGGCGCCGACATCGCAGTCGGAGAAGGCCAGCCGCTCGGCAACCGGCTGGACTACGGCGGCCCGTCGTTCGGGTTCTTCGCCGCGCAGGAGCAGTACCTGAGGCGGATGCCGGGCCGGATCGCCGGCGAGACGCGCGACGTCGACGGAAAGCGCGGGTTCGTTCTGACGCTGCAGACGCGCGAGCAGCACATCCGCCGTGAGAAGGCCACGCACAACATCACGACCGCGCAGACGCTCAACGCGCTCGCCGGCATCGTGTACCTGAGCTGGCTGGGCCGGCGGGGGCTCGTGGAGATCGGCGAGCTCATGCTGCACCGCACCGCGTACGCGCGCAAGGCGCTGTCCGCGCTCGACGGCGTCGAGCTCCTGCACGAGGGGCCGGTGGTGCGCGAGTTCGCGGTGCGCCTCGCCGCGCCCGTCGAGAAGGTGATCGAGCGCTGCGCGGCCGAGGGCGTGAACCCCGGCTACCCGCTCGGGCGCGACTACCCGGAGCACGAGGACGGGCTGCTGACCGCGATCACCGAGCGGCGCACGCGTGCCGACATCGACCGCCTTGCCGCCGTGCTGGGGGCGGCCGTCGCGGCGGAGCGGGAGGCGGTCGCGGCGTGACCGAGACGATCTTCGAGCGCTCGGTGCAAGCCCGGCGGGCGTTCGTCGCGCCGGAGCTCGACGTCCCGCGCGATGACGATGCGTTGCCGGAGCGCTTCCGCCGCGCCGAGGCGCCGCGGCTGCCGGAGATCGCCGAGCCCGAGATCGTGCGCCACTACAACCGCCTGTCGCGGCGCAACTTCGACCTCGACACCGGCTTCTACCCGCTGGGCTCGTGCACGATGAAGCACAACCCGAAGCTGCATGAGCGCGTCGCCGCGCTGCCCGGGCACGCCCGGCTGCACCCGCTCCAGGCGCCGGCGCGCGCGCAGGGCGCGCTGCGGCTCATGGCCGAGCTGCAGGCCGCGCTGGCCGAGATCGCCGGGCTGCCGCACGTCTCGCTCCAGCCCTCCGCCGGCTCGCAGGGCGAGCTGGCCGGCGTGCTGCTCACCCGCGCCTACCACGACGACCGCGGCGACCACCGGACGAAGGTGCTCACGCCGGACACCGCGCACGGCACGAACCCGGCGACGGTCACGATGGCCGGCTACGAGCTGGTCAAGCTCGGGACGGCCGATGACGGCGGCGTCGACCTCGACGACCTGCGGGCCAAGGCCGACGACGACGTCGCCTGCCTGATGCTCACCAACCCGAACACGCTCGGGCTGTTCGACACGAACATCGTCGAGATCGCGCACGTCGTGCACGACGTCGGCGCGACGCTCTACTACGACGGCGCCAACATCAACGCGATGATGGGGCGGGCGCGGCCCGGCGACATGGGCTTCGACATCGTCCACTACAACCTGCACAAGACGTTCACGCAGCCCCACGGCGGCGGCGGCCCGGGCGCCGGGCCGATCGCCGTGTCCGAGCGCCTCGAGCCCTACCTCCCGCGCCCGCAGGTCGTGCGCCGCGACGACGGGAGCTTCGACCTCGACTTCGACCGGCCGAAGTCGATCGGCCGCCTGCGCGGCTTCCAGGGCAACTTCGGGGTCTTCGTCCGCGCCTACGCCTACATCCTGTCGCTGGGCGCCGACGGGCTGAAGGAGGCGTCGGAGACCGCGGTCCTGAACGCCAACTACCTCCAGGCGCGGCTGCGCGAGCTCGCCGGCGACCTCCTGCCCTCGGCCTACGAGCGCCGCTGCATGCACGAGTTCGTCCTCACCGGCGCGCCGATGAAGCGCGAGATCGGGCTCAAGACGACCGACCTGGCCAAGCGGCTGCTCGACCACGGCTTCCACCCGCCGACCGTCTACTTCCCGCTGCTCGTCGACGAGGCGCTGCTCGTGGAGCCGACGGAGACCGAGACGCGCGAGACGCTCGACGCGTTCGCCGAGGCGATCGCCGAGATCCTGCGCGAGGGCCGCGAGGACCCGGAGGTCGCGCGCACCGCGCCGCATACCACGCCGGTGCGCCGACTTGACGAGGCGGGCGCCGCGAAGCGCCCCGTGGTGCGTCAACCGATGTAGGCACGGGTCACGCTTTCGACGGATCGTGTGTCGTCCCGGAGCCAAGTGGGCAGGCCGGTCGGCAACGACCCCACCTCTGGAGGAGTTTGCATGTCCATACCCCGCCTGGCCGCGATTGCGGCCACGGTCGCGTGCGCCCTGCTGCTCGGCAGCACCGGCGTCGCTTCAGCCCAGACCACGTCCACCGAGGGCGATTTCGGGCAGAACCCGATCCCGGTCACGGGCACCAAGAAGAACGGCAAGCAGTTCAACGGCACGTACGCGATCAAGCGCTTCACGAGCGTCGGTGAGACCGTGTACGCCGTCGGCACGCTCAAGGGCCGCGTGAAGGGCAAGAACGTCCGCAAGACCGGCGTGCGCATGCCCGTCACGGACTTTGCCGACGCGGCGAACACGGCGCAGCTCCCGGCCGGCACGTGCCGCATCCTGTTCCTCGATCTCGGTCCGCTGGACCTCAACCTGCTCGGGTTGCGCGTGCAGCTGAACGCGATCCACCTGCGCATCACCGGCCAGACGGGCGAGGGCAACCTCCTGGGCAACCTCCTCTGCGCGGTCGCCGGACTGCTCGACCCACCCACGCTGTCGGGGTTGAATCTCTCCGCGATCCTGAACAGCCTGCTCGGACTCGTGCCACGGACGGCGTGAGGTCCTGACCACGGGGGCCGGGCGGGATAACCTGCCCGGCCCAGTGGTCATCTTCTCCGGCATCCAGCCGACGGGCCGCAAGCACCTCGGCAACTACATCGGCGCGATCACCCAGTACGTCGCCGGGCAGGAGCGCGGCGACCCGGCGATCTACTGCATCGTTGACCTCCACGCGATCACCGTGGCGTACGACCCGGCCGAGCTGCGCGACCGCGTGAAGGACACCACGGCGCTGCTCATCGCCTCGGGCCTCGACCCGGAGCGCTGCATCCTCTTCCGCCAGGGCGACGTGCAGGAGCACTCCGAGCTGACCTGGCTGCTCTCGAGCGTGACCGCGCTCGGCGAGCTCAACCGCATGCACCAGTTCCGCGACAAGTCGGCCGCCCAGCGCGAGCTGGTCTCCGCGGGGCTCCTCTACTACCCGGTCCTGCAGGCGGCGGACGTGCTCGCCTACCGCACGAATGAGGTGCCGGTGGGCGAGGACCAGCGCGAGCACCTGGAGCTGACGCGCGACATCGCCGAGCGCTTCAACGCCCGCTTCGGCGAGGTGCTCGTCGTGCCCGAGCACCGCATCCCCGAGGTCGGCGCGCGCGTTCGCGACCTCCAGGACCCCGAGCGCAAGATGTCGACGACCGCGGGGTCGGAGGCCGGCCGGGTCTACGTCCTCGACGAGCCCGACGAGATCCGGCGCAAGGTCATGCGCGCCGTCGCCGACTCGGGCCGCGAGGTCGTCCGCGGCGAGGACAAGCCGGGGATCTCGAACCTGATCGAGATCATGGCCGTGGCCCGCGGAGTCGCCCCGGAGGCCGTGGAGGGCGAGTTCGACGGCGCCGGCTACGGCGACTTCAAGCGCGCGGTGGGCGAGGCGCTCGTCGAGTGGCTCTCGCCGGTGCGCGAGCGCTACGACGACCTGCGCGCCGACGACGAGCGGCTGGAGGACGTGCTGGCCGCCGGCGCCGAGAAGGCCCGCGAGCTCGCGCGACCGACGGTGGCCGACGTACGCCAGGCGATGGGCGTCGGGCCCGTCCGGGCCCGCGCCTAGCCTCTGGGCCGGATGTCGATGCTGCACAAGCTCGAGCTCGACCTCGACGTCTTCGCGGGGCCGTTCGACCTCATGCTCTCGCTCGTGCTGCGGGAGGAGCTGGACCTGCTGGAGGTCGAGCTGGCCGACATCGTGCTCGCCTACGTCGAGCACCTCGAGGGTCAGGGGCAGCTCGACCTCGAGGCCGCGACGGAGTTCCTCGTGCTCATCGCCGCGCTGCTCGAGCTCAAGTCGCGTCTCATGCTCCCGGGCGAGGAACCGCTCGACGAGCTGGACGAGCTGGCGCCGGCCGAGGCCGCCGAGGAGCTGCTCGAGCGCCTGCTCCAGTACGCGCGCTTCCGCGGCGCGGGCGGCTGGCTGGCGGGGCGCCACGGCGAGGGCCAGTCGCTGCTCTACCGCTCCGCGCCGCTGCCGGCGGCGCTGCGCCAGGTGCCGCTCGAGCATGCCCAGCGCGCGTACGACGCCGAGGTGCTCGGCCGGGCGCTCGGCGGGCTGCTGCGCACGCCGCCGCCGATCGACCTGCGCCACATGGCCGGCCCGCGGGTGAGCGTCGCCGAGCGCCTCGCGCACCTGCGCGACCTCCTGCGGCGCGGGCGCGGCCGCGTGTCGTTCGACGCGGCGGTCGCCGGCGCCGACCGGGCGACGGTCGCGATCACGCTCTTCGCGCTGCTCGACCTCTACAAGCGCGGCGAGGCGGCGTGGCAGCAGGACGAGCCGTTCGGCGAGATCACCGTGGCGGCGCTGCCGTGAGCCGCCTCGCCGCGCTGGTCGAGGCGCTGCTGTTCCTCGCGCCGCAGCCCGTGCCGGTGGACGAGTTGGCCGACGCGCTGCAGGCGGGAGAGGCCGACGTGCGCGCGGCGCTGGCCGAGCTCGGCGACGCGCTCGAGGGGCGGGGGCTGCTGCTCCGGGAGGTCGCGGGGGGCTGGACGCTCGCGACCCGGCCCGAGGCCGAGGAGGCGGCGCGGCGGCTGCTGTCGCGGCCACGCACCCCGGCGCTCACGCCGGCGCAGGCCGAGACCTTGTCCGCGGTCGCCTACCTGCAGCCGGTCTCCCGCCCCGAGGTCGCCCGCATCCGCGGCGTGGCGTCGGAGTCGGCCACCGCCGCGCTCGCGGAGCGTGGGCTGATCGAGGAGGCCGGGCGCTCGCAGTTCGGCGCGATCCTGTATCGCACGACCCCGCTGTTCCTCAAGCTCTTCGGCCTGCGCTCGCTCGACGATCTGCCCGACCCGGCGCAGTGGGACCCGTCGCCCGACGAGGAGGGCGCGCTGCGCGACCGGCTGCTGCGCGCGGGTGAAGCCAGAGTCACGGCGGCCGGGGGCGGGTAGACACCCAGCATGCTCTACCTCCTGCTCCCCCTCGTCGCCGGCATCGCCGTCGTGGCCGTCCTCCTCGGCGCGTGGTGGGCCGGCCTGGTCGTGCTGGTCATCGGGCTGATGCTGATCGCCTACCTCGCGGTCGCCCGCCGCGAGAACCCGGACGTCGGCACGATCGAGACCGCGCGCAAGGAGCCCACGGGCACGCCGCGGTCGGCCTCGGCGGGCGCCGAGACCGCCAACGAGCGCGTCGGCCAGAGCTAGGCGGCACCTGCCTCGCTCCGCTCGTCACCGTCTGGGGCTTCGCCCTGGACTCGCGCGGCCAGCTGGCCGCACGCCGCGTCGATGTCGCGGCCGCGCGTGAGCCGCACGGTCGCTCGCAGCCCGTGCTCCTCCAGGACCGCCTTGAACGCGGCGATGGCGCGGGGCGACGACCCGTCGTACATGCCGGTCGGGTTGTAGGGGATCAGGTTCAGCTTGTAGACCTTCGGATCGAGGAGCTCGACGAGGCCCATGGCCTGCTCGTAGGTGTCGTTGACGCCCGCGAGCATCACGTACTCGATGAACACCCGGCGCTTGCGGCGGGTGTAGTACGCCGCGCACGCCTCGAGCACCTCGGCGATCGCGAACCGGTCGTTGACGGGCATGATCCGCGAGCGCAGCGCATCCTCGGGCGCGTGCAGCGAGAACGCGAGCCGGATCGGCATGTCGGTCTCGGCCAGCGTGCGGATGCCCGGCACCCAGCCGACCGTCGAGATCGTCGTGCGGCGGTGCGTGACGCCCAAGTCGGGCAGGCGGCGGGCGGCGGCGAGGACGTTGTCGAGGTTCATCATCGGCTCGCCCATGCCCATGAACACGAGGTGGTCGACGGGCTCGATGCGGCGGAAGTGCAGCACCTGGTCGACGATCTCGTGCGCCGTGAGGTTGCGGCCGAACCTCATGGCGCCGGTCGCGCAGAAGCTGCACGTCAGCGGGCAGCCCGACTGCGAGGAGACGCAGACCGAGCGCCGGGCGTCGCGGTAGCGCATGAGCACGGCCTCCACGGGCCGGCCGTCGTCGGTGTCGAACAGCGCCTTCACGGTGCCGTCGGCCGCGTGGGCCTCGTGGCGCACGTTCAGCGTGGAGAGCGGCACCTCCGCGGCCAGCCGCGTGCGCAGCGCTGCCGGCAGATCGGTCATCGCGTCGTAGCCGCACGCTCCGCCCGCCACCCACCGCCAGACCTGGCGGGCGCGGAACGCCGGCTCGCCCGCGGCCTCGAGCGTCCGATCCAGGAGGTCCAGGTCCACGCGACGTAGGGTGACATCCGTGCGGCTCGCCAAGTACCTGGCCCACGCCGGCGTCGCCTCGCGCCGCGCCTCCGAGCAGCTGGTGTTCGGCGGGCGCGTGACCGTCGGCGGCGAGGTCGTCCGCGACCCGGCGCGCGACGTCGACGGCAGCCTGCCCGTCGCGGTCGACGGCCGGCCGGTCCGCGTCTCCGACGGCCAGCGGGCGGTCTACGCCGTCAACAAGCCGCGCGGCATCGTCTCCACGGCGAGCGACCCGCAGGGCCGCCCGACCGTCGTCGAGCTCGTCCCGAGCGCGCGCCGGTTGTACCCGGTCGGGCGGCTCGACGCCGACACGACGGGGCTGATCCTCCTCACCGACGACGGCGAGCTCGCGCATCGGTTGACCCACCCGTCGTTCGAGGTCCCGCGCGTATATCGAGCCCGCGTGCGCGCGGCTCCGATCCGTGAGCCCGCCCTCCGGGCGTTGCGCGAGGGCGTGGAGCTCGACGACGGCCGCACGGGGCCGGCGCGGGCCCGCCGGATCGCGCCGGACAAGGTGGAGGTCACGATCCACGAGGGCCGCAAGCGCCAGGTGCGCCGCATGCTCGAGGCGGTGGGGCACCCGGTGATCGACCTCCAGCGCGTCGCCTTCGGCCCGCTGGGGCTGCGCGGGCTCCAGGAGGGCGCCCATCGCCGGCTCACGCGCGTCGAGGTGGAGCGGCTCCGCCAGGCCGGAGGTCGATAATGCCCCGCCCATGCGGATGATCGCGCTGCGCGGCGCCACCACGGTCACGGACAACGACGGCGAGGCGATCCTGACCGCCACGGAGGAGCTGATGCAGGCGATCCTCGAGCGCAACGGGCTCGGAGCCGACGACCTCGTGTCCTGCATCTTCACGCTCACGCAGGACCTCGACGCCGAGTTCCCGGCCGTCGCCGCGCGGCGGATGGGGCTGAGTCGTGTCCCGCTGCTGTGCGCGCGCGAGATCCCGGTGCCGGGGGCGCTCGAGCGCGTCATCCGGGTGCTGATCCACTGCTATCCGCCGGACGCGCTCGAGCCCCAGCACGTCTACCTCGGCGAGGCGCGCCGGTTGCGGCTGGACCTCGAGGGCGCGCAGTAACCTCAGCCGCCGTGGCGCTCGAGTTCGCAAGCAAGCTCCGGCGGATCCCCGTCTATCCCGCCGCGGACGGCTATGCCACCGAGGGGCCGATCGCCAGGCTCGCGTCCAACGAGTCGCCCTACCCGCCGATCCCGGCGGTGACGGAGGCGATCGCGCGCGCCCTGTCGGGCCTGCAGCGCTACCCGGACCCGACGAACAGCGCGCTGCGGCGCAAGCTCGCCGACCGCCACGGCGTCCCGGCGTCGCGGATCGCGGTCGGCAACGGCTCGTGCGACGTGCTGCTGGCGGCGGGTGACGCCCTGCTCGAGCCCGGCGCCGAGATCGTCTACGCCTGGCCGTCGTTCTCCGTCTACCCGCACCTCGCCGCCGCCTCGGGGGCGCGGGCGATCGAGGTTCCCGTCGACGCCGAGCATCGTCACGACCTCGACGCGATGCGCCGCGAGATCACCGTGGCGACGCGCATGGTCATCGTCTGCAACCCGAACAACCCCACCTCCACGGCGCTGCCGCTCGACGAGATCGCCGCGTTCGTCGCCGACGTCCCCGCGCACGTCGCGGTCGTCCTCGACGAGGCCTACATCGAGTTCAGCCTCCTCCAGGACCCCGAGGAGTCGGTCGACCTGCTCGAGCGCCACCCCAACCTCGTGCTGCTGCGCACGTTCTCGAAGGTCTTCGGGCTGGCCGGGCTGCGCGTGGGCTACGCGCTCTGCGGCTCGGAGGCGTTCCGCACGGCGGTCGATCAGGTCCGCCAGCCGTTCTTCTGCAACGCCGCCGCCCAGGCCGCGGCCGTCGAGGCGCTGAACCACACCGACGAGATCACCCGCCGCGTCGAGCGCAACCTCGCCGAGCGGATCCCGCTCGAGGAGGGCCTGCGCGACCTGGGGCTCGAGCCGGCGGAGTCGCACGCCAACTTCGTCTGGTTCGACCTCGCGGAGGGGCGCGAGGAGCGCGACGTTCTGCGCGGCCTCGCCGAGCGCGGCGTGCTCGTCCGCTCCGGCGCCTCGCTCGGCCGCGAGGGCGCGCTGCGCGTCACCGTGGGCACCGCCGAGGAGAACGAGCGCTTCCTGGAGGCGCTCGGCGCGCTGCTCTAGCATCGACTTCGCGCGCCGAGGCTGGTACAAACACACCAAGCGATGTCGCGTCCCGCCTCCATCACTCCGTTCCCGCGGGACGCCTCCTACCGCTCCTGGCGATTTAGCTAGGCGCTCGCCGACGCCCCCACTGTGGGCTTCATCACGGCCGAGCGCCGCCGCCACCCGTAGCTCGTACCGTTGACCAGGAGCACCCTCAGGAGACCAGACAGATGATGATCGTCATGAAACCGACGGCCACGGAGGAGGAGATCGAGGCCGTCATCGACCGCATAGAGGCGGTCGGCGCCCGTGCCCATCCCTCGCGCGGCGAGGAGGTGACCGTGATCGGCGCGATCGGCGACCGCGAGCACGTGGCGCGCCTCGAGCTCGAGGCGACGCCGGGCGTCGCCCAGGTCGTTCCCATCCTCAAGCCGTACAAGCTCGCCTCCGGCCAGCTGCGCGGCGGCCAGGCCACCGTCGTCGACGTCGACGGCCGCAAGATCGGCGGCGAGCACTTCTCGCTGATCGCCGGGCCGTGCACCGTCGAGTCGCGCGACCAGATGCTCAGCACGGCGCGCGCGGTGCGCGACGCGGGCGCGTCGCTGCTGCGCGGCGGGGCGTACAAGCCGCGCACGTCGCCGTACGCCTTCCAGGGCCTCGGGCAGGAGGGGCTGCGGCTGCTCGCGGAGGCCAAGGCCGAGACCGGGCTGCCGATCGTCACCGAGCTGATGGACGCGCGCGACCTCCAGCCCGTGCTGGAGGTCGCCGACGTCGTCCAGGTCGGGGCGCGCAACATGCAGAACTACTCGCTGCTCGCGGAGATCGGCCGCTCCGGGCGCCCCGCGCTCATCAAGCGGGGCCTCTCCTCGACGCTCGAGGAGCTGCTGATGGCGGCGGAATACGTGCTCAAGGAGGGCAACGAGAACGTCCTGCTGTGCGAGCGCGGCATCCGCACGTTCGAGACCGCCTACCGCTACACGCTCGACCTGACCGCCGTGCCGGTGCTCAAGGAGCTCTCGCACCTCCCGGTCATCGTCGACCCGTCGCACGCGGCCGGCCGGCGCGACCTGGTGACGCCGCTGTCGCTCGCGGCCGCCGCCGCCGGAGCGGACGGCATCATCGTCGAGGTGCACCCGCACCCCGAGGAGGCCATCTGCGACGGGCCGCAGGCCCTGTACGCCGATCGCTTCGCCGAGTACGTCGAGCTCGTCGAGCGGGCCGCCGGCGTCGCGGGCAAGGTGCTGAGCGCCGCCGCGTGAGGCTGGCGGTCGTCGGCGTCGGGCTGATCGGCGGGTCCATCGGGCTCGCCGCGCGGGAGAGGCTCGGCGCCGGCGTCACTGGGTTCGACCCGGACCCCGGCGCGCTCGCGGCCGCGCTCGAGCGCGGTGCGCTCGACCGTGCGGCGCGGTCGCTCGAGGCGGCGGTGGCGGGCGCCGAGGCCGCGTTCGTGGCCGCGCCCGTCGGGGCGCTCGGCGACGCCGTGCGCGCCGTGCTCGCCGCCGCGGGCGAGGACTGCGTGGTCACCGACGTCGGCTCGGCCAAGCGGGCCGTCGTCGCCGGCGTCGACGACCCGCGCTTCGTCGGCGGGCATCCGCTGGCCGGCGCGGAGACGTCCGGCGTCCACCACGCGCGCGCCGACCTGTTCGAGGGGGCCACGTGGTACCTGACGCCCGGCGCCGCGACACAGGGGGTGCTCTACGAGCGGCTGCACCGGCTGCTCGTCGACCTCGGCGCGCGGCCGGCCGCGGTCGACGCCGAGACGCACGACGCCGTCATGGCCGCGGTCTCGCACCTGCCGCACGTGCTCGCCAACGTGCTGGTCGCCGGCGCCGCGCGCGTGCTCTCGGCCGAGGGCGAGCGCCTGCCCGCCACCGGACCCAGCTTCCGCGACGCCACGCGAGTGGCCGGCGCTAGCACGGCGCTGTGGCGCGACATCTACCTCGCCAACGCCGACGCGCTCGTCGCCGCGCTGGACGACACGACGCGGCGGCTGGGCGAGGTCCGTGCGGCGCTGGCCGCGGGCGACGGCGCCGCGGTCGCCGCCTGGAACGACGGCGCGCGCGAGGACCGGCGGCGGCTGCTCGAGGCCGACCTGGCCGGCGGCGAGGTCCACGAGCTGCGGGTGTCGGTGCCCAACCGCCCAGGCGTCGTGGCGGAGGTCGCTCTCGCCCTCGGCCGGGCCGGCGTCAACATCACCGACATGGCGCTCTACCCGGCACCGGACCGCTCCTCGGGCTCGATCGCGCTGTGGGTGGCGGGCGCCGACCATGCCGCCGAGGCGCAGACGCTCGTCGAGGGGCTCGGCCTGCCGGTGGCGCGGGCGTGAGGCGCGTATTCGCCCCGTCCGGGCCGCTGCGCGGCACGGTCGCCGCGCCACCGGACAAGTCGCTCTCGCACCGCGCCGCGCTCTTCGCGGCCATGTGCGACGACCCCGTGCCGATCACCGGCTACCTCGACGCCGCCGACACCAACTCGACGCTGGCGGCAGTCCAGGCGCTCGGCGCGCTCGTCGAGCGCCGGGGGGAGGAGCTGGTGGTCCGCGGGCCGGGCCTGCGCGCCGCCGCGGCCGCGGAGGCGCCGATCGACGTCGGCAACGCGGGGACGCTCATGCGGGTCCTGCCCGGGTGGCTCGCCGGCCAGGAGGGCGGGCGCTGGACGCTCGACGGCGACCCGTCGATCCGCCGCCGGCCGGTGGACCGGATCGCCGAGCCGCTGCGGGCCATGGGCGCGCGCCTGAGGGCGCGCGAGGACCGCTACCCGCCGTTCACGGTCGAGGGCGGCGCACTGCGCGGCATCGAGTACCGGCTGCCGGTCGCGTCGGCGCAGGTCAAGTCGTGCGTGCTAATCGCGGGGCTGCTCGCCGAGGGGCCGACGACGGTGGTCGAGCCGGCGCCGAGCCGCGACCACACCGAGCGGCTGCTCGCCGCCGCCGGCGTGCGCGTCGACCGGGCGGACGGCGCGGTGACGGTCGCGCCGCAGGACGAGCTCGAGCTCGGCGCCGTCCACGTCCCGGGCGATCCGTCGTCGGCGGCGTTCCTCGTCGCCGCGGCCGTGCTCGTGCCCGGCTCGCGGATCGTGGTCGAGGGCATGGCCGCCAACTGGACCCGCGTGGGCTTCCTGCGCATCCTCGAGCGCATGGGCGCGATCGTGCTCGGCGACCTCGAGGCGCCGGACGCCGCGGCCGCCGACGCCGAGCCGGTGTGCGAGCTCGACGTCGCGGCCGGCCCGCTGACCGGCACCGCCGTCGAGCCCGGCGAGGTGCCGCTGGCCATCGACGAGCTCCCGCTCGTGGCGCTCCTCGGGTGCTTCGCCGAGGGCGAGACCGTCGTGCGCGGCGCGCAGGAGCTGCGCCTCAAGGAGAGCGACCGGATCGCCACGGTCGTAGACGGCCTGCGCGGGCTCGGCGCGGACATCGAGGCCACGGCCGACGGGTTCGCGGTGCGCGGGACGGGCCGCCTGCGCGGCGGCACGCTCGACGCGCACGGCGACCACCGGCTGGCCATGCTCGGCGCCGTCGCCGGCCTGGCGTCCGACGACGGCGTCGCGGTGGAGGGCATGGAGGCGGCGGCGGTCTCGTACCCGGGCTTCGAGGCGGACGTCGCCGCGCTGCTCGGCGCGTGACGCGCCGCCCTTGACACATCGCGCGTCGTAAGCCTACACTTACGGTTAGTGACGGCTTACGCTATCTTCGACGCGCTCGGCGACCCGACGCGCCGCTCGATCTTCGAGCGGCTGCGCCGCGGCCCGCGCGCCGTCGGCGAGCTGGCGCGCGACCTGCCGGTCAGCCGGCCGGCGGTGTCGCAGCACCTGCGCGTCCTGAAGGACGCCGGCCTCGTCCGCGACGAGGCGCAGGGCACGCGCCGGCTCTACCGCGTCGACCCCGACGGGGTCGCCGCGTTGCGCGCGTGGGCCGATCGCTTCTGGGACGAGGCCCTCGCCGCCTACCAGGCGGCCGTCGAGAAGGAGGAACAATGACCCAAGTCATGGACGCCGTTCGCCGGACGGTCACGGTGCGCGCGCCGCAACAGCGTGCGTTCGACGCGTTCACGTCCGGCATGTCCACGTGGTGGCCGCGCGGGGGCTCGCACAGCCTCTTCGAGGAGGGCCCCGACGCCGTCGTCGTCGAGCCGCGACCCGGCGGCCGCTGGTTCGAGCGCCGGCACGACGGCGCCGAGCGCGACTGGGGGCAGGTCGCCGAGTGGGACCCGCCGCGTCGGGTCCTTCTGCTGTGGCAGCTCGACCCCGAGTTCGACTTCAACGTGGACACCGCGCTCGCGACCGAGGTCGAGGTCCGGTTCGTCGCCGAGTCGGACGACATCACGCGCGTGGAGCTCGAGCACCGCGGGTTCGAGGTGCACGGCGACGCCGCCGCGGGCATGCGGGAGTCCGTCGGCCGTGCGGGCGGCTGGGGCGAGCTGCTGGAGCGCTTCGGGGCTACGCTCGGAGGGTGGTCGTAGCGATCGACGGCCCCGCCGGGGCCGGGAAGTCCACCGTCGCGCGCGCCGTCGCCGAGCGGCTGGGTTTCACGTACCTCGACACGGGCGCGATGTACCGCTCCGTGGCGCTCGCCGCCACGGAGCGGGGCGGCGCGCCGGCCGACGTGGCCGAGGCAATCGGCATCGAGGTCGGCGACCGCGTCCGCGTCGACGGGCGCGACGTGACGGAGGCGATCCGCACGCCGGCGGTCTCCGCCGCCGCGTCGCGGGTCGCCGCCGACCCGGGCGTCCGCGAGGCCCTGATCGCCAAGCAGCGCGAGCTGCTCGCCGACGGGGACTGGGTGGCCGAGGGGCGCGACATCGGCCTCGTGGTCGCGCCCGGCGCGGAGGTCAAGGTCTTCCTCACCGCGTCGGCGGAGGAGCGCGCCCGCCGGCGCGCGCGCGAGCTCGGCGCCGACGTCGAGCAGGTCCTGCGCGAGCAGCGCCTGCGCGACGAGCGCGATGCGGCGAACCCCGGCTCGGTGCTCGAGCCGGCGGCCGACGCCGTGCCCGTCGACACGACGGGGCTCTCGCTCGAGGAGGTCGTCGAGCAGGTCGTCACGCTCGCCGTCGAGGCGAGGGAGCTGCGGTGAAGGTCGCCGTCGTCGGCTATCCCAACGTCGGCAAGTCTTCGCTCGTCAACCGCCTGAGCGAGAGCCGCGAGGCGGTGGTCCACGAGCGCCCGGGCGTGACGCGCGACCGCAAGGAGCTGCCCACGGAGTGGAACGGCCGGACGTTCACGCTGATCGACACGGGCGGCGTGGACCTCGAGGACGAGGACCCCCTCGCCATCTCGATCCAGGACCAGGCGCGCGAGGCGCTCGCCGACGCCGACGTCGCGCTGCTGGTGGTCGACGCGCGCGCGGGCGTGCGGCCGGGCGACGAGGAGATCGCCGACATCCTGCGCCGGGGCCGGCTGCCGGTCGTCGTCGCGGCGAACAAGATCGACGGGCCGCGGGACCTGCCCTTGGCGCACGACTTCCACGGGCTCGGCCTGGGGGAGCCGATGGCCGTGAGCGCCGCCCAGGGGCTCGGCACCGGCGACCTGCTCGACCGGCTGGTGGAGCTGCTGCCCGCCGACGGGAACGCGCCGGACGAGGAGGAGGACGTCGTCCGGCTCGCGGTCATCGGGCGCCCGAACGTCGGCAAGTCGTCGCTCGTCAACGCGTTCCTGGGCCGCGAGCGCGTGATCGTCTCCGAGGTGGCCGGCACGACGCGCGACGCGATCGACACGCCACTGGAGGTCGACGGCCGGCGGCTGCTGCTCGTGGACACCGCCGGCATCCGGCGGATGGCCAAGGTCCAGGAGTCCGTCGAGTACTACACGGTGCTGCGCTCCCAGCGCGCGGCCGAGCGCGCCGACGTGGCGCTCGTGGTCTGCGACGCGCAGGACGGCGTGACCTCGCAGGACCTGCGCATCGCCGAGCTGGCGATGAAGTCCGGCTGCGCGACCGCGCTGGTGCTCAACAAGTGGGACCTCACCGGCGCCGACGACGGGCCGGGCATCGGGCCCGACGAGCTCGACCGCGAGCGCGCGCGCGTGAACCGCAAGCTGCGCCTGCGGCCGCGGGTGCTGACGGCCTCCGCCATCACCGGCCGCAACGTGCGCCGGCTGCTCCAGGAGGCGCTGTCGCTGGCCGAGCGCGCGACGCACCGCATCCCGACCCCGGAGCTCAACCGCTTCCTGGGCGAGATCGTCACCGTGCGCCAGCCGCCGGCGCGCCAGGGCCATCGCCTGAAGCTGCTCTACATGGCGCAGATCGGCGTCCGCCCGCCGCGCTTCTCGATCCAGGTCAACTCGCGCAAGCGGCTCACGCGCGACTACGCGTACTTCGTCGAGAACCGGCTGCGCGACCGCTACGCGCTCGAGGGCATCCCGGTCGTGATCGACTTCCAAGAGCGCAAGCAGCGCGAGCGGAGTCGCTAG
>Ga0126307_10000882_pt1 | contig 19819 bp, 21 predicted proteins | sample Plot28_FD_89955 | JGI IMG/M metagenome (GOLD analysis project Ga0126307, IMG submission 89955) | Serpentine soil microbial communities from UC McLaughlin Reserve, CA, USA - Plot28 | ecosystem: Environmental > Terrestrial > Soil > Grasslands | place: USA: UC McLaughlin Reserve, Lake County... | reverse complement strand
GGTCGGCGTGATGGCCACCTCGTCGCCACGGCGCGCGCTCACGTTGCCGGCGGTTCCCAACACCAGGCCCTCCGCGGCCAGCCGGCGGCCCACAGCCGCACCTGCTCGCGCTCCGGCTCGAGACTCACCGACGCATGGTACCCGCGGCATCATGCGCTGGCGCGCCCAGACGCTGCTCCCGCGGGCATCGCTCGAACGGCCGGTGGAGCGACGGAGTGGCCGTCAGCCGGGCGAAGACCCAGGACGCGGCGTCGACTCGCCCCGGAGCCTCGCGCGCAGCGCGAGCTCGAGCTCGAAGCGCCCGTCGGGGTCGTCGAGTGCGTCGCCGAGCAACTCGCGCAGGCGGCTGAGCCGGTAACGGGCCGTCTGCGCGTGTACCCCCAGCGCCCGTGCCATGGCGGCGGCGTTGCCCTGCTGCTGGACGTAGGCGAGTGCGGTCTCCTCCATCCGTCGGCGGGCCTTTGGGGTGAGTGCGTCGAACGCGGCGAGGCGGCGCGCGCCGAGCCGCTCGATCAGCGCGGCGTTGTCGAACAGCAGCAGCTCGGTGAGCGCATCCTCCACATGGACCAGGACCGGTGCCTCGATCGCTCCGGCTTCGACCGCTCTCTGCGTCGCGCGAGCGAGCGACCAAGAGGCGCCGAGCAAGCCCAGCGGCCCGGTCGGGCCCAACACGGCACGCACCTTGGCTCTCTCAACGGCTGCTTCGGTTTCAAGGCGCCGCCCGGGGCCGTCAGCGTCGGGGATGATCACACAGCCGATGCCATCTAGGGCGGCTGCGACCGCGTCTGTGGGCAGCCGCGCGGCGAGCCGCTCGAGCCGCTCCTCGGCGCACGCGAGCGCCGCCGCCGTTCGGGGAACGCGCCAGCCCGCTGCCGCAGATACCGCTCGCAGGTCCGCCTCCGCCGCAGGCGGGTCGCGGACGAGCAGCGTCACCAGCTCGCGGCGGCGACGGCGGCGCTCTCCCTCGAGCCGGGAGCGAGCCTCGGCGTAGCCCTCGACCGAGTCGGCCGACAGCTCCTCGATGTAGGCGAAGATCGACTCCGCGAGAAGGCTGAGCACCTCGGGCTCCACGCCGGCGCGCGTAACGGCCGCTGCCAGGCGCCGCCAGGCGACCCGCGCTCCCACACGGTAGGCGGACTGCAGGGCGTCGAGTGTGCGGCCCTCGCGCAGCTCGCCGGCCCCGAGCGCGGCGTACACCTCGCGGCCTGGACCGCGGTCCCCGGACGGGCTTCGGATCAGTTCGACGAACTGCCGCAGCGCCTCGGATACGCCTGTCCGAACGCCGCGTCCGAACGACCCCTCCAGTGGCCGCGCATAGTCCGGAACCTCGCGCGCAATCGTGGCGAGAATTTCGTCAGTGGTTGTCTCGAGCTCGGGCCCGATCAGATCCGCGACCGCGGGCGGCAGCCTACGCCAAGGCTCAGTCTCGCGCGTTATTGTTTTGTCACTCAAGTGAGTAGAACCATGTGGAAATTCCTCAATGGGAGCGTATCGGTATCGGCTGACGTCGGGAATACTCCGGCTATGACCAAACTGGAGAAGCGCGTCAACGTCGTCGCCGTGGCGCTGCCGTTCGCCGCCTTTCTCGTCGCGATCGTGCTGCTGTGGAACAGCGCCGTGTCGGCGAGGGACCTGGCAATCCTGGCGACGATGTACGTCCTGACCGCCCTCGGCGTGACCGTCGGCTTTCACAGGCTGCTCACCCACCGCGCGTTCCAGGTGCCGAAGCCGCTCGCGTACACCTTGGCCGTCCTCGGTTCGATGGCCGTCCAGGGCCCTGTGATGAGCTGGGTGGCCGACCACCGCAAGCACCACGCGCACACCGACGAGGAGGGCGATCCGCACAGTCCCCACGTCGGCCACGGCGATGGCGTGACTGGAGTGCTGCGCGGGCTCTGGCACGCACACACGGGCTGGCTTTTCTCGACCCAGGGCCGTGCGAGCGCCCGCCGCTACGCCAAGGATCTTTATGAGGACCGCGGTATGCGGACGATCAACCGACAGTTCCCGCTACTCGTGCTGCTGAGCCTCGCCATCCCGTCCTTCGCCGGGTGGGCCCTCACGGGGACGGTCGCCGGCGCGGCCAGCGGCCTGCTGTGGGGCGGGCTGGTGCGGATCTTCCTGGTCCACCACGTCACCTGGAGCGTCAACTCGGTGTGCCACTTCCTCGGCACCCGCCGCTTCCAGACCGACGACCACTCGACCAACGTCGCCTGGCTCGCCCTGCCCTCGCTCGGAGAAGCGTGGCACCACAACCACCACGCGTTCCCGCGGTCGGCTTCCCACGGCCTGCGCCGGTGGGAGCGGCTCCTCGACCCGTCGGCGTTCGTGATCGCCGGCCTCGAGAAGCTCGGGCTTGCGCAGAACGTGATCAGGATCGCGCCCGAGCGCCAGCACCAGCGCGAACGTCAGGGCGGACCAGCGCGGGCGGCATCCGCAGCGCAGTAGCCGGCGCCCCCTGTGCGGAAAGTCCCAGCGGCGTTTGGGTGTCAGGCGTTCCCCGGGGCTGTTGCTTCTCGCGCACGGCGGAGTTTGCTCGTGTCGCGGAAAGCGTCAGCCGGTATTCGTTGGGAGAACGTCCATCCGCAAGACCAGTCCAGCCTCGAGTCGGTATCGGTGGCGCACGTGGGAGTCGGAAAGGTGCTCGTGGGTGCGGGCGTCGTGAACGACCTGATGAACGTCGACGGTGACGCTGCCGTCCGGCTCCTCTGTGAAGCGTTCAGGCTCGACGTTGCTGGACACTGCGGCGAACTGTCTCTCCCAGTAGTCGCGGACAGCCGCGTGACCGACTACCCGGCCGCCTTCCCAGGCGTTCGGCCAGTCCACCTCGGGATGCATCAGCCGCAACGCCGCCTCAATGTCGCGCGCGTTGAACGCTCGGTAGGCCGCCCGCAAGACGAGCTCGAGCTCCCGCATGCGATTCCAACCTAGCGCCATGACGGCCGTACCGCGTCTCGGGCAAATGGCAGCCTAGAAACTGGTGTCGATCACCCAGCGCTCGATGCGAGACGGCCGGATACCTCGCTGATCGCTAACGGGCCGGTTGCGGACCGCGCGCTCGCCCGCCTCAATCGCCGCTTCGGACTCCCACAGTGTCACCGACATCAGCCGGCCAGTGCCCTCCTCACGCAAGTCGTAACCAGCGAGGAAGCCCGGAACAGATTGCAGGAGCTCACGCAGGGTTCTCGCGCGCCGTTCGTCGTCGTCGTGGAGAAGGGGTGCCTCGTCAAAGGTGGCGACGCGGGCGAAGGTCATGGACCGCCGGGAAGAATACCGACGCTGCCTCGTCTCGAGCGCAAAATCAGAACCCTGTTGCGTGGTCCTCTTGCATGATCGCGGCAGTGCGAAATTCCGGCGAACCGGGATGGCGACTCCATCACCGGCTCCCGGAAGGTGACGATCGGCCTGCGTGGAAGCGGTGGCAGCTCGCCGCGCTCGGGCAGGTAGCGGCAGGGCAACGGTGCGAAGCCTCGCGCGCTCTTGCACAACACGTCATCGTCAGGGCTAACTCGGACGCACGCGTTTACCCCATACGGGCACGGGCACTGAGATAGGGGGACGGCCGCGTCCATCGGGCGTCCGGACGGATCCACGCCACCGCCCGTATGAAAGGAATTGCAATGTCCACCGCCCGCCGCGACGCGTCGCGCGTCGCTCCCAGCCAAGCCGGCTCGCATGACCGCTCTACCGCGCAGTGGTACTGCCTCATCGTCGGCGCCACCCTCTTGCTGGTCGGCGCGCTCGGCTTCCTCGCCGAGTCCAAATTTGACACCTCGAGCGGCGGCGATTCAGGCGCCCTGGACGGTGAGGACTTCCTCATCTTCGAGGTGAACGGCTGGCACAACGTCGTCCACATCGCCTCGGGAGCCTTCCTCCTGCTCATGTCGAGCAGGCATGCTCGGGCCCGCACCGGCGCCCTCGCTTTCGGAGCGATCTACGGACTCGTCGCCCTCATCGGCCTGATCGACGGTCACGATGTGCTCGGGATCATCCCGATCGACCCCGCCGACAACGTCCTGCACGTGCTGCTCGCCGGCAGCGCTTTGGCCGTCGGCCTGCTTTCCGATCGCGACCGCCGCCACGAGCGCGGCGACGCCACGAGCGGCCGTTTCGAGCGGGACGGGTCCCCGACTACGCCCCGCTCGCGCGAACACTCGCTCTAGGCAGGGCACGCCATGAGGGTGCGGCTCCGGACAGCCCCTATCGAGCACATGCTCGCGCTCCAGCAGGCTGCGCAGGGATCACCCGTCATCGATCGCAGACGCTGCTGACAAGGGAGGGCTTAGCCCTCCAAATCGTGCGGAGCTTCCGGGACGACGTTGAGCGACTCAAGACACGAAGCGCTGCAACTCGTGAGCGGCTCTGTCGTTACGCCGGGTCAGCTGTGGCGCCGTGCCGGGTCGCGAGCAGGCCGCCGGCCACCGCGATCGCGGTGGCCGCGGTCTGCGAGCCGTCATACGCGAGCAGGATGGATCCAGCTGCCCTTGGTCAAGAGGCCCTCTCGGCCTGCGCACTACCCGTGGCCCCCGTCGTCTCATGCATGCCGCGCGGGGTCACAACCAGCGGGCAGGCGGCTGAGCGCACCAGTTGGGTTGAGACGGAGCCCAGCAGAACCCGGCGCAGCGGGCCGTAGCCTCGCGAGCCGACGACCAAGAGCGTCCCTGGGGACGTGGCGACCTCGGCGATGCCATCTGCCGGGTCGCCTGTGAGTAGCGAAGCCTCGACCTCGATGCCTTCGGGCACGCTCCTCTCCGCCTCGGCGAGCTGGTCGCGTGTGTGGTGCTGGATGGCCTCCAGTAGCGCCTCCCAGCCGACGCCGGTCCTCAGGGCCCCCCGATCCGGGGGCACCGCCACCGAGACGAGCCGTAGCTTTGCGCCCGCCGCCGGCGGCGAGCTCGCTCGCCGCCGCCAGCGCGCCATTCGACTCGGGGGAGCCGTCGAATCCCACCGCGATCGTTGTGATCGCCTCGCGGCCGTGGTCGCGATAGCCGCGCGGCGCGATTGCGACGGCGCATGGGGACCCGTGAAGCAGGGCGACGCCGACGCTACCAGCGAGCACCTGCCCGACTCGCCCCTGATGCGCCGAGCCCACCACGAGGAGGTCGGCGCCGATCTCCTCGGCCAGCTCGTGCAGGCCGCGCGCAGGCGAACTGCTCGGATACGCCTCCGGCTCGGCACCGACGGACGCGGCCGCGTCCTCGATCTGTCGCGCGTATTCGGCTTCCGCGTCGCGGAAGTGCGGGTCGAAGCCCCGCCAAACGGGATCGAATTGGAACACGCCGGCGACGACGAGGTCGGCGCCGGTCAGGTCGGCGAGCTGTTTTCCGAGACCAAGCGCGTCCTTCGCCTGATCGCTCGTGTCGTAACCGACGAGAACCTTGCGATACATGGATTGCCTCCTTTGTGCGCGGGTCAATGCCCCGTCGCCATGGCGAGGTCGAAGTCGCTCAGCACGCCCTCCGGCATCTGGTTCGGCTTGCTCCGTACCAGGAGGCGGGTCGTGCCGCTCAGTGACAGGGCATAGAGGGCGGTGCGCAGCGATTCGTGTGCCGGGATCGCTCGCACCTGCTCGGTGATCGCCTCGGTTGCGCGAGCGAGGCTGCGGTCGCGGCCGATCCACCCGAGCAAGCCGCGGTGCGTCACCCAGCCGAGCGGCGTGCCGTTGCGGCCCCCCACCACCAACACCGCGTGGACGCGGTGGGCGGCCATCGCCTTGGCGGCGTCCGCCACGGAGGCGGTCCCGGAGATCACGACGCAGCCGGGCGTCATGAAGTGGGCGACCTCCCGGTCGAGCAGCGCATCGGTGTAGCCGGGCCCGGGGCCGGGCTGCCCGGCGTTGGTCTTGGCGGGACGTGTGCGGAGCTCCGAAGTCATGCCTACAGCGTGGCTTCGCGGCGCCTCCGCCGCATCCGGCCGAGACCCCGAATCGTCTCGGTAGTTCTCCGCAGCATCGGCTTCTTATGGGCGAACGGCCAGCTAGCGCCCGATCGGCGGGGTCATCTCGACTCGTCTCGGCCGCGCGTGGGAGACTCCGCAGCCCCCGTTCGGGGACCGGCCGAGAACTAGCCCTGTTGCGCGCATGTCGGCGAATACCGGATATTCCGATCCACAGCTCCAAGAAACGCAGCTGCGGCGCCTCCTCGAGGTGGGTCGCGCCCTGGTCGCGGAACTCGACGTCGAGGCAGTCCTGCGCCGCATCCTCGAGACCGCTCGCGACCTGACTCGCGCGCGTTACGCCGCGCTTGGCATCCTCGACAGCCGCAAGGAGGAGCTCGAGCGTTTCGTCTTCGTCGGCATCGACGAGGAGACGCGGCGGCTGATCGGGCCGTTGCCGCGCGGTCATGGCGTGCTGGGAGAGCTGATCCGCGACCCGCGACCGTTGCGGCTCCCGGACGTGACTCAACACGAGCGCTCGTACGGCTTCCCGCCTGGGCACCCGCCGATGAAGACGTTCCTCGGCGTGCCCATCAGCATCCGGGGCGAGGCCTGGGGGAATCTCTACCTGACCGACAAGGCGGACGCCCTCCAATTCGACGAGGCGGATCAGGAGTCGGCCATGGTCCTGTCAGAGTGGGCGGCGATCGCGATCGACAACGCGCGCCTGTACGAGGACGTGGCGCAGCGCCGAGCCGAGCTCGAGCGCGCTGTGCGCGGCCTCGAGGCGACCGCGACCGTGGCGCGCTCGGTTGGCGTCGAGACGGACCTCGAGCGGGTGCTCGAGCTGATCGTCAAGCGTGGTCGCGCGCTCGTGGACGCACGGTCCCTTCTCGTGCTGCTAGAGGAGGGCGACACGCTGCGAGTGGTCTCGGCAGCTGGTCAGCTCGGCGCTGGCGCTCTCGACGCGATTGTGCCGCTGGAGGGTACTGTCGCGGGCACGGTCGTAGACACCGGTGCCGCCGCGCGAGTAGCCGACCTGGCAGAGCACGGGCATGGCCTTGAGCCAGTCTCGGGCGGGGCGAAATCCGCGCTGGTCGTCCCGCTGGGATTCCGAGGCCGCGCGCGCGGTGCGCTGGTGGCACTCGACCGGTCCGACGGTTCGCACGTCTTTGATGCGGAGGACGAGCATTTGCTCGCCTCCTTCGGAGCCAGCGCCGCAATCGCGATCGCGACCGCGCAGTCGGTCGAGGCCGACCGGCTCCGCCACTCGATCCGCGCATCAGAGGCCGAGCGCAAGCGCTGGGCGCGTGAGCTGCACGACGAGACGCTGCAAGACCTCGGCGCACTCAAGCTGTCGCTCGATACAGCGCTGCGCGCCCGCCGAGACGACACGCTCGTCGACGCGACGACAAACGCGGTCGAGCAGCTCCAGTTCACGATCGAAGGCCTGCAGAACCTGATTGCCGAGCTGCGCCCCGCGGCGCTTGACCAGCTGGGCATCAAGCCGGCCGTCGAGGCGCTCGTCGGACGCACCGCGGCGACTTCCGGGCTCGACATCGACGTGCGCGTAGAGCTTTCCTACAGCGGCAGCCAGGTACCGAGACGGCTGGACTCGGAAGTCGAGAACACGGTCTACCGGCTCGTCCAGGAGTCGCTCACGAATGCGGTCAAGCACGCTCGCGCCGAGCACGCCTCGGTCGACATCGTGGAGGACGACCACGATGTGCGAGTCACCGTGAAGGACGACGGCTCCGGCTTCGACACGAGTAGGCCCGGTGCGGGCTTCGGGCTCCTCGGAATGCGCGAGCGCGTCGAGCTCGTCGGCGGGCGACTGGCGATCGAGTCGGCGCCCGCCGGCGGCACGATCGTGCGGGCGCAGCTGCCGGCGCTGCGCCCGGGCGCCGAGACCGCCGAGCCGGGTCGCGACGCGGTCTAGGCGCGGCACGCCGGGCGGCGGCCGCCCTCAGTGCGCGATGTTCACGCCGCTCTGCGGCGCGATGATCGCTCGGCGGGTGATCCTTGGACCCGCCACCTCGACGTCCACCGGAAGCCCCGCCGGTGCGTCCTCGCGATCGTCGTGGTGGAGGGCGAGGTAGGGCGCAAGCCAGCGACCCGCGATCTTGCTCGGCGGCCACCATAGTGCCTGCTCGGAGACGGCCCAGTCGCCGCCGCGGCCGCCGGTTACCTCGGCGCGCATGTAGCGGGGTGTGGATCCCGTCAGGAGCAGTCCACGCAGGACGGGACGGAAAGGCTTAGGCTCCACCGGAGCACCGGCCCTTGCCGCGATGGCTTCGGCCGCGGCGTCGGCCTGTTGCGTGGCGACCCCGCCCTGCTTGATCGGGGATGTGGTGGCGTCGCCGGCTGCGTAAGCGTCGGGCTCGCCCTCCACGCGGCTGTGGAGGTCGACCGGGATGAAGCCCTGTGCATCCGCCGGGAGGCCGGCCAGCTGCGGTCCGTGTAGCCGCGGCAGGCTGACTACGCGGTCGGTGGAGATGCTGCCGCCGGGGACCAGAGCCAGCTCCCCGTTGCGGAAGTCGGCCGGGTACTCGCCGGTTCGCAGCTCGATCCCGTGCTCCTCCAGCAGCTTGCGGACCGCGTCGGATGCCGCTGCGCCGAACAGCTCGAGCGGCGCATCCTCCGGCGTGACGAGCGAGAGCGTCACGCGCCGCAACCCCCGCTTCGCCACCTCGGTGGCAGTCATGAGTGCGAGCTCGTAGAGCGGGAGCGGCCACGAGGCGCCGGGGGGCACAGCGAAGGCGACTCGCTTGACGGCACGATGCTCGAGCTCGCGGAGCACCGTGCGGAAGCGGCTGGTGTAGCCCGGGCCCTTGATCGTGATGCTTCCCGGGACGGAGGTCTCCGGCTGAGCGCCGACCGCGACCAGCAGCACCTCGTAGTCGAGCCGGCGGCCGTCCCAAGTCGCAACCTCGTGGCCGGCTGTATCGACGCTCTGGACGCCGGCGAGGTGCAGCGCGGCGCCGTGGGCGCGCGCGATCTCCACGATGTCGTACCGCTTGACCTCGCCTAGGCCGAACGGCTCGGCGACGGCGAGCGGCCTGTAGGCGAAGTCGGCCTTCGGCGTGACCAGGTCGATCGACACGCGCTCCTCGGCGAGGTTCCGCAGTGCGATCAGCGCCTCCAGCGCGGCCACCCCGCCGCCGACGATCAGGACCTTGGTTGGGCTGTCTTTCACCATTGGCTCAGCATCGTCGCGCAGCGCAGGGATGGCATCCGGGGATCACCTGGATCCGATTCGGTGATTTCCCGCAGGCTGTACGCTCGGCCGATGAGCGGCTTCAGAGTGCTTGTCTGCGGAGGCGGCATCGCCGGTGTCGAGGGCCTCTTGCGCCTGCGCCGCCTGACCGGTGACACGCTCGAGCTGACGCTCCTGGCGCCCGCAGACGAGCTGCGCTACAGGCCAATGGCGGTCCAGGAGCCGTTCTCGCGTCCCGGCCCGCGCCGCTACCCGCTTCGGAAGATTGCCCGCCGCGTGGGGGCCGAATGGGTCCAGTCGGGCCTCGAGTGGGTCGACCCGGATGGCCAGCAGGTCCACACGACAGACGGGCACGCGATCCCTTACGACGCCCTGCTCCTGGCCGTCGGCGCACGCACGGAGGTGCCCTACGAGCATGTGACCGTGTTCGACGACGCACAGCCGGACGAGACTTACCGCGGCGTGGTGCAGGACGTGGAGGAGGGCTATACGCGCAGCGTCGCGCTCCTGCTCCCGGACGGACCGGCCTGGCCGCTTCCCGCCTACGAGCTCGCCCTGATGACGGCCGAACGGGCGTACAGCATGGGAATGGAGGGATTCGCTGTCGACGTCGTCACCGCCGAACCGGAGCCGCTCGCAGCCTTCGGGCACGCGGCGAGCGAAGCCCTCCAGGTGTTCCTCGCGGAACGGGGCGTGGAGGTCCACGCCCGCTCGCAGGCCGAGGTGCCCGCCTCTCGCAAGCTGATCATCCGCCCCGCGGACCTCGAGCTCGAGCGCGGCCGGATCGTCGCCATGCCGCGAATCGTAGGCCCCAGGCTGCGCGGTCTCCCGGCCAACGAGGACGGCTTCATCCCCGTTGACGAGTGGTGCTGCGTGCGCGGCCTCGAGCCGCGCGTGTTCGCAGCCGGTGACGCCGCCGACCTCGAAGTCAAGCAAGGAGGTCTCGGAGCGCAGATGGCGGACACAGCCGCCGCCGGGATCGCGGCGCTCGCTGGAGCGGACGTCGATATCGAGGCCCTGCGACCGGTAATCCATGGCGTGCTGTACACGGGCTCGGACCCGCTCTACCTCACCGCGCGGATCGAAAACGGCCGGGTCGAGTCGCGGCTGAGCCGAGAGGCGGAATGGCCCAAAGACGAGAAGGTCGTCGCCGAGGAACTCGGGCCGTTCCTGCGCTCACTCGAATAGCTCGGCGGTGAACTACCGAGCGCTCCGGCGGATCTCCCCGGATGCCCGAAGCACTGTCCGCACCTACCGTGCGTGCATGACTTCCGCCAGCCCGACAATGGAGGAGCTCCGACACGGCCTCGAGCGCCTGGTCGTGGACCTCTTCGAGAGCGACCGCAGCGGCGCGATCCCCGCGCTCGAGATCAATCATCGCAACGGCCAGCTCGTGGTCTACGCGCGGCTTCCTGGGACGACTGCCGGCGATGCGCCGATGGGCGTCGAGGTTCGACTGCCGTGCGGCGAACAGCCGGTCGATCACTCGACGCCGAGGAGCGCCGCGAGCACGAGCATCAGCGCGGCTCCCGCAGCGGCTCCGACCGCCGCCGCATAGCGGCCTCCGCGCACGAACGCCTGCGGCGCGAGCTCCCCACAACCAGCGTTCTCGTTTGCCTTCGCGGCCGGCGCCCTGCTGACGTACGCGGTCCCGATCGCGAAGGCCTCCGGCAGGTTGTGCACCAGCAGAACACCGGCACCGGGCCGGCGCCGGTCGCGAGCGCCGTAGCGCTCCCAGCCAGCGCGAGAAAGCCGACCTCCACTAGGGACTTAGCAGCCCGTGGTCGAGTGCCCAGCGGACGAGCTCTGCGCGAGAGGCCACACGGAGCCGGACCTGGACACGAGCGCGGTGCGCCTCGACGGTCCGCACGCTCAGCACCAGACGGTCGGCGATCTCACGGCTGGTGTGCCCGAGGGCGACGAGTCGCACGACGTCGCGTTCACGGACGGTCAGACCGTCGGCGCCGCGCCGGCGCTCGAAGTCCTGGGCGGCCAACCGGATCGCCCGCACGAGTCGCGGCCCCGGCGCGCCGGCAGGCGGTAGCACGATCGCCGTGTCCGGCGACGCCTGGCGGAGGGATGGAAGGGAGCAAAAGCCCTCGCGCTCGCACAGCTCAGGGTCGAGCACTAGCACGCTCGGCCGTAGGGCTTGGAGCGCCTCCTCCGCCTCATCGAGCGACTTGGCATGCCCTATGAGTTCGACGTCGACGCTTGCGCTCAACTCCGCGACGGCGGCGCGTCCGCCGGCTATCAGCACTCTTGCCCGCACGGGGCGAGCCTAAGTGCAAGGCGTCGCGCCGCCATCCGGGGCATCCGTCAGCTCGGCTGCGGGGAACTACGTAATCCGCCTACGCGCGCTTGGGGTGCGGCCCAAGCCAGACATATATTCCCGCGCTCGGGAGTCCCACAGACGGAGGGGCGCGTGGCTTCAGGGCGTAGGGCTCTGCTCGTTTCCAGGACGTGGATACAGGTCGTCGTTCTGGTGATGCTGTTCGGGTTCTTCGTACTCGGGCTGCTCGCTTATCGCACCTATCAGGCGAAGCCTCCGATTCCCGAGCGGGTGGTTGATCCCCGGGGAGCGGTGCTCTACACCGAGCGGGACGTCGAGCGGGGCCAGGAGGTGTTCCTCAACAACGGCCTCATGGAATACGGCTCGGTGTTCGGTCACGGCGCCTACCTCGGCCCGGACTACACGGCGGACTATCTGCGGCGGGCGTCGGACTACGTCAAGCGAAGCTATGGCGGCGAGCGCTCCGACAGCGCCGCCCGGCGCACGATCGAGGACTTCCGCACGAACCGCTACGAGAAACGCACGGGCGTACTGGAGCTGACCGAGCCGCAGGCCGAAGCGCATCGCCGGCTCGTGCGCCACTACTCGCGCTTCTTCTCCGAGCCGACCACGAAGCACGGGCTGCGCCCCGACGCGATCACGGATCGCTCCGACCTCGCCGCGCTCACCGCCTTTTTCGGCTGGACCGCCTGGGCGGGCGCAGCCGAGCGACCCGGCCACGACTACTCCTACACCAACAACTGGCCGCCCGAGCCGCGCGTGGACAACCGGGCGACGGCGAACGTGATCGTCTGGTCGGTGCTATCCCTCGTCGCGCTGCTGGGCGGCATCGGGCTGCTATTCGGGGCGTTCGGGCGCTGGAACCTGCTCGGCTGGCATGGGCGCGAGCAGGCGTCGCTCAGCTTCAAGACCCCCGGTGAGGTGGCGCTCACTCCGGCCCAGCGCGCGTGCGCCTGGTTCTTCTTCGTGATGGCGGCGCTGTTCGTGATCCAGACGCTGGTCGGCGCCGCCTCACAGCACTACCGGGCCGAGCTCGCGAGCTTCTTCGGCATCAATCTCGCTGAGGCGTTCCCCTTCAACCTGATGCGCACCTGGCACGTCCAGCTCGCGCTGTTCTGGGTCGCGACCTCGTTCGTCGCCGCCGGCATCTTCCTCGCGCCCATGATCGCCAGGCGCGAGCCGCGCGGCCAGGGCAAGCTCGCATTCATCCTCTTGGGCGCGCTGGCGGTCGTGGTGTTCGGCACGCTGATCGGGTCGTTCCTCGGGATCCACGGGTGGCTTGGGGACGCCGCGACCAACTGGTTCGGCCTCCAGGGCTTTGAGTACCTGGACCTCGCGCGCCTCTGGCAGGTGCTGCTCTCTATCGGGCTGTTCGTATGGGCGTTCATGCTGTGGCGCGTCCTGCGAGGTCGGCTGCGCAGGGAGCACGTCGGGAACATGCCCTGGCTCTTCTTCCTGGCCGCGCTCGCGATCCCGGCGTTCTACGCGGTCGGGCTGATCGCGCAGACGGGGCAGCACTTCACGGTCAACGAGTTCTGGCGCTTCTGGGTCGTGCACCTCTGGGTGGAGGACTTCCTGGAGCTGTTCACGACCGTGATGGTCGCCTACATGTTCGTCCTGCTCGGCGTGGTGCGCGAGCGGGTCGCGCTGGTCGTGATATTCCTCGACATCATCCTCTATTCCGTCGGGGGCGTGATCGGGACGATGCACCACGTGTACTTCTCGGGCGAGCCCGCCGAGCACATGGCGCTCGGCGCGTTCTTCAGCGCCGCCGAGGTCATCCCTCTCACGTTCCTGACCGTGGAGGCGTGGTCCTTCCTGCAGCTGGGCGCGGCGCAGGAGTCGAAGTCGCGCACGCCCTTCCCGCACCGCTGGGCCGTGCTGTTCCTTGTGTCCGTGGGCTTCTGGAACTTCCTCGGCGCGGGGATCTTCGGGTTCCTGATCAACCTGCCGGTGGTCTCCTACTACGAGATCGGCACCGCGCTGACGGCCAACCACGGCCACGCGGCGATGATGGGCGTCTACGGCATGCTCGCCATCGGCCTGGCGATGTTCTGCCTGCGCTACCTGATCCCGGCCGACCGATGGCCCGAGAAATGGGCGCGCATCGCGTTCTGGTCCACGAACCTCGGCCTTGCATGGATGTGCTTCGCGACGCTGCTGCCACTCGGCATTGCGCAGCTCTACAAGTCGGTCAACGACGGGTACTGGGAGGCGCGCGACCTGAACTTCCTCACCGAGGACACCAACACGCTCATCGAGTGGCTGCGGCTGCCAGGCGACATCGTCTTCATCGTCGGCGGCGCCCTGCCGGTGATGTACATCGCATGGATTGGCATCCGCCACACCGTCAAGCGCGTGACCCTCGAGGAGCCCGAGGACATCCTGTTCACCGAGGTGAAGGAGCCGGAGGGCATGCCGGCAGTCAGCAAGGATGAGGCCACCGCGGCGCACGTGACATGAGTCCCGAGGCCGTCATCGCCGCCGGCTACGCGGGCGTGCTGCTCGCGTGCTCGCTTATCCTCGAGTGGCTGTCGGCGCACACCCACCGCCGCTCGCTCCGCTATCGCACCGCCGGCTTCGAGTACCACCCGCAACATGACGCCTGGGAGTGTCCGGAGGGTGAGCGTCTCTGGCCGCACGAGTTCGATCACGAGCGGCGCCTCGTCCGCTACCGGGCGAAGGCGCATGTATGTAACTCGTGCCCGGCAAAGGAGCGCTGCACCGACTCCGACAGGGGGCGCGAGATCGTCCGGCCGCTCGACCCGTGGCCGCACTCGGAGGCCGGGCGCTTCCACCGCGTGATCTGCCTGATGCTTGTCGTGCTCGCGGCACTGGTCGCCGCCGTCGCGCTCGTTCGCAACCACGGGCCGGTGGACTCCGCGACGCTGGGCGCACTCCTCGTCGTGTGCGCGCTCCTCGGGCGCTTACTGCTGCGCGACTTGCAGCGACACCCGGCGAACTTCCCCGAGCCCGCGCCCTCGCATGGCCTGCGGATGACCATCACCGGCACCGACGGCGTGCGAGCGCCGAGTCGCTGGGCATCGCAGAACCGTGTCGAGAGAAGCTGACCGATGGAAGCTTGGGAGCTGGTGCGCTTCCTTCACGTGGTCGCTCTGGCCTTCTTCGTCGGCGGCCAGATCATGCTGGTGGTGGCGATCGTCCCGGTACTCTCGGGGCGGGATGAGGCTGTCATGCGAGCGGTGGCGCGCCGCTTCGGCGTGGCGAGTGCGGTAGCGATCGCCGTCCTGCTCGCCACGGGCATCGCGCTCGCATCGCACTTCTCGCGCTGGCAGGACGAGACCCTCCACGCAAAGCTCGCGGTGCTGGTGCTGGTCGGCCTGCTCACCGGCCTCCACATCGCGACGCCCGACAGCCGGGCGGTGTCGCTCGCCCTGGTGGCTTCCTCCCTAACGGTCGTCTGGCTCGGCGTGGCGCTCAGCCACTGATCCGTCAGCGATCGATCAGGTCGTTGTCGAGCGCGTAGCGGACGAGCTCGGCGCGCGTCGAAACGCCGAGCTTCTGCTGGATGCGGGCTCGGTGAGTCTCCACCGTGCGGACGCTCAGATAGAGCTGGTCCGCGATCTCATTGTTCGTATGGCCGAGGGCGATGAGGCGCAGCACGTCGATCTCGCGATCGCTCAGCTCCGCCAGCGCGCCGCTCGGTCCGTCGGGTGTCGCGGCCATGCGTGCGCCGAGATCCGGATTCAGCCAAGTGCCGCCGCCCGCCGCGGCGCGGATCGCCTGGACGAGTTCGGTGCCCGCGGCGTGCTTGAGCACGTAGCCGCGTGCGCCAGCCTGGAGGGCCTCCCGGGCGAAGGCCGGATCCTCCTGCATCGTCAGCACAACGACGGCCGTGCCAGGCGAGACCTCCGCCACGTCGGGAATAGCCTCGAGGCTCGAGCCGCCCGGCATGTTGAGGTCGAGCACGAGCACGGTCGGCTTGTGGCCGAGGACGTAGCGCTTGGCCGCGTCGACGTCGCCCGCCTCTGCCACCACCTCGATGTCGGGCTCGGCCTCCAGCAGCATGCGCAGCCCGCTGCGGACCACCGCGTGGTCATCGGCCAGCACGATGGTGATCTCCTTGTCGGATTCGGCCACGGCGTCGGGATTATGCGCCACGGCCGACATGTGCGCCCAGCGTACCTTCCCGCAGCGACCCCATTGGCTACCCCGGATTCGCCTGGCACGCGGCGCGGCGCTGCTTTCCGACCATGAAGAACGGATCGCTCATGGACGAACCGGCCTGGGGCTGCTGTCCGGGCTCGTGCTCGCGCTCGGAGTGATCGTCTTCGCCATGGCCCTTGCTGACGCGCTCCATGTGGGCCGTATCAGGTCCGCTCGAGCACAACTAGCGGAAGCAGGCGGCCGGCCGAGGCTCAGTGCGCTCCAGCCACCGGTTGCGCCGATGAGCTCCGACCAGAGTCGCTCGCGCTCGGCCCGTCTGGCCTCCCCGCGCATGCAGCCGGAGCGATGGTGGGGCTGGTCCTGCTACTACGCGTGGACCGGGCGGCACGGCTCACACATCCGCAGAAGCCCGCAAGGGGGCGCGGCTAATTTCGCTGTTTCACGAGGGCCGCAATTGATACACCTTCTGCGAAATGCTTGCCACGGGTATTCGCGCGACCGGTGACCTGGCGCTGCTCGACGCCTACTGGCGCGCCGCGAACTACCTGTCAGTCGGCCAGATCTACCTGCTCGACAATCCGCTGCTGCGCGAGCCGCTGCGCCTCGAGCACGTGAAGCCGCGCCTGCTCGGGCACTGGGGCACGACGCCGGGGCTCAACCTGCTCTACGCCCACATGAACCGGGCGATCCTCGAACGCGACCTGAACGCGATCTATGTGACCGGTCCCGGTCACGGAGGCCCGGGCCTCGTCGCGAACACTTACCTCGAGGGCACGTACTCGGAGGTCTATCCCGAGATCGGCGAGGACGTGGAGGGCCTCCGCAGGCTCTTCCGCCAGTTCTCCTTCCCCGGCGGCGTGCCGTCGCACGTTGCGCCGGAGACGCCCGGGTCCATCCACGAGGGCGGCGAGCTCGGCTACTCGCTGGTGCACGCCTATGGCGCGGTCTTCGACAACCCCGACCTGCTCGCGCTGTGCGTTATCGGGGACGGTGAGAGCGAGACCGGCCCGCTCGCGGCGAGCTGGCACTCGAACAAGTTCGTGAACGCCGCCCGCGACGGCGCCGTGGTGCCGGTTCTGCATCTGAACGGCTACAAGATCGCCAACCCCACCGTGCTGGCCCGGATTCCGCACGACGAGCTGCGTGCGTTGCTGGAGGGATACGGTCACACGCCGCGTTTCGTCGAGGGCGACGAGCCCGCTGCCGTCCACGAGGCGCTCGCTAGCACGCTCGGGCAGTGCCTGGACGAGATCGCACAGATCCAGGCACGCGCACGGGCGGGCGATCGCGCAAGGCCGCGCTGGCCGATGATCGTGCTCCGCACGCCGAAGGGCTGGACGGGCCCGAGGGAGGTCGACGGACAGCCTGCCGAGGGCAGCTTCCGCTCGCACCAGGTACCGCTTTCCAACCTCGCGGACGACCCCGAGCACCTCCGCCTCCTCGAGGAATGGCTGCGCTCGTACCGGCCGGAGGAGCTGTTCGACGACGACGGCCGGCTGCGGGAGGAGCTGCGTGGCCTGCGGCCCGAGGGCGAGCGCCGGATGGGCGCTAACCCGCATGCCAACGGCGGGCTCCTGTTGCGCGATCTCGAGCTGCCCGACTTCCGGGCTCACGCGGTGAGCGTGAAGGAGCCCGGCAAGGTCTCGAGCGAGGCCACCCGCGTGCTGGGCGGCTGGCTGAGCGACGTGATGCGGGCGAACGAGTCGTCGCGAAACTTCCGCGTGATGGGGCCGGACGAGACCGCCTCCAACCGGCTCGCTCCCCTCTTCGACGTCACGGATCGCGTCTGGCTTGCCGAGCGCCAGGACGGCGACGACCATCTGTCGCCCGACGGCCGCGTGATGGAGATCCTCAGCGAGCATCTGTGTCAGGGCTGGCTCGAGGGCTACCTGCTGACCGGGCGCCACGGCTTGTTCAACTGCTACGAGGCGTTCATCCACATCGTCGACTCGATGTTCAACCAGCACGCTAAGTGGCTCAAGGTCACCCGCGAGATCCCGTGGCGGAGGCCGATCGCCTCGCTCAACTACCTGCTGTCGTCACATGTATGGCGTCAGGACCACAACGGCTTCTCCCACCAGGACCCGGGCTTCATCGACCACGTCATGAACAAGAAGGCCGAGATCGTCCGGGTCTATCTGCCACCCGACGCCAACTGCCTCCTGTCGGTGGCGGACCACTGCCTGCGCTCCCGCGACTACGTGAACGTCATCGTGGCGGGCAAGCAGCCGTCGCTCGACTACCTGTCGATGGACGACGCGATCACGCACTGCACACGCGGCATCGGAATCTGGGATTGGGCATCGACCGACCGCGGCTCCGAGCCGGACGTCGTGCTGGCGTGCGCGGGTGACATTCCGACGCTCGAGACCGTTGCGGCCGCCGGGCTGCTTCGCCGTCATCTGCCGGACCTCAGGGTGCGGGTCGTGAACGTCGTCGACCTCATGCGCCTCCAGCCGGAGTCCGAGCACCCGCACGGACTGCCCGACTCGGAGTTCGACGCGCTGTTCACCACGTCGCAGCCGGTCATCTTCGCCTACCACGGCTACCCGTGGCTGATCCACCGGCTGACCTATCGTCGCGGCAACCACGCCAACCTGCACGTGCGCGGCTACAAGGAGGAGGGCACGACGACGACGCCCTTCGACATGGTCATGCTGAACGACCTCGACCGCTTCCACCTCGTCATGGACGTGATCGACCGCGTGTCCGGCCTGGGCGAGCGGGAGGCCGCCCTCCGCCAGCACATGGTCGACGAGCGACTGCGGCACCGGGCGTACACGCGCGAGCACGGCGACGATCCCCCGCACGTGCGCGAATGGACGTGGCCGGGCGACACGTGCGAGTCCTCGTAGCGAACCCCGGGTCGAGCAGCCTGAAGTTGTCCCTGCTCGACTCGGACGACACGCTCCTGTGGGCGCGCGAGCTGGACGCGCCCCGCGCCGCCGTCGAAAAGCCCGACGTAGCGGAGGCTCTCGCCGACCTCCCGGCCCCACCCGATGTCGTCGGCCACCGCGTGGTGCACGGAGGAGAGCGGTTCCGCGAGGCGGTGGTCCTGGACGCCGGCGTCCAGGCGGCTCTCCGAGAACTCGCCGTGCTCGCCCCGCTCCACCAGCCGAAGTCGCTCGCCACGATCGAGGCCCTTGAGGGGGCGTTGCCGCAAGTCAAGGCCGTGGCCTGCTTCGACACGGCCTTCCACGCAACGCTGCCGGCGGCCGCCGCGACTTATGCACTGCCCCGCGCCTGGCGAACGCGATACGGCATCCGCCGTTACGGCTTTCACGGGCTCTCGCACGCCTACGCCGCGCGCGCGGCCGGCGACGCCCGCCGCGTCGTGACGTGCCACCTAGGCGCGGGCGCGTCGCTCTGCGCGGTCCTCGACGGCCGCTCGGTCGACACGACTATGGGCTTCACGCCGCTCGAGGGGCTCGTAATGGCCACCCGCTCGGGATCCGTGGACCCGGGCCTGCTGCTCTGGCTCGAGCAGAACGAGGGCGTCTCGGTCGACGAGATGGCGCAGGCGCTCGAGCATGAGTCGGGGCTGCTCGGCCTCGCCGGGACGGCCGACATGCGCGAGCTGCTTGAGCGTGAGGACGAGGAGGCGCGGCTGGCGCTCGAGGTCTATGTGCATCGTCTCCGCGCCGGCATCGCCGCGATGGCGACCGCCCTCGGCGGGCTCGACGCGCTCGTCTTCACCGGCGGCGTCGGAGAGAACTCCGCCCGCATCAGGGAGCTCGCCTGCGACGGCCTCTCGCACCTCGGCGTTGGACCACCCGACGACCGAGTGCGGGTGCTCTGCGTGCGCGCCCGCGAGGACCTCGAGATCGCGCGGCAGGCGCGCGAACTACTCCGCGTGTAGGGCGTCCAAAACCTGAAGCCGCGCACCCCGGCGCGCGGGCGCCACCGCCGCGATGATCCCGACCGCTACCGCGAGCACCAGGAAGATGGCGAGCTGCCCGGGCGGGGGCTCGAAGCCGAGCCCGAGGTCGCCGAGCGACTGCGTCACGAGGAAGGCGAAGAGCAGCCCCACGCCGATGCCGAGCAGGCCGCCGATGACGGCCGTGATAATGCTCTCGTAGCGCACCATCTGCCGGACCTGGGACCGGCTCGCGCCGACCGCGCGCAGGAGCCCGAACTCGCGCGTCCGCTCATGGATCGAGAGGAACAGCGAGTTCGCGATGCCGAACAGCGAGATCACGACGCTCATCGCGAGCAGCGCGTACAGCAGGTAGATGAACTGGTCGAGGGCCGCGGCCTCGGCATCGGCGAAGCCGGCCTGGGACTCGACGCTGGCGACGGGGAACGGCTCG
>Ga0126307_10000881_pt1 | contig 19825 bp, 22 predicted proteins | sample Plot28_FD_89955 | JGI IMG/M metagenome (GOLD analysis project Ga0126307, IMG submission 89955) | Serpentine soil microbial communities from UC McLaughlin Reserve, CA, USA - Plot28 | ecosystem: Environmental > Terrestrial > Soil > Grasslands | place: USA: UC McLaughlin Reserve, Lake County... | reverse complement strand
CTGCTCGCCATCTGGGTTGTCGGCCGGATCGCCAACGGACTGGGACGGCGGACGCGCGCTACGGTGCCGCGATGACGGCCGAGCCGATCCGCCCGCTCCAGCAGCATCCGCGTGCTCAGCGCCTTCTGCGCAGGCCGGCCGCGGCGTGGCGGACGCCGGCGCAACGGCGGCTGCTGCTCGCGCTCGGCTGGGCGCTCCTCGCCGCGCTCACCTTCGCCCGCATCGCGGAGGACTTCCTTACGAACGATCCGCTCGCACGCTGGGACGTCGAATACGCCCGCTGGCTCGCCGGTGAGCGGACGTCGGCCGGCATCGACGCCTTCCGTATCGTCACGTTCTTCGGCGGCCCGACCGTCGTCTTCGTCATCGGCGCCGTTGTTTCGATCCTGTTGTACAGGCGAGGCCTGCGGCGCGACGCGGCGCTCATCCCGCTCGTGCTCGTCGGTGCGCAGCTCCTCAACCTGGTTCTCAAGTTCGCGTTCCACCGGCCGCGGCCGGAGGTGGCGTTCGTCCATCTGGAGACCTACTCGTTTCCGAGCGGGCACGCGATGATGTCAGCCGCCCTGTACGGCACCCTCGCCTTCCTCGCCTGGTGCCGGATACGTTCGCGGCGAGGCCAGAGCCTACTGCTGCTCGCCACCTCCGCGTTCGTCGCGGTGATCTGCTTCAGCCGCCTCTACCTCGGGATGCACTACCTCTCGGACGTCCTCGCCGGCGCGGCCGGCGGCGTCTTCTGGCTGGCGGTGTCGGTCGCCCTCGTGACGCGGGCTCAAGCGGTCGGACGCACGTAGTGCGCGCGGGCGACCGCGAGGATCTGGCTCGACTGCTGGGGCAGGTTCTCGGTCACCCACATCAGGATCTGCTGCGCGAGCGGGACGTGGTTCTCCGGCGCCGTCCGCGAGACGAGCACGTAAACGGTCGCCGCCTTGTTCGGCCCGAGCACCTCGCGTAGAGCCTCGTCGACAGAGCGCGCGAAGCGGGCGTAGTTCCGCGCGGGCAGCACATGCGAGTGCGTGCGGCAGATGTGCGGCAACGTGTCACGCTGACTGTCCGATTCGAAGACATCGAGCTGGTAGCCGCAGAGGAGCGCGAAGCGACGTTTCGCCGCGAGCGCGTTCCAGCGCTGCTCGAGCTCGACCGCCGTGCGCAGATGCCCGCGCCGGTTGAGCAGGTCGACCATCTCCCCGAAGACGCGCGCGGGGCGACCGTTCTGCTCGACCCGGTCCAGCAGCTCCTCGACGACACCATCGAAACGGCCGTCAACCGCGCCCTCCGCGTCGATCAGGCCGTCGAGTGTCTGCTCCGCGTCGGCGACATGAAGCAAGCCGGCAGTCTCGGCCTCCCGGAGACCCCAGCCACGCGACTCCAGCCGCTCGCCGACGAGCTCGAGGTTGGACGGCGTCACAACGAGGACGGCGGGATCGTCGCGTTCGAAGCCTGCAGCCACATAGGCCGCGACGGAGTCCGCCAGCTCGGCCGGCTCGCTGTAGATCTGGACCCCGTGTGCGGAGGGGCCGGCACCGCGCAGGAAGTCACCCCAGGATTGGCGCATGAACTGCAGTGTAGTCCGCTTCGAACAACGTTCCCAGAATGCCCGCGTCCCCCGAAAGGGGGAGTCAGCCGTCCCCGATCGGCGGCACAGTGAGTGCGGGCGCGCCCTGCGACCGAGCCGCCCGAGCGGTCCCCCGGTTCCCGGGGGCGCTCGAGGTCAACGATCGCATCCGTGGGAGTGCCGCAGCTCCTGCTGGGCGCGCCCGTCTCATCTCTCTCGACCGTGGCCACCAGCGGCTACGAGTCCTGCGGCTCAGCCGGCAGGCTCGAGAAATCGGAAGAGCGCCTCGGCGACGCAGGCGGGCTTCTCCTGGCCCTCGAGCTCGATCGTCGCCTCGACGCGCGCCTGCTTCCCGAAGGCCACGTCCTCGACATCCTCCACCCGGAAGCGGCCGCGGATCCGCGCGCCGGAAGGTACCGGTGAGGTGAAGCGGACGCGGTTGAGGCCGTAGTTGAGCGTCAGCCCATAGCGGTCCAGCGGCGGCAGCGCCTCGCCGAACATCGGCACGACGAGCGATAGCGTCAGGAAGCCGTGCGCAATCGTCGTTCCGAACGGACCGGCCGCGGCCTTCTCCGGGTCGACGTGGATCCACTGCGGGTCATCCGTCGCGTGCGCGAACTCGTCGATCCGCGACTGCTCGATCGTCCGCCACTCCGAAACGAGCTCCCGCCCGATCAGATCCTCGATCACCATCGGACTACCGAAGCGGCCCAGGTGTACCCGGTGCCGGCGGCCAGCAGCAGGACGAGGTCTCCCTCCGACAACTCGCCGGCGCGGCCGGCGCGGTCGAGGGCCAGCAGCGGGTCGACGCCGCTCATGTGGCCGGTGTCGTCCAAATATGCCGCACGAGGGTGCCCGAGCTCGCGCACGATCGCCTCGTGCATCGAGCGCTTCATGTGAATCCCGCAGAGATACGACACGTCGTCGATTGTCGCACCCGAGCGCTCGAGCGCGCCGCGGGCGGCGCCGACGAAGTTCGGCAAGCTCACCTCGTCGAGCCCGTCCTTCATCTGGGTCGGGTCGGCGACGTCGAGGAAGTGCCGGCGGCCGGCGACGGTCTCCGGCGACGCCGGCTCGACCGACCCGCCGGCGGGCACCTTCACCTGGAGCGAGAACGAGCCGTTGGTGAGCGCGTGCGAGCCGAGCAGCTCGTGGCCCGCGTCGCGCGTCAGCAGCCCGGCGACCGCGCCGTCGCCGAAGTTGAACATGAAGCGCGAGCGCTCGTTCCCGTAGTCGAGCAGGTGCGACTCGCGGGAGGCCGCCACGATCAGAATGTTGCGCAGCTCCGGCTCGGCGAGCAGGAAGTTGCGGGCGAGCCGGAGGGCCACGGGCGTGCCGCAGGAGACGTTCGCGTACTCGAGCCCGTATGCCTGCTCACAGCCGAGCCGGTGCGCAATCCAGGGGGCCGCCTGCCAGACGGGATAGTCCTTCCACAGCGAGCCGTAGTACATGACGACATCGACCTCACCGGGGTCGACCTCGTTCTCGGCGAGGAGGCGCGCGGCAGCCGCGACCGACATGTCGCTGACGTGCTCGTCGTCGCCCGCGATGTGCTTTCCACGCAGCCCGAACTTCTCCACGACCACGCTCTCCGGGATCTCGCTCGCATCTGCGATCTGCGCGGCGGTCATCCAGGTCTCCGGCAGGTACGACGCCGTCGCCGCAAGGCCGATCACGGGTCGAGATCCTTCGCGCCGAGGGTGCGTACGATGATCCGCGCCAGCTGGTCGAACACCGGCTCGGGCATTCCCTGCTCGCCGTTCCAGAGGATCCAGCGCATGCCGACGAGCTCGCCGATCCCCATCAGGCTCCAGGCAAGCACCTCCGGGTCCGTCTCCGTCACCTCGCCCGCCGCCATCGCCTGCTCGAGCCCCACCGCGTACGGCCGCAGCAGCCGCTCGTAGTGGAGGACGAGCGTCTCGGGCGAGACGAACTCCGCCTGGCGGATGATCCGGTAGAGCGCCGGGTGCTCTGCCGTGAAGCGGAAGAACGCGCCGAAGCCGAGCAGCTCGCGCTCCGCGCGCGTCGTCCCCTGCTCCGCCGCCTCGGTCATCGCGGCCCGGACGCGCGAGTTCAGGTCGAGCACGACCTCGTCGAAGACCTGCTTCTTGCTCTGGAAGTAGAGGTAGAAGGTGCCCTGGCCGACGCCGGCCGCCTCCGTGATCTTCACAATCGACGCGTCGTGGTAGCCGACCTCGGCGAAGATCCGCTCCGCCGACTCCAGCAGCTTCTTCCGCGTCCGCTCGCCGCGGGCAGTCAGCTGCTTCACCTTGCCAGCTCCAGGAGCTCGGTCTTGGCGACCTTGTCGAGCGCGTTCCGCGGCAGTGACTCGACGAAGCGGACGCCTTTGGGAACCTTGTAGCGCGCCAGCCGCCCCCGGCAATGCTCGAGCAGCGCCTCCTCGGTGGCGTTGCCTGCGAGGACGACGAAGGCGACGCACGCCTCGCCCCAGCGCTCGTCGGGAACGCCGACGACGGCTGCTTCTTTCACGGCCGAGTGCTCGTGGAGCACGTTCTCGATCTCGGCCGGGTAGACGTTCTCGCCGCCGGAGATGACCATGTCCTTGATCCGGCCGACGATCCGGTAGTAGCCCTCGTCGTCGCGCCCGGCAACGTCACCCGTCAGGAGCCACCCGTCCGCGAATGCAGCGGCAGTCGCCTCCGCGTTGCGCCAGTAGCCGGCGAAGACGTTGGGGCCTTTCACGAGCAACTCGCCCTCCGTCGCGCCGTCGAGCAGTGCACCGTTCTCGGGATCGCGCAGGACGACATCCACGTGCGGATACGGCTTGCCGGCAAACCCGCGCTTGCGCGCGGCGTCCTCGGGCGGCAGGCAGAGAACGTTCGGCGCCGCCTCCGTCAGCCCATACCCCTGGACGATCTCGACACCGCGCTCGTGCCACGCCTCCAGCAGCGCCTCCGGCATCGGCGCACCGCCCACGACGGCCCGCCGTAGCGACCAGAGGTCGGCGCGCGCGAATCCCGGCTGCTGCGCCATGAAGAGGTACGTCGCCGGGACGCCCATCATCGTGGTTACACGCTTCTCCGCGATCAGCTCCAGTGCCCGGGCCGGGTCGAACGACGGCTCGAGCACGACCGTGGCCCCTTTCCACCACGCGAGCAGGGGCTGGACGTTCCAGCCGCCGACGTGGAACTGCGGCAACACCTGCAGCACCGTGTCCTCGGCACTGAGTCCGGCAACGCGGTCGAAGGAGAGGTTCGTCCAGAAGCAGTTCGCGTGCGTGAGCAGCGCGCCCTTCGGCTTGCCGGTCGTGCCCGAGGTGTACACGAGCAGCAGCCCGTCGTCGTCGGCCGGCCCGGGAGGGAGATACTTGCTCTCAGCAACGAAGTCCTCGAGCCCGGCAACGGTTCCGTACAGGCGGCTCGCGATGTCGGCGTACTCGTTCGAGCGTAAAAGCAACGCCGGCTCGGCGTCCTCGAGCTGATAGCGCAGCTCCGGTTCCGCGAGGCGCGTGTTCAGCGGCATCAGGATCAGGCCGGCCTTCGCGCATGCGAAGAAGACGACGACGTGCTCCGGACTCGTGGCGGTGAGCGTGGCGACGCGGTCGCCGGGGGCAAGGCCGGCCGCAAGCAGCCCGGCCGCGAGCCGGTCGGACCGCTCGTCGAGTTCGACGTAGGTCGTCTCGACCCCGCGGCAGTCGATCGCGACGCGCCCGGGGGTCGTGCGGGCGCGGTCGCGGATCCAGCGGCCGAGGGTCAACTCGCTGCTCACGTCAAGAACTCCGTCACGACCTCGACGAACCGCTCCGGCTGCTCCCACAAGAAGAGGTGGCCGCCGCCGGGAAAGACCTCGACGCGCGCGTTCGGGATCCGGAGCCCGAGCAGGGCGCTGTTGCGCGCGTCCACGACCGCATCCTCCGTGCCGTGGAGGATCAGCGTCGGCGCCTCGATCCGCGTGACCCGGTCGAGCGCGTCGAACATGGCCCCCGCAGCCGCCTGCGCCGACCACGCCTCGAGCGGCTGCGCCGTCGCCTCTCGGTGGCGAAGGATCCGCTCCACGAGCTCGAGGTCCGGCTGGTCGGCGAGCGCGTTCTCCACGAACTGCCGCAGCGTCGCGCCGCTCGTCATCAGCTGCACCGTTCGCTCCGGCATCGGAAACGACTCCGGGCCGCCGGGTGTCGTGCAGGCCAGGACGAGCCGGTCGACGCGCTCCGGCGCGCTCAGCGCGAGCTCCTGCGCAACCATGCCGCCCAAGCTCGTGCCGAGCACGTGCGCGCGCTCGACGCCCGCCTCGTCGAGCACCTGCAGCGCGTCCGCAGCCAGCTCCGGCACCGTGTACGGACCGGGCGGCGCGTCGCTTTCGCCGATGCCGCGGTTGTCGAACAGGATCAGGTCGAACGAGCGCGCGAGCGGCTCGAGCACGGGCTCCCAGCCCCAGCGCGCGTAGCCGAGCCCGTGGATCAGGAGCAGCGGCGCCCCCTTCCCATGACGTTCCCACGCGAGCTTCACGGTGCTCCCTGCCCCTGGGTCGCATCAAGCTCGGGCATGCGCCGCATCCGCTTCAGCTTCACGCGCGAGCCGATGCTCGCGAGCCCCCCGGGGACGAAGAAGACGAGCAGGATAAAGAGGACGCCGAGCACGAAGAGCGGCTCCGAGAGCGGCGTCTCGAGGACGGTCGGCAGCTTTTCGACTCGAGACGATCCGGAGAGCGTCCCCAGCCGCTGATCGGCAAGCGTGTAGAGGAAGCCTCCGAGCAGGGCGCCGTAGCGGGTGCCGGCGCCGCCGATCACCACCATCACGAGCAGGGTCAAGGTGAAGTTCGCCGTCGTCACCTGCGGGGAGGCGCCCGTGCCGAGCACGAGCAGCCAGACGACGCCGCCGATCGTGGCGAGGAAGGACGCGAGCACGAAAGCGAGCAGCTTGAACCGGAACGGCTGCAGCCCGATCACCTCGACCCGTCGTTCGTTCTCACGGATCGCCTGGAGCACGTGGCCCGGCGAGCTGTTCACCGCCCAGCGCACGACGACGAACACCACCGCCGCGTAGGCGAGCGCGAGGTAGTAGAGGTTCTTCGTGTTCAGGACGCCGACGAAGAAGTCTGGGATCGGCTCGAAGTTGAGCCCAAGCCCTTCCTCCCCGCCCGTCAGCCCGTCCGGGTTCTTCTGCACCAGCACCTGGCCCGCCTGTGCGAACGCGAGCGTCACCATCGCAAAAGCGATCCCGCCGACGCGGAGGCTGATCGCCCCGAGCAGGAGCGGGACGACGATCCCTGCGCCGACGACGACCAGCAGCGTCGTCACGAGCCCCCACTCCCACTTCGTCAGCGCAATCGTGGTCAGATAGACGCCGAGCGCGAAGTAGAGCGCGTGCCCGAACGAGAGCAGGCCGGTGTAGCCGAAGAGGAGATCGTAGGTGAGCGCGACGCCTGCGAAGACGAGGCAGAGCGCCAAGAGGCCGAGCGTGCCAGGGCTGTCGAGCGGGCCGCCGAAGATGATCGGGAGGTCGAGCGAGAGCTGCGGCAGCACGAGGAAGACGCCGAGCAGCACGAGCGGAACCACGAGGTTCCGGACCCGCCTGCTCAATGCGCAACCTTCGGTGCGAGCCCCTCGGGCTTGAGCAGCAGCACGATCGCGAGCAGGAGCACGACGGCGAGATCACCGAGGCCGCTGGAGGCGTAGTAGTTGGCGTACTGCTGGACGAGCCCGACCGCGACCGCGGCGACCGCCGTCCCGCCGATCGAGCCGAAGCCGCCGATCACGACGACGATGAAGGCGAAGATCAGGAGCGACGTGCCGCGACCCGGGTCGACGACGCCGTAGTAGACGCCGGAGAGGACACCGGCGAGGGCGGCGAGGGCGCCGCCGATCGCGAAGACGAGCGTGAACGCCTTCCGGACGTCGATTCCGAGCGCCGTCACCATCGCTCGGTTCTCGACACCGGCGCGGATGATCAGCCCGTAGCGCGTGTAGCGCAGAAACGCGTTCAGGCCGACGAGCACGACCACGGCAGCCGCGATTTCGACGAAGCGATCGTTGGGGATCGAGGCGCCGAGGATGGACGTCGTGTCGATCATCCAGCTCGGCACGGGGAACGGCCTCGCGTCGAAGCCCCAGATCGCCTCGACCAGGGCGGTCAGCGCCAGCGCGAGGCCGACGGTGACCAGCACCTGCTCGACCGGCCGCCGGTAGAGCGGCCGGATCAGCACGAGCTCGATCAGCGCTGCGAGCACCGCCCCAACGGCGAGCCCGGCGACCGCGCCGACCAGGAGCTTCGTGCCTGCGCTCCCGTCGATCTTCGTCGACGTCCACCAGGTCGCGTACGCACCCACGGTCAGCAGCGCGCCGTGCGCGAAGTTGAGCACGCCCATCAGGCCGTAGATCAGCGAGAGGCCGGACGCGATCAGGAAGTACATCGCACCGAGACCGAGGCCCGTGATGGTGAGGAGGACGAACGTGCTCAGTGGGAGCCTCCCGCGACGCCGAGCAGCGAGCGCACCTTCTCCTGGTCGCCGAGCAGGTCCGCCGCCGAACCGACGTGGACGACGCGGCCCATGTCGAGCACGACCACCTGCTGCGCCACCCGCGAGACGACCGCGAGGTTCTGCTCGACGAGGAGGACGGTCGTCAGCTCGGCCGCGCGCTCGAGCGCGGCGGCGACCTCCGTCACGAGCAGCGGCGCGAGCCCCTTCGTCGGCTCGTCCACGAGCAGCACCGGATTGTCGTTCAGGAGCGCGCGCGCGATCGCGACCATCTGCTGCTGGCCGCCCGAGAGCGTCCCTGCTTTCTGCCCGCCGCGCGCCTGCAGCTCCGGAAAGAGCTCGTAGACCAGCTCGTAGCGCGGCTTCTGGCGGCGCTCGGCGAGGCGGAGGTTCTCCGCCACCGTCAAACCGGCAAACACGTCGCGGTCCTCGGGGACGTAGCCGACGCCGCGCCGCACGATCGAGTGAGTCGGCCGGCGCGTCAGCTCGGCACCCGCGAGCTTGACCGAGCCGCGGCGGGGAACGAGGCCCATCATCGCCCGCAGCGTGGTCGTCTTGCCAACGCCGTTGCGTCCGAGGAGCGCGGTCACGCCGCCCTCCGGCACCTCGAACGAGACGCCCTGGAGCACGTGCGACTGGCCCAGGTTGACGTGCAGATCCTGGACCGAGATCAGCGCCATCAGAGCGGCTCCCCGAGATACGCCGTCTGCACCGTCTCGTTCGCCATCACGGCGTCCGGCTCATCGAAGGCGAGCAGCGCGCCGTGGTGCATGACCGCGATCCGCTCCGCGAGCCCGATCACGACCTCCATCCGGTGCTCGACCATCAGCACGGTCTTCCCTTCCTCCCGGTGCACCGAGCGGATCAGCTCGACGAGCTCGTCGACGTCCTCGGCCGAGACGCCCGCCATCGGCTCGTCGAGCAGGATCACGTCCGGCCGGCTCGCGAGCAGCATCGCCAGCTCCAGCTTGCGCTTGTCACCGTGCGAGAGCAGTCCGGCGGGCCAGAGCATGCGGGCCGCCAGGCCGACGCGCTCGAGGGCGTCGTCCGCACGCTCGCGCGCCTCGAGGACCGAGGAGGCCGGGCGCCAGATCCGCAGCGAGCCGCCGAGCTCGGCCTCAGCGGCGAGACGGACGTTCTCGTGCACCGTCAACAACGGGAAGACGCTCGAGACCTGGAACGTGCGCCCGAGGCCCGCGCGGGCACGGCTGTGAGGCGGGTCGCCGGTGACGTCTCGGCCGTGGAGCTCGACTTTCCCCGCGGTCGGGCGGACAAGACCAGAGAGCAGGTTGAAGAGCGTCGTCTTGCCGGCGCCGTTCGGCCCGATGATGCCCACGAGCTCGCCCGCGCCGACCTCGAGCGAGACATCGGCGACGATCTTGGCGCCGCCGATGTCGAGCCCGAGGTTGCGCGTGGCGAGGATCGGTGCGGGAGTGGCCACGATCCCCGAGATCAGGGAGTCGCCGCTAGCGCGGCTCCGGCGGGGCGACGAACGGCCCCTTGATCCGCGCGACGACCTTCGGCGCCCAGCGTCCGTTGGCCTGCTTGACCAGCTTGACCTGGAACATCGGCTGGATCATCGCGTGGTCGGACTTGCGCACGGTCTGCTGGCCCTTCGGACCGACGAAGCTCCAGCCCTCGAGCGCCGAGATCATCCGGTCGACGTTGTCGCCCTTCGCGCCGGTGAGGGCTCGGACGATCATCTGGCCGGCGACGAAGCCGTCGGGCGTGAACAGGTCCGGCACCTGGCCGCGGTTCTTCATCGCCTTGACGAGGAAGTCGTTGACCTTGTTCTGCGGCGCCGTGTAGACGTAGTGCGAGAGGAAGTCGATCTTCGCGGCGACGTCACCGAAGGTCGTCCAGGTCGCGCGCTCGGCGAGGCCCGTAGTGATCTTGTTGGAGACGCCGAACGCGCCCTGCTGCTCCAGCGCGCGCCACATCGAGGGCGCTGTCGTGCCGGCCCAGGCGACGAAGAGCAGATCCGGGTTCGCCTGCTTCACCTGCTGTGCGAACGGGGTGAAGTCCTGCGCCGAGAGGGGCACGAGCAGCCGGCTGACGTTGTGGCCCTGCGAGCCGACGATCGAGTTGACGGCCGCATAGTTGCCGGCCCCGAACGCCGAGTCCTGCGCGAACACCGTCACCTTCTTGCCGACGCCCTTCAGGAACGTCGCTGCGGTCTTCACGTCCTGGTAGGTCTGGCGGCCGGAGCGGAACGTGTACTTGTTGATGCCGCTGATCGCGTCCGTGGCCGCGGGCCCGGAGATGAAGAGCACCTTGTTCTGCTCCGCGAGCGGCGCCATCTGCAGCGCGACGCCGGAGGAAACGCTGCCGGCGAGGATCTTGTAGCCCTTGCCGATCAGGTCGCGACCTGCCGCCACAGCCTTGGTCGGGTCGGTCCCGTCGTCCACGATCGTCAGCTCGATCGGACGGTTGTTCACCTTCATGGTGCCCTTGGTCGCGTACCTGAGCCCGTAGCGCAGCCCCTGGATGTACTCGGCTCCATACGCGGCCAGCAGCCCCGTCCGCGAGTAGACGATCCCGATCTTGTAGGGCGCCGCAGCGGACGAGCCCGCGCCCAGCTCCGGCCGCGCCTGGGCGCCCCCGGCGAACACCGACAGCACCGTCGCCACCACCGCGAGAACCGCGGCGCCACGCCATTGCCTTGCCTGCATCTCCCTGACCTCCGTGAGAACGTGGACGGATCCGGCCCTAAACCTGAGACCCGATTCAGGTCTAAGTTACGCCCCGACTCGGACGGGTGTCAAGCACCGAGCTCGTGCAGCAGTGGCGCCGTGTCGAGCGGGTCGAACCCGAGCCGCTCGGCAATCTCCTCGCTCGTCGGCCGCGTCCCCTCGCGCCAGAGCCCGCGCAGCCGCTCGCCCGTTTCCGGCCGCCGCCACCAATCCTCGCCCACCTCGCGTGCGAGGTGGCTGCGGAGCTGCGCCGAGCGGATCCACGCGCGGAGGTAGTCGGCTGAGTAGAAGCCCGAGTCCATATCGGAGAGGTAGTTCTCATCCGGATACCGGATTCCGCTCGCCCGGGTCAGCCGCTCCGAATAGCCGTCGGGGGTCGCGCCGACCTCGGGATAACGGCCCCAGAAGTCGAGCTCGAACTGCAGCTTCGCCGTGTACCGGCGGAAGAGGAGCGCGTCGAGGAAGACCGTCGCCTCCGCATTCTCCTGCGCCCGCTCGTCGGAGAGATCGAAGTGCTCGGCGTGCCAGCCAGGCTCCCGCGAGACCGCCTCGACGATGTACGAGTAGATCTCCGTCAGAGCGTGGTCGCGCGACAGCTTGCGGAAGGTGTAGGGCAGGCCGGGGTCGACACTGGCGTAGTGGAGCGCATGGCCCGCCTCGTGCAGGAACGCCTGGTAGTCGTGCAGCCCGCCCTGCGCGCGCGTGATCAGGTGGACGACCTTGGGCGGGTCGGACGCGATCACGCACGCGCGCGGCGACTTCTGCGGCCGATCGTCGAGGTCGAGTCGGATCCCAGGGAGGGCTGCCATGTCGAGGCCGAGCGCGTCCAGCGTCGCCATGCAGACCTCGACCGCGCGCTCCTTCGTGTAGGTGCTCTCGAGCGGCGAGAGCCGGCGCAGGTAGCTCGTGTGATTGGAGGTCGGTACGTCCTCGCGCTCCGGGCCGAGCAGCCGGTCGAACCAGCGCTCCCGCAGTCCGTCGTACGCCGCCGCCGAGTCGCGCGCCGCAGCGTCAAGCGCGCGCTCGAGCTCGCGCAGCGAGATCCCCTTCTCCTCGGCGTTGCGCGCAATCGTGTCGAGCTCACCGGAGAGCTCGGCCTCGAGCGCCTCCCCGGCGCCGAGCAGCTCCCGGCGGTCCTCGTTGAAGCGCGCGCTCTCGGCGTTGGCGAGCGAGCCGAGCTCGTCGCGGTCGCGGTAGGCGGGCAGCACGGCGAGCCGCGCCTGCGCCGTCCGCAGCGGCAGCTCCTCTCCCCGCCAGTGGACGCGCGCTGCGAGAACGCGGTTCTCCAGCTCGTCCTCGCGCGCGGCCAGCTCGCTCGCGACGATCCCGGCCTCGCAGGTCTTGCGCAGCCGGTACAGCAGCTCGCGCTCGTCCTCGTCGGCGATCTCCTCGGCCTCCCGGAGCGCGTCGAGCTGGCCGGTCGTGAAGAGGTCGCGGTAGCGCTCGACGATCGTAGCCTGCTCCGAGGTCTCCTTCTCGCCCACGCGCACAGCGCGGCCCTCCTCGGAGCGCTCGAACAGGTAGCGCGCGAGGCGCTCCTCGTACGCGACCGGCATGCGGACCCCCGTGACGCTCACGACGGCCGAGCCTACCGCACGTGCGAGCCGCCGACGGCGGCGGAGAGGCTCTCGAGCTCGAAGGGCTTCCCGAGCACGCCGTCGACGCGCGCCCGCAGGTCCGACGAGACGGCGCTCGAGCCGGAGAGAAGAACCACACGCACCGGCAGCTCGAGCGCGGCGACCTCGTCGAGCAGGTCGAGTCCGTCGTCGGCGCCGAGGTGGATGTCGAGCAGGATCACGTCAGGAGTCGCCAGCTCGAGCTCGCGCCGCGCCTCGCCGAGCGACGCGGCCTCGCGCACGGTATGGCCCTCGAGCTCCAGGTTGACGCGGCAGAGCATGCGCAGCGAGCGCTCGTCGTCGACCACGAGCACGTCCTTGCCGTGCCGCCCCCCGGGTTGGCTCATGAGCCGCGCACTCTACCGGCTTGCGTAACGCGGGATGGTGCGGCGCCGTTCCGTTATTGAAAGTGACAAACGAACGGGATAAGCAGAAGGAGACGCCGCCGGTGCCGCCCACCGCCCAAAGCCCGAATCTGCCGATGCCGACCGCGAGCTACCGCCGCCGGGCGTGGATCGACTTCCAGCGCGCGCTCGACCCGCTCGCGCCGATCAAGCCGCTGCCGCCACCCCGGCAGTGAGACGCCGCAGCGACTCCTCGCGGCCGAGCAGCTCCAGGCTCTCGTAGAGCCCTGGTGACACCTTGGATCCGGTCACGGCGACGCGGATCGGCGCGAACGTCTGGCGCGGCTTCAGCCCGAGCCGCTCCGTCATCTGCTTCAGCGCCGGCTCGATCCGCTCCGCCTGCCACGTCTCCACCCGCTCGAGCGCGTCGGTCGCGGCGGCGAGGACCTCCCGGTCGAGCAGCCCGGGATCGGGCTCGACGTCTTGGAAGAGAAAGCCGGCGAACCCGGCGAAGTCACCCAGGCGGGCAATCTTCTCTTGCACGAGCGGCGCCGCTGCCCTGATCCGCTCCTCCGGCCAGTCGGATCCGCGCTCGCGGAGATACGCGAGCAGCGTGTCGGCGTACTCCTCGGCGGAGAGCTCGCGGAGGTAGAGGCCGTTCATCCAGTCGAGCTTCGCGTAGTCGAACGTGGCGGGGCTCGCGCCGACCCGGTCGAGCGAAAAGCGCCGGATCAGCTCGTCCTGCGACATGATCGTCGTCTCGCCGTCGGGCGCCCAGCCCAGCAGCGCGAGGAAGTTCATCAGCGCCGGCGCGACGTACCCGGCCTCGCGAAACTCGTCCACGGACACGGCGCCGTGCCGCTTCGAGAGCTTCTTGCCGTCCTCGCCGAACACGTTCGGCACGTGCGCGTAGATCGGGATCTCGGAGCCGAGCGCCCGCAGGATCTGGATCTGCTTCGGCGTGTTCGAGACGTGGTCGTCGCCGCGGATCACGTGGGTGACCCCGTCCAGCCAGTCCTCGACCGGCGAGGCGAAGTTGTAGGTCGGTCGGCCGTCGGAGCGGATCAGAACCAGATCCTCGAGCTGCTCGTTCGGGAACTCGATCCGGCCCTTGACCGCGTCGTCCCACCCGGTCGTGCCCTCGTCGGGCATGCGAAACCGGATTGCACCCTCGTCCTCGTACGCCTTTCCCTCAGCGACCAGGCGCCGGGCCTCGCCGCCGTAGCGGTCGAGCCGGTCGAGCTGCATCGTCGGCTCGCCGTCCCAGTCGATGCCAAGCCAGCGCAGCGAGCTCTCGATCTGCTCGACCGACTCCGCAACCTCGCGGCTCGTGTCGGTGTTCTCGATCCGCAGGAGCGTCTCGCCGCCGTGGCCGCGGGCGAAGAGCCAGTTGAAGAGGAACGTGCGGACGCCTCCGATGTGGAGGAAGCCGGTGGGACTCGGAGCCATGCGGACGCGGACGGGCATGAGGGCTTGGCTAGGTTACCCGGGTGCTGTACGGCGCCCATTGCGGAGGAGGGATCAAGGGCGCGCTCGACCGGGCAATCGAGATCGGCGCGGATGCCGTGCAGCTGTTCGCGCAGAGCCCGCGCGCGTGGCGCTTCCCGCAGCACGCTGAGGAGGACCTCGCTCGCTTTCGCGAGCGGCGCGCCGAGGCCGGGCTTGGCGCGGTGCTCGTGCACGCCGTCTACCTCTGCAACCTGGCGACCCAGGACGAGGTGATCTACGGCAAGAGCCTCGACACGATGCGCGCGACGGTGGACGCGGCCTGCGCGATCGACGCCGACGGTGTCGTCTTCCACGTCGGCTCGCACCTCGGCGCCGGCTTCGAGTCAGGCCTCGCGCGCGCCCTGCCCGCGCTGCGCGAGGTGCTCGACCGTTGCTCCGACACCACGTGGCTGCTGCTCGAGAACTCGGCCGGGGCCGGCGGCACGGTCGGGCGCTCGATCGAGGAGCTGGCGACGATCGTGGACGCCCTCGACAAGCACCCCCGGCTGGGGCTCTGCCTGGACTCCTGCCACCTCTATGTCTCAGGCGTCGATGTCGGCCAGCCGGAGACGAGCGCCGCCGTGCTCGCGGAAATCGAACGACGCATCGGCCTCGACCGCCTGCGGGCGCTCCACGTCAACGACGCCGCCGCACCGCTCGGCTCGAACCGCGACCGGCACGCGAACGTGCTCGGGGGCGAGCTGGGCGAGCAGCTCGGCGTCTTCCTCGCCCACCCCGCCGTGCAGGGCCTGCCGGCGGTCATGGAGACGCCCGGCCCTGACAACCATGGTCCCGACGCCGCGGAGATGCAGAAGCTGCGCGACCTCCACGCGCGCTGGGCGACCCCGAAGCGGCGCATGGGCCGCGGCGCTACGCGCTCGGGTTGATCCGCGCGAAGACCCGAAAGCTCGGACGCTCCAGCGGAACCTCGTAGAACTCCGGATTGCGGCAGCCGAGCTCGTCGCGCCTGCTTTCGTAGCACGGCGACACCTCGACCTTGCACATCGGCAGCGGCGAGCCGGTGGCGCGAATGCCGCCGAAGCCGTCGCGCCGCTCCTCGGCGGCGCGCAGCAGGTCGAGGTCGATCTCAACGCCGTAGACCCGCTGCATGCAGCCGACGTAGGTGTGGCCCCAGGCCTCGTACGCGTAGACGAAGGGACACGAGCGCTCGAGGCACGCACCCGGGTAGACGACCTTGTCGCAGTGGACCTCGCACCGTCGACACTCGACCTCGTCCTGAGGTCGGAGAGGGAGCTCGACGGGGGCTTGCGCAGCCTCGTCCATGCCCGGATTGTGGTCACGGTTCGCATGCCCCGCAAGTCTTGACAAGCAGGTGTTTTTCAGGCAAGGAGCGCGCGGGAGGAACCGTCCAGCGAGTGTCCATGCGTGGTTAGGATCGCCGGTTCATGGTCCGCCGCATCCTCTTCGCCACGGTCGCGCTCGCACCGCTCGTGATCGTGGTGCACTACCTCTTCCACCCGTCGAAGACGCTGGACTTCGTCTTGGCCGCGGCGGCGCTGATCCCGCTCGCGTGGCTGATCGGCGAGGCGACCGAGCACGCGGCCGAGCACACCGGCCCCGGGATCGGCGGCTTCCTGAACGCAACATTCGGAAACGCGCCGGAGCTGATCATCGCCCTCTTCGCCGTCAACGCGATGGAGTTCGAGGTCGTGCGCGGGTCGCTGACGGGATCCGTCGTCGGCAACCTCCTGCTCGTGCTCGGCTTCTCGCTCCTCTTTGGCGGCCGCGGCGAGATCGACCGCCAGTCGAGCTTCATCGCGCTCGGGCTCGTGGCGCTGACGACGGTCCTGCTCCTGATCCCGTCGATCCCGGGCTGGCACGGCGACCCGGAGCGGGACGAGCTCGTGAAGCTCTCGATTCCCGTCTCGATCGTGCTGCTCATCTCGTATCTGGGGCTCACCTGGTACTCGCTGCGGCGTCACGCCGCCATGCACGTCGCGAGCGACGAGGAGATCCGAGGCTGGTCTCTCCGCCTCTCCCTCCTCGTGCTCTTTGCGGCCACGGTCGTCACCGCCCTCGTGGCCGAGATCCTCGTCGCCTCGATCGACACGTTCGCGGAGAAGTCGGGGCTGAGTGAGTTCTTCCTCGCCGCCGTCGTGATCGCGATCGTCGGCAACGCGGCCGAGCACGGCGGTGCGGTTGTCGTCGCCGCCCGCGGCAAGATCACGCTCGCAGCCGAGATCGCGCTCGCGTCGAGCGCGCAGGTGGCGGTCTTCCTGATCCCTGCCGTCTGCCTGCTGGCGCTCCTGATCGAGCCGCTTGCACTTTCGATGCGGAAGGTCGAGATCGGCGCGCTGGCGGTCGGCGTGATCGTGACGTCGGCTCTGCTCGCGGACGGCCGCTCCAGCCGCCTGAAAGGCGTGATCCTGATCGCCGTCTACGTCGGCCTCGCGATCGCGTTCTACATCGCCGGGGACCGAGGCAGGACGTAGGGGACCTCCTAGAACGTCGAGGGCTCGCGGCGCAGCGGGTACGTCGCGAAGTAGAGCTTCTCCACGCTGCCGTCAGCGCTGCGGACGACGCGCAGGAGCTCGCCCCGTTCACGTCCCTCGACGCTGCGAAACCGATCCGCCCCCTCGGGCTCGAAGACGGTGGTGTCGCGGCCGGGAGCGCCGTCGAGCAGCTTCGCCTCGAGCCGGCCGCGCCGCCACGAGAGGACGATCTGATGACCCTCCGTCCACCACGGGCCGAGCAGCGGCTCCAGCTCGGTCGGGGCCGTCTCCCCCGGCAGCCACGCCTCACCCGCTGCGGGCAGGGCAGCGATCGAGGCGGTGGCCAGATCCAGCGCGAGCTTCTCCGGCGAGGCGCCGGCGCCTGTATTCGTCAGCGCGGCGGCGCCGATCTTCGTGGTCCGGTCGACGACGAGCCCGGCGAGGTGTCCAGGCATCGCACCGCCGTGGCCGACGAAGAGGTGCTCGCCTCGTCGGTAGAGCTCGAGCCCGGTGCCCCACGCGAGCGTCCAGCCGGCGTGATCGACCATGGCGCGAACGTGCGCCATCTCCTCGAGCGTGGACGCCTGCAGGACGCGGTCGTCGCCGGCGGCGAGGAACGCGCCCCAGCGGGCGAGGTCACCGGTCGTCGACCAGAGCTTTCCGAGCGCGCCCGAGCCGCCCAGGTCGAGCTCAGGCTCGAGCCGGACCGCGTCTGAGTACGGCTCGACGAAATACCCGCGCGCAGCGGGGTCGGCCGCGTCCGCCGTCGTGCGTGCGAGGCCGAGCGGATCGAGGATCCGCTCCTGCAGCGCCTCCTCCCAGGTGCCGCCGTGCGCGCGCGCGACGACCTCACCGAGAAGTGCGAAGGCGAGGTTCGAGTAGTGCCACCACGAGCCAGGCTGAACCACCTGCTCTGCGAGGGCGGTACCGGCGAGCAGGTCCTCGCGCGACGGCGCCTTCATCGTCTCCCAGATCTCCCCGGGTGGCTCGCGCTGGAGCCCGGACGAGTGGGCCAGCATCCGCCCGACTGTCGGCGCGTGGGCGCTCTCGGGGAGGTACGTCGTCAGCGGGTCGTCGAGCGAGAGCGCGCCGGCGTCTCGCAGTTGCATCACGCCGACCGCGGTGAACGTCTTCGTGATCGAGCCGATTCGATACTGCGTCTCCGGCGTCGCCTCGTGCCCGCTCGCGACATCGCCGAGCCCGAGCGCGCTCTGCCAGAGGACATCGCTGCCGCGGAAGACGACCGCGCTGACCGACGGCAGCCGCTCCTGCGCCTGGGCCGCGGCGAGCTTTCGGTCGAGCTCCTCGCGGAGCGCGTCAGGCGCGGACACGTGCTTCGAGCGCGCGTGGGATGGCGTCGAGGGCGAGGGCGATGTCGTCGTCGGAAATATCGAGGTGCATGACGGCGCGCAGGACGCCGGGGTGGATCGTCCCCGACAGCCCGACGCCCCCTCCGGCGAGCCGCTCGATCGCCTCCTGCGACGAGAGCGGCGACACGTCCACCTGGACGAAATTCGTCTCGACGCGGTCGGGGTCGACTGCGAGCCCGGCCTCCGCCAGCCCGACCGCCAGCCGCTTCGCACGGCGGTGATCGTCGGCGAGCCGGTCGACGTGGTTGTCCAGTGCATAGATGCCCGCCGCCGCAACGATGCCCGCCTGGCGCATCGCGCCGCCAAAGAGGTGCTTCATCCGTCTGGCGTTGCTCATCACGTCGGCGCGGCCGGCCAGGATCGCGCCCAGCGGGCAGCCGAGCCCTTTCGACAGGCAGAGCGTGACCGTGTCGAAGAGCGAGCCGATCGCGGCCGCCTCGACCCCGAGCGCCACGCTCGCGTTCAGCAGCCGAGCGCCGTCGAGATGGAAGGCCAGCTCGAGCTCGAGCGCAAGTGCGTGCAGCTCGCCGAGCTCGTCGAGCGGCCAGATCCGCCCACCGCTCGCATTGTGCGTGTTCTCGATCCAGAGGAGCCGCGTCCGCGGCGAGTGGATCGCTGGCCGACGGTAGGCGGCGCGCACCTGCTCGGGGCTGTAGCGGCCCGCGACGCCGGGCAGTCCACGCGTGACCACACCCGAATGGACGGCGGGGCCGCCGAGCTCGGAGATGAAGACGTGACAGTTCTCCTCGCCGAGCAGCTCGTCGCCCAGCTGCGTGTGCAGGCGGATCGCGATCTGGTTCGCCATCGTCGCCGTCGGCAGGTAGATCGCCTCCTCCTGCCCGAGCAGGTGCGCCGCGCGCTCCTCGAGCTCGTTGACGGTCGGGTCCTCGCGCTTCTGCTCGTCGCCGACGGCGGCGGCGGCAATCGCCGAGCGCATCCCTGGAGTCGGCCGGGTAGCGGTGTCGGAGCGGAGGTCGATCATCGCGCGCAGATTATCCAGACTTGCCTTCTATAACCTTGCCGCTATATAAGAGCGGCGTGGAAGCCTTTGCTGCCCTGGCCGATCCGACCCGCCGGCGCATCGTCGAGCTGCTCGCAGAGCGAGAGCACGACGTCGCGGAGCTGAACGCACATTTCCCGATCAGCCAGCCGGCGGTCTCCCGGCACCTACGTGTGCTGCGCGAGCATCGCCTCGTCCGCTCGCGGCCGGACGCGCAGCGCCGCGTCTATTCGCTCGACCCCACCCCGCTCGCCGAGCTCGACGACTGGCTCGCCCGCTATCGCAGTTTTTGGGCGCAGCGGCTCGACGCCCTCGAGACCGAGCTCCACCGAGGCCGAAAGGAGCACAAGTGACCGAGATCACCACGGAGCTCGGCGCCCTGCGCAACGACGACGAGCGCTGCGCCGTCCGCTTCGAGCGTCTCTACGACTTCACCCCCGCCGAGCTCTGGTCGGCGATCACCGATCCCGGCCAGCTCGCGCGCTGGCTGGCGCGGGCGGAGGTCGAGCCGGGCGAGGGCGGTCGGATCAGCCTCGACTTCGACGGCGGCGCCAGCGAGGGCCGGATCCGGAGCTGGGACGAGCCGCGCGTGCTCGAGTACGAGTGGCGCTTCACCGGCGAGCAAGAGTCCGTCGTGCGCTTCGAGCTGCTGCCGCAGGAGTTCGGGACGCTGCTCGTGCTCGACCACCGCCGCCTCGGCCGCTCCTCGGGGATGGGCTACGCGGCCGGCTGGCACGCGCACCTCGACGCGCTCGAGGGCCTGCACGAGCTCTCCGACTGGCAGCGCCGCTTCGACCAGCTCATGCCGCGCTACCGCGCACAAGCAGACGAGCTCGGCTGGAATCGGCGCGAGACGTCGCCGGTGCGCGAGGCG
>Ga0126307_10000879_pt1 | contig 19840 bp, 19 predicted proteins | sample Plot28_FD_89955 | JGI IMG/M metagenome (GOLD analysis project Ga0126307, IMG submission 89955) | Serpentine soil microbial communities from UC McLaughlin Reserve, CA, USA - Plot28 | ecosystem: Environmental > Terrestrial > Soil > Grasslands | place: USA: UC McLaughlin Reserve, Lake County... | reverse complement strand
GATCCTGCCAGGTGCGGATCTACACGGAGAGTTCTTGCCCCCGTCGCGCGGAGGTGGAGATGTTGGGTTTGGCCTTCTGTGGAGCGTGTGCCCGCCAGCAGGAGGCATACTTCGCCATTGGTGAGCTTACGCAGGAGGAGACGTACGACCCCTGCGGCAGGGCGCTCGGCGAAGCGCTGAAGAGGATGCGGCGGGGAGGCGCGTGCGCGAGACCGAGCCTCTGGCGCTTACGAGCACCTAACCTCAAGACCCTTGCTGCCGCGCCCCTTCTTGATGCGGGCGCAAAGAACCAGAGGCGATCGGCGTACGCCTGCGATGCTGTTTGAGGTGCTCCACAGCTGGCGCAGGACGTTCACAACTTCGCCGCTCTTATCACGCGGCCCGGTATCAGCGGACGATCTTAAAGTTGAAAACGGGCTTCTGGAGCGCACCAAACAGCCTCAACCAGATAGGAAGTAGCATCTCCGTGCCCCGCGCAGTAGTGATGTCTCCAAGGTCGATGATGTCGGTCCAGCCGAAGCTCCGGAGCAGCTCGATCACCTTGGCCTTTGCCTCCGCGTCGTCGCCGCTAACGAACACGGTGTGGTCGGCACCGACGAGTTGCGTGGGATCGACCATTAGATAGGCGTTCATCGTGTGCAACGTCTTGACAACCTTCACCTCGGGAAACCTTTTCTGGATCTGCTCACCCAGTGAGTCAGTATTCGACACCAGGAGTGTAGGAGGCATACCTTGAGAGAAGTCTAAGGGATTGGCGACGTCTATGAGGATCTTACCGTTTAGGTTGGACTCCTCGGCTAGCTCGAGCACCTCCAGGGAGACGGTGCCGGAGGTGGCGTTGACGACCATCTCACCGTGTGCGGCCGCTTCGCTGAACGTGGCGAGCCTGACCTCGAGGTGTTCCTCTTGCCAAACGCTGAATGGGGGATTGCCATAGGTGTCGGGCTCTGCGCGTGATGCGGTTTCTTCCGGGTCGCGGGTACCGACTGTCACCTCGTGTCCCATGCCGTCCAATCGGGCGGCTATCGTCCTGCCGACCACACCGGTGCCGAGAATGCCGAATCTCACGTTCGTCTCCCTTCCAGGTCCCATGCCCGATAACATCTTAGCGGGTTAATGGTGCCATGGTGTCAGTTCCTACAGTGCATAGGGAGGTGCTCGCCACCGACCACACGGTCTGGAAGTGCCCACTCACGGCTCCTTCGACAAGCCTGGCGCTTCGTTCTTCGAAACCTTGTCTGGGCGCAGCCACAATGAGACGCGGGCAGGCTGCACCGTTTCTCCTATCACCCCGCGGCTTCGGCAGGTGGATATACACGCGAGCGACCGGCTCGTCACCGAGTGGCTCGAACACTGACCCGAATACCGCAGATGATCCGTTCATCCAGATCAGCCGGACCCGACGCCGGTGCCACGGCGACCAAGGTGTGCCGCTGAGAAGCCACTCACCGTTTCCAATCATCGGTAAGGGGATTCTCGGATGCCCGCGAAGCAGATTGTCGTCGCGGATCAGGGATCAGCTCTGTGAATCCTGCTCCCGCTCTTTGAGCTTCTCGATTACCTCGCGCTTTTCTCGCCCCTCAACCGGCTCCTTGGAGGTTTCCAGCCGGGAGGATGCGTCCCCTTTCTTCGCTTCGGGGACCTCCTCACCTGCTTTGGCATCCCTCGCGGTCCTCTTGCGCTCCTCTACATCACTCCAGCGATTTATGCCCATCGTTCTCCCTCTCAGGCGATAAGACCTCTTCGGAATGCTTGTAGCTCAGGGTGTCGAGCATTCACGGAACCTCAGGTTCGGAGAGGTTGCGTCTTTATTACTCCTGCTCGCTGTGGAAGCGGGGCACCAGCATCTCCTTGGCCCGCTGGGCCGCCCTGAGGTTGTTCTCCAGGATGCCTCCGAAGAACTCGACCAGCTCCTGGTCTCCCTCCTGTTCGGCGTCCCGGATGTAAGTCTTCAAGGACTCCACGTTATCCGAAGACTGGTAGAGCACGGCGATCAGGTTGTAATTCTTGTCCTTGGGTTGCCTCGACGCTTCCGTCATCTCGGTCTCCTTTCTCGCCTGCAGGACTTGAAATTCGTTAATACCCGCAATCCGCGACGAGCGAAACCTCACCAAGGTCGAGAACGGCCGAGTCCGCAAGAATGGCCCGAAACGTACATTATCGTACGATATGCCGTTCCCGCCGGATAGACGTCGAGCGGGAGCGCAGGATGGGGTGGAGAGCCGAAGCGGGGCGAGACTACTCGGGATGGCTGACGGTGGGCGACCCTCGAGTCGATCCGCTGCCAGATCAACGATCGAGCGCGGGCACGGACACGCGGCCAGACATGCCCGGCAAGCAACAAACCTGGAGGGCATGCCTCCGTCACGGTACCGAAGCCGCTCTCACGTTGGGCTTACTCGCGCGCCGTAGCGTCTTGTGTTATACGCAGGGGTAGATGGTCGACGAAAACCGGAGCTCCCGTCCTTCAGCAGAGGATGGGCCCTTCCGGTGGGGGAGATAGGCGCGGTGGGACGTGTAATTTTTCTCGGGACCGGTGACGCGCTGAACCCGGAGCGGGCCCAAACCAGCCTGGCCTTGCCGCTCTCGGGTGACGAGGCGATGCTGATCGATGCCTCGAGCGGTACCGTGCTGCTCGGGCGACTCGCGGATGCTGGCATCCCGCTCGAGTCCGTGCGCCACCTGTTCGTCAGCCACCACCACTTCGACCACATCGGGGGGGCGGCTCCCCTTCTCACCGCCCTTGCGGCCGTCCCGGAAGCCTCCCTGACCGTTCACGCCACTCCCGAGACGCTTCGCGCGCTGCGAGGCTTCCTCGAGCTGACCATCCCCGGAGTAGAGGGCTGGTTGGGGAAGCGGCTCGGCTGGCACGAGCTGGTTCTCGGCGAACCCACCGTGGTTGGAGGGACGGAGATCATGCCTTTCTCGATGGATCACAGCCTTGAATGCACGGGCTTCCGCGTCGCCCAGTCGGGTTCCGTCGCCGTCTTCGCCGTCGACACCCGGCCGAGCCAGGAGGTCGTCGAGAGTGCGGGCGGGGCGGACTTGCTCGTCCACGATACCTACGGACCAAAGGGCGCCTCAGAACAGGCGCACGCCATGGGGCATTCGACCGCGACCGAGGCCGGTGAAGCGGCCCTCGCGGCCGGTGTGCAGCATCTCGTTCTTACCCATCTGCGCTCCAGCCGGTTCGTCGAGCCGGAGGCATTGGTAGCCGAGGCCGAAGCCGCGTTCGGAGGACCGGTGGGTGCGGCGCAGGATCTCGACACATTCTATATCTGAGCGAGCGTTGGACGTTCGCCGTCCCGGTGCTTTAATTGTTCCCGTTGGGAGAGAAGGATTCACAGCGGATGGCAGGGGCACACATCGTCGGCAAGATCACCTTCCTGTTCACAGATGTGCAGGGATCCACTCCCCTCTGGGAGAGAGAGCCGAAAGCGATGTCAGAAGCCCTCTCCCGTCACGATGAGATCCTGCGTAAGGCCATAGAGGACAACAATGGTCACGTCTTCAAAACTGTCGGGGACGCCTTCTATGCCACCTTCTCGGCCGCCCCCGACGCCCTGGAAGCGGCGCTCGAGGCTCAGAGGGCCCTTCTTGACGAGGTGTGGGACCTGACCGGACCCTTGCGGGTAAGAATGGCACTGCACACAGGGACAGCCGAAGAGAGGGATGGCGATTACTTCGGTCCTTCGCTGAACAGGGTGGCCAGGCTCCTCTCTGCCGGACACGGCGGGCAGATCTTACTCTCCCTGGCCACCAGGGAGTTGGTGCAAGACAGGTTGCCGGCCGAGAGCGGGTTGCGGGATCTGGGCGAGCGGCGTCTCAAGGATCTCTCCAGCCCCGAGCGCGTCTTCCAGATCACAGCCCCAGGCCTACGTTCCGAGTTTCCACCGCTCAAAACGCTGGACATCCGGCGCAACAACCTGCCGGTACAGCCCACCCCGCTGGTCGGGCGCGAGAGGGAACTCGAGGAGGTCCTGGCACTGCTGCGCAGTTCCCATGTGCACCTGCTGACCCTCACGGGCCCCGGCGGTACGGGCAAGACGCGACTCGGCCTGCAGGCCGCCGCCGAGCTAACGGATGAGCTCGAAGACGGGGTGTTCTTCGTCGCGCTCGCGGCTGTTGCGGATCCCACGCTGGTGGCGCCTGCCATCGCGCGAACCCTGAGGCTGACCGAGAGCGGTAACCAGCCTGCGGAGGAGCTCCTCGAGGGTTATCTGCGCGACAGGCAGGTGCTGCTCGTGATGGATAACTTCGAGCAGGTCCTCGAGTCGGCGTCGCTGCTCGACGGGTTGCTCTCGGCGGCTCCCGGTCTGAAGGTCCTCGCCACCAGCCGCACCGCGCTGAGGCTCTACGGCGAGCACGAGTTTCCCGTTCCGCCACTCTCTGTGCCAGACACAGGGTCCCTGCCGCCTTTAGAACGCCTCAGCAGGTATGAGGCGGTCAGGCTCTTCGTAGAGAGGGCCAGGGCGATCAGGCCGGGTTTCTCGCTGACGGAGGAGAACGCCCCTGCGGTGGTCGAGATCTGCGCGAGGCTGGATGGGTTACCCTTGGCCATAGAGCTCGCGGCGGCGAGGATAAAGCTGCTCTCTCCCCAGGCGATTGTGTCTCGACTGGGCAGCCGCCTCGAGTTGCTTACCGGTGGGGCGCGGAACCTGCCCGAGAGGCAGAGGACCCTCAGGAACGCCATCGCATGGAGCTACGAGATGCTCGATGAGGGGGAGAAGACGCTCTTTGCGAGGCTGGCGGCCTTCTCGGGCGGGAGTACCGTGGAGGCCGTAGAGGCGGTGTGCGACCCACGAGGAGACCTTCCCGAGGACGCGCTGGATGGGGTTTCCTCGCTCCTGGACAAGAGCCTGTTGCGGCGGGAGGAAGGGCTTAGAGCAGAGCCGCGCCTCATGATGCTCGAGACCATCCGCGAGTTCGCGCTGGAGAAGTTCGAGGAGAGCGACGACACAGAACTCATAAGACGCGCCCATGCCGAATACTTTCTGGCCCTGGCGGAAGAAGCCGAGCCGGAGCTCTGGGGCCCAGAGGATGCAGCGTGGCTGAACCAATTGGAAAGGGAGCACGACAACATGAGGGCTGCTCTCTCCTGGGCTATAGGGTATGAAGAGACCGAGCTCGCCCTGAGACTGGGCGGGGCGCTACGGTGGTTCTGGAACATGGGAGGATACTATGGTGAGGGAAGAAGTTGGCTCGAAGCAGCGCTGAGCAGGGAAGGATGGGCCTCGGCGCAGGCGCGAGCCAAGGTCCTCGAGGGGGTAGGCTGGCTGGCGAACCAGCAGGGTGACCTCGACCGGGCGGAGGCGGCGGCCGAAGAGGGTCTGGAGCTGAGCGCAGAAGCAGGACTCGGTGGGGTAGTCGTGGCCGACTTCCAGAACGTGCTGGGGGATGCCGCGAGGCACCGGGGTGACTACGAGCGGGCGACGGAGTTGCTCGAGAAGGGCCTCGCGCTCCACCGGGCAGCCAAGGACGCCAGGGGCGTCGCATGGTCCCTGGGGAACCTGGCCAACGTGACGAGCGACCGTGGGAACTACGAGCGGGCCAAGAACCTCTACGAGGAAGGTCTGGCCCTGTCCAGGGGCCTGGGCGGTGCAGAGTTGCTCGGTGCCTACCTGATCAGCCTGGGTGACGAGTATCTGCTCGAAGGTGACCCTGAGAGAGCCACAGAGCTAAACGAGGAAGCCGCGGAGTTGTACCGGAAGCGGGGACACAGGAGTCAACTCCAGGCTGCCCTCGACAACCTGGGGTGGTCGGCGTTGATCAGGGGTGACCCTCAGAAAGCCGAGGCCTTGCACGAAGAGAGCCTCGTGCTGTGCAGGGAGCTGGGCGATAAGCTGATCGGATCAGAGAGCATAGAGGGATTGGCATGTGCCGCTGGAGCTGTAGGAGCAGCCGAGCGGGCAGCGGGGCTGTTCGGGGCGGCGGAGGCGTTGCGCGAAGCGACAGGCTACCAGCAAGCAGACAGAGCTCGCTCTCTACGAGAGCCTTACCTCACAGCCGTCCACTCCCTGGTAGGCGAGGCGGCGTGGGAGAAGGGACGTTCCATGAGCTTCGAGGAGGCTATCGCCTATGCGCTGCAAGATAAGGCCAAAGGCTGATCCACTTCCCCAGGAGGGAGTATTGGTCACCCTAGGAGGCGTTCGGTGGCAACAGCACCCAGCACCCTGGAGCCCGGCCGGGTACTTTGGTTTGCAAGTGAGACCCGGAAGCGGTCTGGGCGACCAAACTAGCTTCACAGGGCTTGGTCGTCTTCAGCAACACGCCACCGCGCACTTTCGCGGCCAGCGCAGGGGAGATGCTGGCCATCAACATCGTGGCAACGAGAGCCGCCACCGCCAGGACCTTGATCGTGCGCCTCACCAGATACCTCCTTGCTATCCGCGCTCCAGGCGCTGTACTGGCCTACCATAGCAGACCAGGCTACCTGGTGACTTCGTCCAGTTGACGTATTTTCGATGCAGCTCGTTGCACCGGTCGGCGCAAAGGAGGTGACTCGAAGAACGCCGCTCTGCAACGGTTCTCGTTGGAGAGGGCTCGAGGGTCGTCCAGTTCGTCCACCAGTATCTCAGCAGCGTTCCCGGGCAGAGAGTCGCGCTGATGCGAGGCCGGTTGAATTGCTTTGTAGGGGTAGTTATGATCTGGAATCCAGGTTCTATTCTGAGTGAGGCGTTGAGATGGACTGTCCCCGCTGCCAGACAGCCAATCCCGAGGGGGCCAGGTTCTGCCTGAACTGCGGTACCCAACTCGAAGCCCAGGTCAGGGTCGATGGCGAACGCAAGCACGTGACGGTGCTTTTCGCAGACGTGGTCGACTCGACCGGACTTGGCGAGTGGCTCGACCCCGAGCAGGTTGCAGAGATCATGAACGGCGCGTTCGCCTTTCTCAACGCCTCCGTCAAGAGACACGACGGGACGGTGGCGAGGTTGTTGGGCGATGCGATCATCGCCTTTTTCGGCGCACCTGTCGCGCACGAGGACGACGCGGAGCGGGCTGTGCGCGCGGGCCTGGATATCCAGGCGGCCGCACGCGACTATGCCGAGGCGGTCAGGCGGAGCTACGGAGTCGACTTCGGCGTCCGCGTCGGGATCAACACCGGGCTCGCGGTACTTGCCGCCGTCGGCGGAGCGGGCAAGAGGTCCCATGCTAGACGAGCTACGTAAGATCCCCCTCTTCGCCGACCTCCCCGAAGAGGACCTGGAGCAGTTGTATCAGATGGCCCAAACAGTCTCCGTCCCCGCGGAACAGCTCGTGTTGCGGGAGGGCGACCCTGGTGACTCGCTGTACGTCGTCCTCGACGGTGAGCTCGAGGTCACAAAGCGTCAGGGCAGCCAGGATGTCCTGCTCGCGCTGTACGAGCCAGGGCAATTCTTCGGCGAGATGGCACTCCTCGAGCAGGCGCCAAGGTCTGCTTCGGTACGGACACTTCGGGAGAGCACCTTGTTGATGATAAGCCAGGCCGCCTTCCAGACGCTGCTCTCGTGCAGCGCTTCGGCGCCCTTGAGAATCCTGCACACGGTGACCTCCAGGTTGCGTAGCACGGAATCGATGCTGATCCAGAACGAAAAGATGGCCGCACTCGGCACGCTCGCCGCGGGACTGGCGCACGAGCTGAACAACCCGGCCGCCGCCGTACGGCGTAGCGCTGCGCAATTACGCGATGCCCTGGCCGAGAGAGAGCGGTTGGCAGCCCGGCTCGGCTCTCTCGCCATCGAGCCGCATCAGGTGGAGGAGCTCGGCGTCCTGCAGGCAGAGGTCAGGGAGCGCACGACTACGGCACCTCCGCACGATCCGCTGGCCCTCAGCGAGCAAGAGGACGAGTTGCAAGAGTGGCTGGAGGACCACAGCGTCGAACAGGCGTGGGAGCTCGCGCCCGTGCTGGTCTCCTCTGGGTGGGATGGGGGTGCGTTAGAGCATGTGGCCGAACGCTTCTCTCCCACGCAGTTGCCCGTTGTAGTCAGGTGGTTGGGAGTCGGTTCTTCGGTCCACGACTTGCTCGATGAGGTGAGACAGAGCGCCGAGGCCATGTCGGAGATCGTCAAGGCCGTCAAGACGTATTCGTATCTTGACCAGGCGCCGATCCAGGAAGTCGACGTGGTCGAGAGCCTCGAGAACACCCTAGTGCTCCTGCGTCCCAGGATAGGCGCGGATCTCACAATCACGCGAGACTATGCCGATGATGTGCCTCGCATAGAGGCCTACGGGTCAGAACTCAATCAGGTGTGGACCAACATCATCGACAACGCGATCGACGCCACAGAGGACCATGGTGAACTCTCTCTACGCGCCAACACCGCAGACGGTGCCGTCGTAGTCGAGATCATCGACGACGGGCCGGGAATTCCCCCGGAGATCCAGCCACGCATCTTCGAACCTTTCTTTACCACGAAGGCTCCCGGCGTCGGCACAGGTCTGGGCCTGCATATTGCCTACAATATCGTGGTCCACAAGCACCGGGGCCAGATCCAGGTCGTGTCCAAACCCGGCGAGACGCGTCTTCGGGTGGTTTTGCCGGTTCGGCTCGCCAAAAGTGATGCCAGAGCAACCTGGTGAGGCTGCAGAAGAGGATCGATGGTCGACGTAACGAGGCAGCCTTGGCCGGCGAGGGGTCCGGCAGGCGGTAGAGGAAGGAAGGTGGATGATGCCCTATGAGCGTGGCGAAAGACGGCCAAAGAGGCCTCCAGTCACCCTTCGCACTCGGATCACGCAGCGAAGCGGCTGCTCGCACTCAGCAGGATTATCTACGACAAGGACAGGTACATCAGGTGGGGAATGGGGCTCTTCGGGGTGTCCATGCTCCTGTGCTCGGTGGCCGAGGTTCGGGTTCTGACTACCCTAGAGGCGGCAGGTCGTCTTGCTAGTGGTGGTCCATGACGAAGCCGTGGGGCAGTTCTAGATCGTGCGCCGCGAGAAGCTCGGCGTCGTCCAGGATCTCGTCCGTCGGGCCGTCGGCCACCATGCGCCCGCCGTCGAGAATTACCGCGCGCTCGCATAGCTCGTGGGCGTAGGGCAGGTCGTGGGTGACCACGACGATGGTCTGCTCGAGTCTCGCGAGGAGCTCGCCGAACTCACGCCTGCCTCGCGGATCGAGGCTGCTCGAGGGCTCGTCGAGCACGAGCACCTCGGGGTCCATGCTCAGGACCGCAGCAGTTGCGGCCCGCTTTTTCTGCCCGAAGGAGAGGTGATGCGGAGAACGCCCGCCCATCCCTTCCATCCCGACAGCGCAGAGCGCGCGTCCGACCCTGGCGCGGATCTCATCCTCGGGGAGGCCCAGGTTCGATGGTCCGAAGGCCACGTCCGCCTCGACGGTGGGCATGAACAGCATGTCGTCGGGGTCCTGGAAGACCACGCCCACCCTCCGGCGCACCTCTTGGATGTCTCTGCCACCGACGGGCAGGCCGCAGACCGAGACAGATCCGCCCGTGGGTTCGAGTATGCCGTTGAGCTGCAGGCAGAGGGTAGACTTCCCGGCGCCGTTCGGGCCCAGGATCGCGACCCTCTCCCCGGCTTCGATCTTCAGCGTGATCCCGCGCAGCGCCCGGTGGCCGTCCGGGTAGGTGTAGCTCAGGTCCTCGAGCTCTATGACCGGCGGGACCGGAGCGGAGTCTTCTTCTCGCCTACCGACCTGATCGTCTGCGTAGGCCTCGCTCATGACGGCATCACGCCAGCACCACGACGACGAGGACGAGCGAACCGGCTATCGCCGTCAGGAACAGCACGTCGGCCTTGCCGGTCTGGAGGCGGCCAGTGACCGTCTCCGGCATGCTTCCGTCGTAGAGGCGGCCCATCATGGCGAGGTAGACGTGCTCCCCTCGCTGCAGGGAGCGTACGAACAGGGTGGCGATCAAGGGGCCGGTGGAGGCCGCCTGCCAGAGCCGGCTCGCCGAGTAACCGCGTGCATCGCGGGCTCGCTTCATGCGAGAGACCTCTCCGGCGAGCACGTGCAGGTAGCGCCACATGAACGCCACGATCGTGAGGACGAGGCGTGGGACCTTTAGCGTCTCGAAGCCACGCAGGAGGCTCGGGAAGGGCGTCGTCGAGCTCAGGATCACCATCGCGAGCACCGAGATGCTCACCTTGAGGGCGACCGTCGCCCCGAGCGCAAGCCCGTTCTCCGCCGTGAAGGGCAGGAGGGCTGCGGCGAGGAGGAAGGGCGTCTCTATGGTCATGCGCCCGAGCACGTAGGCGGGGCGCAGCCTTGAGGCGGCGGCCAGGGCCACGAGGATCGCCGCCAGGGCGCCGAACGCCGCCCAGGCCCCCGTCGGCAGCGTCACCGCAACGAAAACCAGCCCGATAAGGCCGAGGATCTTGACCCGTGGATCGAGGCGGTGGACCGGCGAATCCTTCGCCGCGACCACCTCGATCGCACCAAGACCCCAGCCGTGGTGCCCACCTCCCACCTCCTCACTCTACCCTGTTCCCGGTCGCGCCCGATAGGGGGCCGCCCGGCAAGCCGCCAGAGAGACGCAGAAGCATGACGAGGCCGGCGCCCACGGCGAAGGTGGCGATCACCCCGATCATGAGCGCTATCGCCAGCCCGACGAGCACGAACGGGACGATGGGGCGATCTCCCGATGAGGTCGTCACGCGGCCTCCTCTCGAACCGGAGCCGGCGCGCTCTCCGGCAAGCGGTCGCGGTTGGCGAGGAGATCCGGCCGCGTAGCGAGCACGGCCCCGACCACGCTGGTAGAGATTACGGCCTCGAGGATACCGACAAGGGCGTGGATTTCGATCATGATCGGGAAAGCGGCCGGCGGCAGTGGGCCACCGAAAGCTATGAACACCGATGCCAGCGCGCTCGCCGCCACGATCGACAGCCAGGATGTCACAGCCACGGAGCCGAGGTAGGCCGCGCGTGTTCGCGGCAGCACCTTCGTCAGGGTCCGGAACAAGTAGTAACCCCCGACCTCCGGCAGCACCCCCATGCACAAGATGTTCGCGCCAAGAGCCGTGATACCGCCGTCCGCGAAGCCTACGGCCTGCACGAGGTACACCACGCTCACCACCAGCGTGCCGACCCAGGGCCCGAACATGATCCCCGCCATCGCCCCCCGAGCAAGTGCGCGCTGGTGCCGCCGGCCACGGGAACGGTGACCATCTGCGAAGCGAAGATGAAGGCCGCCGTCAGGCCAACAACGGGTATGCGCTTCTCGTCGAGCTCCTCCCGAGACTTTTTCAAGGAATAGGCGACCGCGCCGGCTCCGACAGCACCCGTCGCCACCGCGGTCGCAGGGTGCATCAGACCGTCGGGTATATGCATCCTTCTACCTCCTTGGTGGCCACGCGTCGCGCCCTCTACGCCGCCCTCGTCCCTTTCCTCTCTCGCTTACGCGCCGGACGGAGACTCGCCTTCATCCCGCTCGAGGCACTCGGCGCAGATTCCCCTGGCTACCACGTGTAGCTCGCGCACCTCGAAGCTCTTCGACCCCGCGGCGAGCGCCGCGAGCAACCCGCGGTTGCCCTCGGGCGAAGCCTCCAGGTGAGAGATCTTCCCGCAACGCTCGCAGACCAGGTGCGGGTGCGCGCTCGCCCTCGCCTCGTACAGCGCAGGACCCTCAGAGAGCCGGCTCTCTACCACCAGATCCGCCTCGCGCAAAGCATCCAAGGCCCTGTAAACCGTCGAGAGCTCCATGCCAGGGAGTACACCCTTCGTCCTCTCCCATATCATCTCCGCGCTCAAGTGGGCTCCGGACTCCGCCAGAACCCGCCACACGTGCGCCCTCTGCGGGGTTACCCGTATCCCCCGATCCCTCAGCGGTTTAGCAGAGATGTCCATGCAGTTGCCAACTATTAGCAGAAGCTGGAACTTCGCGCAACTCCACGCAAACGCGGTTAAAATGCTGACAAGCTGAAATGCTCATATCCCCGAACCCCTTTGGTTCTACGACATTTGAAAGGTTGCTCTTGGGCGCGGAACACAGAGGCACGAAGAACGGACTGGCCTTCGACCTCGGCGCCTTCGACCTCGACGGGACCGTATTGCGGCGGAACCTGAGGATCACCCAAGGTACAGTTGCCGCCTTGCGAAGTCTGAGGGAGCGGGGGATGCGGCTCGTGGTCGCGACGGGGAGGCGCTTCGAGGAGGCCAGGAAGTACGCAGGGAGGCTTGGTTTCGCGGACCGGGACCCCGTGATCTGCTACGGCGGTTCGATGGTGAGGAGGTTGGACGGGGAGATCCTGCTGCATCGCACGCTGCCGAGGAGCCTGGGCATAGAGGTGCTGGAGTGGGCAGCAGAACGGGATCTGCACGCGCGTGTCTTCCTCGACGGGCGCCTCATTACAGCGCCGGACACGCCTGCGGCGCTCGAGCACCTGCGGCGTTACGCAGAACCTGGCGTCTCGGTTGTGGACTCGCCGGCTGATTGGCTCAGGGAGGGTGGGGAAAGGCCGACCAAGCTCGTGATCGTGGACCGCCCCGACGATATAAGGGGTTGGCTCGAGGAGGCGCAGACGACTTTCGCCGGGCGGCTTTTCGTTACGCGCAGCCTGCCGCACTACGTCGAGATCGGTAGTCTGAAAGGCACGAAGTCATCGGCCCTTGGGTTCCTGTGCGAGCGGTGGGAGATAGAGCCTGAGCGCGTCCTCGCCTTCGGCGACGCTGACAACGACATAGACATGCTCAGATTCGCCGGGCGCGGGGTTGCGGTTGGGGGGATGACGGGCGAGGTCCGCGAGGCCGCAGACGAGGTAGTGCCCGACGTGGACGAGGACGGCGTCGCCGGCTACGTCGAGACCCTTCTTCGAGGAGCGTAGATGCCCGAGTTGCCCGAGGTCACCGTCATCTCCGAGGATGTGGCCACGCTCGCGGTGGGACGCGAGGTCCTGCGGGCCGCCGTCTTCAGGTCAGACGTGACCAACGTGGAGCAAAAAGAGTTCGAGGGGCGGCTCGTCGGGAGGACGCTCCGTGCGACGGGGCGCCGGGGCAAGATCATCGTCCTCGACTTCGGGGAGGTCGTAGGGCTCGTGCATCTGGTCATCTCCGGGAGGGTCTTGCGCCTGCCCGAGTGGAGGGAGCCTGACAGGATGAACACCGCGGTCCTGGAGTTTGGGGGCGGACCATCCCTGGTGCTGGCCTTCACGCGGCTCTGGCTCGGGTACTTCGACCTCTACGAGCCGGGAGAGGTAGACAGACACCCCCTGATCTCACGCCTCGGACCAGATCCCTTCTCCGAGGACTTTACGGTCGAATACCTGGCCTCCGCCTTGAATCGCAAGGCCAGCGTGAAGGGATTGCTACTCGACCAATCCGTCGTGGCCGGCCTCGGCAACATCTACGTGGACGAGGTCCTGTTCTCAGCCGGCGTCCACCCCATGCGCAAAGCCAACACCCTTACGGCAGAGGAGATAAAGAACGTCCACGCCGCAACCCGCGACATCCTGCGCCGCGCTATCGAGCAGCGCGGAACAACCTTCGATTCTTACCACGACGCCTTCGGGGAGACAGGCAAGTTTCAGCACCAGCTCAAAGTGTTCACGAGAGTGGGCGAGCCGTGCCCGAATTGCGGCACGGAGATCATAAAGTCGCGGGTCGCCGGCCGTGGAACCCACCTCTGTCCCTCGTGCCAGCCATTGTAGGCTTCAGCCATCAGGAAGAACCGAAGACAGTGCCGGTTTCGTACGAATACGGTGGTTTCCCTGGATAGAGAAGGCCTGGGGTTCCCAGCATTACCGCGAAAGCGGGAATCCGCAGCAACGGGCGCTCCGAGTCTCCAACCAGGAGCGGTCCACCGGATCACGTATCGCGCCACCGTACCTGAAACCTGATGCCTACTTCTTCTGGTCTTCGGGCGCAGCCTCGATCAGCTTGGGGTGGGCATCGGCGAGGTCCTGGGCTTCACCGTAAATCTTCTCGGCTTCCTTGTAGCCGGCCCCGACTTCGGAGAGCAGGTCGAGGGCCTTCTCGCGGTTGTTTTCGAGGGCGGGATCTTCTTCCAGGATGCCGTAGAACTCTATCTCTTTGGCCTCGGCGGCGAGTTGGGCTTTCATCGCCTCTGAGAGCAGTTTGGCGTACTCCTTTACCGGGGGGTCGACGTCGAGGTCGGCCACGGTCTCCAGCGATTCTCTGGCCTCCTGTAGATGCTTGCGCGCCTTCTCGAGGGTGTTCTTGGCCTCGGTAATGCTGTCCTTCTCCTTCGAGGGGTCATCCCCGGATTCGATCTCCTGCTTGACCTCGGCGTAGGTCGAGCGGGCCTCGTCGAAGAGCTCGTTGTGCTCGGAGATAGACTTGTTCGCGCTGCTGATAGCCTTATCGGCCTGTTCGCGAGGGTTCTCCCCGAAGTCGCCGAAGCATCCGGCGAGCATGAACGCCGAGAGCAAGATCACAACGGCGGGCGCCAGGCGGTTTATCATATACGTCATGAGTGAAAGCAGTCTACATCTATTGGGGACACTGAGGCTACGTTCGGTTGCCAGACGTGCGCTCGGCCGGCTCTTCTCTGGTCGAAAGAGGGAGCCAACCCCCGACCTGGCTTTGATCCCGCGGGCTGCGTCAGCCATCCGGGAGCACGCCAGGGAACACGCCGCCTTCTTCGAGCGGGCGCAGCGGCTGAGGGAGAAGGCCGAGCGGCTGGAGAGGGCCGGAACCCCGAGTGAGAGCGCCGCCAACCGCGCGGAGCGCGCCAGGATGGAGGTCGAAGCCGGGCTCCTCGCCCTCCGCGCTTCGTTCGCCTCATCCGTGGGAGGGAGTGCTGGGGAACGAGCCTTCGACCATGAGGTCGAGCGCCTGTACCCGACGCTTGGCGCCCCAGGCCGGTAACCCCGGCACTGCTCTGGGAACGTTCGTTCTTTTCAGCCCTTATTCTCCGGAGGTCAGAGAACCGTAGGTGTCCATGGCGAACTTGCGTGCCCGGGGTCCCGTCCTCGGATGGAGGAACAGAAAGCCTACGGCCGCCAATAGGACGAGGAACAGCAGACGCCCGCCTCTGCCGCCGCGTGCGCGGACCTTCTCGCCGCGTATCCGCTTGCTGCCTTGCCTGACGGCCCCGGCCGCAGCCTCGACTTCGCCCCGGAGCTTGTCATCGTCCCACAGTTTGGTGATGATCTCGGTGGGATCCTCGTTGGAGAGATCGTCCACTATGGAGCGGGCCGACTCGATAAAGGTGCGGATGTTGTCCCTGAGGTCGTCATCGTAGAGCAGACGCTCGATCACCGGCTTGGCGCCGGCATAGGCCGTGGCCAGCGTCGCCATGGAGACCAGCGAATTGGACTCGGCCTGCTCTTTTAGCCTCTCTGCCCGGCTCTTTCTGCCAAACACGCGAAACCTTCCTCTCATGAATCTGCCTGTGACCCCTACATCATACCCGTTTCGCCGGGCCTCTACCCTGCCGTGCCGAGTGGCTCCATCCTGACCCACAGGGCCTCTCCGTCGACCGTCACGCTCTCGACGCCGTCACCGGGGGCGCCGGCGTCGAGGGCGAGCTCCCTCGCCAGTACCTCGGCCTTGAAATAGTCGCCCCAGCGACCTTCCAGCAGGGACGAGACCCTGGGGTTTCCGGAGAGGCCGACGCTGATGCTCTCCTCTATCTCGAAGCCCTTCTCGCGTCTCAGGTTCTGTACCCTGTGGACCAGCTCCCGCACGAGCCCCTCGTCGACGAGCTCGGCGTCGAGAACCGTGCGAAGGGCGACGGAGAGGCCCCCCTCGCGCTCGAGGACGTAACCCTCCCTCTGTCTCGGCTCGACGAGCAACTCCTCCGGGGACAGTGTGATCTCCTCCCCTTCCACGCCAACGGAGATGCTCTCTCCCGCGGCGGCGCGGGCTCCGACCTCGGGGGCGGCCTCAGCGAGCGCCGCCCTGAGGCCGGGGACGAGCCTGCCGTACTTGGGCCCGACGACACCGAGGTTGGGCTTGAGGTCGTAGGCGACCACGTCCTCGGCCTCCCCGAAGGCGAGCTCCTTGACGTTCAGTTCTTCGAGCACGATCTCGGAGAGGCTCTCCACGCCTTCCTTGATCCGCGAGTCTCCCGTGTCGCCCGAGGTTTCGTCGACAACGACGACCTCCCTCAAGGGCTGGCGGGTCTTTATGGCCGCGGTGTTGCGGGCTGCCCGCCCGAGGGCCACGATGCGCCTTGCAACTCCCATCCGCTCGGAGAGGGCCACGTCGACAAGCCCCTCCCTGTACTCGGGCCAGTCGGCGAGGTGCACGCTCTCAGGGGCCTCCTCGTCCGCGTTCACTACCAGATTCTGGTAGAGGGATTCTGCGACGAAAGGAGTGAAGGGGGCTGTCAGCCTGGTGACGGTGACCAGGCACTCGTAGAGGGTGGAGTGGGCGGCCTTCTTGTCTTGATCGTCTTCCCCCTTCCAGAAGCGCCTGCGGCTCCGTCTCACGTACCAGTTTGAGAGCTCGTCCACGAACTCCCCCACGGCCCTTCCGGCCGCCGTTACGTCGTAGGCGTCGAGCCTCTCCGTCACGGTCCGCACGGTGATCTGGAGCTCGCTTAAGGCCCACCGGTCCATCAGGCTTCGCCCCTCGGGCTCGACGTAGTCCTCAATTGGATCGAAGCCGTCGATGCGGGCGTAGGTCACAAAGAACGAGTAGGTGTTCCAGAGGGTGAGCAGGTACTTGCGTACGGCCTCGTCGACCTGATCCCTCGAGAAGCGCCGCGTGTTGCCGGGGCTCGTGGCGGTGTAGAGCGCCCAGCGCAGAGCGTCGGCGCCCTGCTTCTCGAAGACATCCCAGGGGTCTATGACGTTGCCGAGAGACTTGCTCATCTTCTTGCCCTCAGCGTCGAGTATGTGCCCGAGGACCAGACAAGTCTCGTACGAGCTCTTGCCGAAAAGCATCGTAGAGACGGCGAGCAGCGAGTAGAACCAGCCCCGCGTCTGGTCGACGCCCTCGCAGATGTAGTCTGCGGGGAAGTGCCGCCCGAGGTGCTCCTCGCTGGTCCCGTCGTGCGGGTAGCCCCACTGGGCGAAAGGCATGCTCCCCGAGTCGAACCACGCGTCTAGGACCTCGGGGACGCGGGTGGCCTCCTCGCCCGTCTCGGGGTGCCTGATGCGCACCCTGTCTATGTAAGGCCTGTGCAGGTCATCAGGGACGGGGCCTATGGCGAGATCCTTCAGCTCTTCTGTACTACCGACCACGACCGTATCGCCCGAGGCGGTGCGCCAGATCGGGAGCGGCGTGCCCCAGTAGCGCTCGCGGCTCAGGGCCCAGTCTATGTTGTTCTCGAGCCAGTCCCCAAAGCGCCCCCACTTTACGTGCTCGGGGACCCAGTTGATGCCTTCGTTCTCCGACAGAAGCTCATCAAGCACCGCCGTGGTCCGTCCGTACCAGGCCTTCTTCGCGTAGTAGAGAAGCGGCGTTCCGCACCGCCAGCAGTGCGGGTAGGCGTGCTCCAGCACCTCCACCCTGAACAGGAGTCCTCTCTCCCTCAATTCCTCGACGAGCCCGGGGTCCGCGTCCTTGACGAACTGCCTGGCGAAAGGCCCCACCCGCCCGTCGAAGGTGCCGTCGGGCCTGACGGGGTGGATCGTCGGCAATCCGTACCTGCGGCCCGTACGGGCGTCGTCCTCCCCGTACGCCGGCGCGGTGTGCACCAGCCCCGTCCCTTCAGTGGTCGTCACGTAATCCCCGAGTACAACGGTCCAGAGGTTATCGTTGCCTTCCGCTCGCTCCACGGGTACGTAGTCGAAGGGACGGCGGTACCTCTTGCCTTCGAGGTCACGCCCCTTCGTCGTCGAGAGCACCCTGTAGTCTTCTTCGCCGAGAACCTTCTCCAGCAGCTCCTCGGCCAGGATCACACGCTCGCCATCTACCTCTACGGTGGCGTACTCTACCTCGGGACCAACGGCGACAGCGGCGTTGGAGATGAGGGTCCACGGCGTCGTGGTCCAGATGAGCAGGCTGGTGTTCTCTTCGTCCGTAAGTGGAAGCCTCACATAGACGCTCGGGTCTTCCACGGGATCGGGGTACTGCTGGTAGCCTAGCGCCACCTCGGCGGAAGAGAGGGAGGTCTGATCGCGCGGGCAGTGGGCGCTTACCTTGTAGCCTTCGTAGAGGAGATCCTTATCGTGTAGCTCTTTCAGGGCCCACCAGACGCTCTCGATGTAGGAGTTATCCAGGGTCCAGTAGGGGTTATCCATATCTATCCAGAAACCTAGGCGCTCGCTCGTCTTCTTCCAGTCCTCCACGTAGCGGAACACCGATTCGCGGCACAGGCGGTTGAACTCCTCGACACCGAAGTGCTCGATGTCCGCTTTTCCGTCGAGGCCGAGCTCTTTCTCTACCTGGATCTCCACGGGCAAACCGTGGCAATCCCAGCCGCCCTTGCGCTCCACCCGGTAACCCTGCATGGTCTTGTAGCGCGGGATGAGGTCCTTGAAAGCCCTCGCTAGCGCGTGGTGGAACCCTGGCCTGCCGTTGGCCGTAGGTGGCCCCTCGTAGAAGACGAAGGGACGGTCCTCCGGCCTGTCCTTCACAGACTTCTCGAAGGCGTTCGTCCTCTTCCAGAGACCGAGGATCTCCTCCTCGAAGCTTGGGAAATCTACCTGCGGGCTGACCTTGTCGAACTTCATGCCGCGGACCTCCTCATACCAAAGCTCCCGCCCCTAGGGCGGAGCATCGCTCCACCGTAGGGACGGGAGCCTCCTCGAGGCCCTCGCGGTACCACCCTACTTGCCCGGCACCTCACGGTCCGGTCCTCTCTGTGGCGTCGCGGTCTCCCGGAACGCCCGCGCTGTAACGGGCTCGCCCGGCCGGTCCTACTAACCGTCTAGGCCAATCTCGCCTTCCGCTTTCGGCCGGCGGCTCGGGGAGGATGTTCGGGCCGCGTCCCGCACCGGGCTTCCACCATCCCCGGCTCGCTCAGACGGGGTTCTGCGACCCTACTCGTTCCCGTCATCGCCTGTAGAAAGCTTTGTAGCGAAAGAGAGCGGTCATGTCAAGTCGGGCATGATCCGGCCCGCAGAGGAAATTCGTAATGTACTTGTAAGGATTTGTGAGGCCCAAATAACGATCCGAGGTATAGACTCAAGAGGAAGCGTCACAGAGCGAGAGGTATTGGAGAACATGGGCAAGCAGACGGGAAGCAGGACGAGAGCGGGGATCGCCGGTGTGGTCGGGGCCGTGGTCGCGTTCGGGATCACGGAGGTGGTGCACGGGCTCTACGCCTCCGTTCCCTCGATCCTCGTGTCGATAGCCCAGCGGATAGTGGAGCTGACGCCGGGCGTGCTCGTGACACGGGGCATCGAGCTCCTCGGCAAGGCGGACATACCGACGCTCATCGCGACGGTTCTCGTCGGTACCGTGCTAATATCCTTTCTCCTCGGCGATCTCGCCGTCAGGCGCCCCTCTCTGGCGCTCGCAGGCGTCGCCGTCCTCGCGGCCGTCGCCATAGCCGCGGCCCTGGCCGACCCGTTCGTGGCCCCAGCGCCGACCGTGATCACCATCGTCGGCGCCCTTCTCGCTGGTTCCGCGGTTAGCGAACTCCTGTTGCGCGCGGCTGGCCTCCGCGCCGTGGCGCAACCCACGGAGGAGGCCGCCCCGGCGGGTGAGCCTGGCAGCGCGGCCTCGCCCGTCATGAGGTCGAGGGAGGCCGGCTCCGACGGAAGCATCGCCGTTGGGCGCGGCGGCTTCCTGCTGCTCGGTGGCGGCGCAGCCGTGGCCGGACTCGCGGCCGCCGGCGTGGGGCGCCTGCTTGGTGGTGGAACCGTGAAGTACGCGGTCAGGCCCAAGAAACTGAATCTGCCGGAGGCGCCAGTCAAGCAGCCGGCAGGGAAGGGCGAGCAGGAAAAGTCGCAGAGGGGCGCCGATGAGGCCGTCACCCATGAAACGCTGCCGCAGCCTCCAGCGGATGCCTCTATCGACGTACCCGGGATGCCGAAGCTTATTACGCCG